>Ga0098065_1000682_pt1 | contig 14435 bp, 9 predicted proteins | sample 25_taG_FD_75062 | JGI IMG/M metagenome (GOLD analysis project Ga0098065, IMG submission 75062) | Marine viral communities from Cariaco Basin, Caribbean Sea - 25_WHOI_OMZ | ecosystem: Environmental > Aquatic > Marine > Oceanic | place: Caribbean Sea: Cariaco Basin | collected 2014-11-08 | reverse complement strand
GTTAATAGCTTTGGCTTTAAAGGTCTGCTGCCAGCTATAAACAATCTGCGAGTCCCAAGAGATATAACTGTCTTCCTCATTAGTATCAATAAAATTATTTATTCTTTTGTCAGTACAGTTTTGCAGCTTCTGATCCACATTAGCCGTTCCCCCTTGATTCGTCCATGGGGTCATCATTTCGCTGTCTTTAACGCCACAGGCTTTGAATATTTCAGTGGTATCAACAGCCTTATCAGCGTAGGTTTTCTCACCATTTTTCATGACAATAGGGTACATAAAGGTACGGACATGAGTTTTCGGAGTAATAGCTTTGCCATTGCTCAAAATCTTAAAGCTATCCACCAACCCAGTAGTATCTGCAAAATCACTCTCTAACTGTGAGGGTACAGGCGGCAGAGGGAATAGCACGGTCTCGGTAATATCTTTATTGCTTAAGTTTTTAAACTCGTAATTGACGCGAATCTTATCTTTGGAGATATAAAGGTCTTCGCTGTGCATGCTGATATTGTTATTTTTAAGGTATTGCACACCGCCCGTACCGACATACCCAGTAGAGTCATTAGCTTGGGCTGTGCTCATGGCTAGCATTAGCGTATAAACTAATGTGCTACCAAAGAGGAAGTGAGGTTTAAGTATTTTATTATGATAGTTTTCCACAATGGCCATCCTTGGTTTTAGTTATATGATTTATTTAGATTATTTAGCAAATTATGGACTAATAGTGCGTGCTATGAAAGCTTATTCAAACTCAGGTCACTTTATGCTTATATAGGGGTAAAAAAAAGCACCCATAATTAATACGAGTGCTTTTTTATTGTCTGTAGCATGGCTTAAATTAAACTAAGCCACGCTATCGTTATAATCAGAGGCAATTAAGCAGACTGATGTTGCGCATTCAAACCTGCTAATGAAGGAGTAGGGATTGCTTGGCCGGCATTACCTATACCATGACCATGTTCCGCTTTGATAAGGTCGGCAATTTTTTCAGCAATCATAATCGTTGGTGCATTAGTGTTGGCACTGATTAAGGTCGGCATAACTGAAGCATCGACCACGCGCAACCCTTCGACACCGCGAACTTTACATTCTAAATCAACTACGGATTCGCTATCTGAGCCCATTCGGCAAGTGCCTACCGGGTGATAAACCGTATCGGATTTACTGCGGATAAGGTCGAGCAAGCCATGTTTTTCAATATGATCGGCTGCGTAATCTTTTTTGATGTATTTTGCTATCGGCTCTTCTTTCATAATCTCGCGGGTACGTTCTGCTCCCGCTAGCATTACTTCGACATCTTTGGGATGCGATAAAAAGTTCGGGTCAATCAACGGGCGGTCGTTCGGATTAGCCGAAGCCAGCTTGACCGTACCACGGCCTTCTGGACGCAGGCAGCAACTGTGGACTGTGACGCCATAGCCCCATTTAAGGTCACGGCCATGCTCATTGACGCGCGAAATAATGAAATGCAACTGCGTGTCTGGCCAGTCTGGGTCGCCATCTTCCATAGCAGTAAAGAAAGCACCAGCTTCTGAGAAGTTGGTGGAGAGCAGTCCTGAGCCATCTTTTCTCCATTGAGGTAGCGCGTTTAGCAATCTACGACCACCACCAAAGCCAATACCAAAGACGTCTTTAGTATTCACTTCATAATCCAGGACTATATCTAAGTGATCTTGCAGGTTTTCCCCAACGTTCGGTGAGTCATAAACCACATCGATGCCGTGTTCTTTGAGCTGCTCAGCAGGCCCAATGCCCGACAGCATAAGTATTTGCGGTGAGCCGAATGCGCCACTACAAACGATAACTTCTGAGCGAGCAGTGACACTATGCTCAACGCCATACTGACGATAGACCACCCCAGTAGCGCGTTGATTCTCAATAATGACACGTGAGCCTAGGGCTTTGGTGATAATAGTTAAGTTGGCGCGGTCCTCGTGGGGATGCACGTAAGCTGCGGCAGATGAACAGCGTTGGCCCTGTTTTTCATTATGAAAATGGGTGACTTGATACAGCCCTGCGCCAATTTGGCTAGGCCCATTAAAGTCGTCATTTTTAGGGAGGCCATTAGCGACGGCTGCTGCGACAAAATCTTCAGAGATACCACGTGGGCTCAGCTGTTCAGTGACATGCAAAGGGCCGCTATCGCCATGGTACTCATCGGCACCGCGGACGTTATTTTCGGCTTTTTTGAAATAAGGGAGGACGTCTTGGTAGCTCCAACCTGTACAGCCCAGCTCTTCCCAAAGGTCGTAGTCTTTCGGGTTGCCGCGGGTATAGACCATAGCATTGATAGCGGAGGAACCGCCTAAACACATACCACGCGGTTGAAAGCCTTTGCGGTTGTTTAAATGGGCTTGAGGAGTGGTATTTAGGCACCAATTGTTTAATTTAAAAGGTTTGCCTGGGACCATGAGTACCACACCTGCAGGGACGCGAACGGCGAGGTCTTTACCATCACCACCGTACTCTAGTAGGCAGACACTGACGTTAGGATTTTCTGAGAGACGACCGGCGAGTGCACAACCTGCAGAACCGCCACCAACGATGACATAGTCAAATTCCATTTTCAATTCCTTCTTGCTTCCATGCGATTAAAATAGTATCGATGTTCAATAACTAAGCTAATTAAGCCATCAAGTCACTTTTATCGATTGATATCGAGTATAGCGAGATATAAATGGTGACATAGTTTTTTTCGTAGGCTCACAAGTCAGTATAAATAAGGGAGGTCATTTGGGGTCTCGGTTTTGCTTATGGTTGCCTGATTCATATCATCCCTAACAAATCGTCATAATTTGCCGAATAAACGTTAAGCGATAAAAAACCGCTGCATCCAACAGGGAATACAGCGGCAATAACTAATAACTAGACCAGCTAACTTGGCAAGCTAGGCTATCTCAGAGCGCCCATGAATCTCCTCTAAGCGCAGACAAGCTACCAAACGACCTTCCCATTCGCGCAATTTCGGCTCGACTTCGCTACATTCGGCTGTAGCATACGGGCAACGTTTATGCAGAGCACAGCCCGTCGGTAGGTTCAAGGGACTGGGTAACTCGCCTTGTAGCGTGAGCTCTTTTTTATGACCCGTGATGGACGGAGCGGCCGACAATAGCGCGATGGTGTAAGGGTGCTTCGGCGCTGCATAGATGGCTTCTTTAGGACCATGCTCTACTGCCTGACCTAAATACATGACCATTAAATCATCGGCGACGTGGCGAACCACCGACAAATCATGAGAGATAAACACGTATGCCGTATTATATTCGTCTTGCAAGTCCATAAAAAGATTGAGAACTTGCGCCTGAATCGACACGTCTAACGCAGAGGTAGGTTCGTCAGCAACCACAATTTTTGGGTTGAGCATCATGGCACGGGCAAGCGCAATACGCTGCCGTTGACCACCGGAGAACATATGCGGATAGCGCCCTGAGTGCTCAGGACGTAAGCCGACGTGTTTCATCATTGCTACGACTTTATCGCGCTTTTCTTCTTTGGACAGTTTTGTATGAATATCTAGCGGTTCAGTCAGCTGATAGCCAATGGTATGGCGCGGGTTAAGGCTGCCATAAGGATTTTGGAACACCATCTGAATCTCGGTGCGCAGCTCTTTTAAGTCGCGGCGGCTATAGTTGGTAGTGGCGGCATCATTAATCAGCAGCTCACCACTGGTAGGAGATTCAATCAAGGTCAGCTGGCGGGCCAACGTAGATTTGCCGCAACCGGACTCACCAACGATCGCTAAAGTCTTGCCGGCCTCTAATTCAAAAGAGATGCCATTAAGCGCGCGCACGTAGGCTTTGCCTTTACCTAAGCCTTTCGAGACCGGGTAATGTTTATGCAGATCATCTGCCTTTAAGACAACTTTGTTACTCATACTGGCGTCTCCAAGATGACTGCTGGGTTAGAGGAAAGCAAGTCGGTATGAATACAGCGCACTTTGCCATGAGGGGAGGAAAGGATAGGTGGCGGTACTTCACAAGCAGGCTCTTTGTATGGGCAGCGCGGAGAGAGTAGGCAGCCACTAGGGCGATCGTATTGGCTAGGCACGACACCCGGCAAGCTGTGCAAGCGCTCTTGACCGATGGCCAATTCTGGGATCGCTTGTAGCAAGGCTTCGGTATAAGGGTGCGCTGGCTGTTGAAAGACGTGCGGTACGGTACTGGTCTCCACGACCTGTCCGGCATACATTACTGCGACATCGCGGGTACTCTGTGCTACCAAACCTAGGTCATGAGTAATGAGTACCATCGCCATTTGCTTTTCGCGTTGCAGGCGGGCAAGCAAATCCATAATCTGCGCTTGTACGGTCACATCGAGCGCTGTAGTAGGCTCATCCGCAATCAGTAACTTGGGCTCGCAGGCGAGCGCCATAGCGATCATCACCCGCTGGCTCATACCACCAGAGAGTTGATGCGGATAGACCTTCATACGGCTGGCGGCATCGGGCATTTCTACCAACTCTAGCAGCTCGAGGATGCGTTGACGTACCGCGGCTCCGCGCATGCCTAAATGGGTCTTTAACACTTCGCCAAGCTGCATCTCTATGGTAAAGCTAGGGTTTAGGCAAGACATGGCATTCTGAAAAATCATCGAGATGTCTTTACCAATGATTTTGCGTTTATCGCGGGCGCCCATGGTCATCAGGTCGTGACCATCGAAGTGTAAGCGATCGGCTAAGACGGTAGCCGAGGGTGGCAATAACCCCATTAGGGCCATCATCGTGACGGACTTACCAGAGCCCGACTCACCGACGATAGCAATAACTTCACCCTGACGTACTTGTAGTGATACATCATCGACCGCACGGAAAGCACGCGGCCCCGTACCAAAAGTCACCGATAAATGCTCGATGTCTAGAATAGGCGCAGTATCTAAAGTAGTAGGCGTTGTTTGCATTAAGCCAGTGTCTAAAATAGGAGTATTGTTCATTACGACACCTGCTTGAGTTTAGGATCCAGCGCATCACGCAGACCATCACCTGTTAAGTTAATAGATAAAGCGGCTAAGAAAATCGCAACCCCCGGCCAAATAGCCAACCAAACATTACTTTGAATGTACTGACGAGCGGTACCTAGCATGGCACCCCATTCCGCATCCGGTGGCTGCACACCAAAGCCTAAGAAACCAATGGCACCAGCCTCCAAAATAGCGGAGGAGAAAATCATCGTGGCTTGGACGATAAGCGGTGCCATACAGTTAGGCAAGACCGTGATAAAGAGCAGACGCAAGACGCCCGCTCCCATAACTTGGGAGGCGGTGAAGTATTCTCGTTGTAGCTCTACCATAGCGGTCGCTCGCGTTAAGCGAATAAACGGTGGTGTACAGACTAGCGCGATGGTGATAATAGTATTGGTCATCGAGGGCCCTAAGATAGCGGCGATGATGATAGCCAATAACAAGCTGGGATAAGACATCAAAATGTCATTCACTAGCATCACGGCTTTGCCCCAAACTTTGGGCCAAAATGCGGCGCTAAGCCCTAAGCTCACGCCTGTAATCATAGCTAGAGAGGTGGCACTAAGACCAATAAATAAAGAGTAGCGAGAGCCGTACATGACCCGCGATAACGTATCGCGACCGGCATCATCTGTGCCCAAAAAGAACATAGAATCGCCACCGCTAAAGAAAGCAGGGGGCAGCTGCTCTTTGCCGGTAAACAGCTCGTACGGGTCATAAGGAGCAATGGTAGGGGCTAAAATCGCCACGATGACCATCAACAGTAATACGATAAACCCCAACACCGCACCTTTATTGCGGCAAAAGGTAGATAAAAATAGCTGCCAAGACGACGGTGGCTTGGGGGCTACCAGCGCGGCATCAGTAGGAAGGACAGAAGGCTTCATGGAATATTCCTGTAGTGAATTAGACCTTGTTTTACGCCGCTAGTTTGAGGGGCTACAAGGTCATCACAAGCACTATGGCTAATTATGAAAAACGCTAAATAGGTATTGCAGAGACACGTATCATGTATCCGAGGGGCGCAGTGCCCCAACAATAAGCTAGGCGGAATGACGAATTCTAGGATTGATAAGCCCATATAAAATGTCGATCATTAGGCTGACTAAAATCAAAGCAGTCGCTACTAATAAAATGCCATTTTGGACAATGGGGTAATCCCGAGTAAAGAAGCCATCCAGCAGCCAATTGCCAACACCAGGCCAACTAAAGATCGTCTCAGTGATAATTGCGCCGGCTAGCAAGGTAGCCATCTGTAGCCCCACTACCGTCACGACGGTAATCAAAGCGTTGCGCATCACGTGAATGAGAATCACGCGTTTGGGCGATAGACCTTTAGCTCTTGCCGTCCGCACATAATCCTCATCCAACACTTCCAGCATAGCCGAGCGGGTCATACGCGCAATCATAGCTAGTGGAATAGTGGAGAGTGCTATTGAAGGCAGGATAAAGTGCTTCACGACGTTCCAGAAGGCACCAGGCTCACCCGAGCTTAAAGAGCCTAACAGCCAAGACCCATATAAGGGTTTGACATCTAGAAACTGAGCGACAGAAATGACGCCAGAGACCGGCAATAGGCCTAAGTAATGGGCAAAGATACCGGTAAGGATAGGGCCTAACAGATAGATAGGCATTGAGTAGCCGGCGAGGGCGCCTGACATTAGCGTATAGTCAAGCCAAGTCCCGCGGCGTAGGGCCGCTAAAATACCTAGGCTGATACCAACGATACTGGCGATGGTAATCGCACACAGCGCCAACTCTAAAGTCGGCACAAAATGTGCGAAGAAGTCTTGGAGAATAGGGGTTCGAGTGCGGAAAGACTCACCAAAATTCCCTTGTAGTATGCCGGTTAGGTAATCCCAATATTGTACAGGTAGCGGTTTGTCTAAGCCTAGGCGGGCTAAGGCTTGGGCATGCAGTTCAGGGTCGACCATACGCTCACCCATCATAATCTCCACCACATCGCCAGGCACTAAGCGGATGAGGATAAAGGTCGATAGGGTTAAGCCAATATAGACGGGAACTAAGATTAAAATCCGGCGTAAAATATAAAGTAGCATGGCTCGGCTCGATTTTATAAAAGTGGCTTTGACGGGGTATAGTGACGTTTTGTCTGCTGTTGCTGAGTAAGTAGGTATTTAGCAAATAAGCCAGACAAAAACGGCTGGGACAGAATCTCTGTACCAGCCGCAAACGTATATAAAATAATGACTATAGCCTAAACTTCGTCACTAGGGTTTGAAGTACTGGTATTGATACTAATACCAATATTTATTGCATGACTGATATTAGTTAAGGTTAGTAAGTAGCCTTATTCAATATCAACACCATCAAAGCGAATCGAGCCAAGTGGGCTAATTTTATAGTCTTTAACATTTGGCGTAGTCAATACCGTCACGACTGAGTTGGCCACTGTGGTCCAAGGCAGCTGATCTTTAAAGATAACCTGCGCTTGCTCATAGTTAGCAATACGCTCATCTTGGTTGGTATTGGCACGCGCGTCCATAACCAACTTATCAAACTCTGGGTTACACCAGCGTGAGTAGTTATTACCGCCAACGGCATCACAAGATAACAGTGCGCCTAACCAGTTGTCAGGGTCTCCATTATCACCAGTCCAACCAGCTAAGATAGCCTCTGGCTCGCCTTTACCAGCACGTTTAAGATACTCGCCCCACTCATAAGTGACCAGCTTGGCCTTCACGCCCACTTTCGCCCAATCCGCCTGAATCATCTCAGCCATAAGCTTCGCGTTCGGGTTATAAGGGCGTTGAACCGGCATATACCATAGGTCGATTTCTAAATCTTTGGCACCCGCTTCAGCCAATAGTGCTTTGGCCTTTTCGATATCGTAAGGCGCATCTTTAATGTCTTTGTTATAGCCCCACTGGGTTGGTGGCATTGGGTTGACCGCTTTGATACCTGATCCCTGATAAACCGCATCAATGAGCGCGTCTTTATTAATAGCCATATCTAGAGCGCGGCGTACTTTCACATCTTTAAGGTCTGGTTTTTCAGTGTTATAACCTAAGTAACCTACGTTAAAGCCAGCATCGTCCAAGACATTAGCTTTGCCTGATTTCTTCGCAGACTCAACTTCAGAAGGGTTGGCATAAGCAGAGACATTACACTCACCGGCTTGTACTTTTTGCGCGCGTACCGCAGAGTCTTTAGTGATAACGAAGACTAGGTTATCGATATGGATGTCGTCTTTATTCCAATAGTCTGGGTTTTTGGTATAGCGAATCTGCGCATCTTTTTGATACGAAGTAAAGACGAAAGGTCCGGTACCAACAGGTTTGGTATTTAAGTCAGCCGCTTTGCCTGCGTCTTGTAACTGCTTAGCATATTCTGCTGAATGCACATAAGCGAATGGCATAGCTAGGTTTTGTAAGAATGGCGCGTTGGTCTCATTTAGGGTGATTTTCACCGTATAGTCATCGACTTTTTCGACGTCTGCTATGATGTCAGGCAGGCCCATGCCGATTGAGTATGGGAACTCAGCAGGGTAGTCTTTATTAAAGGCAAAGTCGGTATCGGTTAGACGGTCGAGGGTAAAGATAATGTCGTCGGCGTTAAAGTCACGCGTTGGGGTGAAGTAATCAGTCTTGCCGAATTTGACGCCTTTACGCAGATGCAAGGTATAAGTCTTGCCATCTTCGCTGATCTCCCAGCTCTCTGCTAGACCAGGCTCAATCTCAGTCTCACCACGTTTGAACTGTACGATACCGTTATAAATAGGATAGGCGCTGGCATCAAAGTCAGTACCGGCCGTATATTGGGCAGGGTCAAAACCAGCTGGGCTACCTTCTGAACAGTATATTAAGGTCTTAGCGCCTTTGGCAGCACTACCGGCATCCGCAGTTTTATCAGCGGTTTTATTGTCGCCACTACAGGCCATTACGCCTAGAGTCATAGTGACTAATAAAGTGAGTTTGAACAGTGGGCTTTTTAGCGTGGCTTTTTGCATGGTTACATCCTGTAATTATGAAGAATTAAATAACGGTTAAATACCCAGAAATTAAGCTGGGCATCAGTATATTGTTATTTAAAAAGATATCCGTATCTTATTGGGATCCTAAAGTTGCTGATCGTAAATAAAGAAACGTAGGGTCACTCTATAATTTATAGCCTAACTTCAGTTTTCATTTTATACGCTAACTGCCAACTATAGCCAAACAGTTATATTAAAATGACGGTCTAGCCTAGCTAGTAGCTTATATTGGCGAGTCCGTAATTTATAAAAAATAGACTTATAAAAATAAGCCGTAGTATAAAATTAAGGTGAAAACTAAAGTTAAACGACAAATATACTATGTAAAGTTAATGTAACGCAAGGTTTCTATGCAATCATTTGCATAAAATTTACATTACTGCCGGGCAAGTAGTAAATCTCGGGCTATAAAAAGCCTAGAATAGTACCGATATCATTTTATTTATTAAGCCTTATTTCGACTATATTATATTTCACAGAGCTCGGAGCGCACGATAAAGCGTTTGCCCTCAGGTATTTCTAAAGAAAAGCTGGCGCCGCGACCTGCGACCACATCAATAGTTAAGTCGGTATGCTGCCACAGCTTATGCTGAGCTTTACCCATATAAAAAGGACAGCCTACCAGCTCGCCCACTAGCACGTCTTGGCCGCCCACTTTAAACTCACCTAAGGGATAGCACATAGGGGAGCTGCCATCACAGCAGCCACCGGATTGATGAAACATTAACTCGCCATGCTTGGATTTTAATAATTCAATAAGCTCGATACAAGCTTGGGTAGGGGAGACTTTCATAAGATACTCCTGGTTACTATTTAAGTTGCGACATGCACTTTTTATACAAAATAAACGGCTCGCAATTATATAAAGTCAATAATTTTATTAAACTAAGAGAATATAAATAATCATTGAAATATTAAATTTTATATTGTGCAAGACACTTGTAAGTTAAAACCATTAGCTATAGCAACATAGCCTGCATACTAAGCGCTATCTCACAACAATATTAGAGTGATTATTAAAAAATAATGCTATATATAATAATGGTTAACAGCCATCAAATAAAAAATGCAACCTACCTAGCGATAGATTGCATTTTTAACTACTGATTAACGCGGGTCAGTGATGACAGCGCTAATTTAGAAGAAGCCCATCGCTTTAGGGCTATACGATACCAGCATGTTTTTGGTCTGCTGATAATGGTCTAGCATCATGAGATGGTTTTCGCGGCCAATACCCGATTGTTTGTAACCACCAAAGGCAGCGTGGGCAGGGTAGAGGTGATAACAGTTGGTCCAAACGCGACCGGCTTGAATACCGCGACCAAAGCGATAAGCTTTATGGACGCTACGAGTCCATACCCCAGCACCTAGACCATATAAGGTGTCGTTGGCGATGCGCATAGCTTCGTCGTCATCTTTAAAGGTAGTGACCGAGAGCACAGGGCCAAAGATTTCTTCTTGGAACACGCGCATATCGTTGGTGCCTTCAAAAATCGTAGGCTTAACATAGTAACCGCCTGCCAATTCGCCTTCGTGCTGCATCTGCTCACCGCCGACGAGGACTTTCGCGCCTTCTTTCTTACCGATATCTAAGTAAGATAGGATTTTCTCTAGCTGATCTGAGCTGGCCTGGGCACCGACCATAGTATCGGTATCTAGTGGGTTGCCAAGTTTGATGGCATTGACACGCTCGACACAACGCTTGATGAATTCGTCATAGATGCTTTCATGTACTAGCGCACGCGATGGGCAAGTACAGACTTCGCCTTGGTTTAGCGCAAACATGACCAAGCCTTCGATGGCTTTGTCTAGGAAATCATCGTCTTCGTCCATGACATCGGCAAAGAAGATGTTCGGACTCTTGCCACCCAGCTCTAGCGTAACCGGAATAATGTTTTCGCTAGCGTACTGCATGATGAGACGGCCGGTGGTGGTTTCACCTGTGAAGGCCACTTTATTGATACGTGGGTTTGAAGCCAATGGTTTACCCGCTTCCACACCAAAACCGTTGACGACGTTGAGCACGCCTTTTGGCAATAGGTCAGCGATACCGATGGTGTCTAGCATGTATAGGATAGAGGCAGGGGTTTGCTCAGCAGGCTTGAGGACGATACAGTTACCGGCCGCTAGCGCAGGAGCAATTTTCCAAATCGCCATGAGGATAGGGAAGTTCCACGGAATGATCTGACCGACGACACCTAGAGGCTCATGGAAATGATAGGCCACGGTATCTTCATCGATTTGGCTGATGCCGCCTTCTTGGGCACGAATGGCGCCAGCGAAATAGCGCATTTGATCGATAGCAAGGGGGATATCGGCCATGAGACATTCACGTACTGGCTTACCGTTTTCATAAGTCTCAGCGATAGCGATGTTTTCTAGATTTGCTTCCATAGCGTCTGCTATTTTGAGCAAGTAGCCCGCACGTTCGGCAACGCTAGTTTTGCCCCAAGCGTCTTTGGCAGCATGAGCCGCGTCTAGCGCCATTTCGATATCGGCTTCTTTTGAGCGCGCCACTTGGCAAATTACTTTACCATTGATAGGGCTAGTATTTTCGAAGTACTCACCATCGGCAGGAGCTACCCATTCGCCACCAATGAAGTTATCGTATTTTTCGCGGAATTTGACAGGACTATTTTCTGTATTAGGATAATCGTATTGCATGTAACGCTCCTTGTTGTATGCGGATTTGGTATTCTACAGGGACTAATCAGTGCTTTTATATTAGTATTTTTATAAAAGCCGCCATGATTAACAGGATGACAGATTAACCAATGCTTTCAATGACATTGTTATAATCCGAACCTAAGTCAGACATCCTTAATCTTGACCGTTTTACAGTAATAACTTTACATAACTGCAGCTATTAGCTAAACAAATTTTAGCCAACAATCTAGTTGTTGAAGCCTTATCCTACTGCTTTTATAATGAGACTAATAGTTCCATTTTAGCATGAATTAAAGACGTTTCATGAATTAAAGTTATGGAAAGTATAACCTATAATTTACGTTAGTTTCTAGTCCTTGCTGGCAATAGCACCACGCCGTATTTCAAGGTGAAAAATACTGGTTAACCCCCTAGTAATATGACTTAAATTAAAACTTTAACGACGGGTTTGTGGGCCGACCTAGGCTTATGCTACTCTCACTCACATTAAAGGCCCGTTTTCGGGTCGTAATTTTGCGGCTTTCCCCTGTATAATGTGCTTGGTTTTTTATACTTTGTTAGCGGTAACGGGCTGTCCTTTATGGTATTTATTCATACCTTTGGCGCTTGCTATAATTCTGTTACTTTTTAACACAGCTGCTTTATCAGCTTTTCTATAAATAGCCGCATATTCATTAATTGCTATCTCGCTTCCTTTTCTTTTTTTATTGTCGGTCTAAACCTATGCGCCAATCTACTGCCCTTGATATTCTAAAGACAGGTCAAAATGTCTTTTTGACGGGCTCTGCCGGGTCGGGTAAGACCTATACGCTGAATCAATATATTCATTATCTGCGTGCGCGCCGGATTGCAGTGGCTGTGACCGCGAGTACCGGGATTGCCGCGACTCATATGAATGGCACGACGATTCACAGCTGGTCAGGTATTGGTATTAAGGATGAGTTGACCGAGCGCGATCTCAAAAATATTAGCGGCAAACGCTATCTGCTAGAGCGACTAAAAGAGACCGCCGTGCTGATCATTGATGAAGTCTCGATGCTGCATGCCAAACAGCTCGATCTGGTCAACCAAGTGCTCAAACATGCGCGTAAAAGTGAAGCGGCATTTGGGGGAGTGCAAGTCGTTGTCGCCGGTGATTTCTTTCAGTTACCGCCTATTGGGTCGCGTGGCGAGACCAATCGCGAAAAGTTTGCCTTTATGTCGGCCGCTTGGCTCGAGGCCAACTTTCATATTTGCTATCTGACCGAGCAGCATCGCCAAGTTGAACAGCAAGAAAACGAGCAGATTAGCCTCGATACTATCCTGAACCAAATCCGTAAGCAGGAAGTCACCTTTGAGGCCATCGATGCCTTGCAAGCCACCTATGATCAAGCGGTCGATGTCAGTCGCACGCGGTTATATACGCATAATCTCAACGTCAATAAAATCAATGAAAAAGAGCTCAATGAGCTGGTGGGCAAACCTATTGTTTTTAACGCCAGTGATACTGGGGATAGCAAACTGGTCGAGACGCTGAAGAAAAACGTCCGTACTAGCGATGAGTTGATTCTAAAGGTTGGCGCTAAGGTTATGTTTATTAAGAATAATAATGAACTAGCCGTCTCCAATGGTACCATGGGCGAAATCGTCGCTTTTGAGCCTGTTAAAGCTGAAGATAAAGATGGTGATAAGCTACCGGTCGTCAAACTGAATGATGGCCGCCGGGTCAAAGCAGAAATCGAAGAGTGGGTTATCGAAGATGAGAATGGCGAAATTTTAGCCAGTTATAACCAAGTGCCTTTATGTCTGGCCTGGGCGATTACCATTCATAAATCGCAAGGGATGACCCTAGATGCTGCTGAGATTGATCTGTCAAAGACTTTTGAGCTCGGTCAAGGCTACGTGGCCTTATCGCGCTTAAAGTCATTAGAGGGCTTACAGTTGCTCGGTATGAACGACATGAGCCTGCAACTTGATCCGCTGGCACGCGGTGCAGATAGACGCTTTCAAGCGCTGTCCGAAGAAGTCGCCGATGCTTATTCCATGCTCGATGAGGCCAGTCTGACTAAGACCCATGATGAATTTGTCGTGAAGTCAGGCGGGACCACGAATAAAGCTATAATCGAGGCCTATGAGGCCATGCGGCAGAGACGGGCGGAGAAGAATAAGACTAAGCAAGAGACTCGAGCTAAATTAGGCAACCAAGTCACGGATGAGTCGGACAGTACCCTAATGGCGACAAAAGTGTTGCTAGAGGAGAGTCTTAGTATTGCTGAAATCTCTCAAGAGCGTGGTCTGGCCCAGTCTACGATTATGCGCCATATTAGCGATTTAAAAGCGCAAGACCCCACCTTAAAATGCGATCATCTACGCCCTGATGATGAGACTATGTTGGCGGTAGGCAATGCTTATATAGCGATTAAGGTGGCTAATGATCCAAACGACTTTAACGATGATGGGCAAATGAAGCTCAAGCCTATCTACGACTATCTCAAAGAGAAGGTCGAATACAATACCATTCGCCTAGCGCTCATTTTTATTAATCCTTAACTCCTTGGGTCTTGGCGCATTTGCATTTGCAGGACCTAGGATGATTCGAATTTATTTAAACTTGCCTATATATAGTGTTGCCTTTATATAGCTTTCCTTTTATATAGCTTTCCCCTTATAGCGGCTTAGGTGTTTATTACCCTCAGCTGGCCGCTAGCCATTCCTTTGTAATCATAGTGAGTTTGCCTTGTCTAACATCACCCCTCAGTTTAATGACGCTACTATGACCGATCATGATGACTCGGGTTCTGTTCATACCCGTCCGTCTTGGCATCCTACGGTGACTAGTGGT
>Ga0098065_1000679_pt1 | contig 14496 bp, 14 predicted proteins | sample 25_taG_FD_75062 | JGI IMG/M metagenome (GOLD analysis project Ga0098065, IMG submission 75062) | Marine viral communities from Cariaco Basin, Caribbean Sea - 25_WHOI_OMZ | ecosystem: Environmental > Aquatic > Marine > Oceanic | place: Caribbean Sea: Cariaco Basin | collected 2014-11-08 | reverse complement strand
CTGGTTGCCCATCTTACATAAAGAAGGCTTGGTCGATGCTGTCGATGGCTTCTGCGAGAATATCGGCTTTACCGTCGCGCAAATGCAGCGGGTGTTCGAAGTCGCTAAGTCATTAGGCTTACCCGTCAAACTCCATGCCGAGCAACTTAGCGATATGGATGGCAGTGCTCTGGTTACAGAATACCAAGGGCTATCGAGCGATCATCTGGAATACTTAAGTGTCAAAAACGCCGCCTTAATGGGTAAAAGTGGCACTGTCGCAGTGTTATTACCTGGGGCTTTCTATACCTTGCGAGAGACCAAACTACCACCGATGGACGCCCTACGCGAGCACCAAGTGCCTATCGCTTTATCGACTGACTGTAACCCCGGCACCTCCCCCCTGACCTCACTATTGCTCACCGTAAATATGGGCTGCACGCTATTTAGTATGACTCCCGAGGAAGCGCTCGCTGGTATTACCATTCATGCGGCAAAAGCGTTAGGCTTAAGTCATAAAGGGCAGATTGGCGTGGGTATGGATGCCGACTTGGCATTATGGGATATCACCCGTCCTGCAGATTTGGCGTATCAGATTGGTTTTAATCCGCTGAGCCGGGTGATGATTGCTGGAGACTGGCGCGCCTAGCTATTTTTCTCTAGAAAAAGCTATTACCTTTGCCTTTAAATAATCGGTTATTTTTAGCATAGAACAAGCGGTTATCTTTGCCCTAGCATAAAATGTGTAGTCAAACCCTAACCCTTAGATTGCCCTCGGTTTATTCACAAAATACTACCGAGAGCATCTTGCTGCCTACTTACTATTCATATACGATTCGTATACGTTTCATATATTAGCAATTAGGCTAACCATTAAGCCAGAATTAAAGGGAAAACTATGGGTATCGTCAAAATAGATGACGCACTACACGAAGAGATTCGCAAGGCCAGCGGGGTTATGGTGCGCTCTATCAACGCACAAGCCGAGTACTGGATGAAGATAGGTATGCTCGCTGAAGCCAACCCCAATCTTAGTTATTCGCAAATCATTAGTGAGCAGCTAGAGCAAGCCAATGTTAATGTTAATAAGGTTAGCGTTAATAAGGTGAATTTTAATACGGCTGTAGCTAGGCCTACGGAGGAGCTGATAGATGGATAAGGTCCAGTGTAAAACCGCAGAGGAATTAACCCTTATGCGCGAGTCGGGCAAACTCTTGGCAGCAGTCTTTGTCTATCTCGATAACCATATCAGCGTGGGTATGTCCACTATGGCAATCGACACCTTGGTAGAGCGTTATATCGTCGATGAGTTGGGCGCTCGCCCAGCCAGTAAAGGGCAATATGGCTACAAGTACTCGCTGAACACTTCTCTCAACGACGTGGTCTGTCATGGCATGCCTTCTGACACCCAGCACCTAAAGTCTGGCGATATTATCAACCTAGATATCACCTTAGAAAAAAACGGCTTTATCGCCGACTCTAGCAAAATGTATCTGATCGGTGAGGTCTCCCCACAAGCCCAACGCTTGGTCGAAAAGACTTATGAAGCCATGTGGCAAGGTATCCACGTGGTCAAGCCAGGTGCCACCTTAGGCGATGTCGGCCATGCTATTCAAAGCCATGCCGAAAAAAACGGCTACAGCGTGGTGCGTGAATACTGCGGTCATGGGATTGGCCGTGAGATGCACGAAGCGCCTGAAGTCATGCATTATGGCCGCGCTGGCAAAGGCTTGGTGCTCCAAGAGGGGATGACTTTTACCATTGAGCCAATGATCAACCAAGGTAAGGCCAAGATAAAGAATAAAAAGGATGGTTGGACGGTGGTGACTGCAGATAAGAAATTGTCTGCCCAGTGGGAGCATACTATAGCGGTCACAGCGGCGGGTTATGAGGTGCTGACGCTCAGAGCTGAGGAGCTAGGCGATACTGATAAAATAGCGCCGCAAGCAGCGACGCTTTAACCTCATTAGTTTAATGATGATTCTATAAGCCAATAAGCGCCTGGAGTCGACCTTAAGAAATGCTCATCATTAACTCATAAGGAATACAAAAAGCGCTGTCCTTCTTAATAGGTTTTAAGCAGTGTAGCACCTCTGAATAGTCAGGGTCTTTCGCCTCATGTTGTTTATTCAGCTGCTGTGGGGAGATAGGCCGTAGTGTGCGCGAATTAATATGAATCACTTTTGCAGGCTGGTTATCTAGCAAGATTTCCTCTTCTAAATCTTGCATCTCTCCCTCTTCATCAAAACGAAAAGTAGCATTATTCACGGTATCGACCGTTTTACCTTTGGGTAAAGTAAAGGTTATTTCCTTCACATAATAGACCATACTGGCGCCGCTGACGCCCTCAAACTCACACGGCTTTTCCACAGCCTGTCTTTCTAATAGAGCCGTCATTAAGGTGCAAGTGGTATCCCCTTTGACGGGCGCTACCATTGCCAACGCACTGACCGACAGTAACGAACCAGGGAGAAGAATACAGAATGCTTTGAGCATGAGGGGTCACTCCTAATAGGCGGACTATAGCCGTATGGGTTTAATGCTATTAAACGCTGTCTATCAAGGAGTTGCTATAGCGCTCTTGTTACCTTATTTATAAAACTTCAAGGCCATAATTAGCGATTTACTTGCCACTTTATCTCCCTTAATATACGAGAGAACATACGTTTCGTTAATTAGATTTAACAGTAAGGATTAGGGGTTTCATCAATTTGGATGATGAGTATCGCCGTAAGCTTTGCCAGACTAGTGGCGGCATCACGGCTATCAATACCCAAACGAAACAAGACAGCGACCTTGTACAGCAACATGGTATGGCTGCAGACTTATACTTTACTAAACTCTATCTATTTACAGACGCGTGCTAGGAGTTAACCCTTAAATAGACGGAGATTCACAATGAGTGACCATAACCTAGAGCGTTTTGGTTATACGCAGGAACTTTCACGGACGTTGGAACTGCGAGATCTGGTCATCTATGGCTTTATCTTTATCGTACCTATCGCCCCCTTCGGTATCTTCGGTCATGTCATGAATGCCAGTGGCGGCATGATTGTCACCGCTTATATTATTGGTCTAATCGGCATGCTATTCACCGCGATCAGCTACTCGCAGATGGCCAAAGAGTTTCCGATAGCCGGCTCCGTATACTCTTATGTGTCCAAGGGAGCTGGTAGCTTTGTCGGTTTTATAGCGGGCTGGATCATGCTGCTGGATTATATTCTAGTCCCCGCCCTATTGTATGTCGTAGGTGCCTTTGCCATTCACGATATTTTCCCCTCGCTATCCCCCGTATTTTTACTTATCGCTTTTGTTATTTTTAATACCTATATTAATATTCGCGGCATTAGCTTTACGGCGGTCTTCAATCGCTGGATGTTGGTCGCCGAGCTAATCGTGCTAGTTATATTTCTAGTGATGGGCGTTATAGCTATTAGCAATAATGTGAATGGCGCGGTCTTTTCTATAGCCCCCGTTTATCAACCTGATAGCTTTTCACTAGGGTTAATTATCTCTGCCGTGCCTATCGCTGTATTAAGCTTTCTGGGTTTTGATGGTATTTCTACCTTAGCGGAAGAAGCCAAAGGTGGCGGTAAGGCGGTGAGTAAAGCGATTTTCATCGTACTATTCGTGATTGGCGGCTTATTTATTGCGCAAACTTGGATAGCGGCTTTGATTCAGCCCGATCCTAAGCAGTTTGCTAACCTAGATACCGCCTTTTATGATACCGCTCGCATAGCGGGTGGCAATTGGCTTGGCGTACTAGCTGCAGCTACTACAGCATTGGCTTGGGGCATAGCCGATTCGTTGGTAGCACAGGTCGCTACAGCACGTATTCTCTACAGCATGGGGCGTGATCGCCTGCTGCCTTCCGCACTCTCTCGGGTACACTCTCGCTATAAGACGCCTTATATCAGTACGCTGTTAGTAAGTGTAGTTTCTATCGTAGTCGGTATCGCCTTTATGGCGAATTTAGCGCTATTGACCTCCATTGTCACCATAGGCGCATTAACCGCGTTTATTATCCTTAATATCAGTACGCTATATTACTTTGTGATTAAGAAAAAATCTTACAACGTCTTTTTGTATATTCTCAGCCCTCTGCTCGGCGTGGGCGTGGTAGGTTATATTTGGAGTGGCTTTGAGGGCTACACTATTTTAATTGGTGCGGTTTGGGCCTTGATAGGCGTAGGTATCTATTACCTAGCTAAGCGCCGTGGCCAGCAAGTCAATATGGAGATTTAACATGAAAATTAAAACGATTCACGAAGTACATCATTGTTTCGACCACGATATCGCTCCGCTCGAGACCATCAGCTCCGGTGATACGCGGCGCTTTGATATACAGGATGCCAGTGGCGGATTGGTCACTCGTGATAGTAAGGCTGAGCTAATGACCCGACTGCCTTTTGATAAGCTCAATCCCGTCTGTGGGCCGCTGTATATGGAAGACGCTGAACCCGGTGACGTCATTGAGGTTGAGTTATTAGACTTCGAGCCGGGCGGTTGGGGCTGGACCGCGATCATACCGGGCTTTGGTTTATTGGCGGACGAGTTTAGCTCGCCTTGGTTGAAGATTACTGAGTATGACAGCGAGTCAGTCTACTTTGATAATGATATCGTCATTCCGTTTCGCCCCTTCGCCGGTACTATGGGGCTGGCCCCTGCTGAGCCGGGTGCGCACTCTATCGTGCCACCGCGTCTGTGTGGCGGTAACTTAGACATCCGCGACTTAGTACGCGGCGCTAAGCTTTATCTACCAGTACAGGTAGCGGGTGGTCTCTTCAGTATGGGCGATACCCATGCCTGCCAAGGCGATGGTGAGGTTTGCGGTACAGCGGTAGAGACCCGCATGGCAGCTACAGCCACCCTAAGACTGCATAAGGGCGATAGTATCCCTATGCCTATGTTTGACATGCCGGCGGTGGCCAGCGATCAGGTCAATGAAGGCTATGTAGTGACCACCGGTGTAGGCCCAGATTTGATGACGGGCGCTAAAGACGCACTGCGCTTTATGATAGATCGGCTCCATAAAAAAGCCGGTATGGACGAAGAAATGGCTTATGCGCTGTGCAGTGTGGCAGGACAATTAAAAATCAGTGAAGTCGTCGATCAGCCCAACTGGGTAGTGTCTTTTTATATGCCGAAAGCTATCTTTAAATCACGTAGCCTGAAAATTATGTAGCGCGGCAGGGTCTTGTAATTAAGGCTCTAGTACTTTTTATTCTACTTTAATTTCGTTTTGCCATGGTCGGACTTAAGGTGCGGTAATGGCAATTTATGGGGTAGCAAAAGTGAGTTTGATTGCCTACCCCTTTATCTAAGGGCTAAGGCAACACCAACACAGTAAGCACCCCATAACCCACCGACCGCGGCCAATCTGCAGCCACTCGCGGCACCCCTTCATCAGCAGCTAACATTTTCGCCGCATTAATCCAACCGGCATGCCCTACCACCAGTATCGGCGTATCACTATATGCTAAAACCTGCTGACTAAGCCATTGCTCAACCCGAGTGAATAACTGCCGTACACTCTCGCCATTACCCGGTTGATACTCAGCAAAATCCTCACACCAAGCATCAACCTCCTGCCAAGGAATATCAGCCCAAGGTAACCCATCCCACTCGCCAAAACTCACTTCCATTAATTCAGGCGAGATACGACACTCGAAGCCACGCGCTGCTAATAGCTGCCCAACCTGTAAGGAACGCTGTAACGGACTGACCCAAATAACTTTGGCCAAATGATGACGTTGCGCATATTTATGGATTTGATTCGCCAGTCGCTTGAGTTTGCGCTTTGCCACGCCTCTATCCGTCTGACCTAAGCAAATGCCCTCGACGGCTAACGGTTTAGGATGTCGCCAAATATATAAAGTCATAGCAGGCTCTTAGTAATACGGCGTTATTTAAGTGAATCGGTATGGCTAAGGAGAATATAGAGAACAAAGAAATGAACGAATTTAAAAAATAGGTAACGTAGCCGCCAATCCCATATAAATAGCCACTTCGCTCAACTGCTGAGTAGCGCCCAATCCATCTCCGGTATAGCCATCAAGGCGAAGCTTTAGTAAGCGCCGCATATAGTCTGTCGCGACTAGAGACAGTACTATCGCTAGTAACCAATTTCCGAGAGTGATTTGCCATACAGTATGGGGAAAGATAACGCTTACAACTATTACCGCAAACAGTAACCAACCACTAGCAAATAGCCCTTGCCGTGCAGTCAATTGTTGCGCCATTGGTTTGGCTTTCGCATGTTCTATTTCACCACCATAAGGCAACAACGCAATTAGGCTAATACAACAAAGCCGTGAAGCAGTATGACCAATAATTAAAGCTACCACCGCAACATAGAGTGGCATAGCGGCTAGCAAAGTCACTTTTAATAATAGTGCCGAGACTAAGCCCAGCGTGCCATAAGTGCCGAGCCGCGAGTCTTTCATGATGGTCAGCGTGCGCTCACGGGTCAGACCACCGCCCAAGCCATCGCAAGTATCGGCAAGCCCATCTTCGTGGAAGGCGCCAGTGAGCTTAATCCCAAACGCAGTACTAATCACCGCCCCTACTAACGGGGTAAATAGAGTGCTGCCGAGCCAAAACACGCCGGCACAAAGTATGCCAATTAATAAGCCTATTGCCGGAAAATGACGACTGCTTTGGTGCAACCACTGGGGCTGATAGTTTCTAAGTGCAGGCACAGGCAGCCGCGTTAAAAACTGGATAGCCACTAACAGTAATATCCCTTCATGACGCAAACGCCCTAACAAAGTAGTGGCAGAGCTAGAGTTAGCAGAGCTAGAATTAGGAACGTTAGAAGTGCCCATTAAGGTTTCACTTCAGCTTCAATGCTCTCTTTCGCACTGGCCTCGCTAACCCCCGCATCACTAAAGCTAGCCATCTCATTTAAGATAGCGCACGCCGACTGTAATAACGGATAGGTCAACGCTGCACCACTGCCCTCACCCAAACGCATTTGCCAATCTAATAATGGCTCAGCTTCCAGTAGATTTAAAAGATGAGCGTGACCCGGCTCGACGGAATGATGGGCAAAGATAGCAAACTGACGCACACCTGGCGCCAAACGCTCAGCGACCAGTAAGGCCACACTAGCAATAAAGCCATCAATCAGTAGGATACGTCGCTCGCTCGCTGACTGGATAAAAGCACCAGCCATCATAGCTATCTCTAACCCGCCCAATGCTCCTAATGCGGCTAGCGGTGAGGTTGCCTCGCTATGGCGCGATAGCACTTGGCTTAAGATAGCCGTTTTATGCTGCAAACCTGCATCATCTAACCCGGTTCCGCGACCAATACAGTCAGCAATCGGGATATCACCCAGTCTCGCCAGCAATAAACTCGCCGCCGAAGTATTACCAATACCCATCTCGCCAGCGATTAGTAAATTACCCTCGAGTTGCTCCGCGACCGTCATACCATGCCGTAACGCTAATAAGCATTCCTCCTGCGTCATCGCGGCTTCAGTTAAGGCATCGCGACTGCCATGACGCATTTTATAATCGAGCAGTTGCGGATGGCTAGTAAAGTCCGTAGCGACCCCAGCATCCACCACTTTAAGCTCGATATTATGCTGGCGTGCCAAGACATTAATCGCCGCCCCACCTTGGAGGAAATTCAGCACCATCTGCGCCGTGACCGCACTTGGATAAGCGGAAGTGCCATGCTGCGTTAGCCCATGATCGGCAGCGAATACTCGAATCTGCGGCTGCTTAATCTGCGGACTGGTCGTGCCTTGAATCATACCAATTTGCAATGCTAGCGACTCTAAGCGCCCTAACGCACCCAAAGGTTTGGTTTTATTATCAAGGATTTGCTGGAGTTGTTGCTGTAGAACGGGATTGTCTATCGTAGGGATGGATGGTGCAGTAAAGTTGGTCAAAGGACAGTCCTATCATAACAATGAACCCATCCCCCTTTAAGCAAAGGAGGCGGAGAAAAATTAGGGAAATTTAAAAAATAATCATTTAGCGTTAAAGCTATTAAACACCCGACTCGCAAGTGATGGTCTTGGCGGTCTTATCAAAGGTCAACTCAACATAGCCGCCTTGCGCGACCTCATAACCGGTTGAGTTATTTTTACCCACATCAGAGTAGCCTGCAATCAGCTTAGGCAATTTAAACTTTGGTCGTAACGCCATAAACTTAGTATCTGTAAAATACAAATTCATCTGACTCCACTCATAGCCTTGTACGTAGTCAAACTTCAGCAATGGCTGCCCAAATACGCTAGCATTCTTCAAAGTATAAGTGGTAATTTCGCCATCTTCATCGACGGAATAATCGCCCTTGGTCTGCTTTTTGACGATGGAGGCTTTGTATTTGGTCAGTGGGTCTTCAACCGGATAAGGATAATCGCAGCCTGCCAGCATGGACTTGAAATACGGGGTCCAATCGGTCGTCTTGTTCGCCTTCGTAGACCCTGCTGTAGCTGCAGTCGCGTTACTCACCACCGCTTGCCCCAATAAAGCCACCGCTATAATAATCCATTTATTTTGCATAGCTAATATTCCCAAAACAAGTCAGTGGAGAAGTATTTAAAGGCCACCTTAACAGGCAGATTATTAACAGCATTAAGGCGAGTATTTTTACTAAGTATGTTGGAAGTCATAGTAGCAAATTATTCTCTATAAATAATGACTTATCTAGTAAGCATGCTAATCCACTGTATAAAGTAAGCGCTTATTTATAGCTCGTTATTGCAAGCGTCATTATGTGTCGTCTTAACGCTAGCATGGCTTGTTTCAACCGTGCTGATTTGTCACACTAATGAGGGTTCGTTGACTATAAAAGCAGCCATGTATAAGGGAGTAGAGATGCTGACTATCGAAGAATTCTTTGAGCAAAAGGTGCCGCCCCTACCTTTTCGGTTGGCTGTGCGTCCTACCCTGCCTATCAATGTCGCTATTTTTAATAGAACTATAGATTTAGCGGAGTGTTTCCTATCTTTTCCTTTTCGATTACCGCCTGCTCTAGAGAGCTTCTTTTGCAAAATATCCGATATAAATAGTCAGCATTGCCCTGACCCTAACTATCAACACGATGCGGAGACACAAGCTATCCTAGACTCTGATGGCTATCAGCGTTTTATGTTTTATCTGACCATCTATACCAACTCTTTAGACCTGCTCCTGATTGAGGCCACCCCCGACTATTTGGCCAAGCTCGGCATCCCTTTAGAGGAGAGCGTCGTGGTCGAGTACTACCCGTGTATGTATGACCCTGACAGTCTCCGTAGTCCTTTGGCGACCGCATTCGGTGGCGATATCAAAAAACTCATGCTGTACTGCCGGTTAATGCACGAGCACTTCTTGCAACTGTCTCTGAGCACAGGCGAATTGCGCCTATCCGCAGCCGATATTTTGGGCCAAGTCAGCCACACCGACCCCCTGCCCGAGAGTCCAAAGATGATCAATCTACGCTACCGTCGCGATGTCTCCCACCTCGTGCGCAGCGTATTTTAAGGAAGGCACTATGAAGGATAGTCTATACGTCAATAGAGTGATGTTGGCAGGGCACCTTGGCTATACCCCGGTGCTGAAAACTGCTCCCGATGGCAAGGTCTTTTGCCGCTTTAATCTGGCGACCCTAACCGCTTGGGTGGATGATGAAAGAAGCACGCAAAAGATTCAGGATTGGCACCGCTGCGTGGTGTGGGGAGAGTCGGCACAGGAGTTTGTCGATGAGTGCAAAAGCGGCACGCATATAGAATTAACAGGACGGCTACAGCCCAGATTTATCAAAGACGGTTTAGGCATGCGCCGAGAGATCGTAGAGGTAAGAGTCGCCTCCTGGCAAGTGGTCAGTGGTGGCAGAGCTAAGGTACAGATTCCTTTGGATGATTCTATCCCTTTTTAGGGGTTATAGGGATTGGAGCGTTTGACCCTAGCAGATTTATTCTATAATTTCTAAGGTGCAACCAATGCTATTTTCTTCATTATTAAACTCGAGCGTAGTGACGCCTAATCCTGTCACTTTATAGCCTAGATTATTATTTACTTTGACGCTGAATTTCGCAGCGCTGTCTTGATTAATAGGTAATTGAAACTGCGGTCTTAACGCCATAAACTTGCTGTCCATAAAGTATAGTTTCAAGTTAGCCCAACCAGATTCTTCTGCATATTCAAACTTTTCTAACGGATAGCCAAATAAGGTAGCACCGTCTAAGCTGTAAGTCGTGAGCATAAGTAATGATTCGCCATCTGAATAATTCTCCCCTACTACGCTAACGATAACGTCGTGATACTTCTCAGGTATTGCGACGTCTGTATCCGGCAGCGTGCATCCCGTCAGCATAGTTTTGAAGTAAGGCGTCATATCTGTTGCGGTATAAACAGCATGGGCGACAGCGGTTTGACCCAGTAAGGCAATGCTTAAGATTAACGTAGCGCTTTTCATAGTGACCTTCTCCTAAAGCTTAAGCTATTTGCCTGCGTACATTACTCTTCAACATCAACAGCTTTAAACTCTAACTGACTAATATCTTTTCCATCAGTATCACTTTTAGTTATGCGACTTATACTTACTTTTGAACTTTGTGTTGATAAGCCTTTCCAATCTTTATATTTTTCCCAAGAGTTGATAAACAATAAATCTGCATTTTTATGTTCTAGGGCCAATTGCAGCCCAAGATTACTCACAAAAAATCGACCTTGCCTATGCCCTTGCATCTGTAGTCCTGCATATAGATCTACTTCATCTAGCTCATCAAGATAATACACACAATATTTTCTATCTTCATGCCGTGGCGGCCAGGTTGTACCGGTGTCTTTAAGCTCTTTCCCTAATAAGAATTCAACCTTTAATACTTTTGCTGTTGCATATATTTTCTTATCTAATTGATCATATAACGCGATAATTTTTGCTTTTTCTAAAGGGAAAGTAGGATTCTTAGCCCACTCTGTATAATAGACTTTAGCTCTAGCATGATACTTTCTTCTACCCTCTCGATTTTGAGCTGGTACCATACCAACCATAACTAAATCACTTTGCGCCTGCTTCTTTTTATCGTACTCACGTGTATCAAAGTGAACTCTACGCTCATGAATGGACTCTCCTGATTGCTCAAAGAGTGACTCTAGATAATTCTGATAAAGTACATTCTGTCTATCTTGTCCAGGCTGCAGCGGTACTGCTCCAATATTTACCCTATCTATACTTTGATAGTAAGGATGATCTTTAAACTCTTCCTCAGCATTAGGATAAGGAAATAATATAACTCCTCCTATACTCTTATTAGCAATTCTCACACTATCGTCAAAATCTTCTTCCCATAGCAATGCATCTCGATAGCGATGAAGCTGTGCAATGGTATCGACAGGAGGACCGTAAGGATTTTTCGTTTTACTATCCTGACTTTGACCCCGCTCAAACCTATATTTTGCATCCAATACTACCTTAAATTTTTTCTTATCTTTATTACTTCCATAACCTGCACGCGAAAACTCTATGAAATTATCAGGTCTTTGATCAAATGTATAAGTATGTTTATCTCTCTTAAAAGTGCGATTGAAATATAGAGAAATCTCATCATTACTTGAACGTTGCCTAAAGTGGACTGCTGACTCGTCACCCTTTTTCAGAGTAACATTAAAACGATGATGCTCTATTTTGATAATATCATTGCCAGTTAAATCATACTTAGGATTATCACGTAATAGCTTTACTGTCTTTAGAAAACACCAATATTCATATAAAGTCGCAATATCTTTATAGTCCATATTAAAAATAGCATTATCCGCTAGGGTTAAGCCTTTACGCAATAGTAAATAGCGGTGATAAAACTCTTTATACCCTGGCGCCATAGTTAACGTTGTAGAAAACTGCTGTTGATTATTGAAGTTTGCTACTGATGAAAATACTGGTGCTTGTAACCGATGACGCAATTTCCTTTGATGTAGTTTTAATAACTGTATTTCAATGTCTAGCTTTTTAGATTCAGGCTTACTGCCTACTTGTGAAATTAAAAATGTTAAAGTTTTTATGACATCTTTAATAGCCCATACAACAAAGCGATTTTCTTGAGTATCGTAACTTATCTCTCTTTTCTGCTCTTGCAAATGCGATATTTTTATATCTTTAGTTAAGTTTAGTCCCCCACCACGGCAGTACCTATCAGGTTTTCTTAATGCAGATACAAGGGATTTTCGTGATACCTTCCTAACTAAATCGATTGGCTTGATTTCTAAACTTCGTTTAATTTCGGACTTTGGAGTTCGTAGGATAGTGTCAATACTCTGCTCAAAACTAGTCGCTAATACCTTATACAGATTCAACCATTCTGAAAGTGATTGATGATAAGTGGTATGTACTTTAGTACTAGCATAGGTTTTTTTGAAGACATCGAAAGCTAATGAGTAAATGATTTCAGTAATTTCATCCAACATGGCTGAAAAATCATCTTTATAGTCTAGCTTTTCAGGAAAAACTTCTGCACCTAGTTCAAATACTGGTTTATTGCGACTGTCTCTAATTGAGAATTTTGTTCTTCCAACAGCATTACCTAATTTAGTAAATCCCATCAGCCTATATTCGCCACCAAGCTTTTTGCATTGGATGGATGGCTCAAGTACGTCATTTATATATAGAGCATAAGGACCTGGAAAGAGCTCATTATTTTTACATTCAAACAAGAAGTTGAGTTGCTGCCATTCAAAAAACAAAGGCTGTTTGCTTAGGTCAGTGATATCAGAGTCCTGCTGATTAAATTTAAGACCACTGACGTTAGACCAAACCTCTTTACAAAGGTGCATTTGATTAGCAATGACTTTAGGTAACTTTGCGTCCGACAGCTCGATTTGGCAAAAGGTGCCATCTTCTGAATTAAAATAAAGTACGGCCATCTTTGACTACCTATAACCAGAAAGATGTAAAGCCATCATCATTGAAACGGCGCAACATAAATAAGAGCTTATTAATACTCAATGGGAATCTCAATTTTCCACTAACTTCTTTTATGGCTTTTTCTACAGCTGGCAACTCCATATTTTCTTCAATTTTGGCACCGCTTAATTGATTTAGTAGCTTAAGTAAAGCAGTTAATACTGAAATAGAGCTTCCCTGAATCCGAGGCAAAACCTTTTGCATCAATTGATAATCTAATGCTTGGTCATCCGTCATAATCAACTTATCGTGTAGCTTCATTTGCTTATGTTGGCATATATAAAATGATAATTCATCGCGAACACGATAGCCAAAATGTAGACCTGCTGGTTCTAAAACTTCATTAATACTCTCTAACAAATCAATTATAGGTTCCAACTCTGATTTCTGATTACTATTTAATTCAATTGAGTTTAAATAAGGTGATACGAAAGCGTCTGCATAAATTCCAGTGACTGGGTTGGTACGCTTTATTTCATTTGAATCCCAATGTAAATTAATGTGATTCATTTCGATAGCGTTTGCACGATCTAAAACTTTTCGGCTAAATGGATGTGTAGTCTCATCCATATTGACCGTACCCACAATTATTAGATTCTGTGGAATAGATACTGGTATGCCTTGATTTACTGTATCATCGGTCAGTACAGCATTAGTGACAATTACACCCTCATTATTACGCTCTCGAGTCTCTAACACACTTAAAAAATCAGAAAAATAGTGCTCAACTCGCGCTAAATTCATCTCATCTAGAATGACAAAGAACATCTCTTCTGGATGAGCTAAAGCGTCTTGCAATACTTTCAATAATTTTTGCTGCTCAAACCTTCCCTGAATATTTTTATATCCAATTAAGTCCGAGTTATCTGCCCAGTCAGGACGTACTGGAATAAGTACGCAGTGGCGTTCATCACCATACCCGATTGCTTTGGCAAATTGTCTAACTAGTTGCGTTTTGCCAGTTCCTGAAATACCGGCTAAGATTACCAGTGGCTTCGTACGCATTGATAGGTAGAAATTCGCAATATCAGCTAAGCTATAGTCAAATCCTCTACTAGCGATGTAGGATTGAACCTTTGGCAACCAACTGCTACTAACGTCATTAGTTTGTTTGGAAAATAACGATAAATCATGTTGTTGATTATCATTATCTGGTTGTTCTGAGCTATCTTTTTCCAATGAAATATCCACCTGCTCTTCGAACATTTTAAGACACTCTTGCAGCAGACTTTCCTCTTCTGAATGCCCATTAAAAGCATTTAATAGCTGCTCAATACGTAAGGCTTTATTTACTGCGGAGCTAAAAGTAACATGCTCTCCAATGATATAGGTGTGCTCTCCCGCTCCTAAACTTTTCCAGGACCACTCTTCATCCACTAACTTTTCATCTTTAATAGCTAAACAAATAAACTCATTCCACTGACCAGCTACTCTATAGATTTCACCTTTATCTGAAAATAAGCTCTGGTCTAGCTGACTATCATATTGTGTAGGAATAGATAGCTTTTCTACAAAGCTGAACCGCCCCGGGATTGTCGGAGACTCAACATTCTGAGAGAATACGACAATGAAAAAACAAACCTACACTCCTGAGATTAAAGAACGCGCCGTTCGCAT
>Ga0098065_1000678_pt1 | contig 14514 bp, 13 predicted proteins | sample 25_taG_FD_75062 | JGI IMG/M metagenome (GOLD analysis project Ga0098065, IMG submission 75062) | Marine viral communities from Cariaco Basin, Caribbean Sea - 25_WHOI_OMZ | ecosystem: Environmental > Aquatic > Marine > Oceanic | place: Caribbean Sea: Cariaco Basin | collected 2014-11-08 | reverse complement strand
TTCATCTCTGCTTCAGCTTGTTTAATCTTCGCCAGCTCTTCTTGCATCTTCTGCCGAGTCTCTGCCAAGTCGAGCTCAGCTTCAATCTCATTTTGCAGCGTCGCTACCGTACGGCGAAATTTCGCATACCAATGCCCAGCAGTACGGGCCGCTTGTGGGAGCTTTTCAGGCCCTAACACAACCAGTGCGATGACCCCAAAAAGCAAGAGCTCAGAGAATCCAATATCAAACATAGGCGTCTACAACGAAGAATGGCAGAGCGATATCAATATAAGTTGATTCGATATCGTTTTTAATAAATACAACAAGTTATGTGATAATAACGCACGATTCATTAGAGTGCATTGACAGCCGTAATCATACGTTATGCTTGTCATCGACCGAAGTCTTAGTCACTTTAATCTCGTCAACTGGGGTGCCTGCGTCGTGGTTTAACACGCGATGTTTATTAGCATGCTCAGTATTCTCGTCTTTGACGGCTTCTTTAAAGCCTTTGACGGCGCCGCCTAAATCTTTGCCGGCGTTTTTGAGTTTGGAAGTCCCAAATATCACGACGACAACGACGAGTAAAATAAGCCAATGAGTAATCGAAAAACTGCCCATAACGGTATCCTTAACACGTAGTGGAGGTAGCACTTATGATAGCATTTTACGCGCTGAACAAGAATGTTAGCGGTTGAATAACAGCTACTTAATATCTATCAGAGTTTATTAAGCCCTATAGCTTGGCGATAATAGCTGCGCCAGCCTTAGTGCTTAATAGTATCTTGAGCACACGACCGGCTAGCGTGAAGCTTTTTCTTCGATACCCGAGAGCCCAAAGCGTCTGCCAAGCTCAGTCAGTATCTGCTCAGAGCCGATATTAAACCATGCTAATGTGACTAAGGTATGAAACCAAACGTCTGCAATTTCATAAACTAATTCATGTTGCGCGGCTTGCAGGGTCTGAGTGTCTGATTCATCGTCAACTTTAACATTGTGATGCTGTGCTAGTGCCGTCTCCAAATCTTTGGCGGCAATAATACTTTCTGTGCTTTCTTCACCGACTTTCTCAAGGATCTTATTCAATCCTTTATGATAAAGACTGGCCACATAAGAGCTGTCTGGGCTGGCGGCTTTACGCTCAGTCAATACCGCATCTAATTGGCGCAAAATCACCGCCCCGTCTATAACAGTGTTGCTGGCAGTCTCAGGGTTGGTGTTAGTATCAGCAGCCTCAATAGGCACCGCGGTGCTAGAGGATGATGGCTTGGCGTGACCATAGATTTCGTTAGGGTCTTTGAGGATAGGCGCAGCCACCTCCCAGCTCGGTTCAGCTTGTGACAGGTCAAGACGTTGATAGAAGCAGGACTTGCGACCGGTATGGCAGGCGATGCCACCTTGCTGGGTAACCGATAAGATAAGCGCATCGGCATCACAATCTAAATAGATATCATGCACTTGTTGCACGTGCCCCGAAGTCTCGCCCTTATGCCACAGCTGATTGCGTGAGCGTGAAAAATACACGGCCGTTTTAGTTTGTGCGGTTAAGGTCAAAGCTTCTGCGTTCATCCAAGCCATCATAAGAATCTCACCAGTGGCATGATCTTGTGCGATTGCAGGGAGGAGGCCATCTTGATTGAATTTGATTGGGTTGAGCCAAGTTTGCATGGTCATAGGTGTCTAACTTTATAAGGGATAAAGGGAGCAGTAAGGGGGCGCTACTATGGCTATTATCAGAGCCGCTACACTGTCTATGCAACTTACTGCGAGTGCAAATTACTTTAAGTACAGATTGCTGTGCGTGCAAATAGCCAAGCCGCTAGTGACCCATAATAAAGTGTGCGTTCGCATAAGGCAACGCACATATGGCTATCTCGCGAGTCCAAAAGGGTGTGACGCCACAGTGGGGAGTTTTTAAGGCAGAGGAGGTCAGCTAATCTTTATAAAAGCTGCAAAAATTTTTACCCACTGCTCTTTTTACCCACAGTTCTATAGAGGTAGGCTAATCACGACATGGTAGATAATAGCAGCCACTATGCTAGTAACCTATAACAGGGGGTTATAATTCGAAAGGGGTGGGGTCGAGCGCTTCTTTGGTATGGGCATTCATAGCGATAATATGATTGAGACGGTAGTCAAAATTGACAAAGTGCAAAGTAGCTTTGGCGACTACTGAGCCATCAAACATACGGCTGACTTTGATAGCTAAGCAGCCATCTTCATAGGTTAAATCTGTGATACCTACCTCAAATAATAATTCTTCGCGAACTCTCACCCGGCTGTACATAGTCAGGGTTAGGTCATCTACTATTAGGCCTTGATACTCTGCCGTTATCTCCTGAATACCTTTGGCATAAAAGAAGCGCGAGCGCACCTCGGAAATCAATGAAGTTAGCGCTTCAATGGTCAAATATTGTCCTACGTCTACTTCCGTACTACGCACGCGAATGGCCGTTTCAAAAACAAAGATTTTATCCGCAAAAACCAACTCTTGATTAGGCACTTTAGCCTCCAAGCATATCTAGCAATAGGTACAAAGCTATTGGCCACACTTGCTAGTCAATAGACATCCTTAACACTCAGTAGTTAAAACTCAGCAATTGTCATCTAGTAAAGCCCTCTGCGAATAGTAGCATATTTCTTATTGGCATAAGTGCGCCTTAATATGAATTATTTTAGCCTATGGCCCCTTATATTTAGAGCTGGTAAATGTTTAGAACGGATACGTTAGGAGTCATGGAGATAAAGTTTTTGATTAACCGTCAGTATTAGCCTGAGATCAGCGTAACCTCATATTAGGGGCGCTTTATATAAAGAGTGCTCTAGCACATCTGCAGGTTGCTAGATGATAATGATTTGAGACAGCGAAATACCATTCCTTACTCTGAGCTAAGCTATGAGCGGTCGCCTATAGCGGATGAATAGACCTTGGCAATTTGCTGGCTTTCCGCTATAATGTCGCCTCCCACCTCGAGGCAAATGTCTTTAGCTATGCGTTTATACTATTAGCCACTGCATTTGACGACCAGGTTCATCCTTTTATTTACCCCATAACCTTATTGTTAACGTGCTATTGGCTCGATAATAACTAAGGAGCTCAAGGTAAAAAAGATAAAGAGGCTAGTTATCATGAAAGTGAAAATGAAGACAAAACGTGGCGCTGCTAAGCGCTTCAAAAAGACGGCCACTGGTTTTAAGCGTAAGCAAGCTTTCAAAAGCCACATCCTGACCAAAAAATCTCCAAAGCGTATTCGTCAGTTACGCGGTTTGAAAATGGTTCATAAGTCTGATGTTGCAGCGGTTCGCCGTATGTGCCCGTATATCTAAGCGGACAGCTGACTTAGTAATTATTTAATCGCAACTGCTAATCGTTATTTTCGTCGTTATTGCTACCTGACTCTTGTGACTTATTAACGCCATTTGGCACTAATGATAATGAGACAAGGTAACCGGTCTCCAAGCTTAACAGGCTTTATTGTCCCTTATTAATAAGGTTGAGCTGAGACCAAGTAGCGACTATCAAAAAATCTTGGAGTAAATTATGGCTCGTGTAAAACGTGGTGTACAGGCCAATCGCCGTCACAAAAAAATCTTAAAACGCGCAAAAGGTTACTACGGTGCCCGTTCGCGTGTTTACCGTGTTGCCGTTCAAGCGGTAACTAAAGCAGGTCAGTACGCTTATCGTGACCGTCGCAACAAAAAACGTTCATTCCGTCGTCTATGGATTGCTCGTATTAATGCTGGCGCACGCTTAAACGGTTTAAGCTACAGCCGCTTTATCAACGGTCTGAAAAAGGCAAACATCGAAATCGATCGCCGTGTACTAGCTGACATCGCTATGCATGATGCACCGACTTTCGCTGCCTTGACTGAAAAAGCTAAAGCTGAGCTTGCTTAAGTTTATATTTTTAAACTTAATATCTGCATTGTTATAACGCAATTATTAAAAGCTGCCCTTAGCCGGTGGCTTTTTTTATGCCTGTATTATTTATTGCAATATAAAAGCAAGTCTTTACAATTAGGGCGTGTCGTCAATTAAGTCATGACACATTAGCGTGGTTAAATAATGACACGCCTTAACACTCTGTTTTGATCAGGAACTATTATCACCATGAGCCATTTTGCAGATGAGGCCCTCGCAGGCGTCCTACCGACATTATCTGAGACCTTGACGGAAGTCACCCAAGCGCATTTCGATGAGTTTATCGCGGCCGCCCGCCAATTAATCGCAGGCGCAGCATCGCTACAGGATTTGCAGCAGCAGCGCGTGACCCTTACCGGCAAGAAGAGTGCCCTGACAACGTGGTCAAAGCAGCTGGGCAAATTGGATGCTGAAGACAAAAAGTCTTATGGTGCGAGTTTGCATGAAGTGCGCAGCGCTATTCAGGACGCTCTAACCGAGCAGCAGCAAGCGCTAGAAGTCGCAGCGCTACAGGCCAAGTTAGAAGCCGAGCGTATCGATATCACTTTGCCGGCTCGCGGTAGTGATAAAGGTCGTCTGCATCCGATTACCATGACGACCCAGCGTATGCAGCAGTTTTTTGTGCAGGCCGGTTTTAATGTCGCCACAGGACCTGAGGTCGAGCACGACTACTATAACTTTGAAGCGTTGAATATTCCTTCGCATCACCCTGCACGCGCTATGCACGATACTTTCTATTTTGATGCGCACTATTTATTGCGTACGCACACTAGCCCCGTGCAAATTCGTACGATGGAAGCCGGTGAGCCGCCTATTCGCATTATCTGCCCAGGCCGCGTCTATCGCTGTGACTCCGATCAAACGCACTCGCCGATGTTTCATCAGTTAGAAGGCTTAATGGTGAGCAAATCGAGCACTTTTGCAGAGTTAAAAGGCCTAATTAGTGAATTTCTAGAAGCCTTTTTTGGCAAATCACTGACCGTGCGTTTCCGTCCATCATTCTTCCCTTTCACAGAGCCTTCTGCAGAAGTCGATATCTTGGCAGATAATGGCAAATGGTTAGAAGTGATGGGCTGCGGTATGGTACATCCTCAAGTCCTCAAAAACTGTGGCATCGACCCAGAAGAATATACGGGCTTTGCCTTTGGTATGGGCATCGAGCGTTTCGCCATGCTCTACTATGGTATCGATGACTTACGCTTATTCTTCCAAAACGATGTGCGCTTTTTAAAACAATTTAGCTAGCCTTATTGAGGGCGCAAGCTAGTATTGGTGTCGACTAGGGCTAGCGCTTATTGCTAGCAAGTAGACCAAGAGCAGATATTAAATAAAAGCATTAACAGTATTGAGAGTCTTATGAAAATTAGTGAACAGTGGCTACGTCAATGGGTGAACCCCAACAATAGCAGTACCGAGCTTGCCGAACAATTAACGATGGCAGGGCTTGAGATTGATGATCAGTATGCCGTTGCTGCCCCTTGCGAAGGGGTCGTGGTGGGCCAGATTACTCAGGTTGCCCCACATCCAGACGCCGATAAACTGCGCGTTACCCAAGTCGATATCGGTAGTGGCGAATTGCTACAGATCGTTTGTGGTGCCCCTAATGTTTATGAAGGCATGAAAGCACCAGTAGCGACGATTGGGGCAGTATTGCCTACCGCTGATGGCCAAGGCTTTAAGATTAAAAAGAGTAAGTTACGCGGTATAGAGTCGCAAGGGATGCTGTGCGGTGCCTCTGAAATCGACCTGCCTGATGTGGTGGATGGCTTGCTAGAGCTGTCAGCTGATGCACCAATAGGGAGCGATATACGCGACTATTTGGGGCTTGATGCACAAATTTTGGACATTTCTATCACGCCAAACCGCGGCGATTGCTTTAGCGTCCGTGGTATAGCGCGCGAAATCTCTGTTATCAACGATTTAGCCGTGACCCCACCAGCGATTACGGCACCGGCTGTTACTAGCGAGCAGCAACAAGCTGTGACGGTTACTGCCACTGAGGCCTGCCCACGTTATCTGGCACAGCCGCTTAGCAACATCGATCGCAGTGTACAGACCCCAAAATGGCTACAAGATGCCTTGATACAATCTGGCCTACGCTCGCATAACTTCTTGGTCGATGTGACCAATTATGTGCTATTAGAATTGGGTCAACCACTGCATGCTTTTGATGCTGATAAAATCGTCGGCGCTATCCAAGTGCGCTTCGCTAATGAAGGTGAAATGGTCGTCTTATTAAACGAGCAAACCGTTACTCTAACAGGCGATGAGCTGGTTATTGCTGATGACGAAGGCGTGTTAGCCTTGGCCGGTATTATGGGTGGCATGCGCAGTAGCGTCACGGACAGCACGACCAATATTGTGCTAGAAAGTGCCTTCTTTGCCCCCTTAAACATCGCCGGTCGCGCGCGCCGTTTTGGCTTGCATACCGATGCCTCACAACGCTTTGAGCGCGGCGTAGATTTTGAGTTGCCCGCATTGGCATTGGCCCGTGCGGCGAGCCTTATCGTTGATATCGCAGCAGCTACTGCCGGCGAAGTGACCACGGTTACGACGGCTGAAAACCTACCGGCTCGCAATGAAATTCGTCTACCAATTCATAAGGTTAAAGACGTTCTTGGCATTGATATTGCAGTTGAAGAGATGACGCGTATTCTGACACAATTGGGTTTTGCGGTAGCGTCAGCAGATTCGGCATTGCTATGTACGCCACCGTCTTATCGTTTTGATATGGCCTTAAAGGAAGATTTGATCGAAGAGATTGCGCGTATCTATGGCTATGACAATATCCCGATGCAACTGCCGTCTTTGCAAGTCAATATGGCCTACGAAGACAGTGCGGATTTGACCTTACGTCTGAAATTAGCTTTGGTAGACGCCGGTTATATGGAAGCAGTGAGCTTTAGCTTTACTGATCCAAAGATGGAAGCGTTATTACAGGACGACGCGTTAGGGGAGGTGCTGACCTTGGCCAACCCTATCTCTGCTGACCTTGCGGTGATGCGTCGCACCTTATTATCGAGCCTACTGCCGTCGGTACAGTACAACTTAAACCGTCAGCAACCGCGCATTCGCTTTTTTGAGACTGGGCTTAGCTTTGTCGGTCAAAGTGTCAGCGAACTAGTGCAGACCCCAAGTCTAGCTATGGTCGCTGTAGGGGATGTCTGGCCTGAGCAAGCGTATGACAACCGGGCTTATGATTTTTATGATCTAAAGCACGATGTCGAGCAGCTGCTGCCTAGCGAATTTGCAACGACCCGAGTCCGGTATGAGCGTAGTAATTTAGCGTTTTTACACCCTGGCCAAAGTGCGGTGCTCTATATTGATGACGTTCGCGTCGGTTGGTTGGGTCAATTGCATCCAAGTATCGCGCAAAAGTTGGATTTGCCAGCGACTTGGGCGGCGCAGTTGGACCTATCTCCATTGTTAGAGTTAGCTAGAGAGAAGTCAGCCGTACAGACCCCTAGCAAGTATCCTCAAGTTCGCCGTGATATTGCGCTGATTGTGGATGCGGATATCGAGCTACAAGCGCTTGAAGCTACCATTCGTCAAGCGGCGGGTGACTATCTGACAGATCTCTGGTTATTTGATGTCTATCAAGGCGACAATATGCCAGCAGGCAAGCGCTCATTGGCTTTCGCTCTAGTGTGGCAAGATGCGCAGCAGACTTTAGCCGATGAAACGGTGAAACAGGCTTTCGATAAAGTAGTAGCGGCACTGCGCGAGCAACATCAAGCGCAACTGCGTGATAGTTAAGAAAATATAGTAAAAAGAGTCTATAGTAATGTCTCACTATGCCATGGTATAGAGTAAAGCGGTCCTATTCGACCTGCGGATACTAGACCATGAATAGTGAGACTAACTGAGCCATTACCATCTTTGTAGGCATTCTCTGACCGCGTTAAATGCCCTAAATTGGGGCTTTAGCGCTTAGATTTATTGAATCCAGAGGTGCAGATAGTCTAGGTGACTAGTGATAAATAATATTAAATATTAACTTAAATGTTAATTTACAAATATTATACTTGCTAGCGCTTTAATCAATTGATAAGGTTGTAAGTTAAGAATTACTAACAATTGTCTTGAATAAAGATGGCTTATTCAAGGTTGTGACGTAATTACCTATAACTAGACAACAAGGAGCACATTATGAAGACATTGACCAAAGCTGATTTGATTGAGCACTTAATGCAGCAAATGCAACTAACGCGCCAAGAAGGGCGTTGTTTAGTAGAGAATTTTTTTGATGAGTTATCCGCCAGTCTCATTGAAGGTAAAGTCATTAAATTATCAGGATTTGGTAATTTTGAGCTAAAAGACAAAAGAAGCCGTCCAGGTCGTAACCCCAAAACGGGTGAGCCTGTTGCCGTATCGGCAAGACGTGTAGTGACTTTTAAAGCGGGACAGAAATTTCGTCAAAAGGTCGATGCGAACCTTTTTATTTAAGGGGCGACCGTTATAACTTAACTTTGACCCTTATTTAGCACTTGTTATCACTATTTATATTTGTCACTGCTTATAATCATCATGGCTTATAAATTTAAGACAAAAAAAAGAGAGCCTAGGCTCTCTTTTTTATTGCTTAATAAACAGACTAAATATTTAGACTATTTATCAACTCAGTATAAATTACTGAGCAGGTGCTTCTTCAACAACAACTACGTCGTCAGCAGCATCAACAGCAGTAGCGTCAGTCGCAGCTGGATCAACAACTACAGCTTCAGTACCGTCAGCAGGAACTTCTGCGTCGATTTCGTTAGTTGCAGTAGCAGCAGCAGCGTCAGCAGTTGCAGCAGCAGCAGCGTCAACTTCAGCAGCAGCGTCAGCTACAGGCTCGCCTTCAGCAGCGCCTTCTTGAATTTCTTCTTGAGCGTCTTGAATTTCTTCTTGCGCGTCAGCTACGTCTTCAGCAGCGTTTTCTTTGTTGCTATCGCAAGCAGCAAGACCCATTGAAGCGGCCATAATACCTGATAGAGCTAGTAACTTAAGTTTCATAGGGATATCTCCATAATAAAAAAAGAGCAGTAGCCAAAAAAGTAAAAATTGACACAACGAAATTCGAGGGTCAATTTAACAAGTTGGAGCTACACAGCTTGCACGTATTTTATATAAACTCTATGACAAAAGAAAGCGTTTATACATTTAAGTAACAATTAAATACACTGTTACATTCTTAAAGTCTTCGGTAACACCGAAGCCGCTACCTTATGCTACCACTGACAAGCTACGCTAGGCCTATGCTATATAGCATAGAGATTAAAAATAGACGGCTAAATTGATTACTGCCAAAGGCAATAATAATATTCAGTACCTATGAATAATTCTACTAGAATAATCTACCAGCTGTTTCGACCGCTGTCGAGATTTTGCGACCAACATAAAGCCGTACATTTATACGAGTTAGGAAGCAATTATAAATCAATATGACGGTAAAGCAAATCCCAACTGTAGCAGGATTGATGTGTATTTGTGACTAATGTTAAATGGGGATTATTCATTTTTATAACTATATGTTATAAGGAGTTAGCAGAGAGATCACCCCTTATCTGCCCCAATATTTACGCCGTATTAGCACCTGCTATTCATGCTGAGTAGGTAGTTAGGCCACTCAGCTTTATAATAAAACTATGCACAATTCACCACAAGCGGCTACGGCTATGCTAATAACAATATGCAATAATATTTACAACTTGATAGGGCCAAATAGTTTTTAATGTCGAATTAAACGCAGTAATGTCGGTTTAAGCGCTATGTTGAGTCTTGGCATTACTAATTAGCTGATTATTAAATGATAGTGGCATGGTCAATTGGCTTATGAATATTGATTTTTGCAGCCTGAGTAAAGGCTTATAAAAGCCAATGAAGTAAATAGCCCCAGTATAAAAATTGTTATCTGGCATAGTAGCTGGTATAGAATAACTCAATTGCATTCAATGAGTGCGCAGGCAATAGTATCTGAAGTGAGGAGAGCCTAAGATGAAATGGCAGGGTAGACAAGGTAGCTCAAACGTACGTATGAGCGGCGGTAAAGCAGTCGGTGGCGGTATTGGTGGTATTATTATCGGTCTCATTTTATGGCTAGTCTTCGGGGTCAATCCGATGCAAGCCCTGCAAACGGGACAATCAGTAGCCGGTGGTAGTAGTACTAAAACGACCGAAGCCACTGATGACAGTCGTGATACGCAATTTGTTAAAGTGGTTTTGGCGGATACGGAAGCGGTCTGGCATCAGGTTTTCCAAGAGGCAGGTGGCACTTATAAAGAACCTACTCTGGTGCTGTTTAATGGTCGCGTAAACTCGGCTTGTGGCGGGGCTACGGCAGCTACGGGGCCTTTTTATTGCCCAGGCGATGAGACCGTTTACCTAGACACTTCATTTTTCGCAGAAATGCGTCAGAATTTAGGTATAACAGGGGATCAGCAAGGCTCAGGCGACGCTGAGAATGCGGATAGAGCAGGTGACTTTGCGCAAGCGTATGTTATCTCGCATGAGGTCGGTCATCATGTACAGACCCTTTTAGGTATCTCACAAAAAGTGAACCAAGCGCGGCAGCAAGTTAGCCAAGCAGAAGGTAATGACTTGTCTGTACGTCAAGAGCTGCAAGCAGATTGCTTTGCTGGCGTTTGGGCTAATCGTAATGAGCAACGAGTACAGTTTTTGGAAGCGGGTGATATTGATGAAGCCATCAATGCCGCGGGACAAATTGGCGATGACCGTCTAGCCCAAGCTAGTGGTCGTGCTGTGGTGCCAGATAACTTTACCCATGGTACCAGTCAGCAGCGTGTGAACTGGTTTAGTCGTGGTCTAAAAAGTGGCGATATCCAATCTTGTGATACCTTTAGTGGTGCTTTATAACCTTCCATAGTGCTCTATGACCGTTAGTGGCGCTGTGTAACCGCTAAAGTCAATAATTTAGTGGCTCAAGCTACTAAATGGTTCTTTAATCTAGTGCAACTAAAAAAGCCTGCAAATCAATTGCAGGCTTTTTTATTAGTAAAATTAATAGCTTAACTATTAATCCTTATTCAATTATTGACTATAATCAATTAGTTATGGTCGATCACATAGCCAGTACCACCACCTAGAATAGCACCTACCACAGCGCCTCTAGCGATGTCTTTACTATCGCCTTTACTTTTGACTAAAGCACCAGCAGTAGCGCCCGCGATAGTCCCTTTAGTAGCGTTGTTCATAGTGCCATAGTTGCCTGTTGACGAGCAAGCGGTCATAACTAAGGCAGAAGCTGCTACAGAAGATAATGCTAAAGTTTTAAGAGTTTTCATAACAATCCCTATCAATATAAAGTGGTTAGATTAACGCAAGCTGCTATCTAAAGAGGATGCAACAGTAACGTCAAATACGCTATGCTCATCAAAGACTAACTAAAAACAAGCAACCTAGAAGAAAAGTTACCTTCATGTAGTCAGTCTTTATGAGTCAAGCTGCTTAAGATAATAATAGCGCACAATTCTTTACGGCTCGTACCAGTCTAAGGCGTTATTTGCTAAGGCTTGTAAACTAAGGTAGCTAGTTGTTACCTAAAACATTATTATCTTGTCAAGATTGTAAAACTACGCTAACTGTTTTGGCTGTAGTTTTTGCAGATAATAGAGTATTTGCAGACCATTAACAGATATAGCTCAATATATTGCCAATGATAAGCAAAGCAGTGTTTAGTTCAACCTTCTCTTAAGCTTACCTCTTGATTAGATTAGACCCCTAAAAAATCAGCGCCTAAAACCCGCCCATAAAAAAGACCACCGAAGTGATCTTAGATAGTTGGCAGTCTTACCACCAGTTAACGATGATATAACCTACTAGTTTTGTGATTTACGCTTCATTTGGTCAAAGAAGTCATCGTTGGTCTTGGCCTCTTTTAGACGATCTAGCAAGAATTCAGTCGCGGTCACTTCATCCATAGGCTGCAGCAATTTGCGTAGAATCCAAACTTTACGTAGCGTATCTTCATCCATCAGACGCTCTTCGCGGCGAGTCCCTGAACGCTTAATATTGGTCGCTGGGAACACGCGTTTTTCGGCTAGGTCACGCTCAAGAGTAATCTCTTGGTTACCCGTACCTTTAAATTCTTCGAAAATCACGCTGTCCATTTTACTACCGGTATCAATCAATGCCGTAGAAATAATGGTTAAGCTGCCCCCTTCTTCGATATTACGCGCGGCACCAAAGAAGCGTTTAGGCTGGCCTAACGCATTGGCGTCCAGACCACCGGTCAACACTTTGCCTGAAGAAGGCACAATAGTGTTATAAGCACGCGCTAAACGGGTAATTGAATCGAGCAAAATAACCACGTCTTGTTTGTGCTCTACCAAACGTTTGGCTTTTTCGATGACCATCTCAGCCACTTGTACGTGACGCTGTGGCGGCTCATCAAAAGTCGATGCTACCACTTCACCGCGGACCGTACGCTGCATTTCAGTGACTTCTTCTGGGCGCTCATCGATAAGTAAAACAATGAGATAGCACTCAGGATTATTACGAGTAATCGCTTGCGCAATCGTCTGTAATAAGACCGTCTTACCGGCTTTTGGTGGGGCTACGATAATAGAGCGTTGGCCTTTACCAATAGGAGCAATCAGATCGATAATACGGCCGGTTAAATCTTCAGTCGTCCCGTTACCGCTCTCTAGCTTGAGCTGTTCTGTAGGGAAGAGGGGGGTTAAGTTTTCGAAGATTAGCTTATGACGAGAGCGGTCTGGCGTATCAAAGTTGATTTCGCCCACTTTCAATAGCGCGAAATAACGCTCAGAGTCTTTAGGCGGACGAATCGTACCGGCAATACTGTCGCCCGTCTTTAAACTAAAGCGACGAATCTGGCTGGGGCTGACATAGATGTCATCAGGGCCAGCCAGATAGGAGCCTTCAGAGGAGCGTAAGAAGCCAAAACCATCCGGAAGGACTTCTAAAACGCCATCGCCATAAATAGCTTCGCCATTACGTGCGTGGGTTTTTAGGATAGCGAAGATGATGTCTTGTTTACGGCTGCGTGCCATATTCTCAAGACCCATTTCCTCAGCAATTACCAAAAGCTCAGTAACGGATTTTTTCTTTAATTCAGTTAAGTTCATAGATAAGTCATTAGCAATTTATCGGAGGGGACTGCAATAGGTAGGGCAGCCCATGACGTAGAGAGTGGATAGCCATAGCGTGCTAACAGGGATACATAAGGGGTCGATCTCAACAGTCAGCTCAAGGCATACTAAGGTGATGACAAGGTATCACGGTATGAATCTGGTGCTGCCAAAGAGTCTTGGATAAGAACGTAAATATTCTGTTATTAATCGTCGTGTTTTGTGTTGATAAACACAGAGGAGAACAGCGGCTGCATGGTACTTCGAGCGCTTAGGAAACCTTTTAAGTTTCTCTTGTCAGCAGACTATACGGTTTTCAGGATAGAGTTGTCAATAATTTTTGTAAAAAAACGTGAATAAAGTTGGTAAGCGGGGTGGGGTATAAGCCGCCCTGAATAGGGACTTTATTAAAAAAGCCATCATTATCAATAACAATGGCTAGATTAGAAATTAAGATAACACAATTTGGGTTTAGATATGTTTATCTAATACTTTAGCCAATTCAGCTTTAGGCTGTAGGCCCATAACTGCGTCTACTTTTTCGCCACCTTTAAAGACAAATAGCGTAGGGATGTTGCGGATACCAAAGCGGCTAGCAGCTTGTGGGTTGCTATCGACATCTACCTTGACGATTTTTACTTTACCGTCGTATTCGTTGGCTAAATCCTCTAAGATAGGGGCAATAGCTTTACAAGGGCCGCACCAAGCTGCCCAAAAATCGACTAGCACGGGTACATCTGACTTTAGCACGTCTTCATCAAAGTTAGCATCGGTAGTGTTAATAATATTATCTGACATAAAGTCCTCACTTCTATAGGGAATTATTTATAGGTAATCAATGTGACATTATCTTAGCATGATTCCTGGACATTGACAGATGCTGCCCAGTTAATATAGCAAACAATTAATATTTGCATAATAAATCGCAACATAAGACCACATCGCTTGCAATCAGAACGAAAGAGACCTATGGCCATTACTCAAACCTATATCAACGAACAAAACCTGCTAGAACAACAGCATCCGCAAGCCTTCTTTACCGAGTTTGCCCAGTCTATCACTGTCTTTGAAGACGATGATATCTGGATAGTAGACAAGCCTGCCGGCCTATTGAGTGTCGATGGCAAAGAGCTGAAGGTAAGCCTATTATCCCGCCTTGAACGTGCCAATCCTGAGGTGAAATTGATTCATCGTCTGGATATGGATACTTCTGGCATTATGATTTTTGGCAAAAATAAAGCGGCGCAGTCGCACATCAGTAAGCAGTTCATCGACCGGCTACCGCAAAAGCAATACCAGGCAGTCGTGATGGGCACGCTAGCGGCGACTGAAAAAAAGGGTAAGATAGATATTCCGGTGCGCTATGAGCCGAGCTTAAAACCGCGGCATATCACCGATCCCAGCTGGTCAAAACAGGCACTGACTCATTACGACGTTTTGCACCATGAGTTACGGGCAGGCCAAGCGGTGACGCGAGTCGCTTTATACCCAGTAACGGGACGCAGCCATCAATTGCGGGTG
>Ga0098065_1000677_pt1 | contig 14538 bp, 14 predicted proteins | sample 25_taG_FD_75062 | JGI IMG/M metagenome (GOLD analysis project Ga0098065, IMG submission 75062) | Marine viral communities from Cariaco Basin, Caribbean Sea - 25_WHOI_OMZ | ecosystem: Environmental > Aquatic > Marine > Oceanic | place: Caribbean Sea: Cariaco Basin | collected 2014-11-08 | reverse complement strand
CGTCTGCGCCGCCATGCGTAAGCTCGTTCATATCTGTTTCGGTGTCATAAAACACCAAATGCCTTATCAGCCTCAAGTAGCCCATATCACCACTTGATTCTGATTTAACAAGATGGTATCTACAATTCTTTCTATGACCTATCTCTTATATAGGTATCTATCAATCCGTGGGTTGTAACCCACGCTTGGATACATAAGATATAGAGGGTTTTAAGCCCCCTTTTCCAAAGGGGGTTGGGGGGATTTTCTGGCAGCTTTAAAGCATAAACAATACCTATAAAGAATGTCTCTCCTCTATTCACTGGGGCACTTGGCTAAGGATGGTCTCGAGAATACAGGAATGCCATCAGACAATAGAGCCCGCCCCGTCTAGCGGAGGTGATACAAGCAAGAGCAGGATTAGCTCCATACATATAGAACCTTATTATAGAAACCCTATCCTATAAAAAAGCACCACCATCCCAATTAGAATAGCAGCGCAATTAAATCCAATCTATTTCAAACCCTACCTATATAGGTAAGTCATCACTCTCTGAATCCAGTTTACCCACATGCTCAAAGAAAGCACGCCAAGCAGCAACCTTTTTATCTAGCGACTGCGGATAGGCACGCGACGTCGAGGGTAAACGATATAGTTTGAGCTCGCGGTCACCGAAAGGAAAGTCCACTTCTTGATTGGTTTTTGGCAATTTGGGGCGTACGTCTGTTGGCAACAGCTCTAATAGAATCTCGGTCGCCTTGCCACCCGTGGTAAATATTGTATGCACCTTAGGGACTTGCGGTAGGATATGCTCAAAGTCAACGGTTTCAACAATGGTGAGGTGCTTGTCTGAGGCATTACCCTGCTCACGAATCGCTCGCCGTACCGTGGGACAGGAAGCTATACCGCGGTCTTTTAGAAACGCTTTGATTAATTTAGGGTCAAAACCTTTTTCATCGCCATTGCGAAAGTGGTCGGCATCATCAAAGAACACACGACCGTAGATGCGCCACATGTCATTGCTAAAGTTAGGGTAGTGAAATTCCATACCCCATTTGTCAGGGGTCGGTGGCATAGAGCCCATCATCATAATCGTCGCATCGGGAGGCAAAAAAGGCGGAAATGGATGCGACTCAATCGGTGGCGATACTGACTCATCTAAATCGTAAGGGAAAATATCGTCTGAATGCAGTCCATTGAGTAGATAACTGCGGGTAGTAGCGTGGCTCACAAGGTCTCTCTTATTTAAGCTAATGAAAGTAGTCGTTAATAATAGTGGCTTTTATGATGGATAACATCGCAGCTTCTTAAAATAAGAGTTATGTTAAAAATCTTTATAGTTATGGCGTTTTGCTCATAGAATCCGGCATGTTTGCAGGTAATTTTGTTATCATATACCAGGTAAATCCTAGAGATTGCTACCGATAACAATATAACGAGACCTGCCATGACCGACCTAAATGTGACCATCATCGACCATCCGCTAGTGCGCCATAAACTAAGCCTGATGCGTGAAAAGGACTGTAGTACTTATAAATTCCGTACGTTGACCAACGAGCTAGCCCGCTTAATGGCGTATGAGGCGAGTCGTGACTTTGAGATTGAGACCTTTCCTATGCAAGGGTGGAATGGCGAAATCGAAGGCGAGCAAATCGTTGGTAAGACTGTAACGGTCGTGCCTATCTTACGCGCAGGTATTGGCATGTTGGATGGCGTGCTCGATTTAATCCCAACTGCGAAGATTTCAGTGGTCGGTCTACAGCGCGATGAAGAGACGCTGCAGCCTGTGCCATTCTTTGAAAAATTGGTAAAAGATGTGCACCGTCGCCCTGCCCTAATCATCGATCCGATGCTAGCAACGGGTGGCTCTATGGTCGCAACTATCGAGATGCTAAAAAAACACGGCTGTAAAAATATCAAAGCCCTAGTATTGGTCGCAGCGCCAGAAGGCGTACGCTTGGTCAATGATGCCCATCCTGACGTCACTATCTTTACCGCTGCCTTAGACAGCCATTTAGATGACAACGGTTATATCATCCCAGGTCTGGGTGATGCTGGTGATAAGATATTTGGTACTAAACAAGACTAAACAGACTGATTTATTTCGAGATGCCGCTAATTATTAGCGGTATTTTTCTATTAGCCATATGATTTACTATATTTGCTAAGCTAAGCCTGTTAGTCATTAATCCAAGGTATTAACAACGCCTCTACTCTTTTCAATTCAATAATAAAATAAGGATTCTATATGAATATTTTGATTACGGGTGCTAGTGCTGGTTTTGGCGAAGCGCTTGCTAGACAGTTAGTTGCAAAAGACCATCGAGTGATTGGTTGTGCCCGCCGCGCTGAAAAATTAGATGCTATTCAGCAATCTCTAGGCGAAGCGTTTTTCCCATTAGTGATGGATGTTAGTGATACTGAGTCTATTGAGACTGCATTAGCGAAACTGCCTGCAGATTTTCGCACTATCGATGTGTTGGTGAATAATGCTGGTCTCGCTTTAGGTACTGAGCCCGCTTATAAAGCGCAACTCGATGACTGGATGCGCATGGTCGATACCAATATCAAAGGATTGATGGCACTGACTCATGCTATCTTGCCCGCTATGGTCGAACGCAACAGTGGCTATATCATTAACTTAGGGTCTATCGCGGGCAGTTGGCCTTACTATGGCGGCAACGTCTATGGCGCTACGAAAGCTTTCGTGCAGCAGTTTAGCCTAAACTTGCGCGCGGATTTACTGGGTACCAAAGTGCGTGTGAGTAATTTAGAGCCGGGTAATGTCGGTGGTACGGAATTTTCTAACATCCGCTATCACGGTGATGAAGAGAAAGCGGCTAAGGTTTATGAAGGCTTTGAGTCCATGAGTGCAGAGGATATTGCCGATATATTAGTCTGGCTAATTGAGTCACCCGCCCATGTGAACGTCAATCGCCTTGAGGTGATGCCAGTCGCGCAGACTTATAATGGGTTGACCATCGCGAAGGACTAATCCTTTCAACCATACCGCTATTTTAATGAGCAGCTGTTTCTATATAAGACAGCTGCTTTTTTATAAGCTAGTAATTTATAAATTATGCTTTCTGAGCAAAATTTATAAATTACTTACCGCAGCTCGTAATCACGTAGTACTACTTGGCTATTCTTAATATCTAGGAAGTTAGGATTATTAGCAGGGATAATCTCGCGCTCATTCACTAAGCGCAAGTCTTTAAAGTCTAGCACCATCACTTCGCTACGCAGACGCTCGCTAGTACGTTTATTATGGCGTACGGCAAAAGCTAAGACCTCTTTACCCTTTACTTTGACCGTATTTACTACAAAAGGAGTGTTGCTAGACGCTTTGGTCGAGTGCTTGGCGTTTATAAGCGCTGTCCAAGGATTAAGCGTCGTGATGAATAGTTTGTCTTTTCGTACTTGTAGCGGTAGCTTGCCGCCAAAGAATAACCCCTGCTCCATCGGCAAATACTGCGAGTGGCGCATGAGCTCATGACGTAAGATGTCGGGCATATCCGTATTGAAACTGTCTTCACTTTGACTATGAAAAGCTGCAAAACTGCGCTGGATGTAACGACCAAACACGGTGAAATTTATCCATTGCTGATAAACATCACTGGCATAGAGCAATTGATAAAACTCCTGCTGACTCGGCGCGGGTTCAGTACATATGATAGCTGACAATAAATCTGCGGAGCTATGAAACTTAAATTCTCCGCTGGTTAAATCACTAACATATGACCAAGTCAGAGGGTACAGACTGTCCTCTAAATTCGGTAAGGTGGGCCGCGACACAGCACGGTCTTGGGAGGTACTACCAAATAATCGCATCATTGCACTAGTGTAGCAGACTCGCGTAAATTTCAGATATACCGTTTATCCGGTCTATGTAGTTGGCCTAATAGGCAGTGAGCCAGAGCGCTATAATAAATTTATAGTAGACTAAAGCCTCTTATTTAGCACTGCTAACTGTCACCAACTTATGCTAGGGTAGCGGATATTTCATCATATGGTCGTCCTGCCATGCTTACTGCTTTAGTCCCCAAGTCCTACCGCGCCACTATCCGCAGAGTCGCGGTGCCGAACTGTGACAAGCCGCTACCCATAACAGTCATCGGTAAGGGTGAGCCTATGCTGTTGCTACATGCCTATGGGATGGAGGCGCGTGAGTTTCTACCTTTTGTGCTGCCTCTGACCACGAAATACCAATTCTATATTCCACATTTGCGGGGGTTTGGCTTATCCAAAGAGATTCCACTGACCCAGTTTGACTTCTTAGGTCAGTATGCTGAGGATGTGAACGCTATCATCGAGCAGATTTGTAGTTGGCGCGAGGTGACTGCCCTACCCGTGGCGGCCATCTCTATGGGGGCGCAGGTAATGTGGGCTTATTTTGGTCGTTATGGCAGCTCGCGAATGAGTCGTTATCTCAATATCGACCAGACTCCCACTGTGCATAATCAACCGGATTGGCGAGGCGGCCTGTTTGGTGAGCGTCAGGACGAGGTCTTTGATGTCTTTCAGCGCCTGCTCACAGAAGGTCTGGCTTATCAAGACGTCGAAAGCTTTACTCACCTGCCCCATGACCTCAAACGTCGGACTACCGATACCGAGCGTATGTTCTCATTAATGTCGGCAAGTCGACCACGCTCGCAAGCGTTCATCAAAGTGATGACCCATCAGACCGACCATCAACTGGTATTCTTCGACCATAAAACTTGGAAACATAAGATGCGTTGTCTGCAGGCTTATTTGTCCATGCCATATGACTTCCGTGGCGTAGCTGAAAAGTTACCTATCCCTGTGGTCAATCTCATTGGTGGTCGCTCGCAGCTGTATGATCCCGAATGGCAACGTAAAGTGACCGAGATGCTGCCCAATGCTACCGAAATCGTCTTAGAGAATTCAGGACACGCCGTCCCACTCGATGAGCCCATTGGGTTTTATAAAGTACTAAAGGGCTTTTTGGAAGGCAGGTATGATGAGACACGGGGGCAGGTCAAACCGTCGGCTATCTAAATAGGTAGCTAACGGTCTTCCTGTATTAGGCAATATAATCCTTTTAAAAATAGGGATATAGCGAGTTACTGATATCAATTTTCTGTCTAGAGGTCATACTAGACTCAAGGTAGGCGCAAACTTATACCAGTGACTCTGTACCAAATCTTGAGTGAACTGCTTATATCAATAAGTCTATGACAGGGCTTGAATCAATTCAAACCTTGGCACTAATTTTCCGTCTACTGTAACGCTCTCACCAAACATTTCGATTGGTCGTACCCAAACGCCGTATTCGCCATATAGACAACGATATACAACCAAAGTCTCTTCGGTCTCAGAGTGGCGTGCGGTATGGAGAACTTGGTATAGGTTGCCTTTGTAGTGGCGGTAGATACCTTGGGGGATAGTGTCTTGGATAGATTGGGTCATAGAGATAGACTTATGATAGTTGGAAATCAATAAAAAAATGAATTAAGAATAATGGGCTAACTTTTGCTCTAGCGCCGTTTTTGCATCAGGCCAATCGTCAGCGATCATACTGTACATAACAGTGTCGGCGATGACACCATTACGGCGCACACGATTGCCCCGAATCACTCCGTCCTTTTTAGCTCCCAAACGCTCAATGGCTTTTTGCGATTGCAAATTCTCACCATCGGTACGCCAGCCCACGGTTTGATAGTCTAACGTTTCGAACGCATGGGTTAGCAGCATTAGCTTACAGACCGTATTGACATGAGTGCGCCAATAAGACTGAGCATACCAAGTATAGCCAATCTCCAATCGCTTTGCTTGAGGCAGAACATCATGATAGCTCGTTGAGCCAATCACTCGACCTGAAGCGTCGTCAATGACGGCAAACGCTAGCCTGTTATCCATTGAGTCAGCGAGTTGAATATAGTCAATGACGCTCTCTGGCTTAGGGGCCGAGGTTACCTCTATCGTCCAAAGCTTGCCATCTTGGCAAGCCTCAGATAATCCTTTAGCATGCCCCATCGTCAATGGCTCAAGCGTAATCCCTTTATAAGACAAGGTAGGCGGATTTAGCATTAGTCTCTCACAATTTCAAAATCAGGCTTTAATACTCTGTGATAAGGTAGTTTGCTCAATCACAGAATCAGATAGCGGTAGATACCTTAAAGGATGATATTTTCAGGTAGTTAGGTTATAAAGTAATGCTTATATTAATTAATTTTAGCGTAAAGGATTACTCAAACCAATTTGCTAATTTTAAGCCTTTAATCGCAGCAAAGTCTTTTATATTTCGGGTTACTAGCACCATATCATTTGCCATAGCGATGGCAGCTATCTGACTGTCAACAAAAGCAATGGGCGTGCCAGCGGATTTAGCTTGTGCTCTTATAGTCGCATGAACATCAGCGCAGGCTTTGGTGTAATTTAAATGAGGCAAGGTCACGATTTGTGAAGTTAGAAACTTTTGAATGTCTTGTTTCTTTCTACCTTCTGGCAGGATTTGATAACCATAACTGAGTTCCTGCCACACGGTAGTGGCAAGATAAATTTGGTTTAAACGATAATGATAAGTCTCGATGACTTTTTTATTAGGAAAGGGTTTAGTGATTTCAGAAAAAACATTGGTATCTAAAAGGTACATACCTATTCATCCCAACTAAAATCACGGCCCATTTCTTTAGAGCGTACGTTTGCCCACGGGTCTTCCCATTCTTCATGGTCCTCCTCAGTAAGCTGAGCTTCGAGCTCACGACGCCAAGCTAAAAAGCTAGCCTGTCTATCTAACTTCTCATTTTGCCCCTGCTCGACTTCCTCTATATTACCCTTCTCAATATCATCCAGAGTACTAGCTCTAGATTCATATTCTGGTAAAACAGAATCGTCTACAGGAGTGGGCGGATGAATAACGACTTCATCAGCGGATAACTGGCGCTCTAATACTGCCAAGACATGGTCTACAGCAGTGTCCTTTACCGTTAATACAATCGTTTTCATCCTGACCTTCCTTATTGGTGGCTATTGTATATAGCCATTATCTGAAAAGATGCCTTGAGCAAAACTCTCTGATTAAGCAATAGTCACCTTAGCAAAAGCTTTTTTGCCCGCTTGAATCACCACTGTTTGACCTGAAGTGAGGCTAAAGCCCGCATCAACCACTTCATTATCCACTTTTACTGCACCGCGTTTAATTAAGTCTTTAGCGGCAGCATTGTTTTTCGCCAATTCTGCTTGGTTTAAGACCTGCGTAATAAATAGCGCCTCTTGGCCATCTTCTAGCTCTAGGGTCACTTCCGGCAAATCAACTGGTAACTCGCCATCGGCTAATACGTTGCCCGCTGATTTATGCGCATTGGCAGCGGAACCAGCATCGTGGAAACGCTCGATGAGCTCTTCCGCCAAGATACGTTTAATCTCTTGTGGGTTGCGACCTTCTTCCATTTCTTTTAATAGTGCTTCCACTTCATCCATGGGCTTAAAGCTCAAAAACTCGTAGTAGCGACGAATCAAAGTATCCGGCATAGAGAGGATTTTTTGGTACATGGTACCTGGCGTATCGTATATGGCCACGTAGTTATTCAGCGATTTAGACATCTTATTGACGCCATCCAAGCCCTCTAGAATCGGCACCGTAATACAAACTTGTGACTTTTGACCATAGCGACCTTGCAAAGTACGGCCCATCAATAGGTTAAAAGTCTGATCCGTACCGCCAAGCTCCACGTCGGCCTCTAAAGCGATTGAATCGTAACCCTGCACGAGTGGGTATAAAAATTCATGGATAGATATCGGGGTCTGCGAGGCATAACGCTTAGAGAAATCATCCCGCTCTAGCATACGTGAGACCGTTTGTTGGCTCGCCAGCTGAATCATATCGGCCGCGGTCATCTTGCTAAACCATTCTGAGTTAAAGACCACCTTGGTCTTTTCTTTGTCTAAAATTTTAAAGACTTGCTCAGCATAGGTCTGTGCGTTGGCTTTGATTTGCTCTTCAGTCAGTGGCGGACGCGTGGCATTCTTACCAGATGGGTCACCAATTCTGGCCGTATAATCCCCAATGAGAAAATAAATCTCATGGCCCAAATCTTGGAAGTGCTTGAGCTTATTGATCAATACCGTATGACCTAAATGCAGATCAGGCGCGGTAGGGTCAAAGCCGGCTTTAATCTTGAGCGGGCGGCCCTCTTTAAGCTTACTAATCAAATCTTCTTCTGACAGTATCTCGTGAGTCCCGCGCTGAATAATCGCTAGCTGCTCTTCAATAGATAGGTTTTGTGGATTATGGTCGGCAGCGGTTGGTGCAGTTTGGCTCATGGTTGTCTCTTTTCTAATGAAATTTATAAGATTAAAGTGTTAGAGTATCAGGATTATACTACGTTGAAGGCTAATGCGTCTCAAGCCTTAATATTTCTTCTCGGCGCATATTATTTATATATCATTCGCATATAATTACAGTAGGCTACTATGACCCTGCCCATCTATCAAGTAGACGCCTTTACCAACCGTGTATTTAGCGGTAATCCTGCCGCTGTTATTCCTTTAGACTCGTGGTTAGACGATGCTATCTTGCAAGCTATCGCTAGCGAAAACAATCTGTCCGAAACCTCTTTTATAGTAGCTAACGATTTAACTTACGAGCTACGTTGGTTTATGCCGACTGGCGAGGTCGATTTATGCGGCCACGGGACTTTGGCTGCTGCTCATGTGCTATTTACTCACCTTGGGTTTAATAAAACGGTTATTAATTTTGCGACTAAAAGTGGCGTATTGAGCGTAACCAAGTCAGCCGACAGTTATGCCATGGTATTCCCCGCTATCTCTATTTATCCTGTTGATTTAGCAAAGGTGCCAGAACAGCTAGGCATGGGCCTTTCTGGCGACTCTTATACGGTTACTGATGGTGTTGATGGGGGTTTGGTCATAAATGAAGTGCTTACCACCACCTCGGGTTCAGACTATATTGTGGTATTGGACAGTGCTGATGTACTAGCAGCGTTAACGCCAGACCAAAGTCACTGGGGCCAGTTAAAAGCTAGAAGAGTGATTGTGACGGCTAAGAGTGAAGACCCTAACATAGACGTCGTCAGCCGCTGTTTATATACCCAATTAGGCAAAGCTGAAGACCCTGTGACCGGCTCAGCGCATTGTTTACTGACGCCATATTGGGCGGCGCAATTGGATAAATCTAAACTTACTGCGGTACAAGTTTCGCAGCGTCGTGGTCATCTACAATGTGAGTTGCTACCGACAGAGGATGGTGCACAGGTGCGGCTGGTCGGTCAGGCGGTGGATTATATGGTGGGGCAGATTGCGGTATAGTAGATTCGCAATGCCATCACCTTTTAGCCATATAAAACACCTCAAATCTTATAAACACTTTCAATTCTTTAATTCGTAATAAATTTAGGACAGTATAATGCTAAACGCCCTACCTGAGCCCGATGCCAATAATATCAACGAGCTGGCAGACGCCTTATCTGAAACCTTATTCGACAGTTTTGACTCAGGCTATTACCTCGGTATGATGTCAGGTACCAGTCTCGATGGATTAGATGCAGTCATTTGCCAGTTCGATGAAGATGACGGCGCTATGGATAATGGCGCAAAGAATAAAATCGTCGCCACCCATACCAAAGATTTCCCGGCAAATCTACGCAGTGTCTTGCTAGCCTTATGCCAACCCAACGGTGTGGATGAATTAGCTGATATAAAAGTAAATGGCGAGCAACAACCGCAGAGCGAGCTAGATTGGTTCGGTTGGGCGAGTCGCGAATATGCCGAATTTGCTAGCGAGGTAGTGGCTGAACTGCTAGAAAAATCCGCTATCGTTGCTGACTCTATTTTAGCCATTGGTTGTCATGGTCAGACCGTACGCCACCGCCCACTATTAGGCTTTAGCTTACAACTCGTCGATGCCAATATAATTGCAGAACGTACCGGTATTAGCGTCGTCACCGATTTCCGTCGTCGTGATATGGCGGTGGGGGGTCAAGGTGCACCGCTTGCCCCTGCCTTTCATTTAGCCCAGTTTGGCACTGCATCAGATAATGAGCTCACCAAAGACCGTATCGTCGTGAACCTAGGCGGTATTGCTAACATTACCGTCTTGCCAGCAGGTCAACCGGATAAAGTCATCGGTTATGACACGGGGCCTGCCAATAATTTACTGGATGCTTGGTATCAATATCATATGGCAGCCGGCACAATTACTTTTGACGAGGCACTCTATGATAAAGACGGTCAATGGGCGGCGACCGGTACCATTAATGAGGCTTTATTAGCGCAACTATTAACTCACCCCTACTTCGAGCGACCTACCCCAAAAAGTACAGGGCGTGAAGACTTTCATCTAGCCTGGCTCACGGAGCAGATAGCCCTAGTGGAAGCGGCTATTGCAACATCCATCAGTGCCGCAGATGTGCAAGCCACGTTAACCCTATTTACTGTGCAATCGTTAGCCCAGGCCATTAATAAGGAAGCTGAGCGTTTAACCCTAACTAACGGTGAGTTGGTAGTTTGTGGTGGCGGTGCTTATAACGCACGTTTGCTAAGCTTATTAAATGACGCGATGCCGAATTGGCAGGTGACGACTAGCGATACTCTAGGCATAGCACCTACTTGGGTTGAGGCGATGGCGTTTGCTTGGCTTGCCAAACAATCGATTATGGGCGAAGTGGGCAATTTACCTGCAGTGACTGGTGCTAGTAAAGGGGTGGTATTGGGCCAGGTATGTTTCGGCTAGCCTGTTTGCCTGTGCATTTGTCGGCACGTTACCACCACAGCTGCATAAATTAAGTTTACACCCGTATACTGATGGGTTATGCTTTAGCCTAATTAAGTGACCACTTTCGTTACCCCATTTGTACGACCCAATTCATAATAAAAGACAGCGACAGGAAGGATGTAATGACTCAACCTACTAATCAATATGGTAGCAAGCCTGCCCATCACCAACGTCCCGATCATCAACGGGTCGTCGTGACCGGTATGGGTGCCGTGACGCCGCTTGGGCTAGATGTTGCAACCAGCTGGCAAGGCGTAATCGAAGGCAAAAGTGGCATTAAGTCTATTAGCCATTTTGACGCTAGCGACTATCGTGCCCAGTTTGCAGGCACGCTTGACGGCTTTGATGCCAAAAACTATATGAATGCCAAAGACGCACGCCGCTACGATGAGTTTATGCATTATGGTATAGCCGCATCGAGCAGTGCCCTAGCCGATGCCGGTTTTATTGAAACGGTTGGCGCTGATACTGCGCTCGTACAAAATGTCGACCCTGAAAGATTCGGTATCGTATTGGGTTCAGGCATTGGCGGTATTCAAACCATAGAAAACAGCCGCGACACCCTACGCGAACATGGCCCTAAAAAAGTCTCCCCATTTATCATTCCCGGCTCTATCGTTAATATGCCCGCTGGGTTAGTGGCGATTAAACATGGTTTACGCGGTCCCAACTTAGCCGTGGCTACTGCCTGTACGACTTCAACGCATGCTATGGGTCTGGCAGCACGCTTAATTGCTTATGGTGATGCCGATGTGATGCTGGCAGGCGGGTGCGAGAAAGCCTCGAGTACCCTAGGTTTATCAGGCTTTGCGGCCATGCATGCTTTATCTACACGCAATGACGAGCCTACCCGCGCTAGCCGTCCTTTTGATAAAGACCGCGACGGTTTTGTGATGGGCGATGGCGCAGGCATGGTGGTATTAGAGAGTTTGGCGCATGCCAAGGCACGTGGTGCCAATATCTTAGCGGAGTTGGTTGGTTTTGGTATGAGCGACGATGCCAGTCATATCACCGCGCCACCAGAAGATGGCGAAGGGGCCGCCAGAGCCATGCGTATTGCGATAGCGGATGCGGGCATTAACCCTAGTGATGTGGGCTATATTAATGCACACGGTACCAGCACCCCAGCGGGTGATGTCGCTGAATCGATTGCCATTGAGACCGTCTTTGCTGACTGTAAAGACGATATTCTAGTGAGTTCGACCAAGTCTATGACCGGTCACTTACTGGGAGCAGCGGGCGGGATTGAAGCCATCTTTACGATTTTGGCCTTAAAAAACCAGCTGGTACCACCGACCATCAACCTCGATAACGTCGATGAAAATTGCCGCCTAGATTATGTGCCGCATACGGCGCGTCAGGTCAGCGACCTAAATTACGCAGTCTCCAACAGCTTTGGCTTTGGGGGTACCAACGGCTCGCTAGTCTTTGCTCGCTGGCAACAATAAGCCCTACCAATAAGGTTAAGCTCGCTGGCAAGCTGAGCCACCACTGCAAACTGTTGCGCCCGCATTACTTCTGTGTAAGTGATGCGGGCTTTTTACATTTTGGAGCGGGCTTAGCGCTATAGGGGCTTGCAGCGTCTGGCTGTAGTTCGTATTATAAGGGGATAACTTATTATTAATTCTGGAAGCACTATGGCAGGGTATGCATTTTCACATCAATTCTATCAGCACTGGTCACAAGCACCGGCGCAAGTGCGCGCTGCGATCGTGCAAGACCTCAAAGATATCATGACGCTGCTACAGACTGATACGACGGTCGCAGAATTTGCCTTTACCCAACCGGACTTAGATGGGTATCTGGATGAGGTGTATGCGCAAGACCGTATTCAAAAGGCAGCCGATGCCGAAAAAATACGCATTGCTCAAGAACAAGAGCGAATCGAACGCGAAGCTCTAGAGGTACAACGCCGAGAAGAAGAGCGTCTAGAAAAAGAACAGCTCGAGCAAGAGCAATTAGAACAGGAACGTTTGGAAATAGCCCGCTTAGAGGCAGAGGCTAAACAAGACGCTTATGAAAAGGCAGAACTACAACGCGCGCAGCAGCAAGCCGAACAGGCAGAAGCTGAGCAGCAAGCGGCTATAATAGCTCACGAGCAAGAAGTGGCCGCAGATATTGAGCAAACCGCTACCTTGACGATAGTGCCGCAATTGGATGCGGAGACACAGATTCTGTCTAACGCTACTGAACCAACAGCCACGCCAAATGTTACACCCCCCACTAATCAAGAAGGGGTAACTCAAGCAGGCATTACTCAGGAAAACATTGTTCAGGGAGATATTGCTCAGAAAAACACTGTTCAGGAAACCATTGCCCAAGAGTTTCTTAGCCACACAGAAAAAGACCGTGTGCCTGCTGAGCCTGTCGCGTTAAGCGCAGAACAAGAAGACTTTATCCGTGAGCTAGAAGTGCGTATCGATGATTATCTCAGCGAGCAGATGGCTGATATGTCAGAAAACCTAAAGGCATGGCTACGCGATGAAGTCCAACGCCAATTGGCCCGCGCCAAATAAGCTAGCAACCGTTTAATAAATACCCTGCACGTAAGCACTGCCCATAAAAAAGGAGCCTAATTTAGGCTCCTTTTTTATGGCTGTATGAAAAACCTAATTAAATAGCTTGAGTGCGTTCTGTTAACCAAGCTAAGGCATCCCCGTCAACCCGGTCTTTTAATTCATTAAAGACTTGCTCATGGTAACTATTGAGCCACGCTTTTTCGTCTTCACGGAGTAATGATGGCTCGATTAAACGCGTATCGATTGGGCATAACGTGACCGTCTCGAAGTGTAGATAATTACCAAAGTCAGTTTCGCTAGGATTCGATACCGGTTGGTTGACGCATAAGTTTTCGATTCGAATGCCCCAACCCCCTTCGCGATAGAGACCCGGCTCATTACTTGAGATCATACCCGCTTTCATAGCGCGTTCCGGTGGGGTCGAGGCGCTATAAGCAATGACTTGTGGGCCTTCATGGACGTTTAAGAAATAACCTACGCCATGACCGGTGCCATGACCATAATCCATTTGTGCCTGCCATAATGGCGCGCGGCAAATCGCATCAATGAGTGGTGAGGCGATACCATCGGGGAAATAAGCTACGGCTAAGGCAATATGCGACTTTAAGACTAAGGTAAAGTCACGCTTTTGCTCGGCGTTAACCTGACCAACACCGACCACACGGGTAATATCAGTCGTGCCGTTTTGGTACTGCCCGCCTGAGTCAATCAGCAATAAGCCATCGCCATCTAGGTAGCTAAACTGCTCTTCGGTAGCGCGGTAATGCGGTAACGCACCATTAGCATTATAGCCCGCAATCGTCGGAAAGCTTGGTGAGACATAGTGTGGCTGTTTGCTACGCACATCAATCAACATGCTATCGACATCTAATTCGCTCAGACGCTCGCCGGCATTCAGACGCTGCTCAAACTCTGCAAAGAACTCACATAAGGCCGCACCATCTTGACGCATGGCTTCACGCACGTGTTCGATATCTTGGTCAGACTTTACCGATTTTAATAAGCTGCTGGGCGCAATACGCTCAATCATGCTGATTCCGTCAGCGAGCTCAGACAATGTACCCACAGCGACTTTATTAGGGTCAATTAACAATAAATCTTCTGGCGTTAATTCGCTTAGTGCCGCTTTAATTTCATCGTATTCTGCCAGCTCAATGCCACTGTCATCCAATAACTTTTGCACATCGCTACCGACTTTTGCATTATCAACAAATAAGGTCGCTTTATCTTGGCTGATAAGCATATGGGCTAAAAATACGGGGTTATAGTCCACATCGCTACCG
>Ga0098065_1000676_pt1 | contig 14572 bp, 9 predicted proteins | sample 25_taG_FD_75062 | JGI IMG/M metagenome (GOLD analysis project Ga0098065, IMG submission 75062) | Marine viral communities from Cariaco Basin, Caribbean Sea - 25_WHOI_OMZ | ecosystem: Environmental > Aquatic > Marine > Oceanic | place: Caribbean Sea: Cariaco Basin | collected 2014-11-08 | reverse complement strand
TCTTGCCGATGTAGTTGGTTTAGGGAAAACGGTAGTGGCTTCTAGAATTATTAAAAAATATATCGAAAAAAACGGCTATAACACTAAGGTTCTGGTAGTTTACCCAAATGCCTTAGAAGCTAACTGGAAAAACACCATTAAAGATTTTGGAATAACCAATTACGTTCAATTTATTACTGTTGGAAGTTTACATAAAATTATAGACGGTCAGAATATAAATTATAACAACCCTGAAAATTATGATTTAATCGTAGTAGACGAATCCCATAAATTTAGATCTGCTACTTCCAATATGTACGGTTTATTAGAACTGATTTGTAAAACCCCTCGTATTTCAGTAGGCAATGATATTAATAGAAAGAAAAAAGTGCTGCTAATTTCTGCAACACCTTTAAATAATAGGCCTGAGGATATTGCTAATCAAGTATATTTATTCCAGGATTCCCGTAAATCTACTATTGAAGGGGTTCCTAATTTACAATCTTTCTTTTCACCTAAAATTGAAGCTTATAAAAAGCTTTACCAGATTAAAGATCATAATGAGTTAATTCAAAAGGTAAAAGATATCTATTTGCCAATTCGAGATAAGATATTCACAGAGTTGGTTATAAGGCGCACAAGGGCCGATATTCAAAATATTAAACGCTATAAAGAAGATGTAGATGCTCAAGGGATGTCATTTCCTGAGATCAGGCAACCTATTAAGGTAGAATATGCATTTAATAAAGGCTTAAACGACCTGTTTTATGAAACAGTATTTAGTCTCATTGATGAGGTTGGTTATTATCGATATAGGGCTATTGAGTTTATAAATGAAGAGTATTTAGATATTTATGAAAACGCTACCCTTATATCACGTCAATTGGCGATGATAATGAAAACTCAAATGGTAAAGCGCTTGGAGAGTAGCTTCTACGCATTTAAAACTTCCCTATCCAGACTACAGAATTCCAACCAGAGGATGATTGAAATGTTTGAAAATGATAAAATATTTGTAGCGCCGGATTTAGATTTGAACAAATTCTATGATGAGGGTAAAGAGGATGAAATTGAAGAAAAAATTAATGAATTAAATGAACAGTCCCCTAATAACGCAATTTATACTTCAGATGATTTTTCGCCTGAGTTGATAGAAGGCTTAAAAAGAGATCAAAAGATAATTGATAATCTTTATCAGAAGTGGATGGCAGTTGAGGAAGATCCAAAAATTAAAAAATTTATTAGTGATTTAAACTCTATATTTTTTAGCGAGGGAAATCTTGAAAAAAAGTTAGTTATTTTCTCAGAATCTAAGGAAACTGTAAAATATTTAGCCGAGGAGTTAGAACAAATCGGCAGAACCGATGTTCTGGCGATTAGTGCTTCCAATGTCAAAAAACGTTTTAATACAATTCGTAAAAATTTCGATGCCAATTATCCCGGAAAAAAAGAAAACGATTATAATATAATTATTTCTACCGAGGTGCTGGCAGAAGGTATAAACCTTCATCGAAGTAATGTTATTTTAAACTATGACATTCCCTGGAATGCAACTCGATTAATGCAACGTATTGGTCGGGTAAATAGAATTGGAACTAAAGCAAATGAAATATTGATCTATAATTTTTATCCCACAGCTCAATCCAATGCGCTTATTAAACTTAACGAAAAAGCTTTAAAAAAGCTCCAGGGCTTTCACTCCGCATTTGGTGAAGACAGTAAAATTTATTCCGAGCAGGAAGAAATTATTAATAATACCCTAGGAGACCTTCAGCCGAAAGAGGAAATAGATGAGCGATTACAATACCTGGAAATAGTTCGCGAATTATACTTAAATAATACGAGGGAATATAAACGCTTAAGAGATTTGCCTATAAAAAGCCGTGTTGGAAGGGAAGCTATTCTGAAATCTAAAATTGGCGAGGATGTTATTGGTCGTTCTTTAGAAAATGCGACAATATGTTACTTAAGGAATAAAATTAAGGAAAGCTTTTACGTGTGTAACGCAAATCAAAGTGTGGAAATAACTTTTATTCAGGCAGTAAAGCTATTTGAAGCTGGCAAAAAAGAAAAACCCACTGGCCTCCTTGAAGATCATTTCAAGGCTGTTAATAATGCGATTAAGCATTTCAAAACCGTTTATAATTCAATGTTTAGCACTGAAGAATATGATACTACCAATCTATCAGTTCAGGAACGTAATTCAGTAATGTTCCTAAAAGCTATTATTGATTTAAAGAAATCATTTCCTAATGAAGTTTCCGATGAGTTTGAAGATTTATTAAAAACTTCTTTAAAGATTATTTATATGGGAGTTTTTAGAAAATTCAGAAATGAAATAGCTGCATTAGCCAGAAGGCAAAAGAAACGTAAAATGCCCTTACCCAAAATTATTAATGAATTAAACATCTTAATGAATAAATATCCAATCAAACAGATTGCCAGGATGGATGCCTTAAGATGGGAAGAGGAAAAGGAAAGCAAACGACAATTTGAGGATCCTAAAATAGTCTTAACCGAGACCTTTGCATAGTTATGAATAGAGACAAGCTTAAATCAATATTACAAAGTAGCTATAAACGTGAAGATTGGAGAAACGTTCTCTCTTTTCTCTCCGGAAATAAAGACTTATTAAAACAGCGCTTAGAACCAAAGGAAATTGAACTCCATACTCAAAAGGCTTCTAAAATTGTAAAGAAACTTTATGAATTGGGTACACTTACTACCACTGATGGGGTACAACTACCTATTTTCGAAATTGAACTTCAGGACAATATTAAAATAGAATATAATAAGGTTGGAGTTAATCAATTAATTAAGGAATACATATTACGGGATGCCGGTAAAGGAGCTATTGCTACATATCATTATACAGATGAGAATTTAAAAGAATGGCGATTTTCTTTTATTAGCAAATTTGGTGGTAGTGAGTTTTTTGATGAGGTGGAAGATGTGGAAACCAACCCAAAAAAATTCACCTATATCTTTGGTACGCCTGAAGAACATCGCACAGCATTAGAGCGTTTATATAACTTAGAACAATCTCGTTTTAGATTAGAAGATTTCTTTGAAGCCTTTAATGTAGAGCCGGTATCTAACAATTTCTTTAAAGAGTATAAAAACTTCTATTTAGACTTTGTAAGTCACTTATCTTCTAATGAAGAATGTAGAACTGTTTTTGAAGCTGAAAACACCGAAGATGTAGAAAAAGACATCCGTAACTTTGTAAAGCGTTTGTTAGGACGTATTGTATTTCTATACTTTTTACAAAAAAAACATTGGTTGGGTGCATCGGATACCAGTTATACAGATGGCGACACCGATTTTCTGTTTAATCTTTTTGAAGCAGATAAAGAACAATTTTATACCAATTGGTTAAGTAAATTATTCTTTAATGCTTTAAATACACCTGACAGACCCAACGATACTTTTAGTTTACCAAAAGGAAGTATTGTTTGTGTCCCGTTTTTAAATGGTGGTTTATTTGAAGAACATCAAGAACCAAAAGCTCATAAATCATTAAAGTTCCCTGGCTTTTTATTGGAAGAGTTGTTTACGTTTTTTAATGGTTATAATTTTACCATATACGAAAACAGTCCTGAAGACCATATTGTAGCGGTAGATCCTGAAATGTTGGGTAATATCTTTGAAAACTTGCTAGAGGATAATAACGATAAAGGAACATTCTATACACCAAAAGAGATTGTGCATTATATGACACAAGAAAGTTTGATAGAATACCTTAATACACACTTGAACAATTTAAGTAAAGCACAAATTGAAAACTTGGTTAGAAATCAAGTAATGGATGGTGTCTCTGGGGAAGACCTAAAGTATATTGAAGATTTAATTGATAAAGTTAAGATTTGTGATCCTGCAATTGGTTCTGGTGCATTTCCTATGGGCTTGTTACAAGAAATATTTAGCCTAAAAGCCTTTATACATTTTACTTTAGATAGACGCCAAAGTGACTGGCACCCTGCTGAAATTAAACAGAACATTATTCAAAACTCAATTTATGGTGTTGATTTAGAAGGTGATGCTGTCGATATTTCAAGATTAAGATTTTGGTTATCGTTGGTGGTAGATGAAGACAAGCCAAAGCCTTTACCAAATTTAGACTATAAAATTATGCAAGGTAATAGTCTTTTAGAGAGTTATAATGGTATTGATTTAAGTAACGTATCTTCTGGTAAAAACTTAAAAATCACAGAAGCAGAAAGAGATTTATTTGGTAATCTAAAAAATGATCAAATGAATTTAACATTTGATAAAGTAGGTATAGCAGAAAGGCTTTCTGAAAAAACTGAAAAATACTTTACAGCTTCAGTTCTAGAAAAACCTGCTTTGAAAAATGAAATTGACGAATTGGTAAATGAATTTATTTCATTCAATATTGAGTTAAGGGAAAACCAATTAATGCGTTGGATAAATGAACAGAAAGAACAAAATAATGTACTGTCAGATAAACGCCAAAAACAATTAGATGATTGGAAAAAAGGTTTAGAAAGCCTGACTGAAAGTAAAAAGTCTTTATACGATAGTGATAGGAAGGAAAACAATTACTTTTTATGGCATTTATTTTTTAAAGATGTTTTTGATGAAGGTGGCTTTGATATTGTGATTGGAAACCCACCATATGTTTCGGCAGTTACAATGAAGCGTAATGATGCAGAAAAAAAAGAATTTAAAAAATTATATCCAGAAGCTACAGGCTCATATGATTTATATATTCTTTTCCTTTTAAAAGCAGAATCATTGAAAAATGCAAGTGGTGTATATTCTTGGATTATACCAAACAAGTTTTTAATATCAAATTATGCCAAAAAGACTAAAGAAAAACTAATAAACAATTCTTTACATTATGCGTTAAACGTATCATTATTTGATGTTTTTAAAGGGGTAGGTGTTTATCCAATTATTCTCTTTGGTAGCGGAAAATTAAATAAAGAAACAATTTTTAAAGAGTTTTATTTAAAAAGGTATTCAGACCTATTAAAAAGAAAATTACGTGAAGTAGAAGCATTACCAGATTATACAACAATAAAAGACAAAGGATTACAAATTAATTCTGGTGCTACTGGTTTTCAGGCAAAGCAATTAAAAGCAATTGTTATAGATGGCATTCAAGAAAATTCAATTCCCTTTACAGTAAGTGGTAATATTGATAGATATACTTGGAATAATATTGGAGTAAAATATATGAAAGACAGGTATAATGAAGCATATGTTTTAGAAAGCGATATTATTGCCAATTCTAAATGGAAATTTTGGAAAGAACCAAAAATTGTAATAGCAGGAATGACAAAAGTCATAGAAGCAGTATTTGTTGAAAATCCATTGGCATTGGGCGTCGGTGTTTATGGTATTTACGATTTTGGAGGATATAACCCATATACCCTTACAGCCTTGTTAAATAGTAAATATTATAGTTATTATTTCATAAGAAAGTTTAAAGACAAACATTTAGCAGGGGGCTATTTGGCTATAAATAAGTCTACTATTGAGGAATTTCCATTAATTGATTTGGACGATAAAATAGATTTTTGTCTAAAACTATCATCCTCAGTTATTCATTATTTAAACAGTCCAGATAAAATTAGTATATCTGAAATTGTAGAGAATAATCACATAGCCAAATTATTTGAAGAAATTATTGATGCTTGTGTGTTTGAATTATTTTTTAAAGATGAAATGCTTACAAAGAATATTAATGTCATTGATTTAGCTTTCATTGAAATAGATAAAGTATTTGGCAATAAAGATTTTAATGATTTAGATGAACAAACCAAAAATCAAAAGATTTGGGAGTTGTATAAAACACTAAAAAGTAGCGAAGTACAACAACGTATGCGTCTATTTGTGGCTAAAAGCCCAGACATATTAAAACCAATACTTCAAAGCTAATATGAGTAGTCCAATAGATAAAATCATATTACGTAATTTCAAAGCTTTTTATGGTGACTATGAGATAGGTTTAGAAGGTAAACATTTACTATTGTATGGCGAAAATGGTAGTGGTAAAAGTTCTATTTATTGGGCTTTATACACTTTATTACAAGCTTCTACAAAAATACCTGTCGAAATTGAAAAATACTTCGATTTTAATCAAGACGAACATCTCATTAATCGCTATTACATTCATAAACAAGATGATACGCACGGTTCAGGAAATTACACAAAGGATATTGGTAAGAATGTAGAAATAGAAGCACAATTACAGGATGGTGAAATATTAGGTATCAGTCTTAACGGATTAAGTGCAAAAACGAATCCCACTATTTTAGAAAATTTAAATAGATATAGTGATTTTATTACGCATCGGTTACTAATACACTTCTACAATTTTAGAAACTCTCAAGAGATAGATTTGTGGAAAGTTTTTGTAAGAGATATTTTTCCTTTCACTTATGAAGATTTAGATAATGGTAAAAAAACCATACAAGAGCTAATTGAAGAATTAGAAAACACACAACCATTTAAAATAGAAAATGATAAAATTGTTGATCTTCCAGATGGCGGTCAATACAATGATTATTTTGATAAAATAAAATCAACCAATATTGAAATTGATAAATGGGTAAATAAAATAAGTAACGATGCTAATGAATTATTTACAGACTATTTTGATAATAAAAAAGGGGATTTCAGAATAGAACTGACCTATATAGACAGATTTAATTATGCCAAACATCCCTTCACAATTAAAAATCATAAAACAGAATATAGTGTATTAAGCGAACATAAGTTTTTAAGAACACCTAAAATAATTTTAACTATATCTAAAAAAAGGAATAATGGTAATTGGGAACCAATTTCCAGACCACAAACTTATCTGAACGAAGCATTAATTACTCAAATTTCTTTATCAATAAGATTAGCTTTAACAAAGTCACGAGCTGTAAATTATCCAGGTCAATTTTTAGCTTTAGATGACTTGTTAATTAGTTTGGATATGAGTAATCGAGATAAAGTGTTGGACATTATTTTAGATGAATTTATTGGTAAATACAAAGTATATATTTTCACTCACGAAAAAAGCTTTTTTAATAAAGTAAAATCTCGTTTAGCTACAAGAAATATTATAGACAATTGGGTTATTAAAGAAATGTATATGAATACATTTGTAGAGCCTAATTCCCCTAAAATTGTAAACAATAGTTGTTATTTATCACAAGCGCTAAAGCACCTAAAGGAATTTGATTTACCTGCATCTGCTAACTATTTAAGAAAAGAATGTGAAGAGCGTTTAAAACAAATATTGCCTGATAATGCCTCAAAAAAGGGTTCAGAAGATGAAACTAAATACAAACAGTTAGAAGATTTAATAGGTTCATTTATAAAATTCTACAAGGAAAAATTAAAGCAAGACCCTGACACTTTTAATAAACTTAAAGAATACAAAGACTTTATTCTTAATCCTTTGTCCCACGATAATTTAGATGCAGAATATTATAAAAATGAGTTGCTCGAAGCGCATAATTTACTATTGAAACTTCGTGGTGTAAAGCGTAAACAATTACTTAAGGTTGAGTCTCTCTTTATTAAAAAACAGAATAATGCTAATGGTGATGAAATTATTTATACAATTGAAGCTTTAGAAGAGTTAAATGCTTATCATTTAATTGATGGTACAGTAAATGTTCCAAATATCAATTGTAAAGTTTTACATAAGACAATAGGTAGTACAAAAACAAATTTAAACCATCCAGTGCGTTTTAATAAACTACAAGAAGTTATTTATAAACACGCACAAAACAAACCTATTCCCGGAGTACCATTTCCACCAGACTTAGATGTTTTTATTAATATAGATGGTAAGTCATTGCGTCAAATCTATAATTCTTAGTTTTTTCTATCTATTTATTGGTGTTTAAATATAAAATCTGACGTAATATGACCAGCATTTTTCACAAAATATAACAGCAAATTTCGATCAGATCTTTACAGAGTTTAAAATAGACCAGGAAGTTGAGAATAAAAATTACCTAATCAACTACCATAACTTATTAACTGAGAATATGAGAAGTAATAATAAAAAAATTCCAGGAATAGTTTTTTAATGGTGTTATGTGTAGCACTGTATTTATTGTTGTTTTTTGAAGAATCTATATTTGATTCCGTAAATATTATTTTTGGCAAGATAGACGATCCAACGTTTCTTTTTTATTCCTGTAGTATTCTCATTTCTATACCTTCAAAATATAACCCTCTGGAATAATAATATAAATCTCATACCTCTTTTCGAAAAGCTAAGCAGAAAAATGTTTAAACTTGGCCAGATCACAGATACTGTAAATGTTATCAAGCCCTTTTCATTTTTCCATCATTTATTGGATTATCAATATGAAAATAAAAAAATCAATAATTTCCTTAAATGGCCTTCCTTAGTGATATTTATTGCTGTCCTTTTCGGACCAATTTTATTTAATCTTTTTCCTGCATTATATATGCTAATCAGGAACAATTATTCGGCAGTTTCAATTATTTGCCTGATAGCGGTGGTGCTTTTGTCTATTGTATCAGTGGTGCAAGCTTTTAATTCCCATAAGAAATAGATAGCCGAAACACTTTTCTTATTATCAATTTAGTCTTCTACAGCGTCCCAAATTGCATCTACATATTCGGAAATGGCACTTCCGAGGGGCGTTGCACTTAATAAACTACCAAGAAGCGTTTTGATGGCTCGAAGTAACCTTTTTAAAGTTATGCTGTCTAAATATTTCAAAAATCTTCTGGACCATAATTGGATAGTAGAAAATTTAAATCGTAATTCTTGATCAACCAAGCCGTGTTGTTGAAGTTTTACATCATTGATATCACCAATGTTTCCATATAACCCTTCAAATCTTGGCTTTACCGTTTCCCACGCATTATTCATAGGTTTATTCAACTCCTCAATAAATAAATTTTGATATTCTTTTGTAGACACTAGCTCATCCAAAAAGTTTTGAAGCCAGTCTACAAAATGTTGCAATGCTTCTTTATTATCCATCTTATCATACCCTCCAAATTCTTTCATAGTAATATTCAATTAGATTAAGAGGTAATATGTCCATTTTAATTCTTATTTGAAATGAGGAGTTACCCTAATTTTGATAATCGAATTTCCTTCAAACAATTAAGTTAGATCGCCAACCGCCTTCAGCCGTATTCACTCGGCACTAGCCTTCGTGTATACCGCTTTCGGCTAAGGAGGCAAATTTACTCATTCACTCACTTCCGGCTCCGCCTGCTCTTCGCTCATTCCTAAAATTGCCCTGTTTTACGGTTTTGCAGAATTTAATTAAAATTTTTTTTATAAATTGAACACGCAAGCGGCCTATCCCTACATCGGTTGCTTGTTTTATAAAGTGCAAGCAGAACAGCGCTCTCGCATAAAAATATTGTTCGCTTATAAATTTATTCTGTCCTGGCTTAACGCAAATAGAAGATGTTATAAAATCACATTAAAATGAAAACCATAATTTTCATTACATTTCTTACTATTACAACAATTGCATCTTACGGTCAAGTCGAAGAAAATGAAAGTATGCCGATTCCGAAGGTGGAAAGTGAATTAACTCCGGTTTCCTATCGTCTATTTCCTACTCAAAATATGTGGACATTTCTAAAGCTGAATACAAGAAATGGTTTAATATGGCAAGTTCAATTTGATATTGAAGATGATAATCGCTTTGAGACTTATTTAAATACTTTGCCTCTGGTAGATCAGGAACAAGAGGTCAATAATAGATTTACGCTTTATCCAACTGAGAATACTTGGACTTTTATTCTTTTGGATCAAAAAGACGGTCGCACCTGGCAAGTTCAATGGTCATTTGAAGCGGAAAATAGAGGCCTGATAAATATTGAATAAAATTAACTCAATTAATTAATGCATAACTACGCAAAATGAATAGAGAAAAATGGGAAGAAATATGTTTTTTACTCTCAGAAAATATAAGCCCCGATATAAGTGAGAATAATTTTGAGCAAAATGTAATTCAGGCTTTAAGGGTTCTTGATTGGAAAGAGTATTCTGGAGATGTTGAAATTCGCCCTTCTTTTCAGATTGGTGCCGCAAATCGAATTACCCCCGATTTTGTCATAAAAGCTACAGATGGTACAAAGCTTTTCGTTATTGAAATTAAACAACCAAATATCCCGCTAAACACTACCTTTCAGCAGCAATTATTTTCATATATGCGCCAATTAAAACTTGAATACGGTATTTTAATCGGCCAGGGAATTCAAATTTTCTATGATGGTAGTTTGTCAAAACAAGAAGATCCTGTACTGCTTGAAACAATCAAATTTACAAGGGAGAATGATAAAGGCCTTAAGTTTGTTGAATTATTTGCTAAGGATAGTTTTAATGAAGAAGCTTTAAAATCCTTTACCTTAAAGAGTCTTCAAAAGATTAATCAGAGAGAAGAATCTAAAAAATTAAGGGAGAAAATATTATCTTCAGAGTATCATTCCAGAATTGGCGACCTGATTAAGGAGGATTTTTTAAATGAATATGATGGTGAATTGATTGAGGCAGTTTTGAAAGATTTGAGAATTGAGGTGAAGGAGGATAATCCGGCAGCGGTTTCAAATAAAACCTTTTTTCAATCGAATAAAGTATACCATCAAAATGGCATTCTACCTATAGAATTGAATCCTGAAAATGAAGCAGATTTTAAACGGCGATTATTATTAACCAAAACAGCTTATATTACAACCTTTTATAAAGATGGGAGCAAGAAGGAGAAAGTTTGGAATGTGAATAGACTTAAAGAATCATCAAACCTAATAGGCAATTTAAGATCCAGACCGGAATTTCGAAACGGCGAGTGGCAAAAACGCAAAATTGAAAAGGTTTATGTTTCAATAGATAGGCAAACATAGTATTTGATAACGAACAACAGGGCAGGTAAAGCGGTGTTCGTCAGTCGTTCCATTTTGTTCCATAAAACATAACTACAAGCCGGTGTCTTCTCCGCGAAGGCGGAGAACTCTATTACAACAAATCACTTCTAAGAACTTCGGAATATCAATGGCTTGTATTTACCGTTCCCACGGCCTAAAAACCTTCCGCCCTCAGGTTTTTAAACCTGGTCACTTGCTTTATTTCACACATTCCACGCCATCCTCACGCGTTGCTATCTTTTGCCCTTAAAATCCAATAAAGTTTCACGCTACCGCGTGAGTAATCTGAATTAAGGGCAAACAGCAACTTCACTTTGTGCGAGCCTGCGAGGTCACAACGGCGTAGGTGCTGTCATATTTTTTGAATTAATTTTCCATAAGAAACTGTAGGTTAAATGAAGCACCTGTACTCAGGGCATAACAGCTTTGCACTTTAAATACAAATTATAGCCTTTTAAAATAAAAATGGTGACATATATTGGTGCTGAGGTTAAATCAACAAGCAAAGCCCTTATTTGCCCTCACACAGGCATAAGTCGGCACACTACGCCCGCCGCTACCGCGCCGCTCTTCGTTAGCCCCTCCTTAAGCCTGTAAATCTCAACTAAAAAGGTCAAAAAATCCGCCAGCCGTGTATGCTACATAGCTGTGGGCCGCACTCCGCTACCGCTACGTGCTTTCCCCACACCACCGTTGTTCCTACTCGCAACGGCACGCGCCTTTTGGTTTACCTGCCCCGATAATTCCACAGATTTTAGTAAATTGATATAAATTTTAAACAATGTGCTACCGAACCAAACTCAATTCCAAACTAAGTGATATAGAACGTACTTTAGAAGCACGATTTATTGAACCCGATGCTTATAAACCACAACAGGAAATTAATGCATTTACATTTTCAAAAACACCGGTAATTGCAGACGAAAACCAAGGTGAAATTCAAATGTTTAATTGGGGATTAATTCCATTTTGGGCAAAAGATGATAAAATCAAAAAAATGACCCTTAATGCCAAAATTGAAACCATAGCCGAAAAACCTTCTTTTCGAAATTCAGTAAAAAAGCGTTGCTTAATCATAGCAGATGGTTACTACGAATGGCAATGGAAAGATCCTAAAGGAAAAGAAAAACAGAAATATTTAATTAACCCAACAGATCAGGAGATTTTTGCCTTCGCAGGAATATATTCTACCTGGATAAATCCGGAAACCGATGAAACCCTAAACACTTATTCCATCGTAACCACAGAGGCCAATGAATTAATGGCTGAGATCCATAATAACAAAAAGAGAATGCCGGTGGTATTAAAAGCCCAGGATCATCAAAGCTGGCTTAATGGCACCGATCATTCAAATTTTGCTTTTCCTTATGAAGTGCCTTTAATAGCTTCAGAAGTTGCTTAGTTTAATGATTACTTTTCATTTTAGCCTTTAAGTCCAGGAACTTTTGCTCAAACTTTTCAACCGGTAGGTGTTTTTCTTTATCTACTTCAAAAAAACGTAATTCACTATTAACAAAAGTATTTCCGATAGAAATATCGTGCATTAATTCTCTAAGTTGATTCTCAATAACTATTTTCCAAAACTTTCCTTCCCCAAAATAATTACAATAGCGTATAAATAAATTTTCGGTAGCATCCATAACCCAGGTTACTACAAAGAGATTAATAATAGAGGATTTTTTCTGTGTTCGTTTTCCGGTAAAAAAATAATCAAATTTAAATTCTACCAAATCATCTGAAATGCTTGAAGCGTCAAATAAATCGGTTCGGGAGTGTTCATTTAATTTTGACATAGACTCAAGATAAGAAAATAAAAAATCCAAAAAGAAACTGAAGTTAAAATACTTCGCGGGCGCAGGTCAAGCTCCAGCCCTCCGGGTTTCCGCGGAAATCTCCATCCGCAAACAAAAATTTGCTAAACTTCATCCTCAAAACACGCGGATAGTATTTACACGGAAAAGCTTGCCTGCTGGCTACGCATTTTGATAGAACAACTTTCTTTTTTCTCTTTTTTTCTTTTGAAAAATATTTTAAACGGAAAAGAGGGGAATTAAGCGTAAAGTATACCAATCGGTTCCCAGGATTAGAAAAAGTGGGTTTTCAATAGTTATTTTATAAGCAAATGGACGGATGCTTCTTTAATTCAAGTCCGTACCAAGTCCGAATAAACTGAATATTTAACCCCAAAAAACAAACTGCTATGGGAAAGATTTCACAAGGCATATTAGGAGGAATCTCTGGAAAAGTTGGTAACGTAGTTGGAGCCAGCTGGAAGGGAATTGATTATCTAAGGATAATGCCCTCTAAAGTTGCAAACCCCCGAACCGTAGGCCAGGTAAACCAAAGGACAAAGTTTACTGCCGTTTTAGAGTTTTTACAACCTAATCTTGATTTTCTTAAGAAAGGATATAAAAACCTCGCTATTAAAAAGACTGCCTTTAACGCGGCTATGTCTTATGTGCTTAACAATGCCATTACTGGTAGTGCCCCTAACTTTACTGTAGATTACGCTTTAGCTTTAGTTAGTAAAGGCACATTGCTTGGCGTTTCAAATGGAGCAATGGATGATTCTACTTCGGGCCAGGTAGATTTTACCTGGGATGATAACTCCGGTGAAGCTAATGCCAGTACAACCGATAAAGCAATGGTTTTAGTATATAATCCATCCAAGAAAGAATCGGTTTATATCCTGGAAGGAGCCGATAGGAGTACTGGAGCTGAAAGCGTTTCAATTCCGGCATCTTTTGCAGGTGATACGATTGAAACTTATTTAGCTTTTATTTCAGAAGATGGAAGTAAAGTTTCAAACAGTGCATACTTAGGATCTGGTACAGCTTCTTAGTGCCCCGCACCTTTTTTTGCCCTGAAAACCGCCTTCCCCGGGGCGGTTTTTTTATGGCTTTAATTCTCCCTTCAGAAGTTTTTGTTCAAACGACCAATCATCAATAAACCAGTCTTTTAAATGTAATTCTTTTAAAGTGTCCGCTTTATCTCTTCTAAATTTAAAATAAGAATTGAATTTCCCATTCTTTAAAGCTATAAATATTCTTTGAGTATCTAATTCCAGAGAGTGGTAAATATGATCTACATAGAATTGCCTACAATCCATTTTACCTTTGGTAAAAGAAATTTCAAAAGATTCTCCAACCCTGGGTATTACGGGTAAATGCTTTACAGAAAACTGGAACCTGCGGTCAAGGTAGGAGAGATGAAATATAACTTTAGTCTTTTTAAAGTTTAGTTGTGGTTCTTCCTGATCTAAAATATATTCATACAAATCTTTAATTAGTTTTCGCAGAGTGTGAGATTTAATTCCTAATTTATTTTGAACTTCTAAAAGGCGTGGGTATGGAATATCTTCATCATAATAAAAGTCCTTTGATAAAATGAACTTTATTAAGGGCTCAAATTCGGGTCTTTCCTGCGGTACGTTCCTAAGTTGAGGAGCAATAGAAAATAGGTCGTAAAGCGCATTTTTAGCTGAAAAAGTTTTCATTTTCCTTTAAAGATAAGAAATAAAAGAAAAATTTATGTTGCACCCTATGTAACACCCTAAAATTAAAAAAGCCCGAAAACACTATGTGTATCGGGCTTTTAAGGTGGTGCCTCCAGGAATCGAACCAGGGACACAAGGATTTTCAGTCCTTTGCTCTACCAACTGAGCTAAGGCACCAGTTGCTTATTGTTGTAAGCGGGT
>Ga0098065_1000673_pt1 | contig 14628 bp, 8 predicted proteins | sample 25_taG_FD_75062 | JGI IMG/M metagenome (GOLD analysis project Ga0098065, IMG submission 75062) | Marine viral communities from Cariaco Basin, Caribbean Sea - 25_WHOI_OMZ | ecosystem: Environmental > Aquatic > Marine > Oceanic | place: Caribbean Sea: Cariaco Basin | collected 2014-11-08 | reverse complement strand
TTTGTGCCTGCCACCGGTGATACTGCTCGAAAAGCTCATTATAAAAACCAGTGGATCTATGATAAAGACAAGGGCTGGATAGAACTCACCAAGGCTATCTTTACAGCCGATGCCACGGCTAACCAAAAAGACCGGCTGGATTATGCAGGTGGTGAAATCGATGAAGGTTATTATTTGAAGAACTGTGGTTTTTTCAACGATTTTACCCAAGTTGAAACAGAATTTAGCCGCAAGGAAAATGGTTCTGCACCTCAAATAAAATTTGAAAATCTTCCGTAGATCCTAATCAACATCTTTCCTTTTAATAATTAAATTTTTAGTAGCTATCACAACAAAAGGTAAATTATTCGATTACGATTTAGGTAATAATGAATTATATCACTCAAAATTAAAAGCTTATACTTTCGAGACTGAAAAATATGGCTTTATACTAAATTGCAAATCATATTCTAAAAACTTAATAACCTGTATTTAACCTTCTTAACACAATTACTATGACGCCTAAACCCCTAATTCTACTGCTTGCATTCTGTTTCTCATTGTTTTCAAGTGCCCAGGACTCCCTGTTGGCTCCTACTCCCCCCATGGGATTTATGACCTGGAATTATTTTGGAGATGATATTAATGAAGAAGACATCAAATCTATGGCCGATGCTATGGTAGAGGAAGGTCTTGTAGAGCTGGGTTATGAGTACATTTTTATTGATGACGGCTGGCAGGGAGGTCGCGATAAAAGAAACAATAAAATTCCCGATCCTGAAAAATTTCCTTCAGGTATAAAAGCTCTGGCAAAATACCTTCACAGCAAGGGAATGAAACTTGGTATCTATTCCGATGCGGCACAACTTACCTGTGCCGGGTACACAGCCAGTCTGGGGTTTGAAGAACAAGACGCCAAAACTTTTGCATCCTGGGATGTAGACTATTTAAAATACGACTACTGTGGTGCCCCAACCGATAGAAAAACTGCAGAGAAAAGGTACTCTAAAATGGCTGATGCTTTGCAAAATTCTGGGCGGCAGATCGTGTTTTCTGTATGTGAATGGGGACAGCGGGAGCCTTGGCTATGGGCTAAAGAGGCTGGTGGACAGTTGTGGCGAACCACTTATGATATTCGGGATAAATGGAGTGCAAACGCTCCCGAAGGCACCAACCTTCATGAAGAAAGTATAGGTTATGGAATACTTGATATTCTGGAAATCAATGCCGAACTGGATGAATATGCCGGTCCGGGAGGGTGGAATGACCCAGATATGCTTGTGGTGGGGCTTCATGGCAAAAGTGGCCCTTCTGGAGATCAGGGCGGTCATGGTGCCACAAATACCGAATATCAAAGCCAAATGAGTTTGTGGTCTCTTATGGCTGCCCCATTGATGATAAGCAATGACGTGAGAAATATGGATGAAGAAACCCGGAGAATTCTAACTAATAAAGATATAATTGCCATAGATCAGGATCCATTGGGCAAACAGGGCAAAAGAGTAATTAATAAAGACAACTGGCAGGTTTTCGTGAAACCTTTAACCGATGGAAATTATGCGGTTGGTATCTTAAATACTTCTGAAAAAAAACAAAGATTTAAAGAAAACCTGAGCAGTTTAGGTTTGGACGGAAAATATAAACTGCTGGATGTATGGAGCAAAAAAGATTACAGAAAAACTGACAAATTAAATTTCCAAGTTCAATCCCACGAAACATTAGTGTTTAAACTGAGTCGATAACACTTTTTAATATGACAGGTTTAAAAGTTACAACCTCAACTTATATCTCTTTTACAGAAGTCAAATTCTTGTTATGAACATCATCAAGTCAGTTTTTTTGGTAGTGGCATTTTCCTTCCTGAATGCTCCAATATGGGCTCAAAATCCTGTAGACCCAAATTTTTCCGATAACATAACAGGACAGGATGAATTTCCAGAGACTTACTCTGAAGTATCGAACCCCATTCCTACTCCGGTGCATTTGTGGCAGAATAAGCGTCAAAATGTAATAGGCTGGGGAAATACTGATACTCGCTACAAAAAAGAGGAACCAGCCAGGGTCGGGGATATTTCCAACAAGGTTGAGATGACCGGCTGGAAGGGTGAGCGGGTATCTGCCCAATTCGTGGTTTCGGCAGTTAAATCTCCTTTAGAACTTTCCTTTGAAGTGAGCGATTTAGTGCATAACAGGAATAAAAAGTGGAGAATAGAACAGAGAACTATTTCTACAGGGTTTGTGTGCTATGTAATGACCGATGAACTCAATAAAGATAAAAAAGGAGCATGCGGTCACCGAAACGCTAAAGATTTTGATTCTACCCTTGTGGCCGACCCTATAGATCATCTCACTAAAAGCCTTTTAATTCCTAAAAATTCGACCCGTCCCGGATGGGTGAAAATATGGATCCCTCAAAATGCTTTTCCCGGAAGCTATACAGGAACCTTAAAAGTACTGGATGGCAAAAAAGTCATAAAAAAACTGAGAATTGAGATTAACGTCAAAGACCGAAAAATACCAACCCCTCAAAAATGGCGTTTTCACCTAGATCTTTGGCAAAACCCTTACGCTGCTGCACGTTACTATCAAACCGAACTGTGGAGTAAGGCTCATTTTGAAGCTATGGAAAAAGATATTCAGCATTACGCCAATGCCGGAGGAAAATCTATTACTGCCTCTATTATGAATAAACCCTGGAACGGACAAACCTATGACCCCTTTCAATCTATGGTGACCTGGAAGCGGAAAATAAATGGGCAATGGGAATTTGGCTTTACCGCTTTTGATAAGTGGGTAGATTTCATGATAAAAATGGGCGTAGATAAACAAATTAACTGCTATTCCATGGTGCCATGGCGGTTATCCTTTGAATATTTTGATGAAGCCAGTAATTCTATGAAAATTGTAGAAACGGAACCCGGGGAAAAAGAATATGAAGAAATGTGGGGCGCAATGCTCACCTCATTTGCCGCCCATCTTAAAGAAAAAGGCTGGTTTCACAAAACCTATATTTCTATGGACGAGCGCCCTATGGAAGTGATGCAGGAAACGATAAAGGTCATTAAAACAGCCGATGCAAATTTCAAGATTTCATTTGCTGGTGGAAACCATCCAGAATTATATGAAGAAATTGATGACTACTGTCTTTCTATGGAAGAGTCATTTCCCCAGGAAGTTAAGGAGGAGCGTAAAAACAATAGCAAGATTAGTACTTTTTATACCAGTTGTGCACATGCTGCTCCCAACAGTTTTACTTTTAGTCCGCCGGCCGAGAGCGAATGGTATGGCTGGTATGCAGCTTCACAAGGTCTTGATGGATACCTGCGTTGGGCTTATGCCAGCTGGGTTAAAGAACCTTTACTAGACAGCAGGTTTACTACCTGGGCTGCGGGAGACACCTATTTTGTTTACCCCGGCGGAAGGACTTCCATAAGATTTGAAAAACTCCTTGCAGGCATTCAGGCGTAAGAAAAAATTCTGATTTTGAAAGAAGAATTCAGAAATACCAATAATCAAAAGGCTCTAAAAGAATTGGAAGAAATCCTGCATCTTTTCAATAATAACAACTTTGACCAAACTACTGCTTCCGAAGTAATAGAGAAAGCAAAGCCTGTAATCAATTCCTTTTAGAAGGCCTGATTTACCCAAAAATGCTTGTCAAAAATGGCATTTTTCACCTGAAGAATTCCTCTACATAACCTCTCTAACCTTCAAATTTTGTGGAGGATTAAGCCTATATATTCTCCTGTTCAGCCAGTAAATAAAGGCTGATCTTGACCATGAGCGAACCTGTGTCCTATTCCTTCATTCATTTAGAAGACTGCGATTCAATATACATATTAATACGTAGCTCCTTTTTTTTAAAACATAAAAAAGCCTGCCAGATTTAGGTAAGGTCAAAATCTGACAGGCTGCACTACTGCTCAATCAAAAATTTACAGCGGCTTAATAATATAGCTGTAACTGTAATTTTTAAAGGGCATACGGTATTTTTCTAAGGCTAAACTTCCCCAGCTGTTAATACCAGCAACACCCATTTGTCTTAAATCTATATCCAGGTAGGTATGTTCCCCTTTTTTCAAGAGTCTGGAATTTTCCTGTCCTTTTTCTGAAGAAGGATACAGTTGTTCCTTAGAGTAAGGTAAAGCTGAAACATTTAACAGGTCTTCAGTAAAACTTACTTTAATACCTGTATTACGGCCATTTGAGATCTCGGCCCAACGCACATCAGTTTTATTGCCAGATTCCTGTGGCCTTATATAAGGATGGTATTGCTCTTCTACACTTCCTTTGTAGATGCCAACCATGGCGCTAAATTTTCGGTCTTCATAACTCTCCCATGGGCCACGACCATACCATTTAAAAGTGTCAAATTTCTTCGGAAGCAATAACTCATTCCCGAATTTTAACAACATCTCATGATCCCCTTTAACGGCTTCAAAATTATTATCCACTTTGAGTACGCCATCATCGAAGATGGTAGTAACCTGGGTCAATTTGGCATCTCCCTGTAACACGTCATAAATAACTTTAACCTGAGTGGCACCTTCTGCGTTTTTACCATGCGTAAACTCTACAACTTCAAGTTCAGGCTGCTTTAGATAATCAAGCTTCCTGTTTAGTCCGCCTCCAAATTCGTTATCAACCAGGGGTCTAAAAAGGCTTAATTGCGGTCCTTTTTCTATGAGAACATCCCTTTTGTATTTATAATCTGAAAACCTTCCGGTTGTTTTATTAAAACTAATTGAAAAAGAACCTTTTGAAAAGCTTACCAGGTCACCTTTTTCTTCAACTTTAAAATCTACAGCTTCTAAAACCTGGTTTTCAGAAACAGGAGGAGTAACAGCAAACTCGGCTTCGGCTAAAAGAGTACCGGGGGCTACAAAACCTTCTTCCTGAGCAAGTATACCGGTAAAATGCAACCTGTCTTCTGCTGCCGTATCTGTAGGCACACTAAAAGGAAGCTCTACTGCAACTGTATTTCTTGGAGCTATAGAAAAACTTCCTAATTTTTCAGATTTTACCACTTCTCCATTTTTGAGCAATGCTACAGAGAATTCATAATTAGAAAGATCCCGGAAGAAATATTTATTGAAGATCTCTACTTTCTCTTTATCTTCAGTTAAACTGAAACCTACTTCCTGGTATACCTTGCGCACCTCATACGCGTGTGGATTCCAGCTACGATCGGGCATAATAACTCCATTTATTAAAAAGTTATTATCACTTGCAGTACCTTCAGGCCCCCAGTCGCCGCCATAGCCAAACACCTTTTTTCCATCTACCTCTTTGTAAATTCCCTGGTCTACCCAATCCCAAATATATCCTCCCTGTAGTTGAGGGTATTTTTCGATGATCTCCCAGTACTCTTTAAAGTTACCAAGGCTATTTCCCATTGCGTGAGCATATTCACTCATAATGTATGGGCGATCGGGGTTGCTTTGTGCCCAACGCTCCATAGACGCCGGGTGAGGGTATTGAGGTACAATAATATCAGTATTCCACTCGGTAGTAGAACGTTCGTATTGCACCGGCCTGGTAGGATCAAAGCCTTTAAGCCAGTTATAGGCTTTATAAAAATTATACCCATTCCCTGCCTCGTTTCCAAGGCTCCAGGCAACAATCGAAGGATGGTTTTTATCCCGCTCTACCATTCTTTTGATTCGCAACATGTGGGCATGTTCCCATTCAGGATCGTTACCTAAAGTGCTTTCAGGTTCGTAATACATCCCGTGGGATTCAATATTGGCTTCATCAATAACATAAAATCCGTATTTGTCGCACAACTCATACCAGTAAGGATCATTTGGATAATGAGAAAGTCTCACCGCATTCATGTTGAGCTCTTTCATAATACGAATGTCTTCCCGCATCTGCTCTCGTGTCATTACATGAGCAGTTTCAGGATGAGATTCGTGGCGGTTTACGCCTTTAAACCAAACAGGTTTACCGTTGACCAAAAACTGATATCCGTCTATTTCATAAGATTTAAAACCTACATTGGTGTGAATCAACTCCTTCACCTTCCCTTCGGAATCTAAAAGTGTTAATTCGAGAGTATACAAATTTGGTGTTTCAGCCGACCAATGATGTACATTCGGAATTAATTCTTTAAACTGAAGCACTGTTTTTCCAAGCTTCCGCTTAAGACCAATTGTCTTTTGTTCAGCTTTATAAATTCCATTGTGAGAAGCGTCAAAAAGTTTAGCTACCACTGTATTTTCTCCCTGATCTTCATCAGTATGGTTCCAAAGCTCCAGGTCTACTGAAAACTCTCCGTCAGTATAATTATTGGTTAACCCACTTTTAATGAAGAGGTCGTAAAAATGCACTTTTGGACGGGCGTATAAATAGACATTTCTTTGAATCCCACTAATGCGCCAAAAATCCTGCGCTTCCAGGTAACTGCCGTCACTCCAGCGACGCACTTCAATAGTAATCTGGTTCTTACCAGGTTTAACCAAATTGGTAAGTTCATATTCAGATTCCAGTTTACTATCTTCACCTAAGCCCACATACTCACCATTAACATAGAGTCTAAAAGCCGATTTTACAGCCCCCAAATGGATAAATACCGGCATATCACTCCAGTTTTCAGGAAGTTCTATCTCCCTGCGGTAAATACCTGCGGGATTTTTTTCATTTTCAATAAAAGGCGGATTTGGATTCTTAACGGCAAATTCAAAAGGGTGGTTCACATAGATTGGTGTTCCATAGCCATTAAATTCCCAGTTTGCCGGCACCTTAAAATCGTCCCAGCCCGAATCGTCAAAATCTACAGCCCCAAAATTATCGGGAAGATTATTATAATGTTCGGTCCAAAAAAATTTCCAGGTTCCGTTTAGGTCAAGAAAACGGTTGGAAGCTTCTTTGTTCCTCTCTTGCGCTAATTCTTTGTTTTCATAAGGAAAATATGCAGCACGCATAGGGAGCCTGTTTTCTGCCTGCACATTTGGGTTCTCAAATATTGGATCGGGTTTACGATCTTGTGCAATCACAAGTTGAAATACTGCAAAAAAAGCCAGTATTACTGTTGAGGTACTTCTAAATAAACGCATGGACATAGAGGTTAATTTTGATTTAATTAGGGGTTAGCTTCGGAAAAAATATTCAGTTGAAATGACATTTTTGGAACCTCCGGGTATTTTCCATTCCAGCTGAAGTTGTTGTTTATTCCCACATCATCATACCACAAACCATCAACCAAAATAAGTATAAAATTAGGATGCACTTCTTATAAAGTTCCTGTCCTGTACCAGGACAGGAACTTTATAAGGGATACACGAAAGTACATACTAAGGAGGTAAAAATACATCTTGTTACAGAAAGACTTTCATTTAAAATTTAGGAAACTTAACAGCTTCTATTCAACAGATAATTGCTTGCTGTTTGCTTTTTTATCTAAATTTCTTACTCCGGTAGTACCTCCGCCTTCTAAAGTTAAATTCACAGGCTTGTTAGTTTTCCAGGCCCCACGAGTAAAATCTGGTACTTCAATAGAATTAGATTTATTGGCAATAGACCATTCACTCAATGAAGTTATACTACTCCAGGCAGCGGCATCATAAACATCCATATCCATGGGAAGTCCATTTCTAAGACAATCAATCAACCTCCAGTCCATCATAAAATCCATCCCCCCATGGCCGCCAACTTTTTTAGCCATTTCTCCAACTTTACGTACGATCTCGGGAGTATATTTCTCTTCAAGTTCTTTCATTTTATCTGCATCGGCGATCTCATGACCAAAAGCAATGTGCTGTAAAGGCCATTTTTGGGCGAAACACTTGGTACCGCTTAACATATGAATACGGGAATAGGGTCTTGGTGAACTTATATCATGCTGAATCATGATGGTACGACCCTTATTAGTTTTGATAAGCTGGATGTCCATATTTCCCCTCATATTGGCTCCCACAAATTGTTTTAAATCGGGGTTTTTTTCAGCTTCTTCTTCAATTCTTTTGCTCAGGGTAAAATCGTCACTCATTATAGAGGTAAGAAAGTCCATTTTATCTCCTCTATTAATATCCATAGCCTGACAAATTGGACCTAAACCATGAGTAGGATATACGTTGGCATGACGTTTATTTTCCTTGAGTCGCCAGTAATTATCATAAGCACCATCGGTCATTTTATCATCCTGAGGCCGGTTAAAGTGCCAGTAATCAAGATCATGGATATACGCCCCTTCACCATGTACAAGGTCTCCAAAAACACCCTGCCTTGCCATGTTAAGGGTCATTAACTCAAAAAAGTCATAGCAGCAATTTTCAAGAATCACACAATGTTTGCGGGTCCTTTCAGAAGTTTCAACAATTTGCCAGCATTCCTCCAAAGTACGTGCAGTAGAAACTTCAACAGCGGTATGCTTCCCGTTTTCCATAGCTTCAAGAGCAATGGGTATGTGCCATTCCCAGGAAGTAACAATATACACCAGGTCAATATTATCACTTTGGCACATCTCTATATACCCCTTTTCACCATTTACGTATTCGGTTGCTTTTGGCAACCCGGCTTTTTTTAGTATTTCCTGTCCTCCATCAACAGCAGCCTGCCGGGTATCACAAAGCGCCGTAATTTCTACACCTTCAATAAAAGTCATTCTCTCTACAGCCCCTGCCCCACGGTCTCCAATCCCCACAATACCTATCCGTACAGTATCAAGTGCAGGTGCAGCATAACCCGACATATTAAAATTCATAGCCGGCTGCCTGCTTGCAGCAGCTTTAATTTGCGTTAATTTCTCCTCGCTGGCACAGGATGTTAAAAATGCCCCGGTAGCAATAGCGCCCGATCCAAGGGCCATATTTCTTAAAAACGATCTGCGATCTGCACTCATAATAGATATTTTTATTTATTGTTGATTTTTTCTTTGCTGAAGAATGGTTAATTAATGATTAAACCTGATTCTCAAAAATATAAAAAAGTATTAAAATATTCGATAATGAAAGTTAAAATTTCATTTTAGTAAGAAAATTAAAAGAATAAAATTTTCGTTATCTTATTTAAAACTTAAAAATCAATCTTGTTCCCTGAAGGCTTTAAAGTTTTAATACATTCTATTAGTCCATTTTATAAGCTGTCAAAAATGACATTTTAGAAGTCTCTATTTACGCTTGCTGTTTAATCTACTCCAATTTGAAAAGTGGAAGCCGGCAACTGCTCACTGTTCATAAGGTTTCCTGAAGAATAGGGAAGCCAGCCATAGTATATCATTTCGGGCTTTTGAGAGGTTTTTATAATAATGCTGGTCCCGTCTATTATAGCCGGTACAGGATGTTTTCCGTTTAAAGAAAAACCTTGAACGGCTTCTTCGCCTGGCGTTTTTAAGCCTCCTGCGGTGTGTGCAAAATTCATGATCACTTTCCCCTGAGAATAGGACGCACCTAAAGATAAAGGACCAGAAGCTTCAATATTCCTGTTATATTCATTGCGCAATGCCCACCGCGCCAACCTTTCACCTATCACTTTTTTGTTGCGTGGATGTACATCATTTTTGTTACCCACATCACTACTTACCGCCATGCCAGCATGCTTTATTTCTTGTAACAGAAGCCGTTGCAGATTGCGAAACAGTGGCCAATACTGCGACTTATAATTTGTAGTATCTATAGAAGAAAGCTGTACCCAATAAAAAGGCAGGGAGTTTTGATGCCATTTTTCCCGATAACTTTTAATCAGTAATTTCTGTAATTGGGGGTACTCTAAAACTCGTGGTAACTCCTGAGCATTACTTTCCCCCTGATACCATAAAATGCCTTTTATGGGCATATTTACAATAGGTTTTATTCCAGATTCATAGATAAATCCGGGTTTGTAAGCGTGATTGGCCCCTGTTTGGTTACTATACAAAGCAACTCCTCCAACATTTTGCTCTCCTCTTTCTCTAACCCAAACGGGTAATTCGTCATTTTCGAGCCAATTCCCAGAAATTTTATTTCGAAACTTTCGGTCTTTTAAAAGCGTTTCTTCGGAAATGAAGGCTTCGATTAGAGCACCACCAACAGCTAGATTTATGAGGCCTACCGGAATGTTTTCATGTTGAAGTATTTCTTTTCCGAAGTAATAGCCTACAGCACTTAATTTCGCCACCTGCGGCAGTGCACTCTCCTCCCAGCTACCCTTAAAAAAACCGGCAGGATGCAGTTTTTCAAGGTCTTCTTCAGAGTATTTTTGTCCATTAAATGCCTTTACCAACATATTGTGGATTATAAAAACGAAGTGCAGGGCCAGCGAGCTGTTCCTTTTCGGTTTCAAAATGCATCTCCTGCCCCAGCGACCATTCCATATTTGACTGCCCCGCTAACAGCCACACATCTCCAATGAGAATATTCGAATACTCCAAAGAATCGGTTTTGGTGTAAACCGATAAAACCAGGGGGACGGCATTGCCCGGCAAGGCTGAAAAAGAGACCTGCCAGGATGAATCGGCACTGGTTTCTACTTCTTTCACTTCTGAAGAAAATTTGACCTGTACAATTTCTCCAGGGAGGTATTCCCCCCATATTACAATGGGCATGTCTCGTTGCAACACCATATTATCTGAAAAGAAATAGGGCATGGTAACCTGGGAATACCCAGTTAAATGGAGAGCCAAAAATGTCAATATCGTGTACCATTTTTGAAATAAAAATTTACTCTTGATCATCATATAGCTTCAGGATATTATAAAAAACTCCTGTTCATTGAAAGTTGAAAATTTCGCTGAACAGGAGTTTTTAGACTCACATCAAACAAGTGTAGGGTTATTGTTGTTTACCTTCTGTTAAATTTTGCTCCTCTTCAAATACATGAGTTGCATAGTTATAATCAAGCGCCTCATAACGCTCTTTCATTACCTCCAGTCTTGACAGGAAGCCTTCCCAGTCTTTTTTCGCAGAGGGTGTCCAGTTCACTTCAGATAAAGCTGTGAGCCGGGGTAAAACCATGTATTCTACATGATCGGTTGTTTTTATATATTCTGTCCACAAATTTGCCTGAGCTCCTAAAATATGCTTTGCTTCCTCTTCTGAGAGTTCTTCTGGCACAGGGTTGAAAGAATAAACTTTTTCAACAGGCACAAAACCACCTATTCCCAGGGGTTCATCTTCATTTTTGGACTGATAATAATCAAAATACAGGTGATCGTTAGGGGTCATTACTACATCATGACCCTGTTTAGCCGCCTCAATACCACCTTTAGAACCTCTCCAGGACATTACTGTGGCATTAGGTGCCAAACCACCTTCAAGGATCTCGTCCCAACCTATAATTTGCCGACCGTTTTCATTAAGAAACTTTTCGATTCGTTGTATAAAATAACTCTGTAATTCATGTTCATCCTTCAAACCTTCACGTTTGATCACCGCCTGTGCCTGTGCACTCTCTTCCCACTCCTTTTTAGGAGCTTCATCTCCCCCAATATGTATATATTCACTCGGGAACAACTCCATCACCTCTGTAAGCACATCTTCCAGGAACTCAAAAGTTTCTTCTTTAGGAGCAAAAATTGTAGGAAAAACACCCCATTTAGTTTCCACTTCATAAGGTCCTGTACCATTCCCTAACTCCGGGTATGCAGCTAAAGCAGCTGTAGCATGGCCGGGCATTTCAATTTCTGGAATTATCGTAATGTGCCTGGCTGCAGCGTAAGCTACTATTTCTTTCACCTCTTCCTGGGTGTAAAAACCTCCATATTCTTTTCCGTCATTTTCATCCCAGTTCTTTTCAACCATAGTCCCTTTTCTTACCGAACCTATTTCAGTAAGTTTCGGATATTTTTTAATCTCAATACGCCAGCCCTGATCTTCGGTTAAATGCCAGTGAAAACGGTTCATTTTATGTAGCGCGAGTAAATCGACATACCTTTTTATAAATTCTACCGGGAACATGTGACGACCCACATCCAGGTGCATCCCGCGATAAGAGAATTGAGGAGCATCTTCTATTTCTACAGCGGGGATAGTCAAACTTTCAACTTGTTCTACTTCAGCTGATGGAGACATTAACAAGCGTAAAGACTGAATTCCGTAAAAAACCCCTTGTGGTGTTTTTCCGGAAATTTCTATTTGATCAAAGCTAACCTTCAGCCTGTAACCTTCTTCTTCCTGAATTTCAGAATCAAGTTTGAGAACAATGACATGATCATTTTTTTCTGTAGAAGTTGTAGTTTCTATCCTAAACCCTGAAGCTGTAGAAAGCATCTCAGCCAGGAAAGCAGCCTCTTTAGATAGTGTATCTTCTGTAACAATGTGTGTGTTGTCATCTACTAAAAACCTGCCCTTCGCGGTGTTTATATTAACAGGAAGTGGTATTATGGCATAGTCTTCAGGAGTATTTTCAACGTCTTTATACTCCGTGTATGATTTCCCTGTTTCACAAGAGCTTATCATAATTAGTAAAAGTAGAAATGGTAAAATATTTTTCATATCAATAAATTTAGAAACGATTTAATCGGTAAAAATTGAATTCTATAATAATTTATTCTTTGTTAATACTGTCTTCGCCATTAGTCAGCCATTCCAAAGAAAAGCTGGTAAAAGAGTTCTCTTTATAATCATCTTTTTCAAAAAAGACTCCTATCTCACCATTTTCAAGTATTGTCATTGACGAATATGCCGCACCACCTGTATAAATAGTTTTCCCTTCACTCCAGGTTTCACCTTCATCATAACTAATTCTAACAGTTAAATTCTTACGAGCTTTTGCATCATTGGAATTTGAAAATAAAAGCCTGTTTTTATCGTCTCCATCCTCAACAGAAGTATAACGGAGAATACTGGCATTGTTTCCAGGATCCACAAGGGTTTCTTCGGTTTTTGTATTCCATGTTTTTCCTTTATCATCCGAAATATGTACATAACGGTGACCTTCCCCTGTATTCACGCGGGAGTTGATCATATAATCTCCATTACTTAGCTGTATTACTTTAGACTCATCGGCCGGTGTTACAGGAGCATCGATAAGGAACCAGGTATCTCCATGATCGTCGCTGGCAAATAAATAAACGCCTTCTTTTAATCTTACAAGAGTGTGCAATAACCTTCCTTCTGAAGTTTGAATACCCCTACCCGAAGTAATAAACTTAAAATCGTTGTGCCATTCTTCTTTTGAGATCTCAGCAGTGATATCCCTGGGGCCCTTCCAGGTTTCTCCATTGTCGCTACTTTTCATAACATGCAAGTAGTACACATCCTTTTCTTTATCCAGGTCCATATAGTTGTAGAACAGGAAAATCTCTCCGGTTTGTTCATCGACAATCATTGAAGGGTCTGAAGCTGACCGTCCTTCTGGAAAATCTATGACGGTTTCTTTAGTGGTCCAGGTCTTACCGTTATCGGCACTTCTACGCTGCACAATATTTATATTCCCACTACCACGAAGGTCTGCACAGGAAGGAACCCGTTCATCAATAGCGGCAATTAAATCTCCATTTGGAGCTGTCACCAATGCCGGAATACGATAACAGGAAATATCCGGATTGTTTTCTGCACTAAAAAGATTGTGAAACACCAAATCCTTAGATATATTTTCTTGTGACGGCTTGGGTGTTTTAGAGGAAGTGAACGAATTGCAGGCACTAAGAGCAGCAAAAGTCAAAATAAGCAGAGGCTTTTTCATTATAGGCGATTTATATATGTAGGGTATAGAATTTAAAATTTATGACACCAACCCTCCTTATGGAGATGCAATTAAAACCTGAAAATTTTGCCTGAGATAACCTTCAGAAACTCAAAGATAGCATTTAACTCAAAAATTCCGTTAAATTTGAAAACAATTTCTTTTGTATCCTTTTTATTTTAACTTTCGAATTACTTGTAGATAGAAACTATTATCTTTATTAAAGATTTAAACAAAAGTTTTAGTGAATTTCTTTTAGTGCAAAAACTGAAAGAAGTACTTAAAAATATAAAGACTCAGAAGGACTTGATTAACAGTTTAGCAAGGTTAACAAAACTTATAAAAATAAAATAATAGCCTGAAGTATCTCCAAATACCAAACAACACCCTCAGCCAATTTTTGAATTTCATTTATAGTCTACATCGCGAATGAACCATAGCAGATTACTTTCAACTTACAACCTTCACCTCATGAAGGAGAGAACCAGGTTTATTTTTAGTCAGGGAGCAATATTCTTTTTACTTGTTTTAATATCACAACAGGTTTTGGCTCAAGAGACGGTTTTAATTCCGAAACCTCAGAAAATAAACCAAAAAACCAGCCATAGTTTTAATCTTAATAATTCCAGGGTCTGGACCAATGAAACGGCTCATAATAATTTTACATTAGAACAATTAAAAAAAGTATTTTCAGAAAAAGCACAGGCAAAATTATCGACTGTAAAAACAGCCAAAAAAGCTGATATCATTCTCTATTCTGCAAGTGAAGGGGCTGTTTCCATTCCAAAAAATTTACTTCCTTCTTCCGAAGTTCTTCAGAAGATCGGCCCACAGGGCTACTGGCTCAAAATAGATGATAAAATCCGCATAATTGCCAATACCTCTCAGGGGCTTTTCTATGGGGTTCAAACCTTGAAACAACTTCTCAAAACATCAGAAGAAAATGCCCTTTTTGAAACTGAAATTATAGATTGGCCTGCCCTTGAATATCGAGGCTGGATGGATGATATTAGCCGCGGCCCCATCCCTACTTTAGACTATGTAAAG
>Ga0098065_1000669_pt1 | contig 14698 bp, 31 predicted proteins | sample 25_taG_FD_75062 | JGI IMG/M metagenome (GOLD analysis project Ga0098065, IMG submission 75062) | Marine viral communities from Cariaco Basin, Caribbean Sea - 25_WHOI_OMZ | ecosystem: Environmental > Aquatic > Marine > Oceanic | place: Caribbean Sea: Cariaco Basin | collected 2014-11-08 | reverse complement strand
CGTGTCGTGGTGGTCAAACTGTGCCCATTGGTGTCTCATAATCCTGCCTCCGCTTGGGTCAATGGTTCGCCTTGGTTGTTGATTGGCTTGGGGTTTAAATACCTAACACCTTTAGAGTAAAAACACCCGTCTTGAACAGTGTCGATAATCACAACTTCTTTGATCGTGCCAACGACACACATAATGTAATTATCACCCCTTGCCAACATTACCCTGCACAAATCACTACCTGTCAGCTCGCTACTCAAATCAACTTCTAGCAGCTCTTTAGCTATGTCACGCTCTGTTCTAATTGCAATGAGCTGTGGCGCGGGTGCGATAACACTTTCAAGCCGGATAATATCTTCGCGATGACAATTAACTTGACGAATGAGTTTGGCGATAACATCGTTCTGCTCTTGAATCATATTTAATAAATCTGACTTTTTAGTCTTCATAACCTACCCCTTAATCCGTTTCAAACTTTCATTAGCCGCTTTAATCTCTTTAGCTTTGTCGCTTGCTTGATAAACAATCTCGTCATCTAAATCAGCTTGATTGTCTCGATTGTCGAACTTGTGATTGATGTTGTACGCTTGCTTGCTGTTCAGCTCGCTATCGACTGCTGGAGCCATTGCCCAAACATTAGCAGCGATGATTAACGCTGCTAGGGGTGCTATTATTTTTATGCTCATGCGCTCTCTCCTTCGACTTCTTCAATCACGCGTTCAACTTCAAACTTCACTTGGCGCTTTAAACGTCCAGTAACCTTGCTTCGCGCTTCCATACGTGTTGAGCCTAAGTGATACTCTACGCAATAGACGCCGTGGTCATAAAATGCTAATTCCCAAAGTTTCATTTCTGCGCTCCTTATGCGTAAACGTCATCGTAAAAGTTGGTTTCAATCTCGCTATCTTCATCAATCAGCTTGTAGTAAACCGCGTCATGTATCAGGCGTTTGGCTTCGTGTAGCATCTCGTTATCATCGGTATCAGCTACCGTATAAGTGCCAAAGCTGCTATCTACTTCGATTGATTCAATCTCTAGCCCAGTCAGCACGCCGCACTCATAATCTGTGCTAAGCGTTACCGTGTAGTCGCTGTCAGCGGCAAAGCTAATAACGATACTGTCTTTGTTCACGTCCATTTCTAGACCTGCTAACAAGCCTGTATCGCGGAAGTTGGTTTGAATCGTGCGTAAATGGTCTACCGCGTCAAACAACTTGCTTAATTTAATATCGTCATTCATAATCATTCCTTAGTTAGTAGGTAAGCCCGTTTTGATGTGAGAGTCGGACGGGCTTTTTTGTGCCTGTTATTCGGCGTTTGTTGCTTCGATGTGGTTGTTCTTAACCAGTAACGCTATGTTCGCATATACGAACCACCATGTCAAACACTTTTGTTCTAAAAAGCGAACTAATTTACGATAGGCAATAAAAAGCCCCGCAATAGCGAGGCTCTATGATGTTATTTTTTATATTCGACTATCTATAGCGAGTGTATTTACCGTCAACAATACCCACTAAATTACATTCACCCATTGGCGTTAATCGCTGCTCATGCCAATCAGGATTTAATGGCTTGAGATACATATCATTGTGACCATCCCCCATAACAAGCTGCTTAAATGTAGCCTCTGTGTCCTCATTGCATTGCACTACAACCAAATCCCCATCTTTTAAATCCCACGGTGTTACGTCTGGCTCAACGTAAATTATTTCATCTGGTTTAAACTCAGGCAGCATACTGCGGCCACGGACAATCAAGCCAAATGCTCTATCCGATAAATGCTCAGGCTTTGGAATCCATTGTATAACGTCATCCATCGTGGTCGGCATGACTTCTATCCAGTCACCTGCTGCCACCCAACTGATAACCGGCATCTTACCAGCCATATTATGATCTAAATCGACTTGCTCAGTGCCTACGGGCGCATTAGTCATGCTGCCTATGCCTGATAGCAGCCAGTCAGTATTGCAGCGTAAGTATGACGCTAATTTTGTAGCATACACGCCCGATGGCTTGGTATCACCTTTAACCCAGCTACTTATAGTCGCCTTGCCCGCGCCAGTCGCTCTTTTTATGTCAGCTTGACTTATCTTTAAGTCAGCCATTCTTTTGCTGATTCTATCTGCTGCATCATTCATCTGTAAGCCTCCTTAGTAGTGTTCGTATATCAAAACATAAAAGCTTGACATAAATACGAACAATGTGTTCTAATATACGAACATTAAGAGAACGGGAATACGAACATGACATTTGACCAGTTACTAAATTACTTTGACGGTCAAAGCTACAGAGAAATCGAAAAGCAAACCGGTATCTCTTTAGCGCAATTGACCTATTACAAGCAACACGGGATTCCAGAGGGCAGACAAGCAATTTTAGAGCTGCAAACTGGAGGTAAATTAAAAGCGGATGTACCGCCACTGATAAAGCTAGAGGATTTAGAACATGGCTAAAAAGTTAAAAAACGATGGTCAGCTTACAGCTCACATGCCTACTGCTTATATTGAGGCCATCCAAAACCTTAGCTTATCTGCTGATATTTCAGCCAGCGAATGGTTACGCGATGCAGCTAAGGAGAAGCTGGATAAGCAACTCCTACAAGCCAAGAGTGCATTGGAGGCACTTAAAAGTATAGAGATTTATAAACTCTCTGAGAGTTATGAGAGCGCGGAGGATTATGACGATGAATAACTTAGACGACTTAGCTTGGAAGCGTGAGTTTGAACACGTAGAGAGCAAGCAAAAGAAAGCACAGCCGATAGAAAGAACATGGGCTGATGAAATGATAGACATGATTTTTGATAACAATCACAACGAAGTTAAGGACAACGAAAATGAAATCAACTGATAAAGATTTATTTGCTTGCGAACGCCAAGCCCACTTGTACTACGAAAACGCAGCGCAGGTGAATAAAGACCGTATCGCAGACCGCAATGCTCGCACACGCTTAGACGAGCAGTTACGCAAAGAGCGATTGAACGAACGCTTTTGGCGCAATGTTTGGGTGGCTGCCAACACGCTTGGCTTAATGATTGTTATTTATACGTTATTTCATTTTATGTGAGGTTGGTATGTTTAGCAGAGCAGACGTAGAAAAGAAGAAGCGAATAGAGTCGATGCGAGATAAGTTTCAGAAAGGACAGCTTTTAGGTAGAGAGGATTTTAAGGCGGCAGGATTCAATGAAGCAGGGACAAAGAACGCGATTGTCATTCTAAGAAATAACTACGGTTTAGATGTCGTAAATATCTGTCGCGGCAAATCATTAATCGGCTGGATTTTAGCAAACGAAATTTTATAAGGAATCAACAATGTCACTAACAGAACAATATTTCCCACCATTGAATCGCTATCCGAACACAAACAAAGGCGTATCGATGGAAGCACAAGAAGCATGGCTAAGTCGCTTTCCGCAAAAACGCGCTGAGAACAAGCCAAACGGTGGAATCATTCAAAGCGTGGCAGACACCAGAGAGTTATTTTTACGCCCAATGAGTGTAGCAGATCGCAAGAAAGCAATCGCACAGGCTCAACGTGAGCACAGACAAGCCCTTAGAAATCTAGCCAAGCAGGATGCAATGGACGCTAAAGAGATAGCCAAGCAGCTAACGGTATGGCGCAGAGAGAATAGAAAGAACGAAGAACCAAGCAGAGAAATGACCACGGCATTAGGTCAAAACATTCTAGATACGTTGAAAGATAAAGGCTTTTATAACCCGTCCGATTTTCCGAAGTCAAAAGAATATTTAAGAAAAATCATTACTCAGATTAGAGCGCTAGGCTATGCCGTTGTAGCAGAAAAACAGAAAAGAGTAATTCTTAGATACGTTTTGAACAAGCAATAAAAAACCCTAAGAGCTGTGAACTCAAAGGGCATCTAACTTAACACTAAATTGGATTATAGCACATGAATACTTCAAAACAAAAGCAAGGTAACTCTGTTGAGGATATTTACAACCGATCAACATTTAAGCTGCTAGTAGATGCGTATGCAGAGTTTGGAATCCATTCACCTGAGTTTGCTAGAGCGCAGCTAATACATCAAGAGCAGTCAGCAAAGAGCGAGGCTGAGTATCAAATAAGAAAGGCAGCCAATCAAGCACGGCTATACGAGCAAGGATATTAAACCTAAAAATTAAAACGGGTTTTGCTCGTTAGCGAGGTAATCATTATGAGCGAAAACAAAAGAGGATTTCTACAGGTGAATAATCAAATAGTAGATTACTGGATGGCTGAATTGACCAATGCTGAGTTTAAGACACTGCTTGCCATTGTGCGTAAGACAAAAGGTTGGAACAAGCCTTACGACAGAATCTCGCAGTCACAGATAGCAGAATTAACAGGGCTTACTACTCGCTCAGTTAGAACGGCTATCACAGCGCTAGAAGAAAGAAAGTTAATCATCGTTACTGGTGACGATCATAAAATGCGCTTATTTTCAATCAACTATAAGACAGTAAACAACGTAAAAACCGATGTTACCGATATGGAAAAAGCGATAGAAGAAGTGAAAAATCAAGCGGAAGTTATTTCCAAAGATGCGGAAGTTATTTCACCTCAACAGGAAGTTATTTCCAAAGATGCGGAAGTAGGCTTCCTACACAATATACAAGCAATAGACACTAATAAAAGACAAACAACAGAAAGCGAGTCGGACGTTTTTGAAAATACTTACAGCAGCCTTAAAACAAAATTGATGATCTCTGGAATTATTCCAGTTGGCGAACGAGTTAATGATGATTTGTTAAAACCTGAGATATACAGCTACTTGTCTTGGTGTGACAAAAAAGGAATGAAAGAAAGTGAGAGAGAAAGCTCGTTAATCGGTTTCTTTAAGAAAAAGAGTCTTGAGGATAGAAAGAGCTTTTATACATTCCCAGATGAGGTTAAGCGCAATTACTACAACCCTGATGACTACGTTAAGTCTGAAAAGGTATCGGATGAAGCAGCAGCAGCTATCAGAGCTAAATATATGGGGGCATTGGGAATGTAATGGACGCTATCACTAAACATGAATTACATAACGTACAGATAGAACAGCGCATTTTAGAAGTCATGATGACCCGTGATGATGCCTACGACAAATACAGTGATTTTATTAGCTTGGATTTATTTTTCGCAGAACGTCATAAGCTGATTTACAGAGCAATCATGCACTTAAAGAAAGCTGATCCAAGACAGCAAATAGACGTAATTTTAGTATCGGACAGATTGCAGCAGTTTGGAAAATTAAAAGAAGCGGGTGGCGATGAATACCTAACACAAATCCTAGCTAACCCACACTCGTTTATGTCGTCGCACCTTAACGACCATGTGAACACGTTAGAGGATTTGCGATTACGACGCGAAATGAGCGACAAGCTAAGACGCGCTATTGAATCGCTAGGTGACAGAGAAGTTAACGCACTGGACGCACTACACGGCTGTGTAGATAGCATGGTGAATATATCGACGGGCAATGTAGAGAGCAAGACGATCGGTCTTAGTGATTCAATTCTAGAGCTTGTTGATGAGATTGAGTACATCAAAGAGCATGGCGTAACTTTTATGCCAACAGGATTCCCAGCACTTGATGAGGTCGTCATGGCTGATGTTGGTAATCAATGGGTAATTGCTGGTCGACCATCAATGGGTAAAACGATATTGGCAGAGAACATCACACGCCATATCACTAAAACCAGTGGCAAGGTTGGCGTTATTTTTAGTTTAGAGATGCGTAGAACAGATATGACAAGACGCATGATTTCAGCAGAGGGTGAGATACCCATCCATGTATTGAAGCGTCAAGACATTAGCGAAGATCATTACGCTAAGTTTTTTGAAGTAAGCGCAACCACCAAGCAGTACAAGCTATTCACCAATGATGACCGGTCAATAACAGTATCAGGTATCAAAACAGAGCTTGCACGTATTCACAGACAAGAGGGCGAGATTGGCGTGGTGATGGTCGACTACTTGCAGATTATGAAAGAGGTTATCGAGGCAGGTAGCGACAAACATAACAAGATTGCCGAGGTTAGCCGCGCATTACGTGCAATCGCACAGCAATACAACTGCTTAATGATCCTACTGTCACAGGTTAACCGCCAATGTGAGAGCCGACCTGATAAGCGTCCGCACATGGGCGACTTGAAAGAGTCATCTGCTATTGAGCAGGATGCAGACATTATCACGATGGTTTATCGCCAAGACAAGTACGAAGTCGACCACGAGAAGCACACTAATGTGGTTGAGGTGATTGTGGCTAAAAACCGTAATGGTGAGGACAAAACAATCAGACTTAATTTTGAAGGTCAATACTCGCGCTTTACTAACTTGGTTACTGGTTACGAAAACGACGTTATTCCAAATTACGGAGGTCAGTAATGGGTAGTTATTTTACGGTCACCAAAGAGTGGCAGAAACGAAAACAGTTAAGAGCAGTCGGATTAGATTTTGATATTGAGCCTACGGAGATTGCAGCATGAGTGATAAGAAAAAAGCATTTAAACCAGTATTCGACGGCTTTATGAAGATATTTTTGCATGATGACATACCTGAGCGATTGGCAAACAGGGCGACATTTACCGGTCAATGGATAGCAGCAAAGCGTAAACGGATCATCAAGCGAGATAGAAAGTTTCAAGTGACCTTGCACATATTCGACACGGACGGACACAAGCGCGGATTGCAAAGCATGGTTTTCAAAGACAAGGGCGGTCAAGGGGATTTATCAAAAGTGATATTCGGGTTTGGTAATGATTTTGTTGATGAGATCCGCGCAGAACATCCGGACGCTCAGATTGATTTGGTTAACAGCTACGCCGTCGTTCGCGCATGACCACAACAAAGGGCTACTCAGTAGCAGGACTACAAACTGCCTACCATCCCAAAGAAAACGTATATCGAGGGTGGTCGGGTAGGTTAAGGGTAGTCGAGGGTGATCCGTACTATGACGAGTACGTTAGGTTCAACAGTGATGGGTCAGCGTTTAAACATGAATATGGAAATTTAGATTTGAGGGGTAAGAAATGAATATTCAAAAAGAGGATGAATACGCAAACAAGTATGGATCGGTAATCGTTATATCTGTGACTGATGAATACGGCGTTCATTTCACCGATTGCAATAGTGGTCACGATTCATACATGAGTAAAGGCTGTTTCTTACACACGTTTAAAAAGGTTGTCAAATGACCAAGCCATTCTTTAAAGCTGACCTGCCAATGCCGCCGAGTGTGAATCATTACTGGGGCAAAGCAGTTAGATATAAAAACGGTAAGCCATACGTTCATGTTTATTTGACCGCTAAGGCTAACAAGTTTCGTTCTGACGTTATCGCACACGTAGCAAGTTTAGGACGCATCAGGACGCACACAGGACGCATTAAAGCGGTAGTAACGCTACACGGTAGGACTAAGGCGGACTACGACATTGATAATTACAGCAAAGGATTGTTTGACGCGCTAACTCATGCACTGGTTTACAAAGATGATTCATTGATACACGCCACAGAATTTAAAAAAGGCGAAGTTATCAAAGGTGGTCAGGTTGAGGTTGAGCTTTACGAAATTGAGGATAAAACATGAATAACGTATTAAGTCCGAAGATAACGATGCTGACGACAAGAAGCAGCAATCATATAGCGGGTAGAGTGGTTTTAAACGGACAAGAGTGGGTCGTAGAGCCGTTTGAAATCAAAAAAGGTGCAAGTGCTAGGGATAAGGAAAACAAGCTGATTGAGCGAGCGATTAAGGAGCAGGGAAATGAGTGAGATTGAAATTGGTAGTGTTTGGTTTAACAGATGTGATGGTGTTGAAGCGATAGTGAAAAGTGTTGGTAGTAACTGTGTTGGCTTTACTCAGATTATTAACGACAAAGAGTATTTTTACACTCATACAGTGGAAGAGTTTAAAGAGTATTACGATCCAAAAGTTAAGGCTGAAATGATTAATCAGCCAAAACATTACAACGATGAAAGCGGCGTACCGTGTTGTGATGTGACAGATTTTATGATGTTTAACGGCGGGAATTGTTTTAAGTATTTATATCGCTGTGGTAGCAAGTTTGATGATATCGAGGACTTGAAGAAAGCGGTCTGGTATGCAGAACGTGCCAAACAAAAGGGTGAGTTTTACAGTGATGGTAATTGGGCTTATTTAATCAGAGAGATTACTCGCTATAGAGATGATGCTATTTACACGGCGATGATAGCTTTGCGTTGGTGCAGGTGGAGCGATGTTGTGGTGGCGATTAAAGCTGAAATCGCAAGGCTAGAAAGTGAGGCAGCAGATGACTAATTGCCCTAATTGCAAATGGAAAGGTGATCCGAAAGACTGCGAAAGAAAACTAGCGCCTGATTGGATTTATACCGGCAACAGATACCTAGCTTGTCCTGATTGCGGAAAAGAAGTCGTTAGCAGTCAGGTTTGGGATAAGAGTATTCAAAAGTGGGTGGCAAGGTGAGTAAGCGCGATAACAAGCGGCTTGAGCAGGTCCGGTCCTTACCATGTTGTGTTTGTGGTATGGGACCGCGCTCACAGGCGGCTCATTCAAACTTTAGTGAGCACGGAAAAGGTCGGTCCATTAAAGCTGATGACTGCTACACGATACCGTTATGTGATGCGGACCATAAAAGATTTGACCAGATGCTCATGGGTATGGACCGCGATCAATCGCTCGAGTGGTTCACCGAAAAACTAGAAAGCACAAACGAGACACTAAAGAGGTTAGAGGATGCAGCCATTCAAAACTATCCGGAGAGTTTTTAGGGTTATCAGCTTAGATATATTCACCAACCTATGCGCCTATGTCATGTCGATGTATCAGGCGCATAGAGAAAATAAAGAAGTCGAAACAATCGTAACGGTTGAAGTGATAAGCAAAGATAGGGCGCGGTCAGTGGCTCAAAACTCGCTTTACTGGAAGTGGGTAACAATCATTGCAGGTAAGGATGGCAACACCAAAGAGCAGCAGCACACGATACTAAAACGCGCTCACTTGGTCAGGATTTATCAGCGTGACGACTTAGAGACAGCGGAAACGGTTATCGCGCTGAATGAAGCTAAGAAGCATTTAAGCGTTCAGGAGTACGAGCAGTTAGCGCAAGGCGTCGCAAGATTATTTAGCACCACCAAAGCAAGTACAAAACAGATGGGTGAGTATCTGCATGAGATATATCACTTTTATAACGCGCAGGGATTATGGCTGCCACAGCCGGACGATTATCATTGGATTAGGGGTGGGGAATGAGTGATATTAAGGATTTATTGTCGGCTTGGGGCGCTTGGGCAAATGACCATCATGATAGTTTAGGCTGCAAATCGCCGTCAGATATGCTTATGAGAAGCGCACCTTTTGCAGATGCCAATGAAAAGCCGTCAAAAGGCGTACAGGTTGCTCATATTAGCGACGAAAACGCCTTGATGGTAGATAAGGCGGTAGGAAAGCTCGCAAGGCACTCAGTCCTATTGTGGGCTGTTTTGCGTTTGCACTATCAGTTTGGTTGGTCGATAAGAAAGATTGCTAAAGAGCATTTAACGCCGATTGAATACCCAAACGACAAAGAGAAAAAGGTACACCACACGGTAGCGGCACAATTGTTAGAGCGAGCCGTTGGAGTTATTGAGGGCGCGATGCTTAATAACGCTTGACGTGTCCGACAGGATAGGGCATTATTCATATATGCTGCACGTTTCTATGCAAGCAGCCTTTTGATTTTAAGCCGTAACGCCTATCGTAGAAGCGCAAATTTACGGCTATTCTATTTAGATGGTGTTGGTATTTAGTGCTGTGTTAATACAGTTATAATCTATCATGCGGCGCTATCTATCTTAATTGAGGTAACTATGAAAATTGTATCATTTGATGACTATATGGCATCACTGCCTATCGAGCGTCAAAAGCGCATCAACGATAGAGCGGCTAAGCTAGTAGCAAAGATTAGAAAAAGATAAGCCAGTTGCAGGATTCTGGCACTGCTAGCAACTTTTAGAGTTGTCATTCGATAAGAGCATTAATCAACACCTGTGGCCTCATCTTTATTGATGGGGCTTTTTTATGTGTGTTGTGGTATAATAAACAAGCCTTAAGACGGGTTATTACTCTGTTTTCTTACCACTTGTGGAAATAGATAGTTTTACCTGATATTAAATACGCCAATATTTAAATCAATCGAAGCCTTACTTTAATTAGTAGGGTTTTTTTTATGTCTAAAATAAAACAAGGGATTGCATGATGATTGATTTCTTTTATATAAGCGCAGATGACATAAAGCGCAGTTTCTTGATGAATAGCACTGAGCAGAATATTGACAACCTAGTACATACGATAACAGCAGATAGAGATTGCAGCGATGCTTACAAAGATGATTTGCGGTCATGGCTTGAACTACTTGTCCAAACGTCTAAATAACGGCAGGGATGCTATGTGTGAATTGAGCAATGAGCAAGTCTTTAGCAATTGGCAAGAGTGCAATAGAGAAAACCGACAGCAAGGCGCTGATTATTGGCATGACTTTATGAGCAAACGTGCCAAGCGTGGTTATAAGGGCGCACAGGCTGTTGTTGATAAGATGAATAAATTGAAGTAAACAGTTTGCCCGCTTAACCGCGGGCTTTTTTGTACCGAAACGTCAGGGGGCGTTATGAATGATGATATGCCTCATGGCGTTGTACTGACAGACAAGCAAGCAAGATTTGTAGATGAATATCTGGTTGACTTAAATGCTACTCAGGCAGCGATACGCGCAGGGTACAGTGAAAAGACAGCGGCGGTCATTGGCAATGAGAACCTTATAAAACCTTATATTGCTAACGCTATCACAAAAGCACGGGCTGAGCGATCAGAGCGAACCAAGATTGACCAAGATTATGTAATAAGAACTATTGTTGAGACTATCGAGCGTTGCAGTCAAGCCAAGCAGGTTTACGACAAAAGCGGTGAGCTAGTCATGACAGAGACACCAGATGGTAGTCTTGCCCCTGCTTACAAGTATGATGCTACTAACGTGCTAAAAGGTGCTGAGCTGCTAGGCAGGCATTTAGTTATGTTTACTGACAAGGTGGACAATACGTCAAGCGATGGCTCAATGAAGCCAGTATTCAATATTGTGGGAGTATCACCGGATGACACAAGCGCATCAGGTGACAGTACCGAATAAACTGCTACCAGCCTTCACAAATCTATCACAGTGCATTTACGACATTATCGTGTGGAAAGGTGGCAGGGGTAGCGGTAAATCGCAGTCACTAGCAGCTATTGGCATCCTAGAGAGCTACATTGATGATGGTGTGATTCTATGCTGTCGCGAAATACAGAAGTCGGTAAGCGATAGTATTTATTCAATGCTAGTAAGTTACATTGAGGACAAAGGGTTAGGCAAAGATTTTAAGATACTCAATACCTCAATCACTAATATTAAAACTGGTGCTGAGTTTATATTTGCTGGTCTTAAATCAAATATTACCAGCATTAAATCAATTAATAAATTACGTGTCGTCTTAGTTGATGAGGCTGAGAACGTCACACAAAACAGTTGGGATATTCTGCTGCCAACACCGCGCTATGGTGATGTGCGTATCTATGTCGTGTTTAACCCACGCTTTGAAGATGACCCCACTTATCAAGAGTTTGTTGCTAAGACTGACAAGCGAAAGCTAGTCATTGATATTCAGTACACAGATAACCCCTTTTTTCCTCCATCGCTAGAGCGACAGAGACAGCGTGATGCCAATGGCGATGCTGGGCGTTATGCATGGGTATGGAAAGGCAAGTTTCTACAGATAACCGAAGCAAGTATCTTAGCTAAGAAATTGGTTACTAGGACTTATGAGGTTGATGATAGTTTTGGTGATCCGCTTATCGGGGTCGATTGGGGTTTTAGTAATGACCCTAATGCGGTGACTGAGAGCTACGTTAAAGACAATACGTTATATATCCGTAATGCAGCTAAAAAGGTCGGTCTTGAGCTTGATGATACGGCTGAGTGGCTGATTAAGCACGTACCTAAGATCAAGCAATACACAAGCCGAGCAGATAACGCACGACCTGAAACTATCAGCAAGGTTAAGCACGATAAAGAAAATCCCATACCGCTTATTAAAGCCTGTAAGAAATGGAAAGGCTGTGTTGAGGATGGTATTGCACAACTACAGTCGTTTGATGAGATTGTCATACATCCGGACGCTGATTGCTGCAAAGCAGAATTAACCGCCTACAGCTTTAAGAAAGATAAGTTTGACGAGATCACAGCAATACCACTCGATGCAGACAACCATTTTGCAGACAGCTTGCGATACGGTATAGAGCCTTACATTGGTAAAGGGCGATTCAGCTACGACAACATATAACAGGATAACTCATGTCACAAGTGATAAACGACAGCCTTACCTCGCTTATTACAAGCATGGGCGACCCAAACAGAGACAAACTAGCAGCGGTACAGTATAGCGGTCAGGTACTGAGCGACCAACAGATACAGAACGCATATCGTACAGGCTGGATGGCTAAACGCTTGGTTAATACTCCAGCTAAAGACGCGCTAAGAAATTGGCGCTTATGGCAGGGTACGGCTGAGCAGACACAAGCACTTGAAAAGACTGAGATGCGCTTAGGGTTGCAAGGCAAGTTATTAAAATGCCTTATCTTGGCACGTGTGCTAGGCGGTGCTGCACTCTTTATCGGGACAGGTGACAAGGACTTATCTAAACCACTTGATCCAAACCGCATAAGCAAAGACGGCATTAAGTATTTAACCGTGTTGCCTAAAACAGCACTTGCAGCGGCAGACCTTGACAGCGATGTACTAGGCGATAACTACGGCAAGCCCTCTTACTATGAGCTAATCACTAATAACAATCTGGTTAAGATACACCCTAGCCGATTGGTCATTTTAAAAGGTGAGGCGCACATTGACGAGTGGACGGTCATGGATTCAAGCCGTGGCTGGGGCGATAGCATTATTCAAGCGTCTTATGCAGCGCTAAAAAATAGTAATGCGACTGATGATAACGTGGCAAGCCTTATCTTTGAGGCTAACATTAACGTGGTGGCTATACCTGACTTGATGAGTAAATTAGGCGACCCACGTAGCGAGCAGCAATTGCTTAAACGTCTGTCATTGGCAGCGGCTCAAAAAGGTATTCATGGCGATTTGCTGATTGACAGTGAAGAATCGTTTACACGTAACAGCGCGTCATTCGCTAACCTTGATAACATCATGGAGCGTTTTGCAATTTTAGTCGGTGCGACACAAGGCATACCAGCGAGTAAGTTTTTAGGTCAATCGCCAAGCGGATTAAATTCAACGGGCGAAAATGAGCTTAAAAACTACTATGACGACATTAAGACTATGCAAACGCTCGAGATACAGCCATCGTTAAAGATACTTGATGAGTGTTTGATTAGATCAGCACTAGGCGCAAGACCGGATGATATTAGTTATCTATGGTCGCCACTTGCTCAAGCGTCATCTAAAGAGATTGCAGAAACAGGCGAGAAGTTAGCTAACACGATTAGAACGCTGGTCGATAGCGGCTTGTATGAGGCAGGTGAGCTAAGAGAAGCGGCAACGAATCAGCTTGTGAATATGGACGTATTGCCAAACTTGGGTGATGCGGTCATGTGCTCAAACAATGAGCTTGATGATGATTTTGATTTGACGGGTAATAGTGATGATAAATTACAATCTATCTGAGCTAATCGGTAAAGCCAAGGGCATTAAACTGCCTCGTATGGTTGAGCGTTTAGCTAGTCAACGGACTTATCAAAAGATTGTGCGTCGTATGCTCAAAGAAACAGGCAGCGAGATTAACAAGACCCTGCTGTCTGTTTATGCTGCCTCACTTGATGACGAGAATCAGATCGAAACGGCAGTGATAGTTTATGCGGTGCTGTCTGTTTTGCAGTCTGCTACAGCTAACGCTAAAACGGCTGTCAGTCAGCTTGTCGCACAAGAAGCTATCTATCTAGATAAAGCGTTCGTTCAAGGCGTTAAGCAAGCAACCAAGGCTGATATAAGTGCATTGATAGGTACAACTGACACCGACTCACTGGTGAGTAACATCGTTAAACGCAATGTATCGCTGATTACCGACCTATCCGACCAAACACGCAGTAAGATTGAGCAAGCCGTTATCAATGGTCAAATTAACGGAACAAGTAAAGTAAAGCTCAAAAAAGAGCTGAACGAGATACTAGGCAAACAGGCTAAACGTGGTGATTTGATTGCTAGCGACCAGATGGAGAAGCTATCCAGTGAGCTTAGTACGTTTAGAGCCAAGCAGGGCGGTTTAAGATATTACCGATGGCGTACTCAAGGTGATAGCCGCGTGAGGTCTAAGCATCAACACTTAGCAGGTAAGGTACAAGACACGAATAATCCAAACTCAGGCGATAATGGTCAGATGCCGCGCATACCTATCAGATGCCGTTGCTGGGCTGAATGGCTAATCGACAAACCTAATGATGATTAAATCACAGCCACTCAAACGAGTGGTTTTTTTTACGTCCATAAAAAGGGCATGACATGAAATTTACAGACCGCGCCACACTGACTGAGCCTAGAGAGACTGAAAACGGTTACTTGGTAGGTGATGTTAGATGCGCTCGCACAGGAATACAGCAGTATTTAGGGGTTGAGCTTGGATTGCCTAGCATGGACATTATTAACGTCTATCGCTCACCCGAAGAAGTGTTTAATAAAGACAGCTTGGCAAGTTATCCGCATAAGCCT
>Ga0098065_1000668_pt1 | contig 14708 bp, 14 predicted proteins | sample 25_taG_FD_75062 | JGI IMG/M metagenome (GOLD analysis project Ga0098065, IMG submission 75062) | Marine viral communities from Cariaco Basin, Caribbean Sea - 25_WHOI_OMZ | ecosystem: Environmental > Aquatic > Marine > Oceanic | place: Caribbean Sea: Cariaco Basin | collected 2014-11-08 | reverse complement strand
TTTAATCGTTCGTCTTTTGGCAATTTTTATATAATCGCTTTTTATACAGTTACTATATCTATGATTGCTGTCTTATCAGGTATTTTGGTCAGTACAGATACTGATAAACAGTGGGTCATCTGTTGCTAGCTTGTGCCATGCGGTGGTTTGCTTGACATGCTCATCAATCGTGAGCTTACTACCTTTTTCTGGTATGACGTAATCTGCACGTGCAGGCGCATTGCAATCGATAACCTGTGCAACTTTTTCGATACTTCTTCGTCTTTCAAAGAGATATAAATTGACCAAATGTATATTTGGATTGTCTACCTGTACGCTAGCATTACCGACATCTGCCGCGATAAAACGTAATATTTGTGGCTTAGCATAAGACCATGGGCGGAACCATTGCGTACTTTTCGCTACTTTGACAACTTCTACGCCTTCTGGCAGCTCTCGCACTTGTTGACCATACCAGCTATATTCTTGGTTTATCTGAAAGGCAAAAATACCAATCGCTGCAAACAATGGGATCAACCATTTAGGGGCACGTTTGCCTGCCAATTTGCTGAAGTGAGTTATGATCAGTGCTAGTCCAGCCATCCCAAATGCGGCAGCCATCGTGGCGATAAACTCAAAAAGCATAAAATATTCCTTAATGGGGTATGTGTATTCAATCAAGCTGAATTAATTACATTTTATTATAAGTATAAAATAAAAAATCACTCACAAGCAGCTGCTGCCTGTGAGTGATATATAGTAACAGAAGATATATCCTCAACTGTGAGCTTAGTGGTCGATTGCACCGCCCGCGCCACGTGGAGAACGTACGCTCTCAACCAGCTCTTGAATATGTGCTGGTGGTGGAGCAGTCGCATAAGATACCGCGAATGCCACGATGAAGTTAAGTAAGGCACCAACCGCACCAAAAGATAGCGGTGAGATACCAAATAACCAGTACTCTTCAGTATCAGGGAAATTCGCAGTACCACTGATAAAGAACCAACCCTTGAAGACAAAGATATACACTAGGATAGTAATCAAGCCTGTCAACATCCCAGCGATAGCGCCTAGGTTGTTAATACGCTTAGAGAAAATACCCATCATTAGTGCAGGGAACAGTGAGGCGCCTGCAATACCGAAGGCCAATGCAACGACCTGTGCGGCAAATCCTGGTGGATTAATACCCAGATAAGTCGCTACTACGATTGCGACACCCATTGTAATACGAGCATATTTGAGCTCTTGTTTATCAGTGATGTTTGGGTTTAGGTTACGTTTGATCAAGTCATGGCTAATTGCTGAGGAAATCGCAAGTAGTAGACCCGCTGCTGTTGAGAGCGCTGCCGCCAAACCACCTGCAGCGATAAGACCAATAACCCATGATGGAAGATTGGCAATTTCTGGGTTAGCGAGTACTAAGATGTCATTGTTCACATCCAGCTCGTTACCTGCCCATCCAGCATTGGCAAAACGACCATCCATTTCTGCATCATGTGCAATGCGAGCTGTTTCTACCGCTGCGGTAGCTGCAGCAACATCGCCACCATCCGCTTCAGCGGTGTTAAGCGCTACTTGAGCGGCACCAAGTCCACTGTCGTTATACAGCTGGATACGACCATCATTGTTTAGATCGTTATACTTGATAAGTCCTGTGTCTTCCCATGTTGCCATCCAGTCTGGACGTTGATCATACTCTAAAGGTGCTTCTGCAACCCCTTGTGGATAGACCGTATCAATGAGGTTGAGACGAGCCATCGCACCTACCGCTGGCGCAGTAAAGTACAATAGCGAGATGAATACTAGTGTCCAACCCGCTGTCCAACGTGCATCGGCTACTTTAGGAACGGTGAAAAAGCGAATGATAACGTGTGGTAGACCAGCTGTACCAATCATCAGTGATAGCGTAAATAACACCATGTTTAGCTTGTTAGGCACATCCGCCGTATAAGAGGCAAATCCTAAGTCAGTCACGACTTGGTTAAGCTTAGTCAAAATAGGAACGCCAGATTCGATATGGTTTGAGAACAAACCAAGACCAGGAATTGGGTTACCCGTTAATTCAAGTGAGATAAACACAGCAGGAATGGTATATGCGACCATCAATACGACATATTGCGCAACCTGCGTATAAGTGATCCCTTTCATACCACCTAACACCGCATAGAAGAATACAACGACAGCCGCAATGAGCAGACCCGTTGTGTTTTCAACTTCTAAGAAGCGTGAGAATGCAACGCCAGCACCAGTCATCTGACCGATAACATAGGTAGTCGAGGCGATAATCAAACAAACCACGGCAATCATGGCTGCTGTTTTGGAATAAAAACGGTCACCAATAAAATCAGGAACCGTGAACTTACCAAATTTACGTAGGTAAGGTGCTAAAAGCATAGCAAGTAGAACGTAACCGCCTGTCCAGCCCATGAGATAGGTGGAGGCGCCATAACCACTAGCAGCAATAAGACCTGCCATTGAGATGAATGACGCGGCACTCATCCAGTCAGCAGCGGTTGCCATACCGTTGACGACTGGATGCACCCCGCCGCCCGCAACATAGAATTCGCTGGTTGAACCAGCACGTGCCCAAATCGCAATCCCAAAATAAAGCGCGAAAGATAGACCTACAAAAATAATATTAATCGCAAATTGACTCATGATCTATTCCTCGTCTACGCCATATTGTTTATCTAGTTTATTCATACGCCAAGCGTAAAAGAAAATTAGAATAATAAAGACTACGATAGAGCCTTGTTGCGCAAACCAAAATCCTAAATCAGTACCACCGATTTTGATGCCCGCTAATAATGGACGTAACAAGATAGCAAAGCCATATGAGCATAGCGCCCAAATAATTAGACTACCTGTAATCAGACGAATATTGGCGCGCCAATATCCAGATGGATCGTTATGAGCTTTCATAGGACAACTCCTTTTGTCTTACCTAAAAAATATCAACCATACAAGAAGAGCTTGGGCTACTTTTTACGATGAACATCATGATAAAAAATAGACAGATACTACTTTATATAGTGACAATGAAGATGCGCAGGCGCATATCTATTTATCAGCAATTATTTAGCAAAAATAAATATCATTGTGGACATTACATTGATCCCTTAAATAAAAACTATCAAATAGCAAAGCAGGGTTCATTGAGGAAGACAGAAGGGTAGGACTATCCGGTGTCTTTTTCACAATCTCGTCTTCCTGACAAGAGTCTTAATACTTTAACGCTTCAAACATTTATGCCGATTCATCTATATTGGCCGACTCATCCTTATTAGTAGCTGTGAGGCCAGCATAGAATCATTCGAATTTCATCTTAGCACGATTCAACAGCGATAGTTACAACCAACAAAGCATAGACTGAAGTATCTCTACTAAAAAACGGTTTGGTAAATATAGCGCTGAATATGAGCGATGCTAAAATTATACGACAAATATCCAGTTTGTGCTGATGAATTATTACTTAATATATTCTATAAAAAACAAATTGCAAAGATTATTTATCTCAAAAACAAATATAGAGAACCAATAATCAAGCGTGATGGTCGCACGTCGCTTGATATCTATATTGTGCACACGATTTATTCAGTTTCGTCACTATTTGGAATTTTGCAAACTTATCGATGGGTCTAAAGCCAATCGCGATGCTTGGGTAGATTAAGCGGTACTGATGAAAAAAATTGCTTGTGGTAGGCACAAAAAAACGCCCTTCTCTTAGAAAGAAGGGCGTTTTTATTGAGGTATGTTTTTTAATAACGATACATATACTAGGCTAAATCAGAGTTATCCTGATTTACATGTTTGGATAGTTAGGACCACCGCCACCCTCTGGCGTTACCCAAGTGATATTCTGTGAAGGATCTTTGATATCGCAAGTCTTACAATGTACACAGTTCTGCGCATTGATGACAAATTTAGCGCCTTCAGCATCTTTGACCACTTCGTATACACCCGCTGGGCAGTATAGACGCGCAGGCTCAGCATACAACGGTAAGTTGATAGAAATAGGCACTGTTGGGTCAGTGAGCTTCAAGTGCGTTGGTTGATCTTCTGCGTGGTTGGTATTAGAGATAAATACCGACGACAATTTATCAAATACCAACTTACCATCAGGCTTGAGATAGGTTGGTTGATAAGCATGGTTAGCACGCTCTAACTGATCGTAATCTGGGATATTGTCATGCAAGGTAAATGGCATTTTACCTTTTAGCAAGTTGTGCTCGATAAAGGTGAAAGCACCGCCCATGAACAGACCCATACGGTGAATCGCAGGTGAGAAGTTGCGCGACTCGTAGTTATCTTGATACAACCATGATTCTTTGTACATGGTGCTATAAGCAACGACTTCGTCATGCTGACGCTCAGCTTGTAGTGCCTCAAAGATCGCTTCGGCGGCGAGCATACCTGACTTCATCGAGGTGTGTGTGCCTTTGATTTTTGCTGGGTTCAAAAATCCAGCATCATCACCGACCAATACGCCACCTGGAAAGGTAAACTTCGGTAGTGAGTTTAGACCACCTTTGGTCAAAGCACGTGCCCCATAAGAAATACGCTTACCGCCTTCTAGGACGCTCTTGATGACAGGATGCGTTTTTAAGCGCTGCATTTCATCAAATGGAGAGACATAAGGGTTGTGGTAAGACAAATCGGCCACAAGACCAAAGCTTACTTGGTTGTTTTCATCAAAGTATAACCACCAACCACCAGTCGAGCCAGTTTCGGTCAACGGCCAGCCAAGACCATGCATGACAACGCCTTGCTCATGCTTGTCAGGCTCAACTTCCCACAGCTCTTTTAGACCGATACCATAATGCTGAGGATCAGAGTCTTTATCTAGATCAAAACGGCTGATTAAGCGCTTACCCAAGTGACCACGGCTACCTTCGGCAAAAATAGTGTATTTGGCAAGCAGCTCGTAACCAGGCTCAAAGCTAGGCTTGGCTTCGCCATTAGCAGCCACACCCATATCACCCGTTAACACACCTCTTACCGAACCGTCATCGTTATATAAGATGTCATCGGCAGGGAAACCTGGGAACATCATGACTTCAAGCTCTTCTGCCTGCACAGCCAACCAGCGAACGACATTACCCAATGAGACGATATAGTTGCCATCATTATGCATAGGCCCCGGAATCAACGAATGAGGTACTTTGGTTGAGCGAGTAGCAGAGTTTAAATAGTAAAAACGATCTTCTGTCGCTGGTACGTTGAGCGGCGCGCCTTTTTCTTTCCAGTCTGGAATCAGCTCATTGAGCGCACGGGGTTCAATGACAGCGCCAGATAACGTATGGGCACCAAACTCAGAGCCTTTTTCGACCACACACACCATAAATTCATCGTTACCGGCTTCGATAGCGAGCTGGCGCAGGCGAATAGCCGCAGAGAGACCTGCAGGTCCGCCGCCCACAATAATGACATCAAATTCCATTGATTCACGTTCGATCTCAGGTTCTGCTGCCACAGGCTCTACCACTGGTTCTGCTTTATCTAGCGTTGCGGTCTCTGTTGCTACTGGTGCGTCAGCGTTCACAGTATTACTATCAATAACTGGCGTTTGATTGTCTTGCTCTTGCATACCTACTCCTAAACTTTTAGTGGCTTATCTCAGGGCATCATTAGCTTAACAACTGAATAATAGACTTGCGGTGCTAACGTCACTCAGACATATGGCTGCCCGATAAAAATGTGTCATCAATACAAAACCCACTTGACCATTTCAATAAAAAATCGTTACTCATTATAAAAGAAAAGTCCTACAAACACGATACGCATTTATGAGCAACGGTGTTAAGGTTATATCAAGGCAATGAAGGTATTTGGGCGATAAAGTTTCATCATACCTGAAACAAAAATTTATAGTAATAATAGATTTGCCAAACTTTGAATACTAAATAAAGGATTGAGCGATGAATAATGACAATAATCATGCTGATAGCAGTCGTGAAAATAACGTAGAAGCTCCAGTTGGCAAGGGCTCTGGTTTGAATGATATGGATGCGCTAAGTCACTATCTTAAGTCCACAGCTGGGGCACGTGAAGGACGTGCAATACCGCCACTCGAAAAATGGCATCCTGAAGATATCGCTGATATGGACTTAATTATCAAAGCAAATGGGGAGTGGTGGCATGAGGGTGGGCAAATGACCAGAGAGTCACTTGTCAGTTTATTTGCGACTATTTTGTGGAAAGAAGAAAATAATGGCGTTATCGAATACTTTTTGAAAACCCCAGTACAAAAAATCCGTATTCAAGTAGAAGATGTACCACTGTTGATTAACGATGTTGGTATCGTGCAGGAAGATGACATGAGCTGGTTGGAGTTCACGACGACGACCGGTGATGTGGTACGCTTGGATAATGAGCATCCTATTATATTAAAAGCGTATAATCCTCAAAGTAATGATACGGTAAATGACGCTGTCAGTACTGAGCACACTCTAGACACAGCAACTGAAGCACAAGTACGCCCTTATATGCTTGTCAGAAATGGCTTGATGGCGCTGATTGGGCGCAATACATTTTATCATCTGACAGAGATTGGTGAGCTAACAGAGCATAATGGTGAGACAATACTAACGTTACAAAGCGGCAGTGAGTCCTATTCATTATCGATGCCAGTCAATTAAGTAACAATAAATAGTACGCTATTGATTGTTATAATGTGAGCTGCTGGGTTACTAACCGATACCACGATATGGATAAGCTACAAGAGATTTAACGGGATAACGAGAGACATAAGCGGCGTGAAGATAATATGTATACAAAAATGGCGGTAGCGTAGAGATGGCTATTACTGCAAATCACATGATGAAAGTGACGACAATGCGAGCAAATGTTTTGGATGGTAGCGCTTTCAAAAATCCTGCCATTCATAAAGCAAGTATCCATTCGATGGCTATCGATACGGCCGCGAGTAATACCGCTCGCAGTGCTCCCATTGGGTTGTTTGACTCCGGCGTTGGCGGCTTATCGATCTATTTGCATTTAGCCCAGCAACTACCTAATGAACGCTATATATATTACGCTGATACCTTAAATGTTCCTTATGGCAATCGTGAAAGTGAAGATATCGAAGCGCTTACTTTAAAAGCAATAGAATGGTTATATCAACAAGGCTGCAAGCTCATTGTTATCGCTTGTAATAGCGCATCAGCTTATGCTTTGGATACAGCAAGAAAATGTTATCCGCAATTACCTATCGTGGGTTTGGTGCCTGCTTTAAAGCCTGCTGTATTGGCAAGTAAAAGTGGACATGTGGCGGTATTGGCTACCAAAGCCACTTTAAATGGGTCATTACTTAATGATGTCATTGCCAGTTTTGCCAATCCTAATAGCACAGTGGTTACCAAGTATTTTGATCCACAACTGGTGCCTTGGGTAGAGGCTGGCATGCCAGTTGAAGATGAGACGGCTCAGCGTCTACGCCAACAGCTACAGGCATTTGCTAATGAAGGTATTGACCAGCTAGTGCTCGGCTGTACACATTATCCATTTTTTAAATCGTTTTTATTAGACGAAATTGCACAGCAGCAGTTATCGATACAGGTGGTTGACTCTGGGCAAGCAATCGCTGAGCGAGTCAAGCAGCTATTGGTCGCAAATCAGATGTCAGCTACTCTTGATAATGAGACAAGTACTCAGGACTTGAGTGCGATTAATAAGACAAATGTTGATATCAGGCTGCCATTAACTTTCCATGCTACCAAATATAGTGATAGACTAAGCGCTTTGATTGAGCGTTTACTTGTTAAAGAGACAGTATTGCAATACTATCCTGAGTAATTGTTAATAAAGTTATTTGCACCAACACCTTGTCTACAGCATGGATTTGATTAAAATAGATCAAATGCATTTTTGTAAGACTAATCAAGACTACGCCAAACAAGATATTTGTGCTCTATTTCATCTCATGCCCTTTTATGCCGCAACCTAAGCTCAGAGGTAATCGTGCCACATCGCCGCTATCATATTCATGTTATATGTGCTGACAACGATCAATTATTGGTGTTGGACAGCGTAGCGATATTTTTTCAGGCACGAGCGTTTTTGACTTATGACGTGTCCAGTAAGCTACCAAAATCCTCGCTATATGGTCGACAATGCATCGATTCTTGTGATTTTGCGTTGATGATCATTGGCGACAGCTATGGGACAGTACAAAAGACAGGCGTTAGTCAAATGCATTTGAGTTATCTGAATGCTAAAGCCAAACTCAAGCCGCTATTGATCTTAGTCAAAAATCACTATCAAGAGGCTGGCATCAGTCGCCAATTGCAAGAGCTCGTCAAACTAGTATCTAAGCAAGACAATCAAATATATTACTATGATACAGAGGACGATATCGAAGCGTTACTCGTACAAGCCTATTATAACGCAGTAGCCAGTCATAAAGTGACAGGTGGTTGGGTGAGGGCGACCGAGGAGATGATTAAGTTTAGTAATCAAACGGTCGCTGAAAGGTTTGCGGATCTCTTATCTAAGAATAAAAGTATAAATACCAAGAAAGAAAGTTCTGTTGATGAGGATTTTGGCGCTGACAATGTTAGCAAGCCGATCATACTGACAGAGACTTTCGATATTCAGTACAGTGCTCAAGCTTATGAAGGTGGGAACTTAAAAGATGTCACTAGAAGCATAACGCTATCTTGGCAAGAAATATTAGCGGCTCTAGTGAAAATACCCTCTACATTTTCGAGCTATGGGCTACAAAATGCTATTAATCGCCTAATCGCACCAAAAGCTGAAATAGATATCAAAAACGATATGCCAAACGTTCACGCTGTCTCACGCTGCCAAATCTCTCAAGATGATCTCAATCACTTACAGCGTCAGCTGGTAAGCGCAAACTGGATACAGTTGACGACCTACGGTACACGTTTGTCACAAGAGCTTTGGAAGCTCACTTTTTATGCAAAAAACCTATTAGAAAATGAGAATTCTCAAACGTCTGAATAAGCTCAATCCTTATGACTGCTACCCTTTAATATCATCAAAAATGCTCACGGTGACCATGACTACGTTTTGTAATACAAAGCATACGCGGCAATGGTTGTGAATCCGCTCAAGACTAGTGATAATAAGAACCATCAGATACTGATCTTATTTAGACAAAAAATTGTATTAAAATTAAAAATGCATAAAACGTACTACAATATTGACCGATTAAGGAGAGCACACAATGAGTAACGCTAAAAATGATGAGTTATTAAGAGAGCTTGATGGTCTAGAGAAAAGCATGCATGACGCTGATCAATTTCATACGCTAGAAGAACAAGTGGCAGATATGAAACGCCGCGGCATCGATCCAAGCCAAGCTTATAAGGATTTGGATAGAAAAGCAGAAGATGAAGACTGGGGTGATGCGACTTGGAAAGAAAATGGCAAGTGGGAGCCAAAAACGGCTGCTGATCTAGACGATAACGCTCGTGAAAACTGGGACGGTGACAACGGTAAGCCAAACCCGCCACCTATTGTCTAAATCTTTCTTTAAATATCGATGTGATATGTGAAGGTCTTTACTAGGCATCAAACATAAAAAAGCCACGCTAATCATAGCGTGGCTTTTTTAATGATTTACGATGGGACTATTCGGTACATTATTATGACCCTTCGTCAATGCGAACCAGCTTGATCGTACCATCGGCACTCGTGACGCGACGATACCGCGCATTGCTAGATGAAGGGCTAATTGATGGCTGCACGGAGTAGCTATTAGGCGTAGTGGTCTGTTGCTGAATCAGTTGTCCCATGCGATCGGCAGGCGCAGGGTTCAAAGGTCGGCTATTTGCTGGCTGACCGTACTGGACTTGACTTGGTGCTGCATTACCAACGATAGCACGATAGAACTTTTGGCCTGCGCGTCCATCTGCTGGGAAAATGCCACGACTAGATTGGTATTGCTGGATAGCGGTACGGGTATTGTCCCCAATAATGCCATCAACACCGCCAATATCGTACCCTGCATTTAGCAAGGCTTGCTGAATATCTTTTGCTTGTTGGCGACTGATACCAGGATCATCTGTTGGCCAAGCGGTGATAAAGTCCGTTTTGCTACTGTCTTCACGAGTGATCAAATCTGATAAATGGGCGATAGCCAAGGCATAGTTTTCTGACGCATTATACGAGTAGAACGTATCAAAGTTTTTACCGACCAAAAACGCAGGACCATCGACACCAGCAGGTAGCAATAAACCCGCACTATTCAAGTCATAAGGCAGCGGACTGCCGTTAGCCAGCGTTAGACCTTGATTGCGCCAATGGCTGATAGACTTTTTGTCTTTACGGTTAGACGCGGCCCAAAATCCATCAGGTAGTTTGACCTCGTAGCCCCAAGGCTCGCCCGTACGATAACCACGTTTGTCCAAGAAATTTGCAGTAGAGGCGAGTGCATCAGGCACGCTATTAACGAGGTCACGACGACCATCACCATCACCGTCCACTGCCAACTCTAAAAAGGTACTGGGCATAAACTGTGTTTGTCCAAACGCGCCTGCCCATGATCCTGTCATGTCATTAGGTGCAATATCACCATTTTGTACAATCTTTAGCGCATTGGCATACTCACCTTGGAAATAGCTTTGACGACGGTCGAAACAAGACAGCGTCGCTAAAGACTCAAACAATGGCTTTTTGCCTAATGTCTGACCAAAGTTAGACTCTACGCCCCATACCCCAAGTACATGCTCCGCTTTTACACCATAACGCGACTCGATTTGGCGCAGTGTATCGCGCCACTGGCGCTTGGCACGGATACCATCTTCGACACGCTCTTTGTCTACTAGCGCTGAGAGATAATCCCAGACATCTTTTTGAAACTCTGGCTGATAGTTGAGCGACTGAATGACGCTAGGATCAGGCTGGCTTGGACGATAATTATTAAAAGTATAGCTGTTTACATCGCTAAATTTACTCGAGTTTTTTAGACCATCCAAACATTGCTGAAATTCGCTATTGGATAGATCCGGTGCTGGTGGCTGTGCGGCTTGAGCGGTGCTAGCGAGACTAATGCCGACCGCAACACTAAGCAGCGACAAGGTAGAGAAGGGAGTCAAACGCATGAAAATATCCTATAAACGTTAAGTTGGTTGCTAAGAGACAAAAATCAAAAAGTGGTATTAATGTAGAGTAACCAATCCCAATAATAAAGAAAAGGTATCGCAGCACTCAGTTACTATAAGCTGACGTTCGCGTGAGGTTAGGAGAGGGTTTTATTGCATTAAAATCGCAAAGTATTAGGCAGCATTTTCTATTAAATCTTTTCCTGTAGATAAAGCCTTACTATTTAGTTAGCACATTATCTAGTTCATCAATCAACTTATGAACCCGTGCAGCGTTTTTACCCAAATCGCTACCACCAATCCGCGACTTACTACGTATATCGACTAAACGTTCATTATCGTTATCCGTGATACGTACGACGACATCGTCTTTAAAACCGAACCAAGCAGTGGTGTCCGTCGCTTCTACAATGCCTTTGTCTGCATCAATATTGACCAGCTCCCAGCCCAAGTTTTCAATGGCTTGTGTGCTTGCCGCAATCAGTTCAGGCTGCGTTTGGTCATAGCGCAATGTTTGTAATTCAGGATAGCCGATACGCTGTTGTTCTGCTGTCTCAATACCATCATAAGCGACTGGATTAGGCGCATCAGCGCGTAGCGGAGCAATAGCGACAAATGCAGGCGGGTTCACCAAATCGGTAGAAATATCATGGATGGGCGGGACGTTTTTGGCGGTATTCATCATGCTCAGCGGTATAGCAATGGCAGCGATCGCTAGCGCTGCCGACGTTAATGCACTACCAATGCTCGCTGTGTTTCGTTTAAATAATAGCTGTATGACTAATAGTATTAATGCGGCAATACCAGCAAACACACCAAATTTGAACCCTGCAAACGCAGTCGCTAACTCAATCATGCCAAGCTTATAGAGTGGCCCTGCGAGCGCGACTAGTAAAACAGCAATCAAACTTATCAGACCAACGAATATTTTCATTCCGCTTTTTCCTTGTGATTTAGTACTAACTCATCGCTGCGCCAACCAATTCTTTATTGTTTATTTCAATAGCCAAACGTGCTCTGTGACGTTTAGATCAGGTGTAGATCCTATAGAAGAAGACTCACTTGCTAGCTCACAGATCTGATAGTGATTGCCATAGTATTGCTGTAGTTGTTCGCCGTTGATAGAGAACGGCGGCCCATCCTTTTTGCTTTGATCATAATTTAATGTGATCAATAGTTGCGGCGCGGCCTTGTCATCACGGCTATCAATACTCTCAGTCTTATCAACACTACCACTAAGCTGTCGTATCTGCTCACTATATTTTGTTCGCATATCAGCTGGCAGGGCGATCAATGCCGCTCTATCATAGACTGCGTCGATGACGCTGATATCTGTAGAGGTTAGTGCAAAGATATCAGCAACCCATAGCGTAATGGTCTGTGTTGCTGATTGATTTGAGTTCTGGTTTGGTAATTGGCCTTGATAGCAGGTAATCGCTGAGTTTTCTCTATGCTGAGAGACAATAGGCTAGATATTTTGTTCAGTAAAGAAATCCTGTACCGCCGTCTCAACCAACTCAACGCCAACGACGTTATATCCTTCATTTACCAGCCACATCATATCCACGGACTTACCGCATAAAGGCACTAGAACACGGCTACCAATAGGTAAGCGCAACGCAGAAAAATGCTTAATTAATAATGGATTTACCTCAGACTGATGAAAGCCAGTACGTTTCTCTTGCCAACGTTTGTGCCAAAACTCAGGGTTCATGTGGTGACCTCTCATTATGATTGTTTGTATGAAGGGTTTTTACTATAAATATTGATCAGTGATACTCAAATAGTGAACAGCAATAAAAAGCCAAACACCTATATGATAAGTGTTTGGCTTAAGTATTTGGCTAGCATTAAGCATCACATTAAATGTATTTTGAATGAATCATACATTATTTAATCTATCATTTAGCTTACCATGTAATTGCTAAATTCTTTGCGCAATTTGGCGAGTTTTGGTGGTATCGCAAAGTTGCAATAAGCCTGCCCTGGGTTTCTATTGAAGAAGTCTTGATGCGCATCTTCCGCTTGATAAAACTCAACCGCAGGGTGCACTTCTGTGACGACATTCACGCCCATGTCACGCAGTTTGTTGATGGTACGGTCAACTGTTGGTTTTTGATCTTCCTCGGTATAAAAGACCACGCTGCGATACTGACTGCCAACGTCATTGCCTTGACGATCCATCGTGGTGGGATCATGTGTGGCAAAAAATACGTCGAGGATGACTTCTAACGGAACAGTCGTCTCATCAAATTCGACTTTGATGACTTCGACGTGTCCAGTGTCACCACCGCATACGGCTTCATAGTTGGCTGATACCGCATCACCGCCCATATAGCCTGAAACGACAGACTGCACGCCTTTTACGGATAAAAAGACGGATTCGGTGCACCAAAAGCAGCCACCGCCTAATACGATTGTTTGCATAATTTTTTCCTATTTTTATAAATATAAAATCATCGTTGTTTGCCTAGGTGTTATCTATCAAACAATGTCGTTTAGCTTAGCAGGGCATCTGGTGGCGATAAGTAACAAACAGTAATGTTATAATGGGCTTTTGCTACGTTGATTTGCTATCGATGAATAGCTCGAGCAAAATTGCCAAGTACTTTCTTATTTACGTTCTATTATCACAGAATACGAGTCGCCCCATGAGCCAATCCCAGCCTGCCATTATCAAACATGATACCCTTTTTGATAAACCGTTTACCACGCCATTAGATAAAGCGGCGCGTTTTTCTTTTGATGAGCAAGTGGTGGCTTGTTTTCCCGATATGATTCGCCGTAGTGTACCCGGTTATGGTCAGGTATTGGCTATGCTCCCTATCTTTGCCCGTCGTCACTGCAAGTATCGTCAGCAAAGTGATAATGGTCAACGCGTCAGCCGTGTTTATGATTTGGGCTGCTCGCTTGGTGCCGCCAGTATGACGCTGGCTGGCGAGTTTGACCCGCAAGATTTGCAGATAAAAGCCATTGATATTTCGCCTGCGATGACGACCGAAGCCACGACGTTATTGAGTGACAACTATCCTGAGCACGATATCGAAGTAATCACTGCAGATATTCGTGACGTTGAGCTTGAGCCATGCGACATGGTGATTTTAAATCTAACGCTACAGTTTTTGCCGGCAGCCGATAGAGTCGCAGTATTAGAGAAGATTTATGCGGCACTGAGCGAAGGCGGTATATTAGTATTAACGGAAAAAACCCATGCCTTTGATGAGCAATACGATGCGTGGTTGGTTGAGCGTTATTACGATTTCAAACGTGCCAATGGCTATACCGAAATGGAAATCAGTGGCAAACGTAATGCGCTAGAAAACGTGCTGATTACGGATACGTTAGATGAGCATCATGCACGGTTAGATCAGGTTGGTTTTAAACGTCATCTGACGTGGTTTCAGTTTTTAAATTTTGTCTCTATTGTGGCGTTTAAATAATCCTTACTTTTAACACAGTTATTTCTTAATCATTACGGTAATCTGCTTCTATGCTCAACGACACTATCATCCACGCCGAACGCGAACTATATCTCACCCTATTAGAGCTGGCTCAGCAGTACCCAAGTGCTTACGAATGGCTGACGCGACTGCCAACATGGTTGAATGCTATCAAAGACAAAGCCAACTACGCGCATGCGCCAGCTTACCAAGCGTCAGT
>Ga0098065_1000664_pt1 | contig 14757 bp, 8 predicted proteins | sample 25_taG_FD_75062 | JGI IMG/M metagenome (GOLD analysis project Ga0098065, IMG submission 75062) | Marine viral communities from Cariaco Basin, Caribbean Sea - 25_WHOI_OMZ | ecosystem: Environmental > Aquatic > Marine > Oceanic | place: Caribbean Sea: Cariaco Basin | collected 2014-11-08 | reverse complement strand
TCGAACCGCCGACATTCTGCGTGTAAGGCAGACGCTCTACCAACTGAGCTAATCACCCTGAAGAGCGTATAAAAAAAGCACTGCTTTTTTAGCTCTGCAAGAGCAAATTCCTTAAAGGGAATTTTCTAGAATTTCCAAGTAATAACTGTCACATCTTACTTCGGCATTCTAACCGAAACCCCGTAAATACTAACCAAGGTCTCGCTCTGTGGGTGTGTATTATATAGATTTAACTTAGGCTGTCAAACCCTTTTTGCGCTTTTTATGAATATTTTTAAATATAAACGCTATAAAGCTAAAAATGACCTGTTTTACCCTATATAGTCAATCCTGTTTAAAACTGGTAATTAGCGAGTCACTGATATAAATTTTCTGGCTAGAAGTCATTATAGACTCAAGGCAGGCGCAAACTTATATCAGTGACTTTGTGTCAAATCTTGAGTGGACTGACTATTCTTAGCCAATTCAGCGGCAGATAAAAGACCTTCAGGTAACCAAAGGCCTGTTATCACATATAGACTGGCTGATTGAATGTTAAATAACGCCCCCACCCTGCTCTATATCAAGATTATGGTTAGAGTGGCTGCTGGTATTCGCAGAGATTACCTGCGAGCTAGTCGCGGTCTCAACGTTACTCGCGACGCTATTATCACTAGTGCTGTCGATGAATAACGCTCCGTCACGTGAACTGTCCTCTACCAAGTCCTCATAATGAATATCGCTAGCCATTTTACTGGTTGGGGCAATAGCATCAGCATCAAGTTGCAACGTATAGTCTTGTACTTTCGTAATAGTGCCTTGGTTACCCGCAGCATCCGTGACATTCGCAGTACCTACCACACGAGTGTCCGCATCGGTGCCTAGCTCTAGTCCCAAGACCTCAACACCGAAAAGACCATTAGTATCTAACGTCATCAGATAATCTATATCATTGATGGCTAGAATCACTTGATCGCCTTGCGTAAACTCTCCAGATACTGTGCCTGTGATGTTAATAGTCTCGGTGAGCTCTATAGTATTAATGATATTGTCTTCAGTAATATCATTAATTACTAACTTTGTAGTACAAGAATTTGGCCCTCTCGTATCGGCTGGTGGCGCGGTGTCATCGGCTATAGGCCCTGGGTTGCCCGCCATATCGGTAATATTAGCGATTACTTCTGTATCGGGAGTAATTTCAAGGTCTTGACCATTATCAATAACATCTTGGGTGACTGCATAATCAATGCCATTAATAGTTAACTTATCCCCAATTTCAGTCCCGTCTGGTACAGTCACCGTGGCGGTAATAGTGCCATCATCGCCCACTTCTTCAGCATTATAAATAGCATCATCACCCGTAGATTCGAAGCCAATAGTTGGGGCAGCTGGCGCCTCAGTATCCGCTGTAGCAGCCGTTGCTGTTGTCTGCGGACTTTGATTGCCCAACCTATCTGTCAGGCTAGCGGTTATCTCTTCACCCGGTAGAACCTCTATATTGAGACCATTATCACGGATAGCTAAAGTCACTGGATAATCCTCACCATTTACCGTCAGCGTCTGTCCTGTCAAGGTACCGGGCGGCACACTGATATTGGCAGTAATAGTACCGTCGTCGCCTACCTCGGCTAAATTATAGATGCCATCTGCCCCTGGCTCTGCAAAAGTGATTTCTGGCGAGGGCGTCTCTATAGTATCCACGGCGAGCTCTAAAGTTCGGGTTACCCCTGGAGAGTAATCATTGGCGTCAAAGTAGCCGTCCCCATTGACTAAAATCTGCCCACTGCCTTTAAAGCCTGCTAACGGTGTTACGGTGGCGGTCCAACTCTTACCCCCATCTGAGGTTTGCAAATCACTTAGCTCAACCCCTTCTAGACGGAAGTCATCTAGCTCAAGCCCCACTACTGGTGACGAATAGCCCAGCTCTAACGTTGTCATTTCATTAGCATTTAGATTTTCATCTAAGACGCGATAGCTTTGGATGGTCACCGGCTCGTAACCATTTATCGAGGAGTTATTAGTAGAAATTGCAGCGTTTATAGAGTGGCTGTCTGTCGTTTGAGCATCCATAGACTGGGTATCTATAGTCTGAGCATCTATAAGAAAAGCTTTGGTATACAGTGCACTTGCCACAGTATCTGGTAATACTAAACGACTGCTTTCTACTAACCCTTCGTTAACGACCGAGCTGTTCAAAGCGCTAGTTGGCGCGCTGTCTAAAATAGACGTAGCATAGTCAGCATCGGCAATAGTAAAGACTAGCGGCTCCTCCCCTTCGCTCAAACCATCGCTAATAGGCTGTACACTAATCGTGAAGGTGGTGACCTCTTTGGGGACAAATATCACGCCATTAACTTTGTCATAAGACACTCCTTCACTGAAGGTTAAGAAGTCATAATCTAGCTTATCCGCTACCGAGTCATCGCTAAGGGTCAGGTGTAATCGGGTGTCTTTTTCCAGAGCATCCGTGAGCGTGACGGTAAAGGCTACTTGTTCAGTATCGTTTTCTACCACATTTTGCGAGATTACAGAATCCACGTCACGTGCGTTTTCTTCAGTCAGTTCAAGGGAGGTCGTATACAGTTGTGTGCCTTCAGCATCTTGTGCTCTTAGCTCATAATTATGTTGGGCATTCCCCTCTTCAAAATCGTTTGCTTCACTTAGTTTGCCGGCTTCTGTCAAGTAAACCAGAGTATTATTAGTCTCAGGGTCCTGCTCTAATCGGAACCAACCATCGCTACTGACCACAGTGCCGCTCTCATTAAACACCACCTCGGCGACTTCTGGTTTTAGCTCGTCCTCTACTATCACGTTGCCAATCAAACCCACGTTGGTATTGTTCTCAATATATTGAATTCTAGACGGTCTATCATCGAGTGCGTCATGGGTGGCTACCGATTGATTGCCGGCTTCATCGGTTAAAGTAACCGTGACTACAGATTCGCCTCTAACTCGATTGGGCACAAGAGCAACTGATCCTGTCTCCGCATCAAAACTTACCCCGCTCTGTAAGCTGGCCGTCGGTGTATCAGTGCTAGCAGCCTGTTGCCATTGATCGGCAGTGCCATCGTTATCAGTATCTACTCTAGTCAAAGTAAAGGTATTCAGCTCGCCAGCCTCGCTGGTTTCATCATAATAAGCGACTTGCATGGTGGTTAAATCGGTATCGTCTGGTGGGTTAATCACCACCCCACCATCCGCAGTTTCTGGAATGTCTGGCACTATTAGACTATTAACTATCTGTGCGGGTGAGATTTCTGTCTCGGCTGCAGGCGCCGTGTCTATCGACTCGGGCCCTGAATTACCAGCAACATCAGTAATACTGGCTGTTACTACGGTATCCGGCGCAATCTCAATAGCTTGACCACCCTCTAAGACGGCTTGAGTAACTGGGTACTCTGTCCCATTAATAGTCAGGATGTCCCCTACTTCTGTACCTTCTGGTACGGTAACTGTGGCTATAATCGTGCCATCTTCACCAACTTCAACATTATTATAAATATCGTCATCGCCAGTGGATTCAAAGCCAATCGTTGGCGCCTCAGGTGGCGTCATATCTGCATTGGGGGCAGTGTCCGTCGCATCGGGGCCCTTTTTCCCAGCAGCGCTCGTGATGCTAGCGATTACCTCTGTAGCCGGTGCAATGGCAACCGTTTGACCATTAGCTATTACGTCTTCGGTCACAGGGTAATCAGTACCATTGATAGTCAAGACATCGCCTACCTCTGTACCCTCAGGCACAATGACCGTAGCTGTAATCGTCCCATCTTCACCGACCTCTTCTGCATTATAAATACCGTCTGGTCCTGCTTCGGTAAAACTAATGGCAGGCGCTTGTGGGATATCAGCTCCGGCTATAGCGATAGCAGGCTCGCTTTCGCCTTCTGGAGTAGTCTGCGTTGCGGTCACCTCTGAGCCATCTTTCACCTCATTGGCAGGAATAGTCACTGCACCCGTTTCTGGGTTAATCGTCACGTTATCCTCAGGATTATTATCTAGCCATTGTCCGTTCTCTGGATTTTGGGTAAAGGTGACGGTCTGCTCACTGCCCTCTTCATTGATATAAGTAATCGCAGTGGCATTACCTTCTTCTGTTGGCTTCACAGTCACGCTGCCATCTTCTTCCGCCGTTAGGACTGGCTTAGGTATTTCCGGTTTATCCGGCGTACCCTCATTATCCTTATCGTCATCATCGGCAAGAGCCGCTGCCACCAACCCCAGTCCTGCCAGACCTACCAGCCAAGGTAAAATAGCAAAGCCCTCTTCACTTTGACCTACCCACCAGGGGGACGGCTGTGCAGGGCCACCGAGCGCTTGACCTTCTACGTCGCCTAGCGCCAACTGCGTCACATAGTCAGCCACCTCTGCGGTATCTGGGATGTAATAGTAATAATTACCATCTTCTGCTATCCCGATAAGGGCTTGCTCAGCATTGCTATAAAAATCTTGCAGGATTAAATTGGGCGTGGGGCCGTCTTCGGCAAAAGAAACATGCAGATCATCTGCAACCCGTTTAGTAATGATATGGTCAGGGGCATGACCTGAGCTCTGCTCGAGGAACTCATAATTGACCCCTCTACCCGCTGTAATAACCGTAGGCTGATTTTCACCTAGCATTACCGTCTCAGTATTAATAGTCGCTTGAGTATTCTGAACTTTTACAATAATCGCTTTCATACTGCTTCCCTCGTCCTGAGATTTATTGGCTGCGTCTTATCTATTGTGGTTCGACGACCGCGATGACTCTTCTATTCAGCTGTCGCCCCTCTTTAGTAGCATTACTCGCCACAGGTTTTGACTCTCCATAGCCGATGGTCGTTATGCGACTCGGATCCACACCGTATTGATTGACCAGCAAGGTTTGCACCGCCTGCGCACGCCGCTCTGAGAGCTTTTGGTTATAAGCATCACTGGCCGTACTGTCGGTATGACCTTCAATGATGGTGCTAGCATTGCCGTGCTCTGCCATAAAAGCCGCGACATCAGCGACTCTGCTAAAGTATTGGGGTTGAATAATGGCTTTGTCGGTATCAAAAAACACCCGCATCTCAATACTAACCTCTTCTTCAAGTACAGGAGGCACCGTAGGAGACGGGACTGGGGTGGCATCAGCGCAAATAGGGTTGACCCGGCTGATTTGATGCTGCTGATAGCGTTTATCGGTCATGAGCGAGCTAACCGACTCAGGATTTACCTGCTGTAAGCTAATGCGCTCTTGCTCATCCACTTCGATATAAAAGAAATAGCTCTGCTGTGCCGGTAGCGTTAACGCCATAGCATTTTTGAGTAAGTCATTGGTTTTTTGTGAGGTGGTGACCGCGCTAATCTGAGTCGTGCCAGCGCAGGTATAGACTTGCGTATAGCCACCAGGTTGTAGGCTGCCTTGATAGTCACCGTTGATAGCCAGATTGACACTGGTTTGACTACTGTCTAAGTCAGTTTCGCGAATAAAGAACAGACTCACCTTATTAGGCGGTATAGGTTGGGCCAATAAGGTTTGTGGGTCTATGGCGACTTGGTCCTGCCAGCTGATATGGTCAACGGAGCTGACGGTAGCCTCTTGCCCAGCTGCAAAGGCGGTCACGGGTAGAATTAAAGTAAAGGCAAAAAGTATAGAGCGTTTATTAATAGACGTCCGAATAGACATACGGCCCCCAAATGATAGTCATTGCAATTATTAAGCGTTGTTCGTATTTATTAAAATTTATTAAACACTGAATTAAACAATAACACTGCAATAAATCTATTGGTCTAATATTAGGGGCTTTATGATGGGCTGCGTCATATCATCGATATAAGGGGTTACTCTTATCTATTACGACACTGGAAGCTATGGCAATTAATGCATAAAAAAACAAAAAACCCTTCCAGTTATGAAAGGGTTCTTGATAGAGCTAATAACTTTATACACCTTTTATCGCCAAAAAATAACCGCTCAGTAATGAGTATTAAACGGTTAAAACAGTGCAATAATTAGATAGGATAACGACTATAGTAGCTTTTCAATATCCGCTTGCAGCGCTTCTGGCTTCGTAGTGGAGGCATAACGATCCACCACCTGACCGTCTTTATTAATCAAGAACTTAGTAAAGTTCCACTTGATACCATCAGTCAAAAACCCACCTTGTTGCTTTTTAAGCCACTCATAGACAGGGTGCGTGTCTTTACCATTCACATCGACTTTCGCCATCATAGGAAAGGTCACGCCGTAGTTTTTTTGACAGAATGAACCGATATCGTCGGCATCGCCAGGCTCTTGACTACCAAACTGATTACACGGAAAGCCAATCACGACTAAACCTTGATCTTTATACTGTTGATAGAGCTTCTCTAAGCCTTCGTACTGCGGGGTAAAACCACACTTGCTGGCCGTGTTGACGATTAGCAGTGCTTTACCTTGGTACTCAGCAAAGTCTTGTATATCGCCATTGAGGGTCTCAACTTGAAAATCATAAATACCGGTCATAGTCCTATCCTTGAGTCATTGTTGTTATTTAAGAATTGTTATTTAGCCGTTGTTATATAAAAGTCGTTATATAAAAATCATTATTGAAAGCTAGCGTTTGCCTAGTTAGCAAAAACTAGCTAGTAAATAGTCATTAACTAGTCGTCGCTGCTAGGCTCTAAATCTAACGCAATAGAGTTGATGCAATAACGCATGCCGGTAGTATCTTGCGGACCATCAGGGAAGACGTGGCCTAAATGAGCATCACAATTGCTACAAGTGACCTCAACGCGGCGCATACCATGTGAAGTATCTAAATGCTCGTTAATGGCCCCCTCAAAGACAGTTTTATCAAAACTCGGCCAGCCACAACCCGAATGAAACTTATTGTCTGAAGTAAATAGCTTGGCACCGCAGCCTTTGCAACGATAAACGCCTTTATCTTCAGTATCGGTATAGTCTCCAGCAAAGGCTCGCTCGGTACCCTTCTCTCTAAGCACACGATATTCTTCGTCGCTTAAGCGCGCACGCCAATCCGCATCGGTCAATTGCGCGACTTCTTCTTTGCTTAATTCTCTATCTTGCATAATATTACCTATAGTTTGAATAAAATGGATATTGGAGGATTAACCCTCAAATCTATAGCTCTAGGATAATACAAAAACGCCGCTATCACCTTTTGATAAATGTTAATGAAACCTAATAGCTATAAGGTTAATACTCTAATTAACCCCACTTATCTATCCTCATTTTTATACTGGATTTTGATCCAAAAATCTCTTTACACTGCCTCGCAAAATATAGGTTGTTTTTACCATTGGTTATTAAGAAACAACTAAAAGAGGTGCGTTATGACCTATTAATGCAAGAAAAACTTGCATTTTATAAGCAATAAAATTAGATTTGTAGCTTATTTATAATTTAACTTGCAAGATAATTTATGATGCAATAATATCTTGCATTAGGTGATTAATAACTGCTCTCTCATTAGCTAATGGACCGTATATGACTTCCACTCCTGATTACAAGGCCCAAGGTAAGCGCTTGAATAAGCTGCGTAAAGCCAAAGGCCTAACGGCAGAACAACTGGCTACCGCCATGACAGAAGCTGGAGCCAAAGCGAGTCGCGGCGCTATCTCTAATTGGGAGCGTGGTATCAATGGTATCGTCTCTTCAAAACTGCCCACTTTGGCGCGAATACTAGATTGTAGCGAAGGGTTTTTACTGCGCGGTGAGTTAGCAGCGGTAGCCGATACAGTTGCTACAGACCAACCAGAGACTAGGGCTGATGACACTAATGCTGCTAATGTCGCTAAGACTGCTATGGCTAAAAATGTTGCCTCAACCCACCCTCGCGCTGTCTCCTCTAGCGACCCCGCTAATGACTTCCTCTCTTCTGTGACTAATAAAAGTGATCCTGTTATGCATACTCTAAAAAAATCTGACAAATTACAAAACGTCTGTTATGACATTCGCGGCCCCCTCCTAAAAACCGCCACGAAAATGGAAGCAGAAGGCCAGCGCATCCTGAAGCTCAACGTCGGCAACCCCGCTCCTTTTGGTCTAGAAGCGCCGCATGAAATCCTACGCGATGTCGCCTTAAATTTACCAGAATCTATTGGCTACTCAGACTCACAAGGTATTTTTTCTGCCCGTAAAGCCGTATTGCAGTACTATCAGGGCAAAGGCCTACTCTCTGCTGTAGACGTGCGCGATGTGTATTTGGGCAATGGCGTGTCTGAGCTGATTGTCATGACCATGCAAGCATTGATGAATGACGGTGACGAAGTGCTGATTCCTATGCCTGATTATCCTTTATGGACGGCAGCGGCGAACCTTGCAGGCGGCTCAGCGGTCCATTATCGCTGTAATGAAGACGACAATTGGCAGCCCGATATTGCAGATATTAAGTCTAAAATCACGCCTAAGACCAAAGGGATTGTAGTTATTAATCCCAACAATCCGACCGGCGCGCTTTATTCTGACGCCATCTTGCGTGAAATCATTGCCCTCGCCAAACAACACAATCTAGTCATTATGGCCGATGAGATTTACGACCGAGTTTTATATGATGAGGTTACCCATACTCCTATGTGTACGCTGACGGACGATGTCTTAGTGCTCACTTATAATGGCTTGTCCAAATCGCATCGTATCGCAGGGTTTCGTGCAGGCTGGCTGATGCTATCTGGTAAAAAAGACCATGCTGGCGACTTTATCGAAGGCCTAGATATGCTAGCGTCTATGCGCCTGTGTGCCAACGTCCCGGCGCAATATGCTATCCAAACGGCTATGGGCGGCTACCAAAGTATGAAGGCGCTCACTTCTGAGTCAGGTCGCCTGTATAAGCAGCGCGCTATGGCAATTGAACGTCTGAATGCTATTGAGGGCATCTCTTGCACCATGCCACAAGGCGCCTTTTACTGCTTCCCCAAAATTGACCTCAACATCTACCCGATTCAGGACGATATGAAATTCATGATGGAGTTGTTAATCGATGAAAAAGTGCTGATGGTACAAGGGACAGGCTTTAACTGGGATGCGCCGGATCACTTCCGCGTGGTCTTTTTGCCTAACCTGCACGATTTAGAAGATGCTATGGATCGCCTCGAGCGATTCTTTGCTAAAAAACGCCGAGAATACGGCACGGATAATTATAGTGCCAATACTATGGAAAGTGGGGCTGCTCTAGAGCGCGCTGAAGCATAAGAAAAGTATAAAAAATGACAGAACTTTAGAGCATAAATAGCTTTAGAGACTAAAGAGTAGAGAATAAACACAGAATTAAGCCCCTAAAAAAACCGCCTGATAATCAAGTTATCGGGCGGTTTTTTGTTATCTGCGGGTCTAGAATACAAGCTTTCTAATGACCTAATAGCAGGGCCTATAAGAAGTACGATAGCGCAAGGAAGCTTAACGCAGACATCGTTGCAGCAGCTGGCAAGGTAATAATCCAAGCCAAGCCGATGGGTTTCATTAGCGCCCAATTGGTATCTTTATTCACCATACCAATACCCAATACGGCACCGACTAGCGTATGCGTACTAGACACAGGCAAGCCCATAGTAGACGCGCCCATAACTACGGCAGCAGCGGCAAGCTCGGCAGAGAAGCCTGAAGCTGGGTGCATTTTCGCTAGGTTGGTCCCTACCGTTTGGATGACTTCTTTACCAATAAACCATAAGCCGACGATTAGCGCCACCCCAAAGGTCAGCATAACGGGCGTAGGCACGGCCGCTTGAGCTGAGATGGTATTAAACCTGATGACATCCATAATGGCGGCAAAAGGCCCAACCGCGTTGGCAATATCGTTGGAGCCATGACTGAAGGCAAAACCAGACGCCGTAAATACCTGCATCCAGCTGAACATGATAAAGGTCGCTTTAGCCAAGTCGTCTTTGAGCTTGCCACGGATACTTTTGGTATAGATAAAGGTGGTTAGCCAAATCAGTGCCCCGGCCATACCAATCATTAAAAAGGCATCTATATTTGAGAGATTCAAATCGGATCTATTTTTTAGCCCCTTAAAGACCACCATGGACATCATAACCATACCGCCAAGAGCGGCGATTAAAGGCACCCAGGTTCTTAATGCTTTAAGCGGATCCATAGCATTGCGTTCACGATCAATCTCGTAAAGCTCACGGTAATAATCGGTCTCTAAATCAGCGCGTTGGCAATCTTCATCTTTATAAATTTCTTGATCGCGCAGCATTTGCGAAGTATACGACAGCTGCAGTGACTCAGAAAGCTGTTCAAAAAAGACTTTCTGATTCTTTTTCACCGCTTTTTTGGCCGCTTTCAGCTCGGCAATGCGGGTTTCAGCCAAATCATTATAAGCTAAGATTTTCTTTTTAATCTGCCCATATAATAAGTAGGATAATACGCCACCCAATAAAGGAGAGACTATCCAAGAAATCGCAATCTCACCAATCTTACTCCAAGCTACCGTAGACAAGGCCATATCCACGCCGCCCAAGGAGATACCTAAGACAATGGAACTGCCGACGACACCGCCGATGATTGCGTGAGTCGTGGAGACAGGCAGGCCCTTTTTGGTGGCGAATAGCAGCCAAAACGCGGCAGCAATAAGCGCTGACAGCATGACATAAATAAATTTATCAGGAGTGACCGCCAGACCATCTAAGTCTACGATACCTTTACGGATAGTATCCGTCACTTCCCCACCGGCAATCACCGCACCGGACACTTCAAAAATTGCCGCTATGCCTAGCGCTTGGGGTACGGTTAGCGTACCTGCGCCCACCGAGGTGCCGAAAGAGTTGGCAACGTCATTACCACCGATATTGAACGCCATGAAGATGCCGAAAAAAGTGGCAATGACAAACAATAGCGTCTGCTGATGTAAAGTGTAATCAAGTCCCCACCATAAAAAATAAGCGGTCATTGCAGCCATAATGGCCGCGAATAACAGATTAACTTTCATAGAACCAACTTCACGAGTTGGCTGCGAGGTATTAGTGCTAATGCCCATATGCAACGATGCCTTGTACTGACTCATGATAGCTAAGAGGCGCTATCGTGACAGTGGAACGATCATAATCTAACGCAACAAAAAACAACATACCTGCCTGCACCATAGGGTTACTTATTGCAATAAGTAGGCGATATTGTGAGAACAGGGATGCTATGGAATTTATTGAGCCGACTATATAGATGCGAACTTAGAATAGGGGTGAAAATAGCGCCTATTATAAAGAGGTTGACGCAATATTCAATCGTAGATAGTGATATTGACCCGGCTATTAACAAAAACTTTGTCATTAAAATAACTAATAGATAAGCTGAGATAAACTAATATTTATTTTAAGATAAACAATAACTTTGCCGTCTTACTCGTCAGTCGCTGCGCCACATAAATTATCTGAATATAAGCAAAGCACTACAAGCAAGCAACTACTTAAAGGCGTGAATAGGCGCAAAGTAACCGCTGAACTATCTTGTTGAATAAAGCGGTTACACAAGGCTTAGTTAAAGCGTCAATAATAAAGTTATTATTTAGCCCATTTATACATTAGCTAGTCCCGCAACCTTTTAAAAAGCTTTTTTGGCCTTTTTAGGGTGCAAAGCTTTGGTTAATTGGGCAATCGTATGGTCCAACACGAGTAACCGTGCAGTGCGTTTATCATTGGTCGCAATCATTTTCCACGGGGCCACTGTGGTACTGGTACGCAGCAGCATATCCGAGGCAGCCTGTACATAGTCCTGCCAGCGATCGCGATTGCGCCAATCATCCTCGGTCAATTTAAATTGCTTATGCGGGGTCTCTTCGCGGGCTTCAAAACGCGCCAACTGCTCTTTTTTATCAATAGCCAGCCAAAACTTAATCAAAATCGTCCCTGAAGCGGCTATATCGGCTTCAAAACGGTTAATCTCATCATAGGCGCGCTGCCACTCTTGCTCACTGGCAAAGCCTTCCACCCGCTCGACCAGTACCCGCCCATACCAAGTGCGATCAAAGATAGCCACACGGCTGATACGATCGGTCTGCTCATTGGGCAAGCGCGTCCAAAATCGCCACAGATAAGGATGCTCAAGCTCATAGCGCATCGGCGCACCTATGTTATAGACTTGGTATTCGCGCGGGTCTAAAGGAGCCACCAAACGCTTAATGGCCCCACCCTTACCGGCAGCGTCCATCCCTTCAAAGGCAAAGATAACATGGCGTTGACCACGTTCCCGCAGCAGCTTAGCCACTTGGGCTTGTTTGTCCGCCAACTCATCTTTATAGTCTGATTTGTCCATATCGGGGTCGTCGATATCGGTCAGCATGTCGGGGATATCGGCCCAAATAAACTCGTGCTTAGGCTGTTTATACCCCACAGTGGCCAACTGCGTAGCAGCATTTTTAGCCACAGGGTATTGGCTACTTTGCACCGCCTCTTGCATAGCATGTAAGACGTGGTGACAGAACTTGAGCGTCGACTCTTCACGGTCTGTACCATCGATGATAATCCAATCGCCCTGCTGCCCCAGTATTTGCTTGGCGACTTTATTAAACTGCTTTAACACTTTGTTATTGGACCAGTCAATTTGATACAACTGCTTAGGGTCAGCCTCTGCGTCCCCTAAACGCTCTGCCAACGTCTCTGCATCGATATGGAACCAGCATTTCAGCAGCTTAGTGCTGTTGCTGACCAAATCCTTTTCAAAAGCCGCCAGCCGCGTCAGTTGGCTCTGTAGATAGTGCTCCCAATCGTTATCCTCGTCTGCAGCCGCTATCTTTTGCATGACCTCGTAGAGTAAATCGGCGTACCAGTTACCAAAGTAAACCATCACATCGCCATGCCGTGGCAACGCTTTGGTATGCGCTTGCCAAAGGGGCTGCGAGTGCTGCGCCGGATAACCAATGGTGGCCTCGACTTTCAATAGCCGCGGATCGACCCATTGGCGCAACTGTTTGACCGCTTGGCCTTTACCCGCCAGCTCAATACCGTTGACCAGCACTAAGAGACCCGTGGGCTGCACGTTAGCTTTTTCCGTTTTTCGGGTCTCGCGCAGGGCATATTGCGACGTTACTAACGCCAAGCGTAACGCTTCTTCATCTAGCGAAAACTGGCTTAAAGGATTAATCATTAGTTTATCTGCCACTGCCACCTTTTCCCCCTTGGCCGCTTTCTGCATTTTTGCTTTTGCCTTAACTTTGGCTTTATCTCCGCTCTTATCATCCTGTTTCTTTTTACTCATTCTTCTTATCTCCTGCTTTATGATTATTTATGATCCAATTTATAAAGAAGCGCTTTAATTACCAGCTTAATCTAGCTACCCTGTTACGATAACAGTTTGTCATTTGAGTTATGTTATAAATTATTTTAAGGTAAGGCGCTATGATTAGAGACTCAGCACTGCTTACTACTAAAATACGGCATAGTCATACTATTAATTACTGAATATAATCAATAAAATAAAATAATAAGCTGGATTAATAGACCAGCGAGCTATGCCACCATTAACCTTATTTTTACTATCCTCATTTATAGTATAAAACGCCATTTTTATTTTAGAGAACTGAATTGTATAGCTAATTTTATAGCTGATTTTGCTCATTAACTTTAACGATTACCCCAGCTAATTTACCCATAAGGATTTTTTATGTCTGCACTCGCCAATTTGCAATCGCACCTCGAGCACTACCGTCAGCTGCCGCATCATAACGATGCCGTCCTCGCTGATAAACTTAATGAGGTGCAGTCTTGGCAACGCGACCGCCTACGTGAGACCCATAAAGAGCTGTTTTCCAAGCCTAAATATACGCTAATGGGCGAATATTTCGTCAATAAACTCTACGGTGGCGCGGAATTTGACATATTGGTCCAACAGTTTGAGCGGATCGTCCCTAAAGCCAAAAAACTCGAAAAACTGGCCCCTGCTGCCGCGCTAGAGACCGCTACCCATGCGATTCGTTCTGCTATCGATGCCACTGAATTAGATTTACACCTGGCCGAGTGGTTAGTCAGCAACGATTTACCGGTGAATAAAGACAATATGCTGCAAGCTTATCGCAGTGTGAATGAAGCCGATGCCCGCCGCGAGCAACTGGGAGCGCTAAAAGACGTCTGCTATCGCATAGATAAATATATTGATTCGTTTATGTTACGTAAGGCTTTTCAGCTGGCCAAAGGCACGGCCTATAAATATAACTACCAGCCTTTGTATGACTTTATGGCCGATGGCTTTGCTGCTATGAAGCCACTACCTAATGTCGCCAGCTTTATCGAACCGGTCTGTGAGCGCGAATTAAAGATAGTCGACCGCGTGCATCAACCGAATAATGACGGCAGCATGGACCCGTTTGATGTATGATATCCGCATCCATAAATTATGCACAAACACATAGAAAATAGGACGCCCCATGAGCAGCAACCCTACGACTAATAATGACATCGAGCCCAATTTGACCGCCGATGCCACGCCTGCAAGTGCGTCACAAAATGACAGCGTGCAAGCCCAATTGGTTAAAGACAGTATCGATCATAACCAAACTACTATGGCCAAAGTACAGAGTAATATTATGCAAGAGCAAAACACAGATAGCGCACAATTTACCCAAGCGGCTGACCTACCACAAGGTACACCACAAGGTCAGCAAATGACCCAGCCTTATGTGGCTCCTGCGCAAAACAGCAATGCTCAAAATAGCAGTGCACAAAACAGCAATGCTCAAGCTAGCCAGCACTCGCATTACCCACCGCGCTTTAACCCGCGTGATGACATTAATAACCCGCATACGCTGGAGACCGATGGTCTAGAAGAGACCCATTTTGGCTATAAGAAAGTCAAAAAAGCTGAGAAGCAAGCACGCGTTGCCGATG
>Ga0098065_1000660_pt1 | contig 14852 bp, 13 predicted proteins | sample 25_taG_FD_75062 | JGI IMG/M metagenome (GOLD analysis project Ga0098065, IMG submission 75062) | Marine viral communities from Cariaco Basin, Caribbean Sea - 25_WHOI_OMZ | ecosystem: Environmental > Aquatic > Marine > Oceanic | place: Caribbean Sea: Cariaco Basin | collected 2014-11-08 | reverse complement strand
CTTAGTATATAAAAGTCCTCTAAGAGCGCCTGTAGCTCAGCTGGATAGAGCATCTCCCTTCTAAGGAGGTGGCCGCAGGTTCGAATCCTGCCAGGCGCACCATTTAGCCTGCAAATCTTGCCTATTCTTTGGCAATAGTTATGGCGGTTGTAGCTCAGTTGGTAGAGCCCCGGGTTGTGATCTCGGTTGTCGTGGGTTCGAGTCCCATCAGTCGCCCCATATTTTATTCTGTATGTACCTACATACAAATCATATCTTAATCTAAAAATATATCAGTAATAGCACTCGCCCTTGATGGCGATTTTTTTATGCCTATTCGATTTTATCTCTATATTATCTTTATAAGATTAAACAGATAGAGTTTGATAGCATCTTCAATACTAGATAATCCCCCAAATTTTTATCAACATTGCCTGTAGGTTTTCCTTAAGGCCTAGCGTGACTGTGTCTACTCTATTATTGTTTAGTAATTCTAATAAGTAAATAGACATGACGTTTTAAATGATGCATTATGCTTAAGTGTTATCACATCCATTGTATTTAATAAAAATTATTTATTGGAGCAAGTATTGGCATAGAGCAAACCGACAGAACTTGTTATTAAGAGTATTATTTTTTTAAGATGAATCGTTATTAATCTGCATTATTGAGGAATTGATTGATGGACGCACTGAGTGTATTGCTGCAAAACGTGCATTTATTTGAGACTAAGTATTATCGTCTAAATGGCACTGGCAATTGGTCTTATTCTATTACTAGAAAGGACACCATTTTATTTTACTTAGTAATGTCTGGCGGTTTTTGCATCGATGTTGGTAATGGTTTACGAGAAGCTCGCGCTGGCGACATGATCATGATTCCGAATGCGCACAAGCATGTGAGTTACGCACTTAATCACCATGGCGATGTTGCTGAGTCGCTTGATGAGCTATTGAGTAATTGCTCTGAGCGTACACTTGATATCGATGGCGATGGAGACCCCAATTCATCTTTGATACTGATCGAATGTAAGTACGACAAAGAGATGATTAATCCTCTGTTGTCAGTACTGCCACCGATATTGCCAGAGCTCAATGATGCTGCTGACGGACGGTTTGAAGTGATTGATGTAGAGATAAAGCTGCTAACACTAGAAGCTGAGCGTGAGCGTATGGGCAAAACGGCTGTAATCAATCATTGGGCAAGCATTATGATGATTGAGTGTTTGCGCGTCTATATCGAAAGCTTGCCTGAAGCCACAGAAAACTGGCTCAAAGCCATGAAGGATCCATTTTTGACCAAGGCACTAGCCGCGATGCATGGGGCACCGAGTGAAAGCTGGACCATTCATCAGCTTGCTGAAGTAGCAGGGATGTCGCGTTCTAGCTTTGCACAGCGTTTCAAAGACACCGTTGGTATGCCACCACTGACTTATCTGATCGATTACCGCTTACGATTGGCGGCTCGCTATTTACGCTTACAGCAAAACAGTATTAGCCGTATCAGCGAGATGGTGGGTTATGCCTCAGATTCGACTTTTAGTCAGGCATTTAAACGTGTGTATGGTGTCTCGCCGAAAGCATACCGTCAGCAGTATCGAAAGAATAATCTTGCATAGCTCTAGTTGCTGTTTATTTAAGTTATTTAAGTAGAATTTCAATAAGAAGCGCTAAGGTCATTTATATGTCCTTGGCGCTTTTTTAGTTTGTGAATACTTGTTATTTGTAGATGTTGAGTCACTCATATCTATAAGGCCTTTGGTGACTTGCTATTGCTATTTTAGTTAAGGGCAGCTGACATTGAGTCTGTGTTCAGGTACTATGGGTTGATGAGTCGTCGAGAAAAAAGCGTTGGTGCTATAACGTGTTATATATCCTTATATGATAGGTGTATAAAAGGAACGAGACGATGTTTATTTTCGCTGGTGATGGTATGTTATGACTGAACCGACCGCAAAGCTAAATGCAGGAAGCAATGGCCAACAAGAGGCTGCTGCAACTGCTAAAACAGAAAGTAATGTTGATAAAAACACTGCTATAGAGAACCCGCATGTCAGCAAAGATGTGCCGAAAAATGAGCCGGTAGAGACACCTGATAAGGCGGCGTTATTGACGATGTTTACTTTGTCAGATATCGAGGCGGTAGCAACTGAAGCAGTAATATCTGAGTCATCCGATAGTCTTACAGTAGCTGCAAAACCTGTGGCTCAAGAAACCAATGTTGCTACGCAGCGTGTTGCGCTTTATCGTGCTCAGCATGAGCGTACTCGACTGTTATATATGGCATCTGCCAATACGCGTCCTACTTACTTAGTACAAACCTTGAAGCCGCAATTCGCAGAATATCAGCAATATTTACTTGCGCAGCAGCTTGATAAGCGTGGGTTGATGGATACGGATAAGCTCGAAAGACTCTGGCAGCAGCTGCATGTGGTCGATGACATTATTGCAGATATCGTACGTCATATGCCTGCGCAGCAGCCCGCCGGTTGGCAACTGACGACTCAAGATGGTCGCAATCCATTGTGCTTTGCTACGGTCGGTAAGTTAAAGCACGGCAAGCCAATTCGCGACCAAGGTAGCCTCAACAGTTATGTACTTGGGCACTTTGGCGTGAGTAGTTTTACTTACGATCGAGGCTATTATATCGGTCATGTGGTTGGTTATTTATTCAGCTGTTATTATTGTGCCCATCTGTCGATTACTTATGGCGTCACAGCTCTTGGCCAGCAAGTCGTGGCTGACTATGATTACGCCAGTCTTGAAACCCCGCATATGGTTAGATTATTACAAGGTCTTGACGGTTATTGCAAAAAACGCATTTATCAGTTGGCCGTTATTTGTGCGCGCTTGAGTGTTTTTGCGAGTGATAAACGTATTGAAAGAATGCTAATCGCTGAGGTTAATGACTTTGATAAAAAGCTACAGCAGCAGCATCTAGATGTCTTATTATTACAAGGTTTGATGCCTGATAGTAATGACTCAACGCCACTGTTCTAAGCGTCGAGTGTCAAGTTGATAAATTTCTATTAAGTCATAAATTATAACTGTCTATCTGTAAGCTTCTTAGGATATCTGCTGCCATGCCTGCCTATCATTTCAAAGCGCTTGACGACCATGGCGTTGTCCAAAAAGGCTTGCTAGAGGGGGATTCTGCGCGGCAAATTCGCCAGCAGCTGCGTGATAAGCAATGGACACCCGTTGAAGTCAATCCGGTCAATGACAGACAGAGTCAGAGCAAAAACCGCTACAAAAAACCGTCTGCATACGAGTTGGCATTGCTGACACGTCAGCTATCTGTATTATTGGCAGCGGGTATCCCACTTGAGGAAACCTTGGCAGCGGTTGCTAAGCAATCCCCAAAGACTCATATAAAATCCCTGATGCTTGCGGTACGCTCACATGTTTTGGAAGGACTCAGCTTAGCACGTGCTCTGCAACAAGCCGCTAGCTTTCCACCATTATATATCGCTACGATTGCTGCAGGCGAAAAATCTGGTCACCTTGATCTTATCCTCAATCAACTAGCAGACTACACCGAAAACCGTTTTGCCCTCCAAAAGAAAATCCAAGGGGCCATGGTCTATCCAATTGTCCTGATGGTAATGGCAATTGCGGTAATTATGGGGCTGATGAGCTTCGTTGTACCCAAAATTGTCAAAGTCTTTGAACAGTCTGAGCAAGCACTGCCTTTAATTACTCAAATCGTTCTCACGCTATCGAATATCATTACTCAGTGGTGGTGGTTAATATTACTGGTATTGGCAAGTACCGCATTTTTATTCTACCGTTTTGCCCAAACGCAAGCAGGTAAATTAACTATCGATAGCGTGGTGCTTAGATTGCCGATACTAGCTAGATTGTCCAAAGGTCTGAATGCCGCGCGGTTTGCCAGTACCCTTGCGATACTAGTACGATCAGGGGTGCCACTGATTGAGGCATTACATATTGGGGCTGCGGTCACGACCAATTTACATATCCAAAAAACGATTATTACTGCGGCTGATAGGGTCACAGAAGGCTCCAGCTTGTCTAGTCAACTAGAGAAATCTACTTACTTTCCACCGATGATGGTACAGATGATAAAAAGCGGAGAAAACTCAGGCGAGCTTGAAAATATGCTGAGCCGTGCCGCCAATATGCAGGAGGCAGAAGCAACCAATTTTATCAGCACCTTATTATCATTACTTGAGCCTTTAATGCTGGTGTTGATGGGCGTAGTAGTTATGATTATTGTAATGGCGGTTATGCTACCTATCGTTAATATGAACGATTTAGCAGGCTAGGTTCAGTCGCTAGCCTATGATTCATTATGCTATTCACATACAGACAGCTTCCTATCTCCAAAACCTCTATTTAGTTCTCTTTTACTCTATTCATATCACCTAACTTGCTTGCTAAACCTTGGACTAACTTTCTTAAGGTTTGCTTACTGTTGTATATTGTTGAACGAACGCTATTTTTGCTATGGCAAACACAAGCACCGCGCTATAGTAAGCACGGTTTAATAGTCATACAGTTGGTGTCATTCAATATTTAGCTTTGGCTAAGATAGCAAACCCAAACCCAAACTAGGTACAGCGCTGGATAAAAATAAAACCATGGTTTATAGTGACAATAGTTTCAGAACTCATTGATATATCATTGATGAGAGCTATGATAGAACGCCACTTTTACTATTTACATAACTGTGATGACCAAAGCGATGACTATGACTGACAAATTCCAAGTAAATATGACGCCAAAAAGTGCTATTCAGAATATGCAATCCCATTCAAATATTGTAACTGACCATAAGACCGCTTCTTCAGCTATGCGGCGCAGTGCGACAAAAAAGTCTGGTCAATCAGGATTCACTCTTATCGAGATTATGGTCGTTATTGTGATCCTAGCCATTCTTGCTGGATTAGTGGTACCAAAAGTAGTTGGTCAAAGTGATAAGGCCCGTGTGAAAACAACTGAAACGGCGCTTGCCACTGTCTCAAATGCGTTAGATATGTATAAGGTTGATAACTCCCGCTATCCGACGACCGCTCAAGGGTTAGAGGCGCTTACGACACCGCCAGCTGATGCAAAAAACTATCCTGAAGGTGGGTATATTAAAGGGGGCTATCCGACCGATGGTTGGGAAAACGAGATGCAGTATGTTGCACCAGGTAGTGAAGGCCGTCCTTATGATTTGTTTTCATTAGGTGCTGATGGTCAACAAGGTGGTGAAGGTCAAGATGCGGATCTTTATGCTCAGCTATAAGGCTTAATAACAGACGTATAGTGAACAAATTCTGATACTGATATAGCTTTGTAGAATGAAACATTCGTTCATCCATGCACTTTCAACAATTTATAAATATCAACCAATATTCCCTTATTGGTTGATATTTTTTATCAGTAGATAAATCGCCTACTGTTCAATACAAGTTTGATAGCCAGTGCTATAAATATATCTAGGCGCTCAGCAAAACAGTCATCGCAAACTGCAATTAAAGGTAATCATCTATGTCGATTCAACAGTCTAATAAATATTTTTCTAAAAATCTTTATAAATTGGTCCTAACTGTTGCAAGCACTTCATTAGTAACGGTTCTGTCAATGACATCGGTCAGTGCACAAGCAGCAGGGTTAAATGACTTATTTAACAATAGCTCCTCGGCAAAATCAAAGTTCTTACCAGTGGATGAAGCCTTTCAGGTGGTCAGTAATACCAAAGCGACTTCCAAAGGCACGCGGCTGTCGATCAGTTTTGAAATTACACCAGGGCATTATGTCTACAAGGATAAGCTTACGCTGATCTTCCCTAAAGGAATAAACGCTACGCCGTTCACTTTTAATCAATCACCAGTATCAATCAATGATCCGACCTTTGGTCAGGTTCCTGTATTTACACAAAGAAGCGTCATTGCAACCACGACACTGACGACCAGTAATGGTAAGGGAGCCAAAAACGCGCCTATTATTATTGGTTGGCAAGGGTGTGCAACGGCTGGGCTATGCTATCCACCAGAAAAAGTTAAAACCAAGATAGACATTGCTGCGACACGCAGATAAATAGCGAGCAGATTGATTAAAATATCGGTAATAATAGGTAGCCATTCATGTCCATCAAGACATCACCAAAGTCTTCATCATTTAGCGTATCTACCCATTCGAAAAAATCCCATATCTTAGCGCTTGCCATCGCTAGTGGCTCATTGTTGATAGGCTTGTCAACGACATCGACGGTACAAGCGGCAGGGTTAGGCGACCTTTTCGGTAGTAGTGAAAGCTCATCGAAGTCAAAGTTTTTGCCAGTAGATCAAGCGTTTCAGGTGAGTACAGATAGTACCCGTGTCAAAGCGGGTACGCGGTTATCTGTTAATTTTGATATCACTCCTGAACATTACGTCTATAAAAAGCAAATTAAGCTTACGCTACCCGCTGGCGTGACGGCCGCACCTTTTACCTTTAGCCAGACACCATATTCGATAGATGATCCGACATTTGGCAAAGTACTGGTATTTGACCAAGCAAATATGGTCGCTACCACCACATTGACGAACAATAGTGGCAAGAATATAGAAGACGGAACTATCGTCGTTGGCTGGCAGGGCTGTGCAAAAGCAGGACTGTGCTATCCACCTGAAAAGATTAATACGACTGTCGATATTGCAGCTGCATCGACGCAGGTATCAGCAGATAGTGCGAGCTCGACCGATTCAGAGAATAGTGCTACGGCGACACCAGAGGAAGCAAGCTCAATAGCTCTTGATAATACTTTGCCTGATGAAGCGCAAGCACTGACAGACGATGGGGCTATTGATTATGATCTCATTGATGACAGCGCTGTAGAGTATGATTCTTTAGATAGTAATGCAGCGACGAATACGATTTCTGCAGCAAATAGCAGCGTAACAGGCGAGACGGCCAATAGCGAAAGTACCTTGAGCAACAGTTTCGTTGATAGCGATCCTTTTGGTTTGGCCTCTCACCCTTGGTTGGCATTAGTACTATTATTTTTAGCAGGCTTAGGCTTAGCTTTGACGCCGTGTGTGTTACCGATGTTACCTATCGTGGCCAACATTGTAGCCCGCGAACAAAACCCAACGGTCAAACGCGGTGTCATCTTGACCACCAGTTACGCGATTGGGGTAGCGACTGCTTATGGTATTTTGGGCGCTGTTATCGCAGTATTCGGTGAGTCTTTAGGTATTATTGGTTGGCTGCAGAATCCAATTATTCTCATTAGCTTTGCTATTGTTTTTATACTTCTCGCACTATACATGTTAGGTCTTTTCAGTGTGCGATTACCACAAGCGATCAGTCGAAAGATGCAAGGCTTAAGCCAAGCAGGTGACAGTAAGCTTGGTAGTACAGGCGGCAGTTTAATCGCTGGGTTTCTATCAGCACTAGTCGTGTCACCTTGTGTTTCTGCGCCATTATTTGGGGCATTATTAGCGGTCTCTACCATTGGTAGTCCGTTGCTCGGCTTTGCCGCTTTATTCATGCTGGGTTTTGGTTTATCAGCGCCGCTTATCCTAATCGGTGCTACTCAAGGCAAGATTATGCCAAAGGCAGGCGAGTGGATGAATTGGGTCAAGCAAGGCTTTGCTTTACTACTATTTGCTGTGGCACTGCTATTGATTGAGCGCGTCTTTATATCGCCAGTCATGCTTATGGTATGGGCATTATGGTTTATGGTCGTGGCAACATGGGCATGGAGTTGGCTAGGTAAAGGTCGTATGCTGACCCAAGCACTAAGCCTTATCGCTGGTATTTGGGCGGCTTGCCTAATAGTTGGCGCTGCATTGGGCAATGACGATAGCTTACATCCACTAGCGTCATTGGGTGCAGCACCGATGATGGTACAGTCAACGTCTGGTCAACCAGTGAATAGTGATAGTACCACTGATAAGACGATCACGACGCTTGCAGAGCTAGATACCATTGTCGCAGCCAATCCGAATGTCATTGTCGATCTGACAGCAGAGTGGTGTATTGAGTGCCGCATTATGGACAAGAACCTGTTTCATAATCGCCCAGCACAAATGCAAGATTGGCAATTAGTAAAGCTCGATATTACTGAAACGACGGCAGACTCAAAAGCCGTGTTGTCTCGTTACCAACTCTTTGGTCCACCAGCGCTACTGTATTATATTGATGGTCAGCTAGTAAATCAGCAAGTGGGTGAGATTGGTCGCTCAGAATTTGAGCAAACATTATCGGCGTTGAACAACTAACATTTAACAATGAACACTTAAGAAACCAGTGTAATATTTCGAAAGTTCTTAAGAATATTAAGAAGGCCAGTATACTAAGAAAGTATGCTGGCTTTTTTGATGCCATTAAATTCATACTATAGAATGTTTCTTAAGTATTTGTTATATAAGTAATTATATTGATAGACGCTTATTTTAACTATCGATAAAGCTAGTATCGTGCTTATATTTTCATTACAATAAAGAAACAATGCAGCAGGGGCACTAATTGTCATTTTTTTCGCTCCTAATATCTGCGATTAGCTGATAGTCTCAGTCAATTCTATTTTAGCGATAACGCTAATGGCCATATTAATTACCTCATATACTCTGCTAGCGCTAATGCTAGTTAGATAAAGGACACTTATGTTTGCCCATACCATTACTCAGCGTCACCAACAGCCGTCTTACCAGAATGCGCATATGCCTCTTCGTATTGCAGTTGCTCTTGCGTTGAGTTGTACCGCGATACAAGTACAAGCTGCTGATGATTCTCAGACTTATAACGAACTGCCAGCACCTGAAGCTGCGTTTGAATATGAGGATCTTGACCTATCACAGAGTCTCGATAACAGTGCGATATCTTCTGATATGAGTACACAAAGTGGCAAAATAATTAGCAAAGAATTTATTGCCCAGCAAGCCAAGCTGTTTTCTGAATGTACTCAAGTCCAGTCTAGTGCTGCTCGACTCGCTTGTTTTGATAAAGTAGCTGACCAAGGTAAGACGCCAAGCTATACCTCAACCAAACAACCAATTGATTTGGCAAAAACCTTTCAAAGTACGGTCTCAGGTAATCCAAAAGTGGTATTGGCTGAGTCTCAAACGGCGATGAGTGGTACGACAGTTGAAGATGCAGACACCATTTTAATGACCAGTCAGCAAACAGCAGCCAGCAAATTGAAGGCAAATGGCAACATAGAAGTAGATGCTGAAACGAATAGTGAGGCACAGATTTTAGAAAATGTCGGTGTCACTCAAACAGACATCGAAAAATTCTCGCCACTCAGTCTATCTTATGACCTAGACAAAAATAGTGAGCGTGGTACTTGGACGGTCAGACCATATCGACCGACATATCTGTTGCCATTATTTTATACCTTTGATCCCAATTTAAATCCAAGTACACCATCGCAAGAAACAGATCCTTTTGATTCTAATGACATACGTGAGACTGAGTTAAAGTTCCAATTATCCTTAAAAACAAAAGTCGCAGAAGATTTGTTTGATACCAGTGCTGACCTATGGTTTGGCTATACTCAAGAATCACATTGGCAAGTTTATAACGAAGACAACTCACGTCCATTCCGTGCTACCGATTATCAACCTGAAATATTCTTAACCCAACCTGTGACAGCAGATCTGCCTTTTGGTGGACGTCTGCGTATGTTGGGCGCAGGTACTGTCCATCACTCGAATGGACAAGATGATCCATTATCACGTTCATGGAATCGTGCCTACCTCATGGCGGGCGCAGAGTGGGGCAGACTCTCAGTCATACCGCGCCTATGGGCTCGAGTAAATAATGAAAGTAGTAGCGATGACGATAATCCAGATATCGAAGACTACATGGGCTACGGTGATATCAAATTCTTGTACGATTTGCCGGCTGATCAGAGCATTAGTGGTACCTTGCGCTACAATCCAGGTACCAACAAAGGTGCTGCGCAAATCGACTATATCTATCCTATCTCAGAGAATGTTAATGGTATGGTTCAGCTATTCCAAGGCTATGGCGAGTCGATCATTGACTATAATCATGAAAATACCTCTATCGGGTTTGGTATCGTACTGAATGATTGGAAAGGGCTTTAATTTAGAAAGGACATCAATTTGAGAAAGGCTCTAATATAGGTGAAATTTATTATAAATTATGACAAATTATAGTTTATGCGCCGTTTAGCGCCTTATCAAACTGGACTGTGGTTGGCAGAGTATATGGATATGCGCTGCCAACTATGCCGTATTTATCGTAGTACACCACAATCTCAACTACTGCAGTATCAAGCGCAATCTAGTATACATAATATAACGGACACGCCGCCTACACGGACAGCCTTAAAGAAACACTCTTTTCTTACTAATATCGTTCATCAAGCAAACAGCCATTTAAGCAGTGGTTTACTTTGTGCTCACTGTCACAACGATATTACTTGGTTGCCAAGACCTTTTGAAGTGGATATCGCTGCTGGTAGATCATTATCTATCCAAGTATCTACCTATTATGAATATCCAATCCGCCAAGCGATTCGAGCGTTTAAGCATCATGAAGACATGACAAAATTGCCATTGTTGTTACATGCATTACGCCAGCTACCACGGCCACATGGCTGTCATCGTAATAATAGCGTGATTATTGCTATGCCAACAACAAGTCAAAGATTGGTCAAACGTGGGTTCGATCCTGTCAGTATTCTATCTGCTCAATTATCTAAACATTGGCAAATTCCTGTATGGCAAGGCATCGAGCGTATCGACGATACAGTTAGTCAGCAAGGACTTTCTCGTGCCGAACGTCTTAGCAACTTAGATAACGCCTTTGCCTTAATCGAAAAGCCAGCCGTCAAGCGTATTATCTTATTCGATGATGTTGCCACCACTGGTGCTAGCCTGCAAGCATTAGGACGTACACTGCACAGCTCATTCGGCGTTGCACCGCTTGATCAGCATCAACCCTCCCATGGATATCATCTTTTTGCCTATGCATTAGCGCACGGTAACCAGTGATAGATTATCACTAATCTATTGGTGTCTACTATTATGTTGCTAATGTGTTACCTTACCGCTATATTATGAATAAAATGTAGATAAATTTGTTATTTCTCTGTACTTTTCGACATAATCGTTACTACAACACTGTTTATCAAGTCAAATGGAATAAAAATTGCAATACAGTATTGTATAGAAGTCTTATAGATAATCAAAAAATGAGGCGAGATATACTAGCTTCATTACTATAAAAATTAGGTATGTATTGCCCTTAAGAAATTAGAGCTGCACACAGCCATAAATAGGATTTGATGTGAACGCATCTGCGAAAACTTTACCCTACCAATTGCGAATGACCAGCTCAGGATTTACCCTGATTGAGCTGATGGTGACGATTGCTGTGCTTGCCATTATTGTCGGTATAGCAGCGCCTAGTATCAGTACCCAACTAGCCAATCAGCGCGTAAAGTCGACTACGGCTACTCTTGCTAATGCATTAAAAGAAGCAAGAGTGGAGAGTATCATTCGCCGTCAAAATATTACTTTGAGCTACAACAATACTAGTACACCCAAAGTAATCACCATCACTGCTCCTAGCTCTACTGCTATCTCAAGTTATAGCTATAACAGCAGCAGCACTATCAAACCAGATACAGCGGTGACAACTGTTTTTGAGCCCAGTAAGCGTGTCACCACAGCACGTACTTATACCATTTGTGATAGCAATGACGCTGCTAGCCCTCAACAGATTGAAGTAAATGCACTGGCTAATATCTCAATAAGGTCTGGGGGGAGTTGCTAATGAATATCAAAAGTTCCCAGCGAGGCGTTGGACTGGTAGAGGTATTGGTTGCTGTCCTTCTGCTGTCAGTTGCCGTTTTGGGATTTAGTGCCTTGCAACTACGGGCAATCAGCGCAACAGATGAAAGTCTTGTACGCACACAGGCGATGAGTGTCATACGAGGGTTATCAGAAAATATGCGATCTAACTCTTTGCAGTTAGATACTTATGAAGACGCGGTCAATGATCCTGTAACGACCGAGCCCACCATTGGTGTTGGCAGCTGCTTATCTTTGGCAGACAGCTGTACCGATGTGCAAATCGCAGCCAAAGAAGCCAAGATAGCAGTGAACAAGCTAAAGGGTTATGGTATAGAAGCCAAGATGGTTACCTGTCCAGGCACAGCAACGGTTAGTTTTTCTGAAGTAAAATGTATTATTGCTGCATGGGGAGATACCAAGCCTCTACTGAGTAACAGTGATGACAAGGCATGCGCTACAGAGAGTGGTATATATAAAAGTGGTAGCACCTGTAGCATAATTGAGGCTTATTGATTATGAGTAATAACTCACCAGCTAACCAAAGCAGTAGTATCGCTCAGCAAGGGTTTACGCTCATTGAGCTTATGATATCGCTGGTATTAGGCTTGCTAATATCTGCAGCTGTCATACAGGTGTTTATCACCAGTCAGCGTGTCGATCGTATTCAAACGGCAGGCTCAGACATACAAGACAAAGCGGTATTTGGCTTACAAGCGATTGAGCCTCAAATTAGGCTTGCCAATTTGGGTAATGCTGGCATCGCGATCAATGATACCACGGCATTAGGCGGTGTAGTGCTCACAAGCAGTAAAGATGCCAATGCTACTGTTAATCTAATCACCAAAGATGACTTGGGGGTAGGCTATTTAACCCGTAGTGAAGACATGGATGCAAGTGGTAGCGGTGATGATAAATGGAACGGCACTTTATCCAATACGGATGTGAAAAGTGATCAGTTAACGATTCAATATATCAATAGAACTGGACGCCCATTATTTGACTGTGAGGGTGCAGAAATTCCAGTAGATGCACGAGTCATCAGCCGTTATTTTGTGACAGAGGGCAGTGCGGTACCGACAGGCAGTGCCAGAAAAAACCTAAATCTCAATTGTGATGCTGGACGTATAGCAAGTGATGGCACTGTCTCTGGCTTCACTGATGGAGGGCAGACCATCATCGAAAACATAGACCAGTTCAATATTCGCTTAGGCATACAGCGCTCATTAGTAGTAGGTGGTGTAACGACAGCGCAGTATGCAGATATGACGGTTAAAGACTATATGGCTTTAGGTGCTGGCAAGCCACCTATTACCAATATAAAGCTGGCCATTCTCGCTCGTAGTACTGCCAATAGTCCTGAAACTAGTGCTGAAACCTTTGGTATATTAGGCACTACACAAACACTAAAAGCACAAACTAACGCACCAAAATATCTACGCCGTGTCTATGAGTCTAATATTTTATTACGTAATGCTCGCGTTATGCGTGTGATTGACAATGCTACAGGCACAGGCACAGGCACAGGCACAGGCACAGGCGGATAACAGTAACGATGAATACCAAGCGGTCAGTTTCATCAAGTGGCTAAGGCGCATCAGTTAATGTTTGATTTATCGATATCATTAAATACCATATACTCGTTATAGCTACCTAAATAAAGGCAGTAATCAATTATGAAAACGAATCGCTCATACCCTATAGGGTTATCTCATCAGCATGGCGCTGTCTTGATTGTAGTGCTACTGTTTTTGGTATTGATTATGCTTGTGGGTGTCATTGCAGTACGCAACAGTAGCACTGACTTAAAGCTTGCGACCAGCGATCAGATAAACACCATCTTGCTGCAGTCTTCTGACAGTGTAAATAACAAGATTGAAGTCACGGTAAATGGACCTCCTAGCGGTGATGAGCACATAAAAATCATGGGTTTTACGGGCATTTTTGGGCATTATATTCTTAATGATGGTGCCAATAATGATGTTATTGATTTCTGCTACCGTCCGCGCTCAGCATTTTTTAATGTCGATAATTCTGTGATACGCCGTGGTTCGGGTAAGTTGTTGTCGAATAATGAGGGCTACTGTAATCCAGAGAACGCAGGTGACTATACCAGCGCGCGTAATACCACGATGACGCAAGTCATGATAAAAGACGTCAGCAGTACAGCAAACTCTGAAGCATTTGAACATATGGATTTAGGCTCAGATTCAGATGCCAAAACATCAAAAATGCATACCTTTGAGATGTTCTCGACGTCAGTTCTTCCTGCTTATGGTAATGCAGATACTACCAAGATTTATGATTGTTTTGCCAAAGATGCTTCGATAGATAGTGGTGGTGTGACAGAGTGTATGACTAACAACAACATACCCAATAAGATGGTGGTAGAGCAAGTTGACGTAGTTAATACAAAGAGCAGTGAGTACTGCACCTATTTTGGCAAGAGTAATGGCACAGGCAGTGCTAGCTCATTATGTAATGATATCTAATAGCAAAGACTTACAAATACTGCGATGAGTCAGAAGATGTTTATTTAAAGGCAACAATATAACTTCGTTTTATTATTGCTTTATACCAAATATACAATTAATTTTTATATTATATTTGCATTACCCTATATATCATCGCGTCTATCTTAGCCGTGCTCAGGAGATAACCTTATGAAATTCAAACGCCTCAATCGTTATCATGCATCAGCAGTGACGGCTGCCCCATCTAATGCTCAGCAGGTGCGTAACTCATGGTGGCGCATCTCTAGCTTAAGTGCAGCGGTACTGAGTATGATGTGCATGACGATGTCTCAAGCAGCAGTCAATCAAGATGGGTCTACTAGCCGTATTGGTGATTTGAATATTTATCAACCTGCAGCAAATGCTAAAACTAATTTAATGATGATGATTGATACCTCAGGTTCGATGGGTCTAAGCTCACTAGTCATACCAAAAATAAATCCTTATGGTAGCCCTGGTGATGTCACTGTATCATTATGTAATACCAAACCCAAAATATATAGTATAATCCACTTATGACTATACCAATACATAACCTAGAAGACCATGACTTTGGCAAACACTCAAAGACTGAGAGTAACCCCAGAGCCCGACTACGCCTG
>Ga0098065_1000659_pt1 | contig 14900 bp, 11 predicted proteins | sample 25_taG_FD_75062 | JGI IMG/M metagenome (GOLD analysis project Ga0098065, IMG submission 75062) | Marine viral communities from Cariaco Basin, Caribbean Sea - 25_WHOI_OMZ | ecosystem: Environmental > Aquatic > Marine > Oceanic | place: Caribbean Sea: Cariaco Basin | collected 2014-11-08 | reverse complement strand
GGATTTGCTTGGCACGCCAGCCAGTGCGGTGGATTTGGCACTTACCTATCTACGGATGATTTTCGTTGCGATGCCCGTCACGCTCACGTTTACGCTGATCATGATGGCACTGCGAGGGACGGGCGATTCTACGACGCCGCTTTGGTTTATCATTATATCGGTAGTGATCGATCTGATTTTGACGCCGACACTGATTTTGGGTCTAGGGCCTTTTCCCGAATGGGGTATATTTGGCTCGGCCTTCGCCACCGCCGCCGCAAACACACTCGCGCTTATTGGTATGGTTATCACGATGTACCTGCGCGGCTCCGTGCTGACACTTAAGATGCCAGAGCTTCACTTTTTACGCGCAGACCGAGACATTTTAAAATCGATGTTTTCAAAAGGTCTGCCGATGGGCCTGCAGATGATCGTCATCTCTTCAGCGGCATTGACGATGTTATCGCTGATCAACCGTGAAGGGGTACAGACTACCGCTGCCTATAGTGCTACCCAGCAGCTGTGGACATACGTGCAGATGCCTGCAATGGCGCTAAGTGCCGCAGCCAGCGCGATGGTCGCACAGAATATCGGTGCCAACCAATGGGCCAGAGTCTCAGATATCACTCGGTGGGGACTCATCTTTAACGTGATATTGACAGGCGCAATTATCGCGGTGCTGACCATTTTTGATGGCACTATTTTGGGTTTTTTCCTTGGCAGTGACAGCGAAGCGTTGCCAATCGGGGAACACATCCAGCTCATGGCGACATGGGGGTTTATCTTTTTTGGGATAGCGCAAGTGCTGTTTGGCACCATGCGGGCGAACGGCTATGTGATTTGGCCACTCGTTGTTATGGCGATTTCGATGTACCCCGTGCGTCTTGGGTTTGCGTTCGGGCTTTACCCCCTACTCGGTGAGGACGCGCTTTGGCTGTCATTTCCAGCAGGCATGGTAGCCACCGCTCTAATGGGGGCAGGACTATATGCACATGGCAGATGGCGCAAGGGTAAAAACTTGGTCGCAGAAGAAGCTGCACAAGGGAGTGAAGGATATCGTGCACATGGCGGTACCTCTGCGTCGTGTCGTGACATCACCCCAACGACTGTATGGAAACTGCTCCCTTTGCGCCGTATCACAAGGCTACATCGACGACTTCGCAGACGACTCTATAGGCACCGTATGATTAAGCATAGTAAAGGATAATAGCGTGATTCATATATACGCCTAGCTTGACGGCTTTTAATCATTACGGCTCTTGTTCATTGATATTTGGCATAACGTTGACCTAATAAAAAGCACCGTATGTAAAAATCTTTGCTGGGCTAAGCGTTGATTATTAACACATTACAACGCTACATCAGCCAATAAAAAATCTACCGCGGCGGCGGCATGAATCGCTGTGGTATCAAATACAGGTATCGGGCTGTCGTCTTGCGTGATCAACAGGCCAATCTCAGTACAGCCTAATATCACCCCCTCTGCTCCTTGCTCAGCAAGCTTGCTTATGACATCGATATAATATTGGCGTGAGCTGTCTTTGAACTCACCGACGCACAGCTCTTTTTTTATAATACGGTGTACTTCAGCACGCTCGCCCTCGGCAGGTATCAATACTTCTAGCCCTGCATCAATCAGGCGCTGCTTATAAAAATCTTGGGTCATCGTAAACTGCGTACCCAGTAACGCTATTTTGCTGAGATTTTGTGCTTTGATAGCATCGATAGTGGCGTCTGCAATATGAATCAACGGCAGGTCTGTAGCTGATTGTACATCGTCGAATAATTTGTGCATGGTGTTAGAAGCAATCATGAGCCCTTGTACACCCGCCGCTTGCAAGCGTTTACCACTACTCGCCATCATCGCGCCCAGCTCGTTCCATTCGCCCGTTTCTTGTAGCGTATTGATAGGACCAAAATCGACGCTATGAATCAATAAATCTGCTGAATGTAATCCACCCAATTTAGCTTTGATACCTTCGTTAATAATGCGATAGTAGCTCTCGGTACTCTCCCAACTCATACCGCCAATAATGCCGAGCGTTCGCTGTGCTTGGTCTGCCATTTTATTGTCCTATTTATCGTTTAGTCTTGGTTATCATAGATTATCGTCGCAAAATAGACTATAAACAATGAACTATTTTTCATTATTATTTTTAAAGTAGCTTTTAAAACTGCCCTATCAAAACCACTCCTATATTATTCACTCTTTTGTTCACCAATAGGCTACACCCGTCACCCTACAAGGAAGTATTATGAAAACGACTCAATTAGCGCTACATTCAAAGATTCGCTCATCGACGCTATTACCGATTGGTCTACTTGCATCCATAGTGGTTCTATTGCCTGCCTGCGGTGGTGGCGACTCAGATACAGATTCAAGCGCTTCAACGCCTCCTACCACTGCTGAACCAGCCACACCCGCAGCACCAAATATCCCAACACCGCCTGAAACGGCGACGCCAATATCTAGTGGCCAAGCATTTTATGATCGCAGCTCAGCCCTTGATAATTTAACGCTCGATGACAGTACGCGCAAACATATCTATGTGGCGACAACAGGCAGTGATAATGCCTCAGGTAGTGCGAACTCGCCAGTACTGACGCTACAAAGAGCCGCGGATCTCGCCACTGCTGGCACAACAGTACACATTGCCGCCGGTACTTATAAAGGGCCTGTCTATATTGAAAATTCTGGCACACTAGCGCAGCCTATTGTTTTTGAGCCAATGCCATCCGCAAAAGTTGTCGTTACAGGCACGCCAAGTACTGACGATGAGCATCTGATTCATATCGAAAACCAAGCTTATGTGATTATCCGCGGTTTAGAATTTACTAAATTTTGGACGAGCAACGATCAGATCACACCCATTGCGATCTATGTCACTGGCAGTAGTCATAATATCCTCATCGAAAACAACTATATTCATGATTTAGGCACGCGTGCTGACACTGAGGATGGTAATGCGCATGGCATTGCGGTGTACGGTACTCAGCCTATTAGGGATATTCAGGTCAATAATAATCGAGTCGAAAATCTCAGCTTAGGTCGTAGTGAAGCGATCGTACTTAATGGGGATGTGACAAACTTTGAAGTGAACCGTAACCAAGTCAATAATAACAATAATATTGGTATCGACATCATTGGTTTTGAAGGCACAGCAGAGACCGATAACGACTATGCCAGACAAGGCGATATCATCGGCAATACGGTCACACGCAATAGCATCGTTGGCAATCCCGGCTATAAGGGTGATGATCCTTCAGCGGGTGGTATTTATGTCGATGGTGGTAAACAAGTATTTATTCAGAACAATACCGTGACTGGCAATGATATTGGTATCGAAGTCGCCAGTGAAAACTTTCAAAAGTTGACAGAGGAGGTCTGGGTAGAGGGCAATACGGTCACCAATAGCAGCTATGCTGGTCTCGCAGTCGGTGGCTATGATGAGCAACGTGGCGGTGTCAGACAAATCACTCTTATTGATAATACGGTCACCAACAATGACCTAGGTAAACAACAAGGTGGTCAGCTGCTACTGCAATTTAATATTCAAAAATTAAGTGTTAAGAATAATACATTTACTAGCTCGCCCTCACGCTATATGATCGTTGCCAATCAGATTGATCGCGGTGAAGTCAGCTTTGACAATAACCGTTACGTCCCTCAAAACAGCAATTTATCGTTAATATGGGTACTCGGTAACAGAGAGTTTAGTAGTAGTACTGCTTTTGAGAACTGTGCGGTATTGCTACAATGCAAATAGCGTATCAATGTTTAATATGCCCTAACCTTTTATTGCCGAAATAAGTAAAACTATGAGCAAAATACCCACTATTAGAATCCGCACTCGCCACAAATACTACCGCCTTATCTTCACGGGCCTTATGGCACTGATGATGTCGCTGATTATCTCGTCGGCGTTGCTACTTGTCAAAGTGGGTTATGTCGATGGCTTTTTTACGGAGCTGATGCATTCGTGGGGACTGGCATTTATTTTTGCGTGGCCAAGCGCTTATGTGTGTGCCTACATGGTGCAAGAACACATCCTTAGCCGTATTGAGTTTTATTAAAAAAGGGTCAAAAATACTGGCTTTACTGACTTCGAACCAGCGTGCTATAAAGCTTTCCTAATCAAAAAAATACCAAAGATGATGTTATCCACCTTTGGTATTTTTTAATAAAGTAACTTAACACAGTCGTCTATTATTAAAGGACTGCTAACTTACGATACTACGTCGACTTTGTTTTTTAGGCACGCCACTCGGTGGTTTATATTCCCTTCTAATACTGGTTTGATCTGGGCACACTCATCATCCGCTAGTGGACAGCGCGTCCGAAACGCGCAGCCTGAGGGCGGATTAATAGGACTTGGCAAATCGCCTTCTAATAGCTGAATGGTTTTATTGCGCTCAGCAATGGGATCGGGTAACGGTACAGCCGACATCAATGCTTGAGTGTAAGGGTGAGTCGGATTGCCGTACACCGCTTTATTCACTCCAAGCTCGACGGCGTTACCCAAATACATGACCAGCACCCGATCAGCAATATGCTTGATCACCGATAAATCATGGGCAATAAAGATGAGCGCGAGCCCCATCTCTTCTTGGATGTCTTGCAATAAATTAATAACCTGCGCTTGAATAGACACATCAAGGGCAGAGACGGGCTCATCACAGATGATAATTTTGGGCTTCAAGATTAAAGCGCGGGCAATACCAATGCGCTGACACTGTCCACCTGAGAACTCATGCGGATACCGATTGATTTGATTGGGCAGTAGCCCAACCTTTTTCATAATCTCGCGTACTTCGCTTTGTACCTCAGACTTTTTCATTTTTGGATAATACGTACGTAGCGGCTCGGCAATGATATCGCCCACGGTCATGCGCGGGTTTAGGGAGGCGAGCGGATCTTGAAAAATCATTTGAATGTCTTTTCGCTTCATTCGCATGGTTTTTTTGGACGCGCCTACGAGTTCTTCCTCATTGAACAGGATGCTACCAGAATTGGCTTCGATCAAGCCCACGATAGTACGAGCAAGGGTCGATTTACCGCAGCCCGACTCACCCACCACGCCCAATGTCTCGCCAGCAAATATCTCAAATGAGACGCCATTGACGGCTTTTAACGTCGCAGGCTTTTGCCAAAAGTAAGTGCCTTTTTGTTTGATATTAAACGTAGTATGAACATCACGCACTTTGAGTAACGGTGTTTTAGGCTGGGTCGCGCTGCTATTAGAAGTCTGTGTCATCATCGTCTACCCCTCTATCTCTGATTGATGATTGGCATGAATATCTGCCGAGGTATCCGTTTCTGTTTCAGGATGCCAATGACAAGCGCGCTGACGATCGTGCGGCAAAAACTCAAGCGGCGGCGGTGTATCACGGCAGATATCCATCGCATGAGGACAGCGCTCATAAAAAGGACAGCCTGCAGGCAAGTCCAATAAGTTTGGCGGACTACCGGGAATCGTCTCAAGCTTGCCGATTTCATTATCCAGACGCGGAATGGCTTTTAATAGTCCGATGGTATACGGATGCGTTGGCGTATAAAAAATCTCCTCCGTCTCGCCATAGGCCATCGTGCGACCCGCATACATCACAAGGACGCGATCACAAATACCCGCCACAACGCCCAAATCATGGGTAATCATGATAATAGTCGTACCGAAATCGCGTTTTAGCTCATTCAATAGCACCATAATTTGCGCCTGCACCGTCACATCGAGTGCAGTAGTCGGCTCATCAGCAATCAACAATTTAGGGCGACAGAGTAATGCCATCGCAATCATGACTCGCTGACGCATACCGCCTGAAAACTCATGCGGATACATACCAATGCGTTTTTTGGCCTCAGGGATTTTGACCGCATCTAACATTCGTATCGACTCTGCCCACGCGTCCTTTTTATTCATGCCTTTATGCAAGATCAATACTTCGGCAAGTTGATCGCCGATTTTCATATAAGGATTGAGTGACGTCATGGGATCTTGAAAAATCATCGCCACCTGCTCGGCACGGATTTTATTCAGTGCCTTTTGCGACAAGCTTAATAACTCATTACCTTGAAAGCGTACTGAGCCTTTGGCATGACCATTTTTTGCCAATAGTCCCATAATGGCAAAGGCAGTCTGCGACTTGCCAGAGCCTGATTCGCCAACAATACCTAAAGTTTCACCCTCATGCAGATCAAAATTTAACCCATTGACCGCTGTCACCAAACCATCTTCAGTCTTAAACTGAACGGACAAATCCTTCACTTCCAATAAGGTATTGGGAGGCGTAATGAGACTGTTATTAGAACCATCATTAAGATTGTTATTAATGGTGTTACTGAAATCTTTAGTTACCACGATGTTACTCTCCTAGCGGTCTTTAGGGTCAAACGCATCGCGTAGACCATCGCCAATAAAGTTAAAGCAAAATAGCGTAATGACCAAAAAAGCCGACGGAATCAAAATCTGCCAAGGCGCTACTTGCATAGTGCGAGAGCCTTCTTGCAGTAGTGCGCCCCAGCTGGTCATCGGCTCTTGCACACCCAATCCCAAAAAGCTCAAAAATGATTCAAACAAAATCATAGTCGGTACCAGTAGTGAGGCATAGATAACGACCACGCCAAGCACATTGGGCACGATATGACGCAGGATAATATTAAAGCCTGAGACACCGCCAACGTGCGCCGCTTCAATGAACTCTTTGCTCTTGAGGCTGAGCGTCTGACCACGAACAATCCGAGCCACATCCAACCAAGACACCAGTCCAATAGCGACAAAGATTAAGATTAGGTTACGCCCAAAGATCGTGACCAATAAAATCACAAAAAACATAAACGGAAAGGCGCTTAGAATCTCTAAAAACCGCATCATAATCATATCGACTTTGCCACCAAGATAGCCTGACGTCGCGCCATAAACGGTACCGAAAAGCACGGCAACCGTCGCGCCAGCAATGCCAACCATCAAGGAGATACGACCACCGACGGCAGTACGCACCAGTAAGTCTCGGCCGAGAGAGTCCGTACCAAAGTAATGCTTATTTTCGATAGACGGCGCGGCTTGCATGAAGTTCCAGTCGGTTTCGGCATAACCAAAAGGGGCAAACAAAGGGACAAATAGGACAAAAGCGCCAATCAGTAATAGAATAAAAAAGCTGGCAACGGCTGCCTTGTTTTGATAAAAACGTCGCCACGCATCTTGCCAAAGACTGCGACCTTTAATCTCTTTCGCTGGCGACAGGATAATGTCGGTGGGCTGGTCTACAATAAGGCTCATAGTTGTCCTTGTAATAATCTACTTAAATAATAATTCACCACATTTAATACTGAATCTTTGGGTCAATCATGGCGTATAAAATATCAACAATGGCATTGAACGTGATGGTCAGCACACCCACCAAAATCGTCAAACTCAGCACCACACCATAATCACGGTTGAGTGCGCCATTCACAAATAACTGACCAATACCCGGCAAACCAAAAATGGTCTCAATCACAATAGAACCGGTAATAATGCCGACAAAGGCAGGACCCAAATACGAAATCACAGGCAGCATCGCCGGTCTAAGCGCGTGCTTCATGACAATTTGGCGCATCGGTAAGCCTTTGGCTCTCGCCGTACGAATATATTGACTGTTCATCACCTCAATCATCGACCCGCGCATAATCCGCGCGATACTGGCGGTATAGGCCAGCGCCAAGGCAGTAACGGGTAATATAAGGTTTTGCAGTGCGCCATCGTTCCACCCACCTGCTGGTAGCCAATGCAAAATAATCGCAAAGATAAGTACCAGTAATGGCGCTTTAACAAAGCTTGGAATCACAACCCCAGTCATCGCAAACGCCATCAGCACATAATCGAGCCATGAGTTTTGCTTCAGCGCTGCCAATACCCCAAATATCAGCCCCAAAACCAATGCGAGGATAAACGCATAAATCCCAAGCTCCATAGACACTGGAAATGACTGCGACAATAGCTCATTGACCGTATAGTCTTTATATTTAAAAGAAGGACCGAAATCGCCGACAGCAAGCTGCCCCAAATAATGGACATACTGTAACCATAAAGGATCATTGAGATTGTATTTGGCTTCGATATTGGCCAGTACGGCTGGTGATAAGGTACGCTCGCCTGAGAAAGGATTGCCTGGCGCTAAGCGCATCATAAAAAAGGAGACAGTGATCAAAACAAATAAGGTCGGGATGGCCTCTAAAATACGCCGAAAAATCAGTTTTAACATAAGACCTCTTTATGGAAGTGCCCCTTCATAAGCTTGATTAAAGCCGGAAGGATACAACAGATATAACATGCAGTAATTGCTTACTAACAGTAGCAGCGCGTGCGATAAGCCCGCCGAAGCGGTCTACATCGCACTCACCTATTAAAATCCTGATTTATCAGTGTTTGGCGATGGACAAGTCTTTTGCCTGCCAGTTGTCTAAGGCATCTTTTGTAGAAAAGCCAATGACATAAGGCTTAATGAGACGAGGGCTGACATAGTGATAGACATTTAATAAAGGCATGTCTTTATCTAGCTCAGCCTCAGCTTTGTTGTATAAATCAACACGCTGCTCGGGCGTCACACCTGGTTTTAGCGTTTGTGCCATGAGACTGTCAAAGTTGGCATTGGAGTATTTGCCGTGGTTATTACTATTACCTGTTTTTACGATATTTAAGAAGGTTGAGGCTTCGTTGTAATCACCACACCAGCCCGCACGAGCGATTTGATAGTTACCATTACGGCGCGTATCGAGGTAAGTTTTCCATTCTTTATTGATCAAACTGACATCGACAAAGCCAAGCGATTGTTTCCATAGCGAGGCGACGGCGAGCGCCGTTTTCTTATGCAGGTCATTGGTGTTGTATAGCAGCTCAAATTTTAGTGGATTGCTCTCGCTATAGCCTGCTTCATTCAGCAGTTTTTTGGCTTCTGCAAGACGCTTCTCTTTATCCCACGTTGACCACTCTGGCGTATTTTTTACATCACCATTGGTCGCAGTTGGTGTCAGCTGATAGGCTGCTGTCTGTCCTTGACCGATGACTTTATCGACCACCGTGTCACGATCTAATGCCAAGGCGAGCGCACGGCGCACTTTGACATCATCAAATGGTGGTTTGACGTTATTAAACTCGTAATAGTAGGTACATAGATAAGGAGAGACAGTGAGCTCATCACCGAGCTGCTCTTTGAGAGACGCAAACTGCTCAGTCGGAATTTCATTGTAGGTCATGTCAATCTCACCTGCCTGATAGCGCGCCACATCAGTGGTACTAGAAGGAATCGCGAGCATCGTGACAGTATCAATTTTGGTATTGGCGTCATCGTAATAAGCAAGGTTACGCGTTAGGACGATTTGATCGTTGACTTGCCATTTGCTGACTTTGTATGGACCGTTGACCACGATGTTGGCAGGGTCAGTCCATTTATCCCCAAACGCTTCGACATTCTTTTGGTTGACGGGCTTGACTGAGTTATGGATCATCATATCTGGAAAATAAGGGACAGGCTCTGATAAAGTCACCTGTAAGGTCTTGTCATCTATGGCTTTGACACCAAGCGTGTCTATGCCCGCTTTGCCCTCAACGATTTGCTCAGCGCCCACGATTTTGGCATCGACTAAATAGCTCGAATAAGGGGAGGCAGTGTTTGGATCGACCAGACGACGCAGGCTATAAACGAAGTCCTCTGCTGTTACAGGATCACCATTTGACCAATTGGCATCACGCAGTTTAAACGTCCATACTTTATTGTCAGGACTCTCCCAACTGGTCGCCATACCCGGAATGGTCTTACCATCTGCATCAGTATTGGTTAGACCTTCAAACATCTGTCGATCAATACCAGCTTCAGGAACCCCTGATACTTTGTGTGGATCCAGCGACTCTGGCTCGGCGGCATTATTGACAACCAATTCTTGCTTATCAGCCAATACATTCGGGTCAATATTTGAAGATTGAGTGGTTGTGCCATCGTTTGCAGACTTATCACTACAGCCAGTTACGAACATAGTCAGCGCTATACAAGTAGGCAAAAGTGCATATTTAAAAAGGTGGTTAGAGGCAGGTATCATATAACATCCTAGCGAATAGGTGGCTGGGCAGATTTACTCAGTTTTAGTAAGTCCATTTAATTTATCCGTATACTGATACTATCCACTTCATCAATCGCTATCACAATAGTCACGGTAGGCAATGATTATCAAAGGTAAGAACTACCTTATCTCTCCTGAAACCATTGTTTTTCATAGGTTTAAAAGTTATCCCTTCCGTTCTGTTTTCACAGTCTACTTTTATACCGTTCATCGCTTGATTCAACCACTAAGATATAACCATTGAATCAAAATTGACACTTAACACTGCTAATATGCATAAATATGGATAATATTCGGTAATATATTGGATAACCATTAGTAATGAAAAACAATATAAATGTCAACAATTTTTGGTGCGCTCTAGTAGCATATTGACGTGACAGGAGCATGAAAAAATCATTTTTTCTAGACAAAAATCAAATAGAATCTCGATTGTATTATGCATTTTTTGGTCATAATTTTACCGTTCATCAGCAATATAATACCGCTTATAAACTTATCACTTAGACAATTTATTTGATATTTTTTCTCAGTATTTATTATTGTCAGTGCTGGTGTTCAAAGGCTGCTAGATAAAAATTCTAGAAAAATGTTGTAAATTTTACTTATAATATTGTTTTCAATAACTAATCATTGTCTATAAAATTGATGTAAAAATAACGGTATAGCGGCAATGCTAAGACAGTCTGGATATCCGAACTTATTTTCTATATTGCAGTCTTCTGATTATTTTATTTTCTCTCTATTTATTTTTGTAAGACTTAGACAAAATCATGCTGGAAATGCTAAATGGCAGAATATGTATATGCCAATATCTGTCAAGGTAATGACTGAGCATTCAATCTACCTGAAACAAAACCATACATAACGTCATCATCTATTTACTAGACGACCAGTCTATTGTTATCTATAGTATGATCCATACTGATTATATTTAAACCAGATCACACAGTACGATAGCTACACCATAATATGATGGTCTGGGTCCCACACACATAACAACAAATAATTAAGGATAATTTATGCGCGTTGCTACTTATGATCACTTTGGCAAACCCTCCACCGTACTGAGCGTGGGCGAGCGTCCTATACCGCAGCCTGCTGCCAACGAAGTACGTATCAAAACCATCCTCTCCCCCATTCATAACCACGACATGCTGACTGTCAGTGGGCAATACGGCTACAAGCCAGAAATGCCAGCAGTTGGCGGTAGCGAAGCGTTAGGAATTGTTGATGCGGTCGGTGATGAGGTCACAGACTTAAGCGTCGGTCAGCGCGTGGCCTGTGCCAGTGTGCACGAAACATGGGCAGAGTATTTCGTCGCCCCTGCCAACATGGTATTTGTCATCCCTGACAGCATCGAAGACGAACTGGCCGCGCAGCTGATCGCTATGCCGTTGTCTGCGTTAATGCTGCTAGAGTTCTTAGAAGTGGATAGCGGACAATGGATCATCCATAACGCGGCTAATGGCGCAGTCGGTAAAACGCTAGCCATGCTAGCAGCGGCACGTGGTGTGAATACGATTAATCTCGTGCGTAGCAAAGACTCGCTAGAAGAGCTGACCGCGCTAGATATCAAAAACAATGTCGTGACTGCTGATGATGACTGGCAGGACCAAGTCCGCGCTATCATTGGTGAGGACAAGATCACCGCTGCTGTGGACTCCGTCGGTGGTGAATCAAGCAACGAGCTGCTATCGCTATTGGGTAGTAATGGCACGTTGGTCTCGTTTGGTATTATGTCAGGCAAACCAATGCAGCTAGACGCTGGCAGCCTGATCTTTAAGCAAGCGATTGTCAAAGGATTCTGGGGCAGCAAGACTAGCCAAGAAATGGATCTAGACAACAAACAACGTCTGATTGATGAGCTGCTAGAGCGCGCGACCAACGGCAATCTGAAATTACCGATTGAAGCTGTTTATGGGCTTGATGAGATTACCAAAGCCGTCTCAGGTGATGTGCAATCTGGCAAAAAAGGTAAGGTACTATTAAAACCTTAGTACCTTTAAAGTACCGTTAAAATTTAGTTCACACACTTATCTTTTAATGATTATTATCATTAGAGGTATGACAAAATAAGAAGAAGCCCATTTGTATTTATCCTAAAGTACAGTGGGCTTTTTTTGCTTTAGTGGCTTTGCAGTCATCAGATAATTAAGCATGCGATAGTTAAGCCATGACTTATGAACATAAACAATAAAACGTAATAGGGATATCACCATGTCAAACGAGAAAACGTTCAGAGCCTTAGTCGTCGAAGAAACCAGCGACGGCGAATTCAAAAAAAGCATTCAAGAACGCAATGTCAGTGACTTACCAGAGAACGACTTGCTCATCGAAGTGCATTATTCATCATTGAACTTCAAAGATGCCATGTCAGCCACAGGTAATAAAAGAATCACCAAACAATACCCACACACTCCCGGTATCGATGCAGCAGGCGTCGTCGTCAGTGACAAATCAGGAACATTTAGCGTAGGACAAGAAGTGTTGGTATTCGGCTATGATCTCGGTATGAATACGGATGGCGGTCTGGGTCAAATGATCTCTATACCAGCAGATTGGGCGCTGGCCTGTCCAGAAACACTAACGCTAAAAGAAGCGATGACCTATGGTACTGGCGGCTTGACCGCAGCGCTCAGTGTGCAAAAATTAGAGAAAATGGGCGCAAAACCAAGTGATGGTCCAGTCGCTGTGACTGGTGCAACGGGCGGCGTGGGTAGCATCAGTATCGCTATCCTCGCACAGCTCGGCTATGAAGTGATTGCCTTCTCAGGTAAACCAGAACAGAGTGAGCATTTAAAAGAGCTGGGCGCGAGTGAAGTACGTCATCGCGATACGATCAATGAAATCGGTAGCAAACCTATCGGCCGTGAGCTATGGGCCAATGCCATTGATACCATCGGCGGCGAGTATTTATCTAACTTACTCAAACAAACCAAAGCAGGCGGCGCAGTGACCAGTTGCGGCCTAGCGGGCGGTGCTGAGTTTTCGATGACGGTCATGCCGTTTATCACCAGAGCGGTATCACTACTGGGTATCGACTCGGTCTATATTCCGCTGGCAGATAAAGAAGCCATTTGGAAACGTGTTGCCACTGATATGAAACTGCCTAATCTTGAGAGCTATGGCGAAGAGATTACGCTTGAGCAAACGCCAGAATACCTAGATCGCTTCATGTCGAGCAAAGTGGTTGGGCGCTATGTGGTGAATGTGAAGGGCTAACTCTTTAGCTTAGCAGTCAAATATTATAAAAAAGCAGCATCTCTTTTGAGGTGCTGCTTTTCTTCGGGAAAAAGTAGGTAGTTAAAAATTATATTCGCCTGCTATTACAAGCTTTCAAAGATGCTCATGTAGTAAGAATCAATAAGGTGGAAATAAGTTTAGTTCACATCTGCTGGACCAAAAAAGTAATCATACACTACTCTATTTAGAAACAACTTATTTATGCTTAGTACTTCAACCAGTTTATCTTCTATAGGTTGGCCAAAAATAGCAATGTTCGGGATCTTACCAGATTCTTCAATTTCTTTAAAATCATCTATATTATTATTTAAACTCTGATATGTAGAAGGTGATGGGAGCGCTCCTAGTCTGGCCTGTGTAAAGAAAGATGGAAAGATAATACCGTCAAACCCTTTCTTGTAAGCTTCCAGGCTTAGAAGTCTCAAAATTTCGTAAGAATGCTTGCCAGCATAGAACAACATTATAAGAGAAATATTTAAGCTCTCAAACTCAGTAACGTTTTCTAAAATTTCTGTGCTTAAATCTAACATCTTTAAATTTTTCAAAGGTCTAATTGTAGCGACGTACAATTCATCAGTTACGCTTACTCTACACTCATGAATACAAACCTCCAAATCTTGTGAAGCATAGAATATCTTGAAGCCTTCTGAATCCAGTCTACCTTTTCCTGGAAAGGGTGAGCTATCATACTCACCTATATTACTAGGTTCACTTGGTGCAACTCTCAATCTGTAGAATATTTTTGAAGTATCAAGTTCAAGAATAGGGTATTCGTTGATTATTCTCTTTATTACCTCCATTCTCTTATCTTTATTTTGAAAGTCTTCCAAGGGCGTGATATAGCCAAGAGTCCATAACCTAGGTCCATAATGAAAAAAACCCACCTTTAGATATTTTTCAAATAACCTTATATCTTGATTAATGTCGTCTGTACAAACGATGCTTGTTTCTTGATACTCATTGAACTTGATGCGGGGTGCACTTCCATAATCACCTTTAACACCACTTCCCATTACAAAAAATTGATGAGCTAAATCCTCTAAAATGCTTTTTGTCAGTTTGTAACCTTTAGTATCTTCACAATTTGTACATCTCATATCTTTTTTAATACCAAGTTTTTGTGCCGAGATTTTTAAACCTTGATTAGAAAAACAACTTGAACATAGAATAAAGGACTCTTTCATGTTTACACCAATAGTATCGATTATTTTTTAATTCTACCCTATATATGATTTGAAAAAATCGAGTTAATTATATCCATTAGCAAAAAAAGCACCCAACTAAGTTGAGTGCTTTTTTATTACTATACAAATCTAATCAGATTTTTAGTTTGCTCTGATTAAAAGTTATTCCCACTCAATCGTCGCAGGTGGCTTGCTAGACACATCATAGGTCACACGTGAGACGTCAGCGATTTCATTCATGATGCGGTTTGATACCGTTTCAATCAAATCATACGGCAGATGCGCAAAGCGAGCCGTCATAAAGTCCACGGTCTCAACCGCACGTAGCGCGATTACCCACGCATAGCGGCGGCCATCGCCGACCACGCCGACTGATTTGATTGGCTGGAATACCGCAAAGG
>Ga0098065_1000658_pt1 | contig 14904 bp, 10 predicted proteins | sample 25_taG_FD_75062 | JGI IMG/M metagenome (GOLD analysis project Ga0098065, IMG submission 75062) | Marine viral communities from Cariaco Basin, Caribbean Sea - 25_WHOI_OMZ | ecosystem: Environmental > Aquatic > Marine > Oceanic | place: Caribbean Sea: Cariaco Basin | collected 2014-11-08 | reverse complement strand
TGCGGTGCGGGCTCTACGGTTTCCCTCAACGGCGGTAAAACAGATATCAGCTTAGATTACGTGGCGGTAAACGAGCAAGCGATCATTGCTACCCAAAGCTCAGATTTTGTGATTGGTGGCAAGAGTAAGTTCATCGGTGGCGCGCTCACAAATGCGATGTCAGAGGACAATAAGACAGTCTTTAAGCAAGATATTGATACCTCTAATATCGAAAATTGTAGCTGCTATGAGGGTAATAGTATCCAAGCCGGTATCAGTCTTGGCAGTGCCCAAAGATGAGTTAAGTACTAATTTATCTTAATCTCAATCTAAGATATATTCGCAATATAAAAAGAAGCGCCGGTCAACTGACTGGGGTTTTTTAGTATCTGAATTTATACTCAAGCCTGAAAACCATCAACCAAAACACACAGCTGACAATGACATTCTATGGCAAAAAATCTTAATGTTTAGCTAAAAACAACAATAGATAACCAATATCAAAAAGTAAACTTCAGTTATGAATTTTATAAGAGGGTTAATGCAGTAATAGTATAGACACTTTGCTTACACTTAAGTTACAATCCGATCCAATCTATTGATTTTGATGAATTAGTTAAGAAATCATAGAGAGTAGCTCTAGTGTAATTTTGAGCATAGTTTCGCATCTAAGACTAAACCTAGTACTAAACATAGGTTGTCCTGCATTTAATGCTTCCTTCTTTTATAAGGATTTTTAATGAAGTCAGTGAATAAAATAAAAACTACTATTTTAGCCGCCACGATGACCACTTTAGTGGGTTGTAGCACTATGGCCGATGTCGCAGGATATAACACCGCTACGTTAAATAGTAATGCGGCGAAAAGCTACAGTGATGTGGTCAGTAAAGCCAGTAGACAAGGGACGGTAGAGAAGGGCACAGCTACAGCTAAGCGTGTAGACAGAGTGTTTAATCGCCTCAAGCCGTATGCTGACCGTGCGAATATGACCGGTGTGCCTTTCAATTGGCAAATGACGGTTATCCGTTCTCCTGACTTAAACGCTTGGGCAATGCCTGGTGGCAAAATGGCGGTTTATACTGGCATCGTAGAAAAGTTGAATTTAACGGAAGCAGAAATTGCGGCTATCGTTGGGCATGAGATGACCCATGCTTTAGAAGAACACAGTAAAAAAGATGCGGGTCAAAAAATTCTGACGGGTTTGGCAGTACAGTTTGGTGGAGCAGCATTACAGGCTAAGACCGGACTCGATGCGCAAACTATGAGCTTGATTAGCGATTTAGGAATTGATAAACCTTTTTCTCGCAGTCAAGAGTCAGAAGCGGATGCTGGCGGCTTACGTCTAATGGCGCAAGCGGGCTATAACCCAGAAGCGGCTATTTCTGTTTGGCAAAAAATGGAAGCGGCAAACGGTCGTAGCAATACCGTAGTGACGCTGATGTCTACTCACCCAAACTCACAGCAACGCATTGCTAAAATTCGCGCCTTATTGCCTGAAATGATGCCAATTTATCAAGCGGCGGCTAAAGCCCCTAATGGTAAATAGTCCGTAGCATGGAAATAGGCTGATTAATTAACAGCCTTATAATAAAAAATCTCAATGCCAATTAACTTTAGTATTTAATAGAGGGTTATGAGGCATTGAGATCTCAACTATATCGACTGGCTTAGCGGCTATTCATTTACTTATCATTTATCACTTTTGCCTTATTACCTACCGTCTTTAGATTAGCCTAAGTCTGTTAAGTCATTTTAATGATGACAAGAATTATCCGCCAAAGTATTTAAAATGCCACAAGATTTAGCGGTGGCCTCCTGACTGCATTTCTGACGTAGGGCAATAAGATGTAACTTCAATTGCTCTAATTCTTCCATACGTATGGCCACAGCGCGAATATGCTCATCTAATAAATTATTCACATTGCCGCATGCCTTATCCGGCCCATCCCAATACTCCAATAACGTTCTGACCTCATCTAAAGTCATATCCAATGTCCGGCAATGCAAGATAAATTGTAGCCGTTCTAGATGCTCCTCGCGATACAGACGATAGTTGCCAGCACTACGCGAAGGCTCTGGTAATAGCCCCTCCTTTTCATAATAGCGAATGGTCTCTACTGTGGCGCCTGTGCGTTGAGCAAGCGCACCAATTTTGATGAGCATTATGACCTCTTTTTTTAAAATATGAACAAATTGACAGCTAGAGACGGCACAAATAAATACCTTGGTAGCCTCTATATAGTGTTGACTCTAAAGCCACTACAGGGTTGATAATAGCATTATTCAAAGGAGATACGCCTATGCAATATCGTATAGAAGGGATGGATTGTGCCAGTTGTGTGGGCAAGATTGAGACGGCGCTTGCCCGTATGCCTGGGGTTTCTGATATCCGGCTAAACTTCGCTACAGAAAAATTAGAGTTAACCTTAGCGGATGATGCAGCGACTCAGCCCAATGATATCGAAAAAACTATCAAGAGCTTAGGGTTTGGGATAGCCAGTAGCGACCCTGTAGAAGACACGACGGCTGTAGCTGCGACTAGCGATAAGGTAACGCCTGCCCAACACTGGTGGCAAACGCGCAAGGGCAAGCAGGTCGTTGGGCTGGGCCTATTGATGAGTGGGGCGTATATCATTGCATTACTGGTACCTGAATACGGTACATGGATATTTGCAGTGGCCGTCTTGGTGGGTGTGTTCCCCTTTGTCCGGCAAGCTTGGGCGCTGGCTCGGTCGGGTTCAATTTTTTCTATTGAAATGTTGATGTCGGTAGCGGCAATAGGCGCACTAATAATTGGTGAGGCTGAAGAAGCTGCGGCAGTAGTGTTTTTATTCTCAGTCGGTGAGTTGTTTGAAAGTGTGGCAGCAGATCGGGCGCGTGCCGGGATTAGAGCTTTGGCCGCTTTGGTGCCCAAGACCGCTATCTTATTAGATGCTCAAGGTAAGCAGAGCACAGTGGCGGCGAGTGCGCTGCAAGTCGATGATTTGGTGTTGGTCCATCCTGGCGATAGTGTGTCAGCTGATGGAGTGATTGTAGATGGGGCTTCTAGCCTTGACGATTCACCTGTGACCGGAGAATCGGTGCCCGTGGCTAAAGCGCTTGGCGATCAGGTATTTGCAGGCTCAATCAATATTGATGGGGCGCTACAAGTACGCGTAGAGAAGACCGCCGCTGACAACACCATCGCCCGTATTATCGAGCTGGTAGAGCAAGCACAAGCTTCCAAAGCCCCTATCGCTAGGTTTATTGAAAAGTTTAGTCGTTACTATACTCCTGCCGTGATGGCCATTGCTGCCCTGATTATTATCGTGCCGCCATTGTTGCTGGGGGGCGAGTGGGCGACTTGGTTGTATCGGGGTCTGGCGTTATTATTGATTGCCTGTCCTTGCGCCCTAGTATTATCAACCCCTGCGGCTATCGCCTCTGGTCTGGCAGTGGGGGCGCGCCGTGGACTATTGATTAAAGGGGGTAGCGCTCTAGAAACCATCGGGCGAGTAGAAACGGTAGCTTTTGATAAGACCGGTACTTTGACTCAAGGTGAGCCGCGCGTGACGGATGTGATTGCTTTTACGCAAACCGATTTAAGCGTGCAAGAGAAAAGTTTGCAAGGAAAAAGTGGTCAAGGTGAGAATGAGTATAATCAGAACACGAGTGCTCAGAATGCCCTATTAGCGCTGTTTGCCAGTGTGGAAGCCAGCTCTAGTCATCCTTTGGCTAAAGCTATCCTCCAACATGCTGAAGCCGCGAATGTAACTGTGCCGACTGCCACTAACGCTTCTGCGACGGCAGGCAAAGCGGTGCAAGCGACGGTAGCAGGGCGTTCCCTAGTTATCGGCTCACCGGTCTATGCCGCACAACAGGCGAATATTTCATCGACACAACAGGCACAAATTCAAGCGCTACAAAATGAAGGTAAGACGGTCTCTATCTTGTTTGATGAGCAAACCCGCGAGGCGTTAGGGTTAATAGCCCTGCGCGATGAGTTACGCGATGATGCGCAAGCGGGGGTCGCCAAGCTAAAAGCTATGGGGGTACGCTCCGTTATGCTGACCGGAGACAATCGTTTGACGGCACAAGCACTGGCTAATAATTTAGATGTGGATTGGGAAGCAGAGTTATTACCGGAAGATAAACTGCGCCTACTCAATGATATGAAAGCCAACGGTAAAGTGGCGATGGTGGGTGACGGGATTAATGATGCCCCAGCGCTGGCTACTGCCGATGTGGGAATAGCTATGGGCGGCGGTACCGATGTCGCGCTAGAAACTGCCGATATTGCCTTATTAAAAAGCCAAGTGACTGATATGGCGCATCTTATTGCCTTGTCGCGTGCCACTATGAGCAATATCCATCAAAACGTTATTTTCGCACTAGGCTTAAAAGGGATATTCTTAGTCACTACGATATTTGGGGTGACTGGCTTATGGATTGCGGTCATGGCGGATGCGGGCGCGACCGTGCTGGTGACTTTGAATGCTTTGCGGTTGTTGCGCTTTAAATAAGGGTAGGTTGTTACTCTTTGTAGGTGGTGTTTGTTGGCACTTAGAAGTGGACGGTGACGCTTTCAAATTCCAACGTTAGTAATTATCTAAATTAGCAGCTTAATAAGCATGAAGTTAATATTGCCCTTTAGAAAATTATTTTTAATTGCGAATTTTCAATATTTATTCTATAAAATAAAATGAGTCTTAAATATTGATTATCAAAGATGAATTTTTTATTATAATGTTGAAAGATTAATTTTATCAACTAATGTTTTTTATTTTATATATGAATGTCTGCAATTAAAAAAGTAAGTAAAGCGGATTATTATCACTTTGATAGATAGCCAATAAATCTGTATTAAAAAAATAAATATTTGTAAATCGATATAGTTTTATAATATTTTTTCTCATCATTAGTATGGTAGATAATATGGCAAGTTTAATGAAAAAATTTATAATTGATGATTTTTAGGTTATTGTAATTTATTTTATTAATTAATTTTGCTATAGTTAAATATGGTGTATAGATATATATAATATGAAATTAACTAGCTTTATATAAAAATAATTTTTGAAAAAATTATTTAAAAAAATATAAAATTATAATTTAATAATTAATACATGTATTCTATATGGTTTTTATTATCTAATTATATTAAGTGTGAGTTATGTCTAAGGTGTCCTCAATTACTCGTGTATTAGAGATTATAGAAGCAGTCTCTTATGCGTCTAAACCAATTACTCCACTTGAGTTATCCAAAGAATTACGCATCCCTAAACCGACGGTTCACCGTTTAGTTCAAAATTTGAGTGATGAAGGGTTTATAACAGTCAATACTTGTGGAGGCATTATTCCAGGCAATCGTGTACGTAACCTAAGTGTTGAACTGTGGCAGCAGCGGCAAAATTTTAATGAGCGTCAAATTATATTACAGCGCTTAGTAACTGATGTTAAAGAAACTTGTGGTATTGCAGTCCCTTATAATGTAGATATGATTTATACAAACCATGTGCAGACCATGTTGCCATTACAAGTATATATACCGGTGGGAGAGAAATCTCCAGTATGGTGTACAGCGACAGGTAAGTTGTACCTTAGTCAATTGAGTACACATGGTCGTCATAGGATTTTAGAAAAACTGACATTAGATAGATTTACGAGAAATACTATCTATGACATAGATGTATTAAATGTTGAACTGGATCAGATTTCTGAAACAGGCATTGGTATAGATAATGAAGAGTTTATTTCGGAGATGGTTGCTGTAGCAGTTCCAATATTAGATAAGAACTCTAAATACCTAGCTTCACTATATATGCATGGGCCTACCACTCGTATATCTTTAGCTGAGTTATTGACATACGTGCCTCGATTAAAGACCGCAGCCCAAGAGATTCAAACTTTGATAGATTAGTGAAAAGAGTAAAAACCTATATGAAAAATCTTCTATTATTGAAAATAATAGAAGATTTTAATAGAAAATATGTGAATAGCTGTCTATATAGGAAGAGTCTACTATTAAGGAGTATTTATGAAGATAGTACTGAGTCATCATAACGAATCATAAGACTAGAGAAGTCCTTTTCGCCATAATTGGTACTGTGTTCTTGATATAGTTCTGCCGCTTTAGCACCCATAGGTGTCTCTACATCAGTTGCTTGACTAGTTTGCATAGCAAGATTGAGGTCTTTTAACATAAGATTAGTCATAAAACCTCCCTTATAATGATTACTAGAAGGTGTGCTTTCCATTACTTGAGGATAAGGGTTATAAACTTCTAGTGTCCAGTTACGACCAGAGCTTTGCAGCATAATATCTGATAAAACCTTAGGATCTAGACCATTTTTTACACCTAGATTGATCGCTTCTGTTGTCCCTGCCATAAGTATTCCAAGCAGCATGTTGTTGCATATTTTCGCTACTTGTCCAGCACCATGAGCGCCTGCATGAAAGACGTTTTTACCCATAGAAGTTAGTATAGGCTCTGCTTTAACAAATACCTCAGTATCTCCACCTACTATAAACGTCAATGTACCAGCAATTGCAGCACCTGTGCCACCTGAGACAGGGGCATCTAAAAAATCAATATTAAGCTCAGTTGCGGCTTTAGCTACTATACGAGCGTCTTCTGCTGCAATTGTGCTGCTATCAATAACTAATGTACCTTCAGCTAATTCTGATAATAGACCTTTTGAGTTGCCATCGCCTAAATAGACGGAATGCACATGCTTACCAGCAGGTAGCATACTGATGACAACCTGTGCGCGAGCTACAGCTTCACTCGGACTTTGAGCAACAGTAGCCCCAGCTTTCTGTAATCGATTAGTAGCCTCTACAGACAGATCATATACGCAAAGCTTATACCCTGCCTTTATTAGGTTCTCTGCCATTGGTGCACCCATATTACCTAGTCCAATAAAGGCAATATTAGGCTTATCCGTATTTTTTTCTGTATTCATACTGTCGTTCCTTAACAACTATGCTTTTATATTAAGTTTTCTAATAACAATTAATAAGCTGGCATAACTATTGTGTTTGAAGTCATATCTTATTTATAAGTATTTTTCAGACAGACTAAGTTACAATCTGCCTGAAAATTTCTTAATTATTAGGATGATACTTACATTGAAATAGTTGTGTTGACTTTGCCTTTACTGGCTTCATCATCAAACCAACGAGCAGTTACTGTTTTAGTTTGAGTATAGAATTGCACTGCTTGTTTCCCATAAGCTCCTAAATCGCCCAATCTACTGGCACGAGAACCTCCAAATGACAACATTGGTAGAGGCACAGGAATAGGTAAGTTAATGCCTACTTGACCGACTTCAATATCTTGCTGGAACTTATGAGCAGCTGCGCCAGATTGAGTAAATATAGCAGTACCATTGCCATTTGGATTCGCATTGACTATTGTAATAGCTTCATCTAAAGACTCTGCATGCATGATGCACATTACTGGACCAAAGATTTCTTGTTCATATATTTGCATGTCTGTAGTGACTTTACTGAAAATAGTTGGTCCCACAAAGTTACCTTTCTCAAAGCCTTCAACTTTTATGCCGCGACCATCAAGTATTAATTCTGCTCCTTCCTCAACACCAGTATCAATTAAACGCTCTACACGTGCTTTAGCAGCTGGAGAAATTAGAGGGCCTAAATCTAAGTCGTTCTTCCCAGCTGAAACCACAAGCTTTTCAGCTTTAGCTTTAATCTCGTCAATCCATTCAACAGCTTCGCCAACTAGTACTACAACGGACAATGCCATACAGCGTTGTCCAGCAGCACCAAAAGCAGCACCGGTTAGTTGGTTAAGAGTTTGTTCTTTATTGGCATCAGGTAAAATAATCGCGTGGTTCTTAGCACCTATCATGCACTGCACTCGTTTACCTGCTTTGCCTGCTCGTTCATAGACATGTTGACCAACATGAGTAGAACCAACGAATGAAACGGCTTTAATATCTGGATGATCACAGATGGCATCAACGGTAGCTTTTCCGCCATGAACCACGTTTAAGACACCTTCAGGCACACCAGCCTCAAGAGCAAGTTCTACTAAACGCATAGTAACCATCGGATCTTGTTCAGAAGGTTTTAATACAAAAGTATTGCCTGTAGCAATAGCCATTGGGAACATCCACAATGGAATCATTGCGGGGAAGTTGAAAGGAGTAATACCAGCGCATACGCCTAGTGGCTGCCAGATGCTATAGGTATCTACACCATTCGCCACATTTTCGACAAAATCGCCCATTTGCAGATTGCCAATGCTAGCAGCATGTTCAACTACTTCTAAACCTCGGAATACATCTCCTCGAGCATCTGCAATTGTTTTACCTTGCTCGGCGGTTAGAATTTCTGCAAGTTCATCCATATGCTCACGGATAAGTGCTTGGTATCTTAAAAAGATACGAGCTCGGGCTGTAATAGGTGTGCTACGCCAGGTCTTAAATGCTTTTTTAGCACAAGCAACAGCTTCGTTAATTTCATCATCAGTTGTTTGAGGGACTTTAGCAATCACTTCTTGAGTAGCAGGATCATGGATATCAATCCATTCTGAAGTTGAAGAGTCAACGAATTGGCCATTAATGAGTTGTTTAACTTGATGCATAAGAAATCCTTATCTTTTTCTGTCTGTTTTTGAATTGAAGTTGAGTTTTTTCTAGATGAATCATCTATAGGTCAGTGTTAGTAAGTGACAATTATTCTCTCCTATATATTTGATCTAAATATTTATTTTTAAAAGGCACCAAACATGGTTCCTAATACGATAACTACTACTAGAGCAAATAGAGGTATCATCACGGCTGTAGCAAATATGTCTTTATAGGACTCTTTATGAGTTAGCCCGCAAATAGCTAGCATAGTTATTACTGCTCCATTATGAGGTAGAGAGTCCAAGCCACCAGACGCTAGCGAAGCAATACGATGCATTAATTCAGGGTCAATATTATATTGTTGTGCCAGTTGCATATAATTTGCTCCCATAATTTCTAGAGCTATGCCTAAACCACCAGAAGCTGAGCCTGTAATACCTGCCAAAACGTTAATCATAATAGCTTCTGAGATAAGAGGGTTGCCTGGTGCGATGGCTATGAGATATTGCTTAATGATGGTAAAACCTGCAAGCGTAGCAATAACAGAGCCATAACCTACCTCAGATGCCGTATTAAAGATCGGTAATAAAGATCCCATGGCGCCTTTATTTAAGCTATCTGTCAGATTACCTATTCTCTTAAAGTTCATCACAATGACGAAGATACAAGCTATGAATAAAGATAAAATTATCGCCCAAATACCGATTACAGAGCTTAAAGCTACTCCACCAAATTTTTCATCGGCTAGATAGCTATTGTTCCATAGTGGAATTACCATTTTGGAAAAAACATAGTTACCCGCTATAACGATGATGATTGGTGATATTGCAAGCCAGAAGTTAGGTAAATCAATGCCAGAATGTGGTTCTTTCTCATTTAATGTATGGTTGCCATAGCCTTCATTACGATGCTTTGCAATATTAAGCTGTCGTCTCATCCATAGCATGCCACCACCTAACATGATTATTGACGCAATAATTCCTAAACCTGGAGCTGCAAATGCATCGGTTTCAAAATAGGGCATAGGTATAACGTTATGAATTGAGGGAGTGCCAGGTAATGCTGTCATTGTCAGAGTTAAAGCACCAATACAAATTGCGCCTGGGATAAGTCTTTTAGGAATATCCGCCTGTTTGAATAATGCAGCTGCAATAGGATATATCGCAAAGGTAACTACAAAGGCAGATACTCCACCATAAGTTAGAATGGCGCAGGCTATTACTACTGCTAATAAAGCATGTCTATCACCCAATTTGTTAACAATGTTACGCGCGATACTGTACGCATAACCTGAGTCTTCCATCAACTTTCCGAAAATAGCGCCCAGTATAAATAATGGAAAATATTTGATGGCAAAGCCGCCCATACCTTTCATGAATACTTCAGTATAAATACCAAGTGATTGGCTCGCCTCACCACTAAGGACTACGGCTAAAATAGCAAGCACAGGTGCTAGGACTAATACGCTGACACCGCGATATGCTAAATACATTAGCAAACCTAAAGACAATACAATTGCAAAAATTCCCATAATTTAGTTTCCCTTCCATGGAAAATTTGATAGATATATTTTTAAAACTTTTGTTCATTAATTAACACTCTTAAATAATAATTAAGAGGTATTGTTAGCTAATGTATTGGCAGCATCTATAAGAAAGGGTGTCATTTGAGAAAAATTAAGTATCTGAGGTACTTGAGTTTCCCGATACATAATGGGATTTAGACTGTTCATAATAGCTATTCCGTGCTTGTACTATATGGGCTACAACTTAACTACCAGGACCAACCTTTTGGAATAGTATTTGGTCTGATCCTTGAGGCTATCCATAGCGATTTATTAATGATACGTTTCGTATCGATTTAAGAATCTAACAAATAGATAAACATACGTCAACCAAAAAATTTAAACTTACTAATTCACTAATTGGATTACAACTTAAGTTTGAGACACGTTAAAAGTACCAAAGCATGACCATTAGCTCGATAGAGCTAAATGTATTTTTCAGATTTTTACTGAGAAACAAGGAGGATTATTGATTCAAGGAATACAGAAAACCTAATGTCAAAAGATATAAATCAATCGACTTATCGATAATGAGTAATCTGGAAAAGAAGTAGAAAAGACAGAAAAATTGCCAAAAATCAAAAGTGAACTTGTTCCAAATAGACTTACGAGAGTTTTTTATAATTATAAATTCAAAGCTGGGCTTTATTCAGTACAGCCACTATTAGCCTAAGTAATATAAGTTTTATGACTTACCTTCTTGTTATTCATAAAAAAATCTGATATTTTATTAAAACGATAAATTTCGTATCATTTTATAAAAATACCTAATGGATTAGGGTCTTAAAAGGATTAGAAAGGATGTCAAATAAAATTATACTGCCTAGAATAATGGAAGTTGGCCGAGAGGCCTGCCAAAAACTACCAGGAATTTTAAAAAGTTTAGGGGTTAGAAAACCACTTATCATCACGGATTGTATGATGGTAAAGCTAGGCTATGCTGAAAAAATACAATCTATTTTGAATCTAGAAGGGATAAAATCTGATGTTTTTTCAGATACTGTTCCAGAGCCAACTGAGAGCTCTATCAAGGCAGGTGTTAATCAGGTACAAGGTAATGATTACGATGTATTGATCGCCTTAGGTGGCGGCAGTCCGATAGATAGTGCTAAAGCAATTTCAATTTTAGCTACATTTGGTGGTTCGATTTATGACTATAAGTTTCCTAGACAAGTAGATGAAAATGGTCTGCCAATTATCGCTGTGCCTACAACTGCGGGAACAGGATCAGAAGTAACTAGATTTACGATCATCACTGACGAAACCAATAATGAGAAGCTGTTATGTATGGGTATGGGCTTCATGCCGATAGCTGCAATTGTTGATTATAGTTTCACGATAAGCGTACCTTCTAGGACTACAGCAGATACTGGTATCGATGCCATGACTCATGCCATCGAAGCTTACGTTAGTCAGAAAAATAATGCTTATAGTGACCAACAGGCACTAGCAGCCTTAAGATTGATTGGACGAAATATACAGCGAGCTTATCATGACGGTAACGATGAGAGCGCACGTGAAGCGATGATGTTAGGCTCTACTTTGGCAGGTATCGCTTTTAGCAATTCATCGGTAGCATTAGTACATGGGATGAGTCGACCAATCGGTGCATTTTTCCATGTACCCCATGGTTTATCAAATGCAATGCTATTACCAGCTATTACAGAATTTAGTATAGCAAGTACCCCCAAACGTTATGCAGACTGTGCTCGTGCTTTGGGGGTTTCCAGTTATAGCGACACTGATACACAGGCCAATAACAATTTAATCTCTTATCTAAAAGATTTAAATGAAGAACTTCTGGTTCCTACATTAGCAGAATTTGGCGTGCAACAAAGTGAGTTTGATGCTCTTGTAGATACTATGTGTGAGCAAGCATTTACATCAGGTTCACCTTCTAATAATCCTCGTATCCCTTCTCTAGAAGAGATGTTAGACCTCTACAAATCATTATGGATAAATGAGCATACAACAGCGATTTCAGCTAGCTGACAGCTCTAAGTTTCAATTCCTTTATCAAAAAATTTATAGGTTAATATTTTATGAATACCGTAGGACATTTTATTAATGGCAAGATGATTGCTGAAGAGAATCAAACTCAACCTATCTATAATCCAGCTACTGGAGAGGTTACTAAACAAGTTGCTTTAGCCTCTACCAAGACTATTGACCAGGCTATTGCTGCTGCCAAATCTGCGTTTCCGAAATGGAGCAAAACACCCCCCATTAAACGTACGAAAATTATGTTTAGATTTAGAGAATTGCTAATCGAAAATGCTGATGAAATCTGTCGATTAATTGGTGAAGAACATGGCAAAATAATTCATGATGCTCGTGGCGAGTTGCAGCGTGGAATTGAAAACGTCGAATATGCTTGTGGCGCACCAGAGTTGCTAAAAGGTGAGCATAGTCGCAATGTTGGTACGGATATAGATTCTTGGAGTGAGTTTCATCCATTAGGCGTAGTAGCTGGTATAACACCTTTTAACTTCCCTGTAATGGTCCCGCTCTGGATGTTTCCGATGGCTATAGTCTGTGGGAATACTTTTGTTTTAAAACCTTCCGAGCGTGATCCAAGCGCAATCATGTTTGTTGCGAAGCTTCTACAAGAAGCAGGGTTACCGAATGGGGTATTCAATATAGTTAACGGGGACAAAACTTCAGTTGATGCTATCTTACATCACTCAGATATTGAAGCTGTTAGCTTTGTAGGCTCTACACCTATTGCTGAATATATTTACACTACAGCATCTGCTCAAGGTAAACGTTGCCAAGCTTTAGGTGGCGCAAAAAACCACGCAATTGTGATGCCAGATGCTGATTTAGATAATGTTGTTACCTCATTATTAGGCGCAGCTTTTGGTTCGTCAGGAGAGCGCTGTATGGCATTATCGGTCGCTGTAGCAGTAGGTGATGATACTGCAGATAAGATAATAGCTTCACTAAAACCGGCTATAGAAAAGCTTAAAATTGGCATTCATTCAGATGAGGATAATGATTTTGGGCCAGTCATTACTGGAGCCCATAAATCTAAAATTCTGGGACATATACAAAGTGCTTTAGACCAAGGAGCGGACTTAGTAATTGATGGCTCTAAAGCTGCACCCGCTGGATATGAAGAGGGATTCTTTGTTGGCCCCACATTAATTGACCGCGTAACTAAAAAAATGGACAGTTATAAAGCAGAAATTTTCGGACCAGTCTTGCAAGTTATCCGTGTTCAAACAATGGAGGAGGCTGTTCAGCTCATCAATGAACATGAATATGGTAATGGAACATGTATCTATACTAGGGATGGTGAAGCAGCTCGTTATTTTATCGATAATATTCAAGTAGGCATGGTTGGAGTAAATATTCCATTGCCTGTACCGATAGCTTCACAAAGTTTTGGTGGTTGGAAGCGGTCACTATTTGGTGATTTGTCGATATATGGTCCGGATGGTGTGAGGTTCTTCACACGACGTAAAACGATAACTCAACGGTGGCCTAGTACAAAATTAAGAGAAGAAAAGCAGTTTTCTATGCCTACTTAGCAAGTTTTTTATGTCTATCGTATAAGACATAAATTATACCTTTAATCGAATTAATGAAGTGTGTGTTTATAAAGACTTAGAAAAGTGCAAAGCTCGTACTTCTCTAGCTAGCTGATAAAGATGTGATAAGGGTAAAAACACTGTCAATTAAAAGAGCTCAGCTGCAGACTAAATATTAATTTTGCTTAACTTCGATTTAAAATAGATTCGCAATATCTAAACCAACCCCGATCATCTGATTGGGGTTTTTATTGCTTGACTATTGCCGTTTAATTTCATTATAGTCATTAGTGTAAGCCTATGTTTCTTAAAAGTTAATTAAATCTTAGTTGCGAGGCTGTGCTCGCTATAAAGTCGATGTCTAAAGGATGGATATCATCACTTAGAGCTTAGTACTGTTAAGGCTAGTAATGGAACTCTTCAACGGAAGGGTTTTAAGCGTAATAGTTTGGGGAGCCACTGACTACAGGTAGGGGTTATCACAAGCTAAAAAAGGCCTATCTCTAGCAAGAGCGTCAACCAAGAGGTATGGCTATGGTGGAATAGTATTAATGATTAAAACTAAGCTGCCAAAATTATGTTTCTTCTATTTACATTGCACAGATCTATGTTTCGAAGATTTATGTTTCTTAGATAAAGGTAAAAAGGAATTTACACTTTTAATTCAAGGAGAGATAAGATGAAATATTCTAAAATGGCCTTACTAGCCGTCACCACCGCCTTCTTTTTGCAAGGATGTAACGAAGACTCAAACTCCAATAAAACAACCATTCCACCGCCCGATCCCAAAGCCGAAGTCGTAGGGGTCTGGACCAGCGATGACACGGACAGTGATCTATTAGGTCTCGTCTTTTTGGATGATGGGACTTATGTCCATGTACAAGTCGATGAAGCACCAACCGTCCTCGCAAGGCAAACCTACGCCGTATCAGCCTTTAATAATCAAGCAGCCGTCGTCGATAAGCAAACGTATGCCGTACAGTCTGCAGCCAGTGCAGGCGATGGTATGGAGTGGGGTGACTATAGTATTGATGCCAAAACTGGGTTATTAACCACCACGCAAAAATTTGATAATAATGGGGGTAATGGTCTGTCTGACACGCTGACTCGCTATATTAAAGTCGCTGATGAAAAGCTGACGATGCAAATCGATCTCAATAACGATGGCGCCATAGGGAGCGATGAGACCTTTAGTTTCTCGAAAACCAAGTCTGAAAATCATTTAGGATTTTGGAGAAGTGGCGACGCC
>Ga0098065_1000657_pt1 | contig 14909 bp, 11 predicted proteins | sample 25_taG_FD_75062 | JGI IMG/M metagenome (GOLD analysis project Ga0098065, IMG submission 75062) | Marine viral communities from Cariaco Basin, Caribbean Sea - 25_WHOI_OMZ | ecosystem: Environmental > Aquatic > Marine > Oceanic | place: Caribbean Sea: Cariaco Basin | collected 2014-11-08 | reverse complement strand
GCATGGTAAGCATGGCCACCATTCTCATAAGCACGCATGATATTAAGCCACTGTTTTAGATCTAAGCTAAAGCTAGCAGATTCAGTCGCCTCAACTTTCGCCACCGCGGCTGCGCTTAGCATAGCGAGACCGGCACATGGGGTGCTGCTCCAGCCCTTTTGTGGCGCGCTAATTAGTACGTCGATACCCAAATCTTTCATATCTAGCCAGATACACCCTGAAGCGATACAGTCGATGACCAAAAGGCCGCCCACACTATGCGTCGCTTCGGCTAAAGCTTTGATATAGTCGTCTGGTAAGATCATACCTGAAGACGTCTCTACGTGCGGGGCAAAGACCACGGCAGGTTTTTGTTCTTTAATAGCTGCCACTGCTTTTTCGATTTCTACTGGCGCGAAAGGCTCAGGTTGTTCGTCTAGGCCTTCGTCTTTACGATCAGCACAAAGTACCGTAGTCGATTTTGCAAAGTTGCCTTTCTCTAGGATTTGCGTCCAACGATAGCTAAACCAACCGTTACGGATAATCAGGCAATCCGCATCTTTAGCCAATTGATTGGCGACCGCTTCCATAGCGTAAGTTCCTGAACCCGGTACGATAACCGCAGCTTCAGCGTTATAAACAGTTTTCAGATTACTCGACAAATCATTCATCACTTGCTGAAAGACTTTCGACATGTGGTTGAGCGCACGATCCGTATAAACGACGGAATACTCTAACAAGCCATCAGGATCAATATCGGTTAATAAAGCGGTCATAGGAAGCTCCATTTCGTGTTATTCGTTAAGGGTGAGCAATAGGGGACAGGTGCTAATATGGTGAACTTTTACTACCCTGTCAATTACTGCAAAGTCAGGAAATAACCTAGGCTTTATAAAAGCCGACAATAACGGCGAGAAGACAGCGGCATTGCCAAGATTATAAAGCAAATAAAAAACCTGACCATATGGTCAAGATTATGCTATTTCTCCGGCCTTGTACAGTCTACTCACTTATATTTATTGTATAAATTATTACCACTGACTTAAGGGCGACGGCGATAGGCCTCTTTTAACCCACCCACGACGAAATTCAGCAAATCAGCATCGCCTTCTCGCGCAGCCTTACGCATCAATTTGGAAGGGGCATGCGAGAGCGTTTGCGTCAGTTTACGGGTCAGCTCCGCCATGATTTCTTCAGCCGAGTGCTCGCCTTGTGCCAATTGGTTCAACGACTCTGCTAATAACTGGTCGGTATGGGCATAGGCCTGAGCGCGATAAAGCTCAATATCATGGCCGACTTGGCGCACTTGAAAGCGTCTTTCAATCTCAACGACCAACTGGCTCACTAGCAATTCGGCATCCACCGCCGCTTGGCGACGCTGCTCGATATTACCGGCAATGACGTGCTGTAAATCATCGATGGAATAAAGATAAACATCATCCATACGACTGATGGCCGAATCAATATCGCGCGGTACCGCCAAATCTACCATTAACATCGGTTGGTAGCGGCGTTTTTTTAGGGCAGCCTTGGTCATATCGCGATCAATCAACATGTCCATACTGCCACTACAGCTGCTGACAATATCGGCTTGCGGCAGCAAAGTAGGTAACTCTTGCAGACTGTGCACGACCACATGATGGCCCATACCGCGCAATTCTTCAGCCAAGGCTTCGGCACGCGGGGCGCTACGGTTACAGATAATCACTTTGCCAATGCCAAGTCCGGCAATATGGGTAGCGACCAAACGGTTCATCTCGCCTGCCGCCACCAATAATAAAGTACGCTCTTCAACCCGATCAAAAATCTGCGTGACCAGTTTGGCAGCAGCAAACCCTAAAGATACCGCCTGCGACCCCACTTTTGTGTCATTACGCACTTGCTTGGTCGCGGCAAACACTTGATCTATAATCCAACCAAAGCGCGTACTCATACCGCCCAACTCATGCGACAGACTCACCGCTCTTTTAATCTGCCCTAAGATTTGTGGCTCACCCAAAATCATGGAGTCGAGACCTGACGCCACGCGCAACCAATGGGTCAGCGCATGCGAGTCCACATAACGATAGAGATAAGGTTGGATTTGTGCGACTGACATATTTTTGAAGTTGGCCAGCCAGGCATAGATACGATCAATATATTGCTGATCGCTTAACAGACGCGGCTCATTGGCCGGCGTTGCCGTCGCATTAGTAGAGAGGGTTTCCGCAGTGCCCGCTTCACTTTTAGGCAACATAGCATAGATTTCAGTACGGTTGCACGTAGAGACAATAACGCTGCCGTCGGTGAAGGTGTTAAGCTCACAGATAGCCGTCGTCAGGTCATCGCCCACAAACGCCAAACGCTCACGCATGGCGACAGGTGCGGTTTTATGATTAAGCCCGATGACCACTAATCTCATTATGTATTGACCATAAAAACGACGCTAAGAATGGGCAGATTGATTTGACAAATCTAGCTATAACGACTATGAATCATAGCCTTAAGAGTCTGCGGCACGCTCACTGCTGTAAGATACGCCTAGCGAAAGGCGCATTTAAAACCGACTATTATATCACTGTTGCCTAAGTTATTTAATACGCAGCAGTATTTAAGCCAATGCCCTGCTAGCTATGACGTACTTAATTACCGCTAATCACACGTAATCACCCCAGTATTAACGCAAAGCCCTACCCTAAACCCAAGTATACAAAGGGATGATAGTCTCTACTTTATTCGAGTCGCTAAGCTTGGTAACATGAGTACTATTGTACCGCTGAGGGCAGTACTTTTATAATGCGATGAAGTAACGGTTAATTGAATAATATAATTCAATAGTCGTCACTTACTAGCGGTTATTTAACTGCCCTCATTTCATAGCCGTCATTAAATATTAAGCAAGGCACGTGCCCGTGGTATTCGCCGCTCTATTAGCAGCAATAACAACACTATCAGCATCTTTACGTCAGCCCCTTTATGACTCTCCATAATAAAGGGCTATGCATTTAGGCCAGTGCAACGAGCGGGCTTGCTACCGTCACAGTTTATAGTTGGCATTACTATAGCTACATTTTTGGGAACGTACTGAGCTTATGCGTCTTTTAAGAGTTAAGTTTCTATATAGCGCAGTAGATCGCGCCGCTGCAGCGACTTACTCCTCACTCTGCGCTTATATTCATCTTATTTTGCCTTATTGTTTACAACATAAGCGGGCTTTGTTGTTGGCGGCATTTATGTGCAGCAGTATGCCTGCGCAAGCCAATATTTTTGACCCTTTACTGCAAATTCTAATGCCTTCTTATAGCACTGAGCCCAAAGCTAATGAGGCTTTTGCGCCCATTGAAACCCTCGAAAACCAAGAGCTCAATAAAACCACGCCAACGACTATAGACCAAAATAAAATCCCCACTTCCCTTAATAAATTACGCACGCCGCAATCTCCTGTTGCTCAAAATCTGACGACGGTACCTGCTATTAACGAGCTACCAAAAGCTGTTAATGAGCTACAGAACAACACAGCTAATGCGTTAGACAATGACGCTTTAGATAGCGAGACTTTAGATAGCAATACTTCAGATAGCGAGACCTTGGATAACGAGGTTTTAGATAACGACACCTTAGACAGTGAAGAAGAGTGCGCTAATAATAACTTAGCCAATGCCTTGCCGACACCAGCTGCAGACAGTCCCCTACCTGAGCCAAGCCTGTATGCCTTATTAGACGCTGAGTTTGCTATCGATCGTGGCGAGCCTGAGCGTGGATTGGCCATTTATAAGCGCCAAGCTTGCTTGCGTGATGCCACTGCCGTGTTTGAGCGTGCCCTCGCGTTATCGTTAAGCTTTGAAGATACTGAGGACTCGCTACAGTTTGCTACCGCTTGGCAGCAACAGAATCCAGACCATGTGCCCGCTTGGTTTTATGTCGCGCATTTGGCTTTAAAAGCCCACGATTATGAATTAGCTGGCGAGACGTTAAGCCGTATCCTTCGCTATGATCCACGCGCGGATTTGAGCGAAATTCTGATTGGTATTTATCCCAATAAAGAGCAGGACCAACGCGAACTGCTCGAGACGCTCCAGTATTTAGACAGCCAGCAAAACGCTTCGTTGTCAGTCCTCAAAGCAGGCTTATTACTGAAATTCAACGAGCCACAAGCCGCGCTGCTCAACGTCAATCAGACCCTAAAAATGCAGCCGGATAATGTGCCCGTCATTACCCTAAAAGCTGATATTTTACGCAAACTGGTGACGCCGCAAGAAGTGCTCGCTTATGTGCAACAAGCCCGATTGCGCCTACCCAATCGTAAAAGTCTATATCTATACGAAATTCGCTATTACCTAGAGTTGGCACAGAGTCGCCAAGCTTGGGAGCTATTGTTAGAGGCCAACAAACGCTTTGCCGACGATGCAGAGATTACCTTACTGGCCGCTTTGGTCAGTTTGGATATTGAAGAATATGAGGAAGCAGACCGTCTGCTCAATACGTTAGCAAAGAGTCCGCATTATTTAGATCAAGCCTATTATTATCTGGGCGTTAGTGCTGAGCGGCAACTGCGCTTTGAGGAAGCCAAGAGCTATTTTAATGCGGTCATGCAAGAGGATTTGGTGTTAGCCGCTCGCAAAAAAGTCGTGGCTTTTGAGTTAATTGATAATAATGTCGCTGAGGCTATCAAGACCTTGCAAGTGCTGCGCTCTGACTTCGATGTGTTTGCGCCAGATAGTTATATTATGCAAGCCGATATTTTGCGACAGCAAGGTGAGTCTAAAGCGGCCAAAGAGCTATTAACCACGGCCAGTCAGCGCTATCCGGATGATGAGGCCCTGCTATTTGCACGCGCGCAGCTGTTAGATGATAAAGACGACTTTATCGTTAAGCGTACGCTACTGACTCATCTGCTATCCCAAGCGCCTGATGATCTCGCCTATCAATTGGTTTACGCACAGTTTTTATTGGCTAATGACCCCAATTCTGCACCGGGCTTAGCACTAGCGCAAGCCATTGTAGATATCCGTTATGACGACCCACGACACGATAACGGACGCCAGCTTGAAGCCTTGAATCTATTGGCGAGCAGTGCCTTAGCCAATGATAAATTCACTAAAGTTATCGCCTACTTACAGACCCCTTATGAGGTCTCACCGACCTTACACTCAGGCGTACTCCTGCTGCGCGCTTATCAAGGTTTAGGCGATGAAGAGGCTGTAACGGCCTTATTAGCAGAGCTGCAACGTAGATTTGCCTTTGGTCAACAAAATGTCAACGATAGTATTCAGATTTATTAGCCGAACGCAGTTATCTTATTAGCTTTATGGGCCCATGTCGTATTTTTATGCGCTGCTATCGCAACTGGGCCTTTTACAGCTGCCGTCTCGCTGACTTGATTTTATAAGGAAATTTTATGCGCCAAAGCTATTTTGCTAATACCAACTCTCCCCTACCTCTAATGTCACTCAAGTCGCTAGCTGGTATAGCCATGATGGCCGGCCTACTCGGTGTGACAGGCTGTCAATCAATGCAGACTAAAACGCCAGCGCCGGTTATTACCACCCCTGGCGGTACTGTCACGGCACCTGCGAAACTCGATACTTTTACTATCAATGGTAAAATTGGTATTACCACCCCTGCTACCGCACAAGCTCCTACTCAAGCCGGCAGTGCTTTTTATGCTTGGGGACAGCAAGGTGATCGTTTTGCTATCGAACTGGTCGGGGCGCTCGGTATTGGCAAAACGAATATTGAATATAATGGTCAAACGGCCACTTTAGTCAGTGAAAAAACGGGCAGCATGACGGCTAGTAGCCCAGATGAGTTACTAAAGAAAGCCACGGGTTGGCAAGTGCCTATCTCGCAACTGCCGTATTGGATTTCTGGCAAACCAGCCCCTTCTGATAGCGGTCAGCAAGTCGATGAAGCTGGGCGTTTAGTAGCTGCGGTCAATGGCGATTGGACGGCAAACTTCACTTACGAAGGCGCTAAGATTCTACCGAGTAAAATTAACGTACGTAGCGATCAAGGCCATAAAGTTGTGATGACCATTCTGCATCAAACAGTGCAATAGCCAGTTTGTAGAGCAAAAATAGTAATATGCCATCAGCAGTATTAACCAATAGGTAGCCATGTCTCGTTTAGCAATAAACACTGCAGTTGCTGCAGAAGCCCCGACTTTAAGTCAGTTTTCACCGGCCAAGATTAATTTATTTTTGCATATCACTGGCAAACGTGAAGATGGCTACCATAATTTGCAAACCGTGTTTCGCTTGCTCGATTGGGGCGATACCTTGCATTTTTGGCGACAGGATAATCAGCAGATTAGCCTAATTAGCGCGGCTGCGGCTGATACCCTAGCAGATACGGCTACAACGACGCCTCCAAAACTGGATGTGGTCGCTAGTAAGTTGGTCGAACTGACTGGGGCAGACAGCATTACCCAAAATCCAGCAGATAATTTAATTATCAAAGCTGCGCAAGCCTTGCTCGACTATTTGCTACAGACTAGCTTACCTACCAATGCCTCGCTCTTACCCCAAACCCTACCGCAAATAACAGTACAAATAGACAAAATTATCCCGATGGGCGCAGGCTTAGGGGGTGGTTCTTCCAATGCCGCCACGACATTGATGGCGCTAAACGAGCTATGGCAATTAAAACTATCGCAACCCATACTGCTTGAGATAGCGGCGAAAATTGGCGCGGATGTGCCCATTTTTATATTTAATCAAGATGCTATTGCTGAGGGTATAGGCGAGCAATTGACGCCGATTAATTTACCAAAACAGCGGTATTTAATGCTGTTACCGCAAGCTCATGTCAATACCGCTCAACTGTTTGGCCACCCTGCGTTACGTCGTGATTGTCCAGAATTAACCTTAGCGCAGATTGCCGCTGAATCGCTAGACTACTTATGGGCATTGACCCCACCTTATCACAACGTTTTTGAGTCCGTAGTCTGTCAATTGGCCCCGCCCGTTAAAGATGCTCTCACTTATTTACAAACGTTAGCCGTGCAACTATCCCAGCCAAACTCTATTACTGGGCAACAAAATATTAAGGCTCGTATGACTGGGTCCGGCAGCACGGTGTTTTTACCTTTACCTCAGACCATAAGCACAGATTTAGCATTATGGATTAAGGAAGCCCCCTGCTCTGCGGTAGTGGTCGACAGTCTTTTTGGCGAGTAAATCAGCACTTTTGCCACTTGATACTCACGCTATCACTGCAGCAATTGTAAGAGGTCATTTAGCCTATTCAATTTTCTAATAATTTAAAGCCGTAAAGCGCAGCAAACTGGTCTTATTTATGTCATAATAGCGCCCTTAAGCACTATTGCGGTTAAAATTACGCTTAATTAGCAGCTATTGTCATAAAGTACTTGCAAATTAGTTTTTTTTAATTATAATAGGTCGCCCATAAAGGGGTATAGCCAAGTTGGTAAGGCATCAGGTTTTGATCCTGACATCCGTTGGTTCGAGTCCAGCTACCCCTGCCATATATTGCGTCATCGCGGCGCTGATAAGTACAGTGATAGTTATAATGTACCGCTATTTTTTAGCTTATTTATAACTTCGATTAATGCCAATTAATATCCTTAATTGGCATTAATTTTAATAATTATTATTAATTTAGTCGGCACTGACCTATCTTAATTGACAACACAGTTAGTATTTCGGTATAGTTCGCAACGAACGCCGCATTGTCTGATTATGAGATTTTCTCCACCAGACCATGTTAGCTTATAGTACTGTGATTGTTGTTATCCTCCTCGGCAGTCTTTGAGGAGATAGCATGCAAGCTTCTCTACTTACAGGGGTATAGCCAAGTTGGTAAGGCATCAGGTTTTGATCCTGACATCCGTTGGTTCGAGTCCAGCTACCCCTGCCATTTTTATGGTACAACCTGTGATACCTTCATCACGACGTTTATTCCTCTTTTCTTATTTTGAGCAGTTTGTCACTGCTTAGCGGTAGCTGCTTGAGTCAATCAATAGGACTTCAGTCATGCCTTATCTGGCGATATTTACGGGTAATGCCCATCCCGAATTAGCGAAAACCGTAGCCGACCACCTCCATATCCCCCTTGGTAAAGCTGATGTCACTCGCTTTTCAGATGGCGAAATTGCCGTTGAAATCAAAGAGCACGTCCGTGGTAAAGATGTCTTTATCCTCCAGCCTACTTGTGCGCCTACCAATGATAACCTAATGGAAATCATGGTTATGGCCGATGCCCTACGCCGTTCAAGCGCAGGTCGTATCACAGCCGTTATGCCGTACTTCGGTTATGCCCGCCAAGACCGTCGTCCGCGCTCAGCCCGTGTGCCTATCTCTGCCAAAGTTATCGCTGATATGCTTAACATCGTTAGCATCGATCGCGTTATGACGGTTGATTTGCACTCTGACCAGATTCAGGGCTTCTTCGATATCCCAGTAGATAACATCTACGGTACTCCAGTACTTCTTAAAGACCTGCAGCAGCAAGGTTATGAAAACATCATGGTCGTCTCTCCAGACGTTGGTGGTGTTGTACGTGCGCGTGCTATGGCCAAGCAATTGGGCGATACCGATCTAGCGATTATTGATAAACGCCGTGCGCGTGCTAACGAGTCGCAAGTGATGCATATCATTGGTGATGTCCGTGACCGTGATTGCGTCATCGTTGATGATATGGTCGATACTGCTGGTACGCTTTGTAAAGCCGCTCAAGCATTAAAAGACAATGGCGCCCGTCGCGTCGTGGGTTATATTACTCACCCAGTCTTATCGGGTAATGCGTTGAAAAATATCAGCGAATCGGCTCTAGACGAGATCGTTGTCACTGATACTATCCCGTTATCAGACGAAGCTAAAGCTTGCTCTAAAATTCGTCAGGTGACTATTGCGCCAATGCTAGCTGAGAGCTTACGTCGTATTAATAACGAAGAGTCTATCAGCGCGATGTTTGAGTAAGTTTAAAAGCTAATCTTTTAAGCCCTACGCTTAGCAAAAATAAAGCCGTCAGTAATCGGTTACTGGCGGCTTTTTTATAGGTATAAATCGCTACTGCAGTCCACTAATATCTAGTGATAGCGTTTTGACTGGATTTTATTCCGTAGGCTGCGTATAATACGCCCTCTCCTTTTAGGTTAAAAACATGAGCTTTATTACTATAAGCGCTGTGATAACGTAAGGATTGTAGATGTTAAGATAGCTACGCTGGTCGCAAGCGTAATATCAGGGCATCATTCATTGAATATTAAGGATACTCCTATGAGTAACGTATTATATACTGTTAAGGGCGTTGCCCGTACAGCCGATCAGCAGGGCAAAGGTGCGAGCCGCCGCCTGCGTAAGCAAAACCTAGTACCAGCTATTATCTATGGCGGTAACGAAGAGCCTACAGCACTATCTATTCGTATGAACGAATTGGTTAAATTGCTTGAAAACGAAGCTTTCTTCTCAAACATCTTGACGATTAATGTCGATGGCGAAGAGCATCAAGCGGTTATCAAAGACCTACAGCGTCACCCAGCGAAAAACATGCCTATGCATGCTGACTTCCAGCGCATTGTTAAGGGTCAGAAGATCCACATGAACATCCCTGTGCATTTCGTAGGTCGTGAAGAAGCGCCAGGTACTAAGAACGCTGGTGTTCTATCTACGCTAGTTTCAGATATCGAAATCATCTGCTTACCATCACAACTTCCTGAATATCTTGAAGTTGATGTGTCTAAAATGGAAATCGGCGATTCTTATCACTTGTCAGACATCGTACTTCCTGAAGGCGTGGTTATCCATGAGCTTGAGATTGAAGACGGTACTGACCGCACTATCGTTAACATGCAGCCACCAACGGTTGAAGAAGTTGACGAAGATGCAGAAGAAGTGGATGCTGATGAAGTACCAGCCACTGAGCAAGGCGGCGAAGGTACTGAAGAGAGCGGTGAAGAAGGCGATAGCGAAGAGTAATCTTCCTACCCCGATTTTACGCATTTCGTTCAGTAAGCAAAAAATAAAGGCATATTATATGCCTTTATTTTTATCCGTAATTTGATCTTTATCTATAACTTGCCTACCGTTTGGCCAGTCGTTCGCTTGTTACTAATGAACAAGACAGTCAGCTGACGATTGCCCAAACGCTAGTCGCCCTATCAGTTAAGTTATGCCACAGTATTGTTAGAATCAGCCGTTAGAATTACCTGCTAGAATTAGCGGCTAGCTGTGAGCGACCTGCCCTATTTGATTTTGTGAGACACCTATGACGCCTATCAAGCTTATCGTCGGTCTGGGCAATCCAGGACCTGAGTACGTGCACACCCGTCACAATACGGGGTTTTGGTATGTGGCACAGTTGGCGGATCGCTTTGGTATCTCTTTGGCCGCGGATAAAAAATTCCATGGCGTGACCGGGCGTGGGCAGATTCACGGTCAAGACGTGCGCTTATTACTGCCGATGACCTTTATGAATAAATCGGGGCAATCAGTGGTGCCGATGGTCAATTTCTATGGCATCGATAATGCCGAGATTTTGATCGCTCATGATGAGCTCGATATTCCTGCCGGTAGCATTAAGCTAAAGACCGGCGGTGGTCATGGCGGTCATAATGGCTTACGCGATATTGCACCCCATATCGGCAATGACTTCCATCGCCTGCGTATCGGTATTGGCCATCCGGGCCATAAGTCCAAGGTTAGCGGTCACGTGTTATCGAAACCTAGCGCTGACGACCAAATTGCTATTGAAGCGGCACTTGAGGCGGCATTAGATGCTAGCAAACTGTTGATTACTGGTGATATCGAAAAAGCTCGCGGTGAGATTAATGGCTTTAAACTGCCGGTTTAATACCAATAGCGCTTGCTACCGATAAGCGCACACTTTTTCGCAATCGCTTATCTATGTAAGCCGTTTTATTTAAAGTAAAAATATTTTATTGCGGTTACCTTTAAGGGGCAAATAACCCCCGTTCAGGATAATCGCTCACCCCCTTACCTTTAAAAGCGCTTTGCATATCCCTATATAGAGCAGGCTGTCATAACTAATTGCTCTAGTTGTCATTATGGCTCCGATTTTGAGAAATGTGTTAGCAGGTATTACTCAGCAGCCTTTCTCTGTCACTAACGCTTGACCCCACCTAGTTTTTGTTATATTTTCTGCGCTCACCACTGAGGAATCGCTTATGTTACTCACTCTGCTTAAATGCAAACTACACCGTGCTCGTGTGACCCACGCTGACTTACACTACGAAGGCTCATGCGGTATCGATAGCGATTTGCTAGATCTGGCAGGCATTCGTGAAAACGAATCTATCGACATCTATAACGTCACGAACGGTAAACGTTTTCGCACTTACGCGATTCGCGCAGAAGCCGGCTCTGGCATCATTTCGTTAAATGGCGCAGCTGCCCACATGGCAGATTTAGGCGATATCGTGATTATTTGTGCTTATGCACAGATGGATGACGCCGAAGCTGATCAGCACTTACCGAAACTGGTCTATTGCGACGAGAATAATGCGGTTAAAGATACGGCGAATATCATTCCTGTGCAGGTCGCTTAAGTTTTAAAGACTCTGTAAGTCCTTATTTTGTATTGCTTGACGATGAACGCTAAATAACAAGTTATTTGGCGTTTTTTTCTATCTAATTTTGGAGATTTTCATGACTTTGGCCATTATTGCGATGATTATTGGCCTGGCTTTATTGGTTTGGAGCGCCGATATTTTTATTGATGGCGCCACAGATATTGCTGTTAAATATAATATGCCCAGTTTTTTGATTGGCGTCCTTATTCTAGGCGTAGGCACCTCCGCCCCAGAGTTGGTAGTATCCGGCTTATCGGCGTTGGCAGGCAGTCCAGGTCTGGCGCTAGGCAATGCCTATGGCTCTAATATTATTAACATTACCTTAGTATTGGGGATAACGGCTTTTATTAGCCCTATTCTCATTCGCGGAGCCATTATTAAGCAAGATATGCCGCTATTGCTAGCCGTCACGTTATTGGGGGCTTGGCAACTGGCCGATGGGACGCTCAGCCGTCTTGATGGTATTGTGCTCTGCGTCGCACTAGTAGTCGTGTTAATGATTCAGATAGTAATGGCTTTACGGCAAGCGGCGCCCACTGAGCCTGTAGCAGCGCTTGATGAAGTCAGTAGTACTCGAGCCATCTTTAGCTTAATCATCGGCTTAGCGGTACTTATCTTGAGCTCTCGTGCCATTGTTTGGGGAGCAGTAGAGTTGGCTACCCTTTGGGGAATTAGCGAGCTGCTCATTGGCCTCACTATCGTGGCTATTGGTACCTCGCTACCAGAATTGGTCGCTACTATCGTGGCGGCACGCCGTGGTGAGCATGAGATGGCCTTAGGCAATATCATCGGTTCCAACTTATTTAATACCCTCGGCGTGGTCGGGTTGGCCGCTATTATTCATCCGCTTGCCGTTGATCCTGTCATTCTATCTCGTGATGTCTTAGCGATGACAATCATCACTATGTTGCTGTTTATCTTGGCAGTCGTCGCTTATAAGCGTAACGGCTACCTCGGTAAAGGCGGTGGCGTTGTGCTCATGACCGGCTTTATCGGTTATACCAGTTGGCTGGTCAGCTCAGCGTTATAACCTGTAAATCTGGAAGCTAGAATATCAGCCCTAGAGAGACACCCGCCCACAAAAAAGCCGCTCATCTTAGATTAGCGGCTTTTTTAGTCTTTCTGGGTACCTGTAGAGCATTGCTCTAGCGGTTACTCTGCAGCATGGGCTTTCTCAAACGCATCATGCTCGGCTTGATAGAGCGTGCCCAAACGTTGCTGTAAATCGTCATCCAAGATAGTACGGGCTTGTTTAAAAAACTTATTTTCTTCTTCTTGGAGATGGTGACGGATTTTTTCGATTAAATCTGCGCAAGTCTCTACCCAGGTCTCTTCGCTAATACGCCCATCTTCCATCGTAGCCAACATCTCATCGATTTCATGATGTTCGGTAATAGCGTGACGCGATAAATCTAAGCCCTCATCATGCTGCATCACTGGGACATACAAGTGCCGCTCTTCGGCCGCCTCGTGCGCGCGCAACTCTAGCTTTAAGCGCTGAAAAATAGCCTTACGCTTGGCAAACTTACTCTCTGCCGCCAACTCATCACACAGCTGACGCTGGTACTCGTGTTTTTCTATTAACGCGGCAAAGATATCTTGTTCTAATTTTAGGCTGGCTTTGCTATTGCTTGCTTGGGACTGGCTCATGAAAACGCTCTCCAAAGTGGTTCAGTGGTGTAACCGGCTACTATAACGAGTTTGCTCGCTACTATTGTCAATATTTACTACCGAATTTGTATTAGAGTGTGACGATTACGAGCGGTTGTTATTTAGTAGTTATTTAATAGCACCATAACGATAACCGCATCAGCCAGCTATGACTTTTTGGCTGATTTGCGATTTCTAAAAGACTCTAGCAGGCCTTCATGTTTTACTTTCGGTACTTTTAAGGTGATGGTATTGGATATCATGTCATGGACGGCAAGCCCGCGACGGTTTAATAAACAAAACAAATAGTTGAATGCCATACCGAGAATAGCACTGGCCAAAATTGCCGCGCGAGTACCATGCATAATATAACCGATAACCCCGCATAGAATAGGCACGACACAGGCGCCTAGGATGCGCTTAATGGCCTGTGGCCAAGTAAGGTAGTGTCCTGTGGCATTGACAGTCTTTAAGCGCCAGGTCTGCATGCCTAGCGTCTGCCCACCGCGACGCCAAAAAATACCGTAAAACCCTATTAACGTTAATAAAAACGCGGGTGTTAATACTAAGTTTTGATACCAAGATGGCAGCGATTGGGCTTGATCTGAGGTGCTGCCCGACTCCATAGTGAGTAGTGTGCCGAGCACGGTCAGGACCGTACCCACCAAAAATAGTAATGCCAATATCAACATACCGTCATATACGATAGCGACCACACGAACACCCGGCCGGGCAATCACGGTTTGCTCTGGAACAGGAGGGGTGGCCGTACGGGTAGGTTTTTTGGAGAGTTTAGACATAGCAGCGACAGCAACTGAACAGTGAAGATACGGCTATTGTACCGTAATGTCTAACGCTGGGCGACGCTTTGCCAGTCATTAGTAGAATTTTAGCGCCATAGCTATAACGGCATCAATATAAAGGCATTAGGCTAAATTATAGACACAAAAAAATCGCCTTAAGTCATTTGACTGGCGATTGTTTTTACTTTTAGTAGCGTGTCTTTTTAAGCTATAAGAAACGACTAAAAATTTCCTGTTAAATGGTGCGCCTGGAGAGATTCGAACTCCCGACCCCTTAGTTCGTAGCCAAGTGCTCTATCCAACTGAGCTACAGGCGCCTTTAACAGCTTACTAATTTCGTTAGAACATTAACTGTCTTAACGAGGTGGCTATTATAGTGAATAATTTCACTAAGTCAACCCTTTATTACCCTGTTAATATTATTTTATTGCGTCTTTTACTCAAGAGTATCAGCAGCTTTAAAATAAATGGCGGTGAAGGAGGGATTCGAACCCTCGATACGCGTTAACGTATACACCCTTAGCAGGGGTGCGGTTTCAGCCACTCACCCACTTCACCTAACAGGTTGTACTACAGCATATATATCTAATAAAGACAATGACCTAAAAAAGGTCTGACATATTAACTATGTCATCCATGCTGTGGGCGAGTATTATAGCAAAGCAAAGACAAATTGCAAGCGTTGACTGCGCTTTTATGAAATCTAATTCCCTAAATGCTGTCAGCCTATGCTATATATGGTAACTTCCCATTACCTGATTAGCAGTTTTGGCATGAATCGCCCCCTAGTTGAGGGGTTTTTCTTTTATCATGCTTATGTTTTATTATGCTTTTTTTATTATTGATCGTTTTTTAGCGAAATTGCGCTTAGTAAGGAGCTTACATGCGTCCCGTAGTCTTATGTTTCTCTGGGCTCGACCCGTCTGGTGGTGCCGGCATACAAGCAG
>Ga0098065_1000653_pt1 | contig 14985 bp, 14 predicted proteins | sample 25_taG_FD_75062 | JGI IMG/M metagenome (GOLD analysis project Ga0098065, IMG submission 75062) | Marine viral communities from Cariaco Basin, Caribbean Sea - 25_WHOI_OMZ | ecosystem: Environmental > Aquatic > Marine > Oceanic | place: Caribbean Sea: Cariaco Basin | collected 2014-11-08 | reverse complement strand
TCGCCCTGGTCAACGAACTGGCAATGATCTTCAAGCGCATGAACATCGACACCCAGGAAGTACTGGAAGCCGCCGGCACCAAATGGAACTTCCTGCCGTTCCGCCCCGGCCTGGTGGGCGGCCACTGCATCGGCGTGGACCCCTACTACCTGACCCATAAAGCCCAGGCGGTGGGTTACCACCCGGAAGTGATCCTCTCCGGGCGCCGCATAAACGACGGCATGGGCCGTTTCGTGGCCAGCGAGCTGGTTAAGGCCATGCTGGACCGCTGCATCCAGGTTAACGGCGCCCGGGTACTGGTCATGGGCCTGACCTTCAAGGAAAACTGCCCGGACCTGCGCAATACCCGGGTGATAGACGTGATCCGCGAGCTCCAGGACTACAACGTCACCGTCGATGTGTACGACCCCTGGATCAACCCTGACGAAGCTCACCGGGAGTACGGCATCCAACCCATCGAAAAACCGATGGTGGCCAGCTACGATGGCATCGTCCTGGCCGTAGCACACAACGAATTCAAGGCGATGCCCGCCAGCGAGATCCGCCAGCTGGGCCGCGACCCGCACGTCCTCTACGACCTGAAGTACGTCCTACCCAAAGAAGCCGTCGACCTCCGCCTCTAGAGAGCCTTGGAGGAACTATCTTTGTGGGAGCGGGCCATGCCCGCGAATGCTAGCAGCTACTGACAAACTGGATATACATGACCCGCTACGACCAAGTAAAAGCCGACCTCAAAGCCAACCCCAAAACCTGGCTAATCACAGGCGTGGCCGGCTTCATCGGCTCAAATCTGATGGAAACTCTGTTAAAGCTGGACCAGACAGTAGTAGGCCTGGACAACTTCGCCACGGGCCACCAGCATAACCTGGACGAAGTCCAAACCCTGGTCACCGAACACCAGTGGGCCCGTTTCCGCTTCATCGAAGGCGACATCCGCAACCTGGATGACTGCCGCAAGGCCGTAAAGGGGACAGACTACGTCCTCCACCAAGCCGCCCTGGGCTCCGTGCCGCGCTCCATCGAGGACCCCATCGCCACCAACCAGGCCAACATCGACGGCTTCCTGAACATGCTGGTGGCCGCCAAGGACGAGCAAGTCAGCAGCTTCACCTACGCCGCCTCCAGCTCCACCTATGGCGACCACCCGGATTTGCCCAAAGTGGAAGACAAGATCGGTAGTCCGCTGTCGCCCTATGCGGTGACCAAATACGTGAATGAACTGTACGCCAGCGTCTTTGCCCGTACCTACGGCTTCAAGACCATCGGTCTGCGCTATTTCAACGTGTTCGGCAAACGCCAGGACCCGAACGGTGCGTATGCTGCAGTCATCCCCAAATGGACCGCCGCCATGATCAAGGGCGATGAGGTCTTCATCAACGGCGACGGTGAAACCAGCCGCGACTTTTGCTTCATCGAAAACGTGGTGCAGATCAATATTCTCGCGGCCACCGCAGGAACAGATGCCAAGAATCAGGTGTACAACGTAGCCCTGGGCGACCGAACCACCCTTAACACCCTGTTCGATGCGCTGAAAACCGCTCTGGCAGAGTGCGGCGTCAGCTACGACCAATCACCCAGTTACCGTGACTTTCGCGCTGGCGACGTTCGTCACTCGCAGGCTGATATTAGCAAGGCTCGGGAGTGCCTGGGATATGAGCCAGCCTTTCGGATTTACGATGGTATTGGCAAGGCTATGCCTTGGTATAAAAAGGAAATGGCATAGAGAAATTGTGTCAAACCAGCGAAAAGTCATTGCTATTATTTTTAGCAAAGACCTGAAATAGGGCACGATTGAATATCGTGCAAAAATGGTGTCAGTGTATCAGCAGATATACTTGTCATTTTTTTGTGTCGGATTCGGCTGAATATGTTGGCATTTTATAAATGTATCAGATTATTGAAACCTTACTAGGCATGATGCATCTGTGAAAAAGAACTTAACCAAAGTATTTGCAAGTGTAGGCTCATTGAAACTAATTTCGTTAGGCTTGGGCTTTTTGACGTCCATGGTTGTGGCTAGATGGCTTGGGCCCGAAAGTTATGGCAATTATGTTTTTTTGACGTCAGTGATGTCGGTAATGGCGTTGCCCTTATACGGCGGCATGCCTGCGCTTTTGGTAAGAGAAATAGTCAAGATCCGCATAGAAAAAAACTGGGCTTTGCTGCATGGCTTAAAAGAGAGAGTGTCCCAGGCAATAGTTTTTGGATCCAGCATAATTTTTATTGTGCTTGTTTCTTTTTTTATAGTTGATGCTGGTTTTGGTGCTAAAAGCGCTGACTATCTTTTGTTAGTGGCTTTCCCTCTTGCTCCCTTGATGGCTCTAAATGGTACACGATCAGCGATGCTGAGGGGGTTTAATAAAATTTTTTACTCACAAGTGCCTGACCAAATAATTAAGCCCTTCGCCCACCTTTCAATTCTCTCATTTTTGGCGTTTACCGGACTGATGACAGTCACTTGGGCATTGACCAGTCTGATTTTTGCAACCCTTACGGCATTTATATTCGGAAGCCTGGTTTTGAAAAGACAGATGGATTCAGTGCCTTCTGTTTCTGTAAAAAAATATGCAACCCTTGGTTGGCTAAAGTCGTTAATGCCTTTTACTGCAATCGCGGCAATTTATACCATAAATAATCAGGCGGCTATTTTATTTCTGGGTTGGCTGTCAGAACCAAGTGAAGTGGGTTTTTTCAGGATTGCAGATAGGATGGGGCAGATTATCGTTTTGGCCCTGACAGTAGCAAATATAATTTCCGGCCCTCAAATAGCTAAATTTGCAAAGATGAAAAATTATCATGAAATTGAAAAAACAGCTAGGCACTCTGTGAGGTTGGCGCTCGCTATTGCCAGCCCGATTATAATTATTTATTTCTTCTTTGGAGAGGCTCTCATCGAGTTGGCTTTTGGTAGTGAATACGAAGGGAGTGTTTGGATTCCATTGATGATTGTCGCGGTTGGCCAATTTGTAAATGTTTTTTTCGGCTCTGTTGGCAATGTACTGAATATGACGGGTAACGAGCGCTTTAGTTTAATCGGGATGGTTTTAGGTTTGGTAACTAATGTTGTTCTGGCGGTTATTTTGATACCAAAATATCATGCTGTAGGTGCTGCATTATCATGTTCGGCAGGGATAATTGTCTGGAATGTAACATTGGCGGCATTCGTTAAAAGACAGCTTAATATTCGAACTTTGGCTTTTTAAAATTTTTGGAAGGATGATGAGTACGTTATATCTACATGTAGGGTATCCCAAAACAGCAACAACTACACTCCAGAAATGGGTGTTTCCAGGTCTGCCTGATATTAAATATGTTGGCCGTACTTATTATGAAAAAGGGCGTTCCAGTGATGAGTCAGCAATCATGTCAGCGACTCGACTTGTCGCTTACCGAGAGAATCCCGAAATAACTAAAAATGGTGCGGATATTCTCAGGAATCAAAGTCATGATTGCGATGTAATGATTTCTCTGGAGGGTGTTCTTGCTCAGTGTCTTGTGCCGACCGCGAATCTCAGATTTGGTGGGAAAGTAACGATGGCACCAACAGTTAAAGAGGCTTTGGAGCATGCGCTAAAGTTTGCCGATTTGTCAGGCTTTGATGATGTGAAGGTTATTGTGACACTAAGAGAGCAGGGAGACTTGTTGAGCTCATTCTTTGCTGAAGGTTATATGGATAGGTATAGCCGCATACCCAAAATTTCTACTTTCGAGAAATTCACCGACGATTTGTTGCTTCATAACCAATGTGTTGATTCGTCAGTTGTAAACTATCAGGACCTGGAGAATGTCTTGATAGAGCTTCTAGGCGAATACAACTATGTATTCCTTGGTTTTGACTGGTTAAAAAAAGACCCTGAAAAATTCTCAAAGGTACTCGGAGAATTCCTTGGTACAGACTATAGCGTTATCCTTGAAAGGATAGGCGCTGCGTCTCCGGAGAATGTCAGACGTGCAGTAAAAACCAGGACGTCATTAAAGATCAGAAGAAAGAATGCTCGATATTTTCTTGATCGAATAAAGAAAATTTTCTTGCCTAACGTGAATCTTGGTATTGGACGATTTGTTGGCTCATGGCTTTCAAGGATTGAGTATGGTCCAAAAGATTTTGAGCCAGATGCCCACGATATAGAAAGGATAAGAGCCTTTTATAAAGCTTCTAACCAGAAGTTCGTAGAAAATAACCCTGAATTTATCAGTCTTACAGAAAACAGGTGAGCCATGAGTCAGATAGTAAAGCGTTTGAAAAATTTACCTTTGAAAATGTCTCGGACTTACGCCGTATCCAAGTCTGATGATTATCTGGTGCTACATTGGGCTCGAATGGGGGTTGTCGGGATTAATTGGGGCGACAAATTGAATCCGATGCTAGCCAGGATGATTTCAGGAAAGAATGTTGTCCATGCATTTGATGTTTTCCCTGACGAAAGCAGGCCTGCACATTATGTGATTGGCAGTTCACTGGAGCATGCTCAAAAAACCCAGTCGGTAGTCTGGGGGGTCGGGTTTATCAGTGAAAATCAGGGTATCAATGTTGCTCCAAAAGCCGTCCATGCAGTTCGGGGCTATAAGTCGGTGGCCAAGTTACGCTCTTTGGGTTTTGAATGCCCGGATGTGGTGGGTGACCCCGCGTTATTACTTCCAAGATATTACCAGCCCCGTGAAATTGGCAAACGTTATAAAGTAGGCATAATCCCCCATTGTTTTGAGCTGGACATGCCAGCTGTTCAGGAAAATAATATACCGGAAGACTGGCTTGTTATTGATATTACCGGTGGGGTATTTGATGTTATTGACCAAATATATGCTTGCGATGAAATTATTTCATCTTCATTGCATGGTTTGATTTGTGCCGAGGCATATGGAATACCTTCGCAGTGGATCAAGATGTCAGATAGGCCGGTAGGTGACGGATTCAAATATCATGATTTTTATTCTTCTATCGATAAAGAGGTGGGTGAGCCAATTGTTGTCAATTCAGCCTCTGATCTAGAGAAGCTGATTGGAAAATCGATCCCTCCCGTTTCGAGAGAAAAACTCTCTTTGCTATCAGATCGTTTGCTAAACGCCTGCCCATTTTGGCCTGAATCGAGATAGTAATGCGTTCAGAGGGAAGAAAGTTCATTTATCTTATTGAGCAGTGGAAGCCGCCAGGCACCCAAGGCTCGACAGGGGGAACTTTATACAATTATATGCTCGTTTCTGCACTTTCAAAGATTGGAAGAGTGGAAATTATTGCAATAAATGTTACTGGTGGGCCCTTGCCTGCTAATGTTACGTTAACCCAGATAAAAGAACCGAAAGGTAAGTTCAAAGGACATAGAGCATTTTACTGGCGTGATTTTTTGCTCTCGGCTCTTCCTGAAAAAACGGAAGGCGTGACACTGCTAACAACAACTTCAACAAATGCTGTTGTTCCAGATGCAAGAAAGAAAGGGTTTACGACTTTTTCAATAGTGCAGGCATATGAAGATTATGGGCTCAAGAAGCCAGGATCAGGTTTTTTAGAGAAAATACGGTCCTTAAGAAAACTGGTTTTTACGGGTCAGCTTTTTAAGCGCGGTTTGATGTCAGCAGATTATTTGGTAGCTAATAGCAATTTTATAGCTTCCAGCCTCCGCTCTGATTTGGAAGTAGCTGCAAGCCCCTTCCTTCTCTATCCCCCCATGACGCTTGAGCCGAATTTTGACTATCAATTTACGGATGAAGCTGCCAGGTCAGTTGGGTTCGTTAATAGAGCAGGGAAAAATCTCGATTTTATACTGATGTTGGCTAGAGCAGTGCCAGAAAAGGCCTTTTTAATTTATGGTCACGAAATGCGCAATACAGTTGAGCTACCTGAAAACGTAGTTTTTGTCGGCTGGGCTTCAGACAGAATCAAGATGTTCAGAAGTGCACGAATTTGGCTGATGCCATCCCTGTGGTGTGAGCCGTTTGGCCTCGTTGCAGTAGAGGCTATGTCTCAAGGTTGTCAGGTGGCAGTTTCTAACAAGGGAGGGCTTCCCGAAGCAGTCGGTGAACACGGGAAAATATTTTCTGATTTCGATATTAAAAAGTGGAGAGATTGGCTGTTGGGAGACGCTAACAAAAACCACGCTGTTGGGCTTGATTCGCACCTTAAAAAGGTATCCACTGATGAATTTTGCAAGAACGTGACTGATATATTTGTATGAGTTTTCTATTAGAGCCGTCCTTACGGTGTTATCCCGATGGAATATGAACCTCAAAAGATGCCAGAGATTGCAGCCTTCTTACCTGATCTTAGACCAGGGGGCGCAGAGAAGCTGCATGTTGACTTGGCGCATGCTTGGGATTCACAAGGATTTAAAACTGTATTCCTGCTGAGAAACGCGAAGGGCTCTTTGCTTGACTCGATACCGGCGAGTAGTCTTGTTGTAGATTTTAAGTCGCCAAGGGTTCGTGATGTCCTGATTCCCCTTGTCAGGTACCTTAAAGAAAGTCCTCCCGATGCTTTAATAGCCGCAATGTGGCCGCTAACTGTAATCGCCCCGATTGCTGCAAAAATAGCAAACTTCAAAGGCAGGGTACTGGTAAGCGAACATTCTCCACTTTCAATAGCTTACTCGCAGAAAGGGATAAGACATAGGCTTCTTTTAAAAGCCACAATGGGCTTTTTTTACCGTTTAGCCGATAAACGAATTGCGGTATCAGAAGGAGTTGCCACTGATATTGCGGCCCTGTCCATGATGAAACGGGGTCAATTTGATGTGGTAAACAACCCTGCTGCACTGGGTAATGTTCGCCCTGAGCTGCCTCCGCCAGAATTACTGCGAACACTGGATGGACCAGTTTTTTTAACTGTAGGAACGCTTAAAGAAGTCAAGAAGCACGATTTATTGATTGAGGCATTTGCGCTTGTACCACAAGAGTTGAAGGCGTCACTCGTGATCCTGGGTGATGGGGCGTTAAAGGAAAATCTGATATCGCTCATCAATAAGCTGGGTCTGGGCAACAAAGTTTTTATGCCAGGGTTTCAGAGCGATACAGGCCCTTGGTATGCAAATGCGGATTTGTTTGTTCTTTCGTCTAGTTATGAGGGTTTTGGAAACGTTATCGTTGAAGCGCTTGAGTATGGCTTGCCGGTCGTGAGTACCGATTGTCCAGCAGGGCCACGAGAAATTCTTGATGACGGTCGATACGGGACGCTTGTGGAGCCGGATAACGCGGTTTTGCTCGCGAAGGCTATGGTTGACAAAATCGCTGAAAAGCCAAAACGTTCTTTACTTAGATCTAGAGCCAACGACTTTTCTATTTGCAAGATTTCAAATCGCTATCTTGATTTATGCTTTCCTGAAAGATCAATATCGGCTGGCTATACGAGTGAAAAAAATTGAAAGTTTTATATATCACCTACAATGGAATGACTTCCCATATCGGTCGGGCCCAGGTCTTCCCGTATTTGAAATGCTTGGCTGAGAAAGGTCATGATATATATCTTATAAGCTTCGAAGACAGCGGGGCTGATGAGAGTGCATTTGAAATTGCTAAAAATGAGACTGCTGAATCGGCAATTCATTGGTTCCCACAGTATTATTCATCCTTTGCCGGCCCTTTGGGAAAAATAGCAGATTCCCGTTCGTTAAAAAGTGCAGTAAAGAGTGCTATTAACAAGTTTGGTGCTTTTGACTTGATTCATTGTCGCAGTTATGTCCCTGCTGATTCTGCTTTATTGGCAAAACGCCTAACAGGGGCTCGCTTTCTATTTGATATGCGAGGATTTTGGCCAGACCAAAGGGCTGAAGGAGGCCGTTGGCCACAGCATAAATGGCTCTATAAGTTGCTTTTTATCTGGTGGAAAAAGAAAGAGGCGCGTTTCATCAAAGAATCTGATGCGATTGTGACGCTTACAAAAGCCGCGCGTTCTGAGATAAATAAATGGCCAAGTTATAATGGGGCACCAATTTCTGTTGTTCCATGTTCTGTAGATTTGAATCAATTCTGCATATTGCCTGAATTACACCGAAAGAAAATACGATCATCGCTTGATATATCTGCAGATGCCAATGTGTTTCTGTACCTTGGTTCACTGGGTTCAGTCTATTTGCTTGATGATATGATCCGTTCTTTTTATGAGATCAAAAAAAGGTTGCCCGCCGCTATTTTTTTGCTTGTGGGCCAAAGCGCTGAAGATTTTTTAAACAGAGCTAATGAAATCGGTGTGCCACTTGAAAAGAATTCTATTCGAAGCGTCAAGGTTCCGAGAGAAAAGGTTCCTGCTTTATTGAATGCTGCTGACGTCGGTTACTGTTTCATCAAGCCGGGCTATTCGAGCCTTGGTGTTTCCCCTACTAAATTGGGTGAATATTTGGCCTGTGGGTTGCCGGTTATATGCAACTCCGGCGTTGGCGATGTCACTGAAATTGTTGAACAAAACTCAGCAGGCCTGGTACTTGATGGGGATTTAGCTGATGAAACTGCTGCCCGGTTTAGTGAAATAGAGGATCTATTAGCATTGGACCGTAATGCCATCCGTGTCCGCTCAATGGGACAGCTGGATCTAAAGAGCGCGATCAATACCTATCACGAAATTTACCAAACAATATGCGGTTAACGCTATGAAGCGAATCGTCGTTTTCGATGTTTGTAATACGTTGATTAATGAAAACACTACGGCTGGGTTTATTTCTTTTTATATTACTCAGAGAGGTGGTTGGAGAAAAAAATGTGTTTTGAAAGCTATTCGGCATCGATTTTCACCACTACGCATAGTTTTGGCTATTTTGTATCGTCTGGGATCCCCTGATTACCCCAAAAAAATATTGGTGCGCCAACTTCGCGGTGCAACACAGCATGAGTTGGAATATGTTGCGGATCAGTATGTGAATTCTGCCCTGGTCAATCTGAAAATTGATACCGTGTGGAGCTTGTTGGAGAAAGAGAAGGAAAGAGGATCATTAATCCTTCTTGCTTCAGCAAGTTTGTCTGTAGTGATAACTGCGCTTGCCAAAAAAATTTATGCCATTCCATTTTCTTCAGAATTGCTTTTCTCAGAAGGTATTTGTGCCGGCTTGGTAGGAAAAGACCTGTCGGGTAGAAAGCTTGCTGTAATTAGCGATTACGTTACTGGCCCTGAAAAAAAATGGCTAGTGGTCTATACAGATAATGTGTCCGATTTCTCCCTCCTTCAGAAAGCGGATGAGGGGTACGCTATTTGCACTGCGAAAAGTAACGGACTCCGAGCCAAATTGTTGCCCCCCAAGGTGAAGTATGTTTCCGCAAAATAGGCTGCTAATCCAGATCCCCTTTTTGTATCTTGCCACCACCAGGATGAATACACTCAAGGGTTTAGTGTCAAATGCGGCAACAGCCTGGTTGCCTGGCATTTTCATTGTCATGGCTTGGGGAGACTATTCACTACCATTGTCTGCGATTTATTACCTGGCGGCCTACCTGGTGTTCGTGTCGATTTATGAGGTTGGCTATTTGGTAAACGATACATTGGGAACTCGCTATGATGAGACTCCTCGCCATCGTTTGGCATTTAGGGTGTCCGGAGCTGAATTCGGATGCTTTATTGCTGTTCGTATAGTAACGGCTTCTGCTATCGCTTGGTATCTGTCACTTTACGAGAGTGTTGCTTGGCAAGTTGCCATCCTGGCTTTAATTATTGTTATTTTCATACATAACACAATCTCTTCTTCTGCATTGAAAGCAGCCAGCTTTATACAGATGTCGACGTTACGTTTTGTGATTCCCGTGCTGCCCCTGATTCGTAGTGATTTAACGCCGTATTTATTACTAATCGGTATTTTTCATTTCGTTTATCCCAGATTTGTTACTTATCTTGATTCCAAGGGTAGGCTCAGTATACCGGAGCGAAAGACGGCCATATATGGGGTTCAGTACCAAATGATTCTGATGCCCGTCTTTATTTTGATATCAGCAATGTCGTCCAGTTATCTTCCGGGCTTAATCTGGCTTTACTTCCTTTTGTTTCAGGCTTTTCGGTTTCTTGTTGAGAAAAACAGGGGGAAGCTTTCATGATTACCCCAAAAGACCGGATTCAGATAACCCTTAAGAATCTCGAGTTTTCTTTTAATTACCATTTTCTGCTTGCAAAAACCCCTTGGCTGGCCAAGAGTGCGAATCCATTTATCCCGGCTTTCGATGATAAATCATTGATTTTCATTCATGTGCCAAAGGCTGCTGGGTCTAGTGTTTCTTCTGCTTTGTTTGGTGGCAACACCGGTCATAAGCCGATAAGCCGGTTTTACGCATATGACCCCATCAAGACACGAAATTACTTTAGTTTCACTTTCGTTCGTAGTCCCTGGGATAGACTGTGGTCCGCGTATCGATATTTCAATGCCGTGGTTGGTAAAACTGCACACCGGGATCACCGATGGGCCACTAAAATGCTTGCAGATAAACCAGATTTTGAATCTTTTGTTCTGGCGTTAAATCAAAAAAGCTATCGTAGCAATATTAAAAAATACGACCACTTTCGCGATCAGGCAGCCTGGCTATGCTTTGATGGAAATTTGAAGGTTGATTTTGTTGGCCGATTCGAATCTCTTTCTAGTGACTTTTCTCATATTTGCCAAAGTGTTGGTATCGACGTTCCAGAATTGAAAAAGGTTAGAGTGTCATCCAATTCAGACAATTATAAGCAGCAGTATTCTCCCCGGATGGTTGCTATCGTTGAAGATGTTTATAAAAAAGACATAGAGCTATTTGGTTACTCTTTTGAGTGATTCATGATGTTCGAATATCCAGGGTAAACATATCAAATGATTGTATATCTAGGCATTTTTTTTGTGGCTGCTTTCTTTTCAGTGGCTTTATCTGGCCGCCAGTTAAATTGGCTGCTGGCGTTGATGTTCGGCATTTTTCTGGTTTTTTTTGCAGGCACTCGCTACTACGTTGGCTGTGATTATGTCGGTTATTTGCTCCGTTTTGAGAGAATCGACTCATTCTGGAGTTGGGCTGAATTGTTCGCGAGAGAAGAGCCTGGCTTTAATGGTTTGATGTCTGCCCTGAAGAACTCCGGCATTGACTATGGTGGTTTTATTCTTGTTATGTCCAGCATATATGTTTTTTGTATGCTGCGTTTTTCTTCATTGGCTATTTCCCCCTCAAAGTTTCTTGTGCTGGCCTTGCCCGTTTTAATGATTCAGCTTGGTATGTCTGGCATGCGACAAGCGATGGCGCTGGGTTTTTTGATGCTGTCTTTTGTCAGTTTTACCAATAAAAAGAAAGTAATGACTGCTATCTGGATAGTCGTTGCTGCACAATTTCATGCGTCAGCCATCGTTTTTCTACCCATGGCTTTTCTCGCGGGGAAGCATCTTTCTCTAAAAAGAGTTATTGCGGGTCTTATTGTTATGGGCCCAATTGTGATTTATTTAATACAAGATCGGCTCGGGGTGTATAGTGACCGCTATATTGAGCAGATCCACGGTGAGAATTCTGCGTCAGGTGCATGGTTCCGTTATGCTTTGGTTTTGCTGCCATTCATTATGCTGGCAATATGGTATCGAAAAGTTGAGGAGCTGTTCCCGCGTCATATTGAGCTTCTTCGCCTTTTCATGCTCATAACGTTTTTCTTGGCTCCCGTTGGTTTTCTTTCCACTGTTGCATTGCACCGATTGGTTTTTTACGTCATGCCAATCAGTATTATTGCCCTTTTATGTGTTACGGATACGCTTGCTCACACATCACGGCACCGACTTTTTGCATTGTCTTTTCCTTTTATGATGTATGGTTCATACATTATTGTGTGGTTCACTTTTTCCTCTAAAGCATCTTCATGCTATGTCCCATATCAGAGCTGGTTATTATGATTCCTTCATCAAATCAAGTAGATGTTATTGTGCTTGGTGCATCACCAACTGGTCTCTATGCAGTACGAGAGGCCGCCAAGTTCGGTTGTCGAGTTGCTATAGCTGATGTGAATGCTGGTTGTGCTTTTCATTCAAGATTTATTTCTACTCATGACTGTTTTCAAGGTGATTTGGATAGTATTAAAAACTGGATGTATTCAGTTGCACAAAGAGGAGCAGGGAAGCCTGTAATCATTCCAACCAATGATGTTTTTATAGAGTTCATCATTAGTAACGCTGATTCGCTTTCTTGTGATTTTCTATTTTCTGATGCCTATAGTGGTGTTGCTGAACAATTACTGGATAAGAAGCTGTTTCATGACCTCTGTGTTAAGTTTAATGTAGATACGCCTGGTGTATGGACTGCTCTGGATAAAGAAGCTTTGCTGTCTTTGACGAGCAGGGTTCCCTATCCCTGCTTGCTAAAACCAACATTGATACATCGAGCCCGCGGTTACCTTAACGGTAAGAAAGTGCTCATCGCACGTACTGCTTCTGAATTTGAGAGCTTGGTAAGTAGTATGCCTGATGGTCTTGGTGAGTGGTTGGTGCAAGAAATAATCCCTGGCCCTGAATCTCGTATTACATTATTGGGCGCTTATGTGAATTCAGATGGACGTCCTGTTCAGGCATTTTCGGCGCGAAAATTACGGCAGTATCCGCCCGGGTTCGGTTCTGCGTCTTTGGTGTTGAGCCGTAGGTGCGAGAAAACAGAAGAATTATCAATGGCTCTATTAAGTAATATTGGTTTTAGAGGTGTTTGCGGTGTCGAATTTAAGTTCGACAGCCGAGACAACAAATTAAAAATTATTGAGGTTAATCCTCGGCCAACCCTTTGGTTCCAGATCACTTATGATTCCGGAAAAAGAATAGTTAGTTCGATGATTGCGGATTTGCTTGGCAAGGCAGCACCAGCGGACAGTACCCAGGATGAGTCTGTCAGGTGGCGTTACGCTCTTAAAGACGCCTACTCACGATTGTTTTATTTTCGTGTGCCTGATGATTTTGTTTTGCCTCCCGGTGAAAAAAGCGGTTTACCGAATCGGGTTAAATCGTCCTGGCCTGTTTTTTCTTTTGCTGATCCAAAGCCTGCCTTGTTTGAGCCTATTGGTTATATCAGGAAACTCTGGTCACGCTTATGAAAAAGCTTATCATCAACGCCGATGATTTTGGTCTAAATGATGCAGCCACAGATGCTATAGCTGAATGTTACCTTAACGGCGCTGTGACTAGTACAACCATGATGGTTAATTCTCCTTCGATGCAGCGAGCCGCTTCATTTGCCAGGTCAAACCCTGACCTAGGTGTTGGTTTGCACTTTAACCTGACGTGGGGAAAGCCCATTTCTTCGCCGGCTTCTATACCCGCTTTAGTCTCATCCAATGGACAATTTCATAGTAGAGAGCGTCTAGCAAAGCTTTTGTTATTACGCAGAGTGCCTGGCAGTCAAATCAAAAGAGAGCTTTACGCCCAGCTTGACCTTTTTCGGTCTCTAGGTCTTGAGCCGACTCATATTGACAGCCACCAACATATTCATGCCTTCGAACCTGTTTTTTCATTGGTAGCAAATTGCTGTAACCAATTATCAATCCCTGTTCGTGTCCCTTGGGTTGCTCCTGAATCCGACGCTTCTTTCGCTCGGCGTTTTCGTCGTCTTGTTCTTAGATTATTGCTATATCGGGCAACAAACCCATGGAAGAAGAAGGTCGTTTGGAATGACCAGTTGGGAAGTGTATTTGATGTTTCTGCGCTGAGCTTGCCGATTCGTGACGAGCACTATCTCAAAATTTTATCTGCGTTCCAGGAGGGTGTTTTTGAGCTAATGGTTCACCCAGTAACAGATTCGTCTGCTATGAACGGCTATACAGGAATTGGAGATGTTTCCGAGTCTGAATGGATTTATTTGCGCCAGGGCAATATCACTCAGTTAGCCAGAGATATGGATTATCAGTTAATTACTTACAGGGATATCTGAATGAGGGTTGTACTTTCTTCGAATACCTCATGGTATCTCTACAACTTCCGTAAAAGCACCATCCGTGAGTTGCAAGACCAGGGCTACAAAGTGGTGTGTTTGTCCCCACAGGATGACTTCAGCCAACGGCTTGAGGATGAGCTGGGCGCTGAGCATGTCGCCTTGCCCATGGTGGGCAAGAGTACCGGCCTGATGCAGGAGCTGCGCAGTTTGCTGTTTATCTGGCAGACGTTTCGCCGATACAAGCCCGTTTTTGTGTTCAATTTCACCATCAAGCTGAACCTCTATGGTGGCCTGGCCTGTACCGTGTTGCGGGTGCCGTTTGCCAATAATATCTCTGGCCTGGGCACGGCTTTTATTCATGATTCCTGGTTGTTCCGCCGGGTGCGGCAGGTGTATGGCTGGGTGAATCGCCGGGCGCGTCATTTATTCTTCCAGAACGAGGAAGATCTGGCGGTGTTCCGGGAGGCCGGATTGCTTGGAAATACGCCTATGACGTTGTTGCCGGGTTCCGGTGTAAATCTTGATCACTTTGCCTTTCAACGACTGCCGGAAGATAAAACAATTACCTTTGCCATGATTGCCCGCTTGCTGGGTGACAAAGGAGTGCGTGAATATGCCAGCGCCTGCCGTCTGCTTAAGGAGAAGAGGGTTCCGGTCCGTTGTTTGCTGTTGGGCCCACTGGGTGTGAGTAATCACAGTGTGATCAGTGAAGTGGAAGTAGCTGACTGGCAGGGGGAGGGCGTTCTCGAGTATCTCGGAGCTACCGATGATGTGCGCCCGGTGATTGCAGAATCCCATGTGCTGGTGTTGCCTTCCTATCGGGAGGGTATGCCGCGTACCGTGCTGGAGGCTGCCTCCATGGGCCGGCCGGCCATCGTCACGGACGTGCCCGGGTGCCGCCAGGCGGTGGTGGACGGTGAGACCGGCTGGCTGTGCCAAGTGCGGGATGCGGAATCTTTGGCCGCGTGCATGACTGCCTGCCTGGATATGAGCCCCGATCAGTTGGCGGAGGCGGGCAGGGCGGCGCGCCGTCGTATTGAGAACGAATTTGACGAACGTATCGTGATCCAGGCGGCGCTGGATTGTCTTGATCGTGCCGTCCCGTAGTCGAGTTTTAGATGTTCGAGTCATTGTTTGACCGTATTGCCAACGAAGGCACCTCGGAGC
>Ga0098065_1000646_pt1 | contig 15094 bp, 14 predicted proteins | sample 25_taG_FD_75062 | JGI IMG/M metagenome (GOLD analysis project Ga0098065, IMG submission 75062) | Marine viral communities from Cariaco Basin, Caribbean Sea - 25_WHOI_OMZ | ecosystem: Environmental > Aquatic > Marine > Oceanic | place: Caribbean Sea: Cariaco Basin | collected 2014-11-08 | reverse complement strand
CTTGTTTTTTACTGCAAAGAGTGAGGAGTGCAACTTTTAAAAAGAATGTTTATCTTTGAGATTATGAGCACAGCAACAAAAACCAGTCATATCGGTAGAAAGATCAGCCGAATCAGAGAACTTCGAGGAATGAAGCAAGAAGCCCTTGCCGCAGAATTAGGGATCAGCCAACAAAGTGTATCCAGTTTAGAACAAAGCGAGCATATTGAAGATGATAAGTTGGAAAGAGTGGCTAAAGTCTTAGGGGTAAGTAAAGAAGCTATTGAAAATTTTTCTGATGAAAATGTAATTAATTATTTCAATAATTTTTATGATAACAGTGCTCCCCATGGCAATAGCTTTAACCAAGGTATGCACGCAACTTTTAATCCATTAGACAAGCTAGTTGAGGCATACGAAGAAAATAAGAAACTTTACGAACGCTTAGTTCAAGCCGAAAAAGAGAAAGTAGCTTATTTAGAGAAACTTATAAAGAATAATTGATGAAAGACTGGGGGGAAGTTTCCGAATTATTTGCAGAAATTCATAAAAAAGCTCTTTCCAAAAAATTGGAAAATGAATCCGAGGCGCAAACGAGGTTCGATCTAATTGATAGAATTATTAAAGAAATTCTACAATTTAATCATGGACAAATAAGTGTTGAAAAGTTTAGTGAAGGTACTAAAACAGGTTATATTGATTATTTACTTATTGTTGGGGATTACAGAATAATAATTGAAGCGAAAAAAGTTGGAGCAGCATTTCCAAGTCCTACTCGTAGAAAAAAGCTTAAATTAACTGGATTAGTTTTGGGTCAGGGTGAAATAGCAAATGCTATCAATCAGGCTGAAGATTACGCAAAAAGTAAAGATGCTGATATTGTAATGGTCACTAATGGTAATTGTTGGTGCTATTATCCCCTAACAACCCAGAGTAGAAATAGTATCTATGCTTCCATATTATTTCCGTTTGAAAAAATTGAAGATGCAGAGGTATTATTTAATTTCTTTATGGCTGGAAATGTTGAAAATCATAGTTTAAAGCAAATTACTACCGAAAATGATATTGTTTTAAATAATAAATTAAATACAATTGTTGATAATTCAGATTATAGATTAGGAAGGAATAATATTGCTGATCATATAATGAAAGGTATAGATTATGCAATTTTATCTGAGAACTTATTAGAGGATGAGGATATACTTAATAAGTGCTATGTAAGTACCGATAGCCGAGTTAAATTCGATAGCACTCTCCAAATGCATTTAACCCAATATAAACCAAAATTAGTTCAACCAGCTAAAAAGATTAGAAGAAACCAGACAAAAGATGACATTGCTAAAAATTTAGACAAATCTATACCTGGTATCAATAACCCTGTAACTTTATTAATAGGGTCGGTTGGATCTGGGAAGTCAACATATCTAAAGCATTTTGAGCTAGTTAAAAGCAAAGGATTATTAGAAGAAAAAAACGCTCATTGGATTTATATTGATTTTGAAAAATTAGGCAAAGATGGTAATGCAAGAAATTTTATTTACAATGCATTGAATGAATATCTGTTAAAAGATAAGCCTAAAAACGAAACTACTTTTGAAGATACAATAAAACCTGCATACAAAGAAGAAATCAAATCTCTTGCAAAGGGTCCTTATGCTCTCTTAGCGAAGAATAAAGAAAAATTTGAAGAAAAAATTATAGAGTTAATTGATAAGGATTTTCGCGATGTTGAACCTTATGTCAATAAAGTTTTCAGGTACTTAGCATCTAAAAAACTATGTGTATTAGTAATTGACAATGTAGATTTGTACGAAGATGATGTGTTAGAGACTAAAGTATTTTCAGAATCTATATCAATTTCAAAATCTATTAAATGTAGTACGATTGTATCTCTTCGAGATACTACATTTATCAAACATCGAAACAACTCAATTTTCAATGCTTACGAACTCAAAAAGTTCTGGGTCAATCCACCTTCATTCAAAGAAGTATTATCTAAACGATTAAATTACGCAAAATTTTTACTAAAAGGCGAATCTGCGGAAATAGAACTTAATAATAATATTAAATTGTCCGTTGATGATTTAAGCGTTTTTTTCTCAATTGTACAAAAAAGTGTACTGAATGAATATAATGGAAAACTTATTGAATATTTAAGTGATAGAAATCCTAGAAAAGGAATACACCTAATTCAAAACTTCTTAACATCTGGTCATATTCAGGCTGATAAGGCTATAAGAAACTATATTGAAGGTGATGCTAACTTTGTTTTTCCCTTTCATGAAGTTTTCAAAGGGAGTATTTTAGGTCAATGGAAATATTATAAAGAAAATCGTGCCGAAGCTATTAACATTTTTGATGCCAATTTAGGAGCTCAGAGTTTACAACTCACAAGATTGTATATTCTCAGACTTCTGCAAGCAAGATCTAAGATGGGTATTTCAGATGTGTTGACTTCCGACATATATAAAACTATAAGTAAGATTGGAGTTACTCATGAGAGTATCGATAAAGTACTTCTAATTTTGAAAAATAATTCTTTGATTCATACTAATGATGAAAAAGCTAATGATCCATCATATAATATAACATTATGCGGTGGTTATTATATAGGTTCATTATCTCACCTAATGATTTATATAGAATCAATTTTAATGGATTCCAATATTTATGAAGAAGAGGTTTTCGATAATTTGGCGGATATCACTCAAGAGATAGAATATGAACGAGACCTTTTGATACGAATGCGTAAAAGAAAGGATAGAGCAATAAAGTTTCTTGATTACCTAAAAAGTACGGAAGATAAAGTATTACATATTGCAGAATTAAAAGATCTTAAAATTCTAGATTCAATAATTAATGATATTAATAATGAATTTGATAAAGCAATTTCAAAAATCTCTTATAGGCAATCTCTTACATCCTAATTTATATGGCAATTAATTAAATATTCTTTAAAAGAAAATTTCGCCAAAATATACTTTAGAATTTACTCACATAATCTTCTTCATATCATCACTAAGTTTTTGATCCAATACTCTAGAATAGATTTGAGTCGTAGAAAGCTTGGTATGTCCCAGAAGTTTAGATACTGTTTCAATAGGAATCCCTTTGGATAAGGTAACGGTCGTGGCAAAAGTATGACGAGCGACATGAAAGGTAAGCTTCTTGGATATTTTAGCTAGCTTTGCTAAATCTTTTAAATACTGGTTGGTTTTCTGATTGGAATATACCGGTAGTAACAAACCACTTATACCAGCTTCCTTTTCATACTTTTTCAGAATAGCTTTTACTTTTGGAAGCATAGGCACTTTAAAGAGCTTACCTGTTTTTTCCCTTTCCTTTACAATCCATTTGTTGCCGTCAATTCCTGTAACAATATGTTTTGCTTCTAATGACTTTGCATCACCATAGGATAAGCCGGAATAGCAGGAAAACAAGAAAACATCTCTAGTTCTGGATAAGGTTATTCTTTCAAGGTTTAAATTTTCTAAAATATCAATTTCATTCTGTAATAAATAGTCACGTTCCTTTTTCTTATAATGCAAGGAGTATTTGCTAAATAGGTCTTTATCGATCCATTCCATTTTTAACGCAAGATTGGTAAGCTTTTTTAAACGCTCCAAATGCTTCATGACCCCGTTATTTGTTGGCTTGGCTCGATGTGTCTTTGGTTTATAGTTACGAAGGAAATGTTCAAAATCAGTAATAAAGCGATAATTAATTTGCTTTAAATAGATATCATTGGTATTCATCTTTTTCTCTAGAAACTCCAAAACATACTTTTCAGTAGTATAGTAGTTTTTCATTGTTCCGGGCTTCAAAACAGAAGTCATCTTCGTGTTATGATAGGTCAGGAGTTCAGCTAAAGTTTTATAGGAATCATCTAAGCCCAAATAACGGGCTTTTATGTTTTTGGCAGTTAAGAGCTTGTTTTCTTCTTGAAGTTGCCTAAAAGCCTCGTAAATTTTATTGTAGATACGATCTAAGGACTTGTTGACTTGCAGGCTTTCTTCACTATAGCCTTTTAATCGGCTACGTTTCTCATTCCAGAGACTTAACGTAATTCTGCGTTTAAGACTGATTTCAATACGTTCTCCGTTTACAGTAATTCTTGCATAAAGGGGAGCAGTACCATTTTTGGTTTTGGATGATTTTGGAATAAAAAGAATTCCAAAGCTTACAGCATTTTTCATAATGTTTCGTTTTCAAATTAGACAAAAGGCGTGAAAACGAAAGTCAAATCAATATGAACAACAAGATAACCAAAAAAAAGGTCACCGAATAGGTCACCGAATCGGGCTCATTTTTAATGATTGCAAATGATATGAAAAACCGTCTTAAAACAAAAAAAACCTTGAAAATCAATAGATTAACAAGGTTTTTTATGCCATTTTAATATGGTCTTGGTCGGGGTGGCAGGATTCGAACCTGCGACCTCCTGCTCCCAAAGCAGGCGCGATGACCGGGCTACGCTACACCCCGAGTTATTTATGAATCGCGACTTGGACGCGATGAAGCGGAGAGACTGGGATTCGAACCCAGGCATCCAAAAAGGATGACAGCTTAGCAGGCTGCTGCATTACCACTCTGCCACCTCTCCGTTTAGTCTTAAAAAGAACGTTTCGCAAGCATTTTTGCGGTTGCAAATGTATATCAAACTTACGAAGCCTGCAAACCTTTTGTCGCTTTTTTCTCTTTATTTTTCGGTACTTCCGTTCATTTTGGCCTTAAGATTCTTTTTATCAGTAAGTTAAAATTCAATAAAAATTTATCAATTTTCCAGTTGTATAAATTTTGCCACCGCACCGATAATGCGCTCGTGTTTTTTGACAAATGGATTGTCCGTATTCCAAACATAACCCGCTAAAACCGCACAAATTTGTCGCTTAAACTCGGGATTAGGAGACTTATGAAAGAAAATATCCTGTAAATCACCATTATACCAGTCTCTTACATAACTGGAAAAAACGGCAATACCTTGCTTCATATACTCGGCATAATCAGCTTGCCAGTCTGGTTGCTCGCCATTTAGCTCTTTTAAGGCAAGTTTAGCGGCTCTAAGCCCGGATTCGGTCGCAAAACTAACGCCAGAGGAAAATACAGGATCTAAAAATTCGGCACTATTACCCGTCAAAGCAAATTTATCTCCGTAAAGACATTTAACGCTTTTAGCGATGTGTTTGATGTTCTTCGGAATAAACTCCAATGGATAATTATCAAATCTGCCTTTATAATAGTTTAATTTTGAGATCATTTGTGTAAGGCTAACTTCGGGATCTTTATCAAATTGATCAAACCATTCAGTTGGCGCCACAAAACCTAAACTTGTTTTTCCGTTAGAGAAGGGGATATACCAAAACCAAACTTGGGTCTCTAAAACCTCAAAAGTGATCAATTCACCTTCTTTCCCTTGGGGCCGATTCGTTTCTTGGATATGAGTGAACACAGACGAGTGAGATTCTAGCGTAGAAGCCTGTTCTAAATCCAATAACTTTGGCAATACGCGGCCAAAACCACTACTATCGATCACAAATTTTGCTTCGATTTCAGATTGTTTTCCGTCTTTATGCTGGATCGTGATTACGGGATTTTCGTTACTAAAATCTGCGGCAGTAACTTCGGTTTCAAAAGCTATATCCACGCCACGAAACTGTATTTCTTTTGCTAAGACATGATCAAAATCGGCTCTGGGCACCTGCCAGGTCCAATCCCAACCTTCACCGAATTTCTGACTAAAATCAAATTCTCCCACTTTATCATCTTTGATAAAACGAGCCCCAAATTTTTTCTGAAATCCATGTTTTTCGATGATTTCCAGTAAGCCAGCTTCAGCAAAATTATCCATACAACGCGGAATCAAACTTTCGCCAATGCTAAACCTTGGGAATTGTTGTTTTTCGACCACTTTGAGTTGAACATTATGTTGCTGAAGATAACCGGCAGAAACCATTCCCGATGGCCCGGCACCAATGATTAGGATATCAGTAAATTCTCTTTTCATCATTTTCGAAATAGACGGAATTTATTAGCGTTCGTAATAAACTGCTCAGCATAAACTCATGAAGCATTTATTATAAGATTGTTTTTAATTCGAGGCAAGCCGCAGCGCATTTCATCTCGATTATCGAGTAAATATAGTACATTTGCGGATTAACCAATACGGTGACATCTATTCTAAATACTATGCTTAGCATCAAAGCTCCATTAAAATTAGTTGATTTTCAAAAGGTTTTGTTTGAAAACCAAAAACTTGAAATTTCGAACGAAATTCGGCAAAAAGCGGAAAATTCATTTCATTTTCTTCAGGAATTCGCGAAAGATAAAGTGATTTACGGAGTAAATACCGGTTTTGGCCCGATGGCACAGTATCGAATAAAAGACGAAGATCGCCTGCAATTACAGTATAATTTAATTAGAAGTCATGCTTCAGGGACTGGAAAACCTCTAGCCCCATTATATGTTAAAGCCTCGATGCTGGCGCGTTTACACACACTTTCACTAGGATATTCAGGGGTTCATACCTCGGTTTTAGAAACCATGCAGCAGCTTATCAATCATGATATTACCCCACTTATATTCGAACATGGTGGAGTAGGGGCTTCGGGAGATTTAGTGCAACTGGCACACCTGGCCCTGGTACTTATCGGTGAAGGCGAGGTTTTTTATAAAGGTGAGCGAAAATCAACAATATCGGTATTTGAAAAGTTACATATTAAACCTATCCAAATTAAATTACGTGAAGGTCTGGCCTTGATCAACGGCACTTCTGTAATGACGGGGATTGGAATTGTAAATATAATTCACGCCAGACGATTACTGGAATGGTCGGTTTGTTGTTCTTCAATGCTGAATGAATTAGTGGCGGCCTATTCAGATCATTTTTCGGCAGAATTAAATGCTTCGAAAGTACATGAAAGTCAGCATGCCATTGCTGAAATGATGCGGAAGCACCTAAAGGATAGTAAACGCATTAAAAATCGACAGGATCATCTCTATCGAGATTCGTCGAATACGGAAGCTATTTTTTCAGAGAAAGTTCAGGAATATTATAGTTTACGTTGTATCCCACAGATCCTGGGACCGGTTTTAAACACGATTAATTCGGCAGAAAAGATTTTGATGGACGAAGTAAATTCAGCTAACGATAACCCCATTGTTTCCGTAGAAAAGCAAATGGTCTATCACGGCGGAAATTTTCACGGCGATTTTATCTCGCTGGAAATGGATAAATTAAAACTGGTCATTACACGATTATCGATGTTGGCCGAGCGGCAGTTAAATTACCTGCTAAATAGCAAACTCAACGAAATATTCCCGCCATTTGTGAATTTGGGTACCTTGGGACTTAATTTTGGTCTGCAAGGCGCACAATTTACCGCAGTCTCCACCACAGCAGAAAATCAAACGCTTTCTAATAGCATGTATGTGCATAGCATCCCGAATAATAATGACAATCAGGATATCGTAAGTATGGGCACCAATGCTGCAACAATGACTAAAACGGTGATCGATAATGCTTATCAGGTACTGGCGATAGAAATGATGGCGATTATACAGGGTATAAAATATATTGATGATTTAGAGGGCTTTAGTGAACGATCGAAGGCTGTTTTTAAGCAATTTCAGGATAAAATAGCTTTGGAAAAACAACATGATTTTCCGTTATATGCAACGATAAAGGATGTTACCAAGTCTTTAAAAGAAAACGACGTTTATAAATGAAATACGCTTTAGTTACAGGAGGTTCCCGCGGCATAGGAAAAGCAATCGCCATAAAGCTGGCGCAGGATTTAGGCTATCATATTTTACTGAATTATCATTCCAATACCCAGGCGGCTAAAGTTACCGCTAAAAGTATTGAAGAAAACCATGTAAAATGCGAACTTTTAGCTTTTGATGTTGCGGATGCCAAAGCGACTAAAAATGTCCTTGGAAACTGGCAAAAATCGAATCCTGAAGCAGTCGTTGAAGTTATTGTAAATAATGCCGGAATCACTAAAGACGGACTGTTTATGTGGATGGGAGAAGACGATTGGCATTCGGTGATCAACACCTCTTTAAACGGATTTTACAATGTTACCCAGCAGTTTGTAAAAAGTATGCTGCAAAAACGATACGGCAGGATTATCAATATCGTGTCTTTATCGGGAGTAAAGGGAAATCCGGGACAGGTAAACTATTCGGCAGCAAAAGGCGCGATAATCTCTGCAACAAAAGCTTTAGCGCAGGAAATCGGCAAACGTAAAGTTACGGTAAATGCCGTGGCACCGGGATTTATAACTTCAGATATGACGGCCGATTTCGATGAAAAAGAATTAAAGAAAATGATTCCGTTACAACGTTTTGGAGACGCTGAAGAAGTTGCGGAGCTGGTAAGTTTTCTGGCCTCAAAAAAAGCCTCGTATATTACGGGCGAAGTCATTAATATCAACGGTGGATTATATTCATAACCCATGGCAGGTTGGAGTGGAAAATCACGCGGAACGCTTTTAAGCATTCGAATATATGTATTTATTATTCGGACGTTTGGGGTATATCCGGCCTATTTTTTATTGATTTTTATCACGTTGTATTTCTTCATCTTTGCACCAAGCTCTACCCGAAGCATCTATTACTATTTCCGCAGAAGATTAGGATTTGCCGGGTTCAGTGCTTTTATAAATGTATACAAAAGTTATTTCAAATACGGGAAAGTTCAATTAGATCGGGTATTGATCACAGCCGGAATGAAAGAACGCTATAGCTTCGATTTTGATGGGATAGAACATATTGAAAATCTTCGAAAATTAAATAGCGGTGGTATCCTGCTTACCGCACATATCGGTAATTTTAATTTGGCAAAGCATTTTTTTGACGAGCAGCATACCAGCGCTGTGATCAATCTGGTGATTAGCGATTTTGAACACGAAAACATCAAAAATTATATGGAGTCGGTTACCGGCAAATCGGCGGTGAAAATTATCGTGCTTCAAAAAGATTTATCCCATATTTTTAAAATGAACCAGGCGCTAAAAAATAATGAGCTTTTGGTATTTGCGGCAGATCGATATATGGAAGAAGCCAAAACCTGGGAAGCTGATTTTCTGGGTGCTAAAGCTAAATTTCCACAAGGCCCCTTTAAATTAGCTGTAAGAAATGATATTCCGGTATTGTTTGTACATATCATGCGCGAACGCAATTTTCATTATCATTTTTATGCCAGGCCTTATATTCCCGAAAAAAATACCTCAAAAGAAGTTTTAAAAGCGTATCTTGAAAATCTTGAAAAAATGGTCAAAACCTATCCACATCAGTGGTATAATTTTTACGACTATTGGAACGATTTTAGCTAATCAATTTTTATGGCAGAAAAATTACTTCAGGCTCCTATTTTAGATCCACAGGAGATTATAAAATTAATTCCGCAGAAACCACCATTTGTTATGGTGGATAAGTTGCATGATTATACAAAACTTACCGGAATCACGGGCTTCCTCGTGCCGGCCGATAATATCCTGGTGGATAACGGTATTTTTTCTGAACCAGGTCTTATAGAGCACATGGCACAAAGTATGTCGCTGCACCGCGGCTATCAGGGCTATATCAGCGGACTGGAAAAACCCCAAACCGGGTTTATAGGTGCGATCAAATCGGTTGAAATCTTTAGATTACCAAAAGCTGGGGAAGAACTGACCACACATGTCGAAATTTTGCATGAAGTAATGAAGGTGACCCTGGTAACGGCAAAAACCTTAGATAAAAACGAGCAGGTGATCGCTACTTCAGAAATGAAAACCGTAACGGTAGATTAAAGCTTAGGGGGTTAATCAGATGATCCCGTTGTTATCATTACATTACCCGTTGCTTTCATTACCGCGAGGTTTCGAAGCTATAAAATTCTTTTCAGAATCCTCCTTTTTAGGCTTGCCCGGAAGTTTATGATCAATGTTACTTAAATGAATAAAGAATTAAACATACAAACTCAATTAAAGGTGCGTTTTAGCGAGTGTGATTCTTTACAAATTGTCTGGCATGGCAACTATCTGAAATATTTTGAAGAAGGTCGCGAAGATTTTGCCCGCAGACACCATATTTCGTATTTAGACGCGAAAGCCAATGGCTTTGCAACGCCTATCGTAAAATCTTCCTGTGAGCATAAGCTACCTTTAAAATACGGTGACGAATTTATGGTCGAAACGACATTTGTTCCTACTGCATCAGCTAAAATCATTTATCAATATCGGATCTTTAAAGACAGTCAATTGATCTGTACCGGGGAAACGGTTCAGGTTTTTGTAGATGAAAATGGAGCGTTAGTATGGAATAATCCTTCATTTTTTCTAGATTGGAAAAAGAAAATGGGGCTGATTTGATGAAGAACCTTTACTTACATGAAGATTGCATAATTTCGCCGCTTGGTTGTACCACTTCAGAAAATCTGGAACATCTAAGAAGCGGCACTACCGGTTTACAGAAATTTAATAAAAGTGAGTTTCTGGATACTCCAATTTGTGCCGGAGTGGTAAATTCAGAAGTATTGGCGGAAGCTTTTTCTGCCATTGGTGATCCCAAAGCTTTTACAAAACTGGAGCAAATGATGCTGTTGGCGGTTCACCAAATTCTGATTAAAAATCCGGATTTAAACCGGATGGAAACCGGACTTATCGTGTCAACCACCAAAGGGAATGTTCATCTTTTAGAAGACTTGTGTGTTTTTAAAAAAGAGCGCTTGTTATTATCCAATTTGGGCGAAATTATTAAAGACTTTTTTGGGTTTGGCCTAAAACCTATTGTGGTGTCTAATGCCTGTATTTCTGGAGGTTTGGCCCTTGCAGTTGCCAAGAAAATGATCAATGCCGGGAAATTTAATAAGGCTGTTGTGGTAGGGGGTGATATGCTATCAAAGTTTATCGTTACCGGTTTTAATTCTTTTCAGGCGCTTAGTGAAACCGCCTGTAAACCTTTTTCCAAAGATCGAAACGGCATTAACCTTGGTGAAGCTGCCGCTGCCATGCTGGTGAGTGACACCCCAAAAAAAGATTCGGTTACTATCAGTTTAGCAGGTGATGCTTCGGCCAATGATGCCAATCATATCTCTGGCCCGTCAAGAACCGGTGAAGGTTTGTTTAAAAGTATTCAGAATTCGCTTAAAGAAGCCGGGATTTCTTCTGAAGCAATTAAAGCGGTCGCTACGCATGGTACCGCAACGCTATATAATGATGAGATGGAAGCGATTGCCATTACTCGAAGCGATTTGGGAGCCACTCCGCTACATAGCGTAAAAGCTTATTATGGACATACCTTAGGAGCATCGGCTTTAATCGAATCTATTTTATGTAAACACATGATGCTGAATAACGAAATTTATCCTAGTCTTCATTTTAATAAACTAGGTGTTTCAAAAGAAATAAATGTGGTTACCGCTTATCAAAATTCGATAAACCTGGATTATGTTTTAAAAACAGCCTCAGGGTTTGGTGGCTGTAATTTGGCGATGGTTTTTAAAAAAGAAGGACAAAATGGCTAATCTAAGTATAGATCATTGGGTACGAATTAAAGATGGAAAAATCATTGCTGATGGTGAAGTGATATTTGCTTCGGAAGCAGATATTGCGAGCTTTTTAAAAGCTGCTTTTAAGTTTTTAAATATAAAATATCCCAAATTCCATAAAATGGACCGACTTTCGAAGTTGGGGTTTATCGCTTCAGAAACCGTAATGAAAGAAGAGGCTGAAATTTCAGAAGATACCGCTCTTGTTTTTAGTAATAACAGCTCTAGTTTAGCCAGTGACCAAAATTACCAGGAATCTATAAAAAATTTTCCTTCCCCTTCACTTTTTGTCTATACCCTGCCCAATATTGTTTTGGGAGAAATTAGTATTCGGTTTGGATTAAAAAGCGAAAATGTCTTTTTTATTGAAGATGAGTTTAATGCAAAATTATTGATCGATTATTCTGCGCAGTTAATCGAATCTGCCAAAGCAAATAAAGTGCTTTGTGCCTGGTTAAACTTGCACAATGTTGAATATGATGTATTTTTGTGGCTAAGTTCAGAATCTCACAAAAAAGAAATTACTGAAGAACAAATACGCAAAATATACGATGCCGATTATGACTGATTTGCATACCGAGTTAAAAGCCAGTATTATAGAACAGCTAAACCTGGAAGACATGGAGGTGAGCGATATAGAAAATGACGAACCGCTATTTGGTGACGGGCTTGGCTTAGATTCCATCGATGCTTTGGAACTTATCGTTTTACTGGAAAAAGATTACGGTATCAAACTTACCGATCCTAAAAAAGGCCGGGAAATTTTTGAAAGTATCAATAAAATGGCAGATTTTATTGAAGCGAACCGTACAAAGTAAAATATGAGTAGGAGCGTTGCCGTAACCGGAATGGGTATTTTTTCTGCTATAGGAAAAAATCTTGAGGAAAATCACCGCTCGCTAATTCATGGAAAACACGGACTTTCATATCCTGAAATCCTGGAAACAGTTCATCAAAATTTACCTATTGGGGAGATTAAATCTACTAATAGTGATCTTGCTGATGCATTGAATTTGGATAAAAATCATGCGTTTACCCGTGCGGCATTATTAGGAACTATAGCTTTAAAAGAAGCGCTTCAAAATGCTAAAATAGAAGATTTTATAAATATTGGATTTGTAAACGGAAACAGTGTTGGTGGTATGGATATGACCGAGCGGTTTTATCGGGAATATGAAAGCAATCCGGCTAATCGAAGGTTTATACAGGCACAGCATCCGGGATTTACCACTGAACAGATTGCCGGTTATTTTGGGATTGATAATTATGTTACCACGATTAGCACGGCATGCTCATCTGCTGCAAATGCCGTTATGTTGGGTGCCAGGCTTATACAATCTGGTCGCCTGGATCAGGTTATTGTGGGGGGAACCGATTGTCTTTCAAGATTTACACTAAATGGTTTTAATTCCTTAATGATTTATTCGGAAGATTTTCCGAAACCTTTTGATAGCGAACGAAAAGGACTAAACCTGGGAGAAGCCGCAGCATATCTGGTATTGGAATCGGCAGACTTTGCTAAGAATAAAGAAGTTTTAGGCTATGTTTCCGGTTACGGAAATGCCAATGATGCTTTTCATCAAACCGCCTCTTCAGAAAATGGGGAAGGTGCTTATCTTGCCATGCAAAAAGCCCTGGAAACAGCCAACTTAAACCCGCACCATATCGATTATATCAATGCACATGGTACGGCTACACAAAATAACGATCTCTCAGAAAGCCGGGCTTTAATCCGTATTTTTAAAGAAATGCCGGCTTTTAGCAGTACAAAATCTTTTACCGGCCATACGCTGGCAGCAGCCGGTGCGATCGAGGCTGTGTTTAGTTTGCTGGCGATAAAACATCAGCAAATTTATCCCAATCTTAATTTTAACTCGGCTATTAGTGATACCAGATTACGACCGGTCACCGAGTTAAAATCGACTAAAATTCAGCATGTGTTATCTAATTCTTTTGGTTTTGGCGGCAACTGTACCTCTTTAATATTCAGTAAAGATGAGTAGAAAAATGTACATTAACGGAATGGCTAGCATCGCTGCCCAAACGGAAGAGGATCTGTTTGCTGAAAACCTGCAATCGTTCAGCGAAAACATATTTCCGGCAACTTCAGTAAATTATAAAGAATATATTAAACCCATGATGCTTCGCCGAATGTCGAAGACCATAAAAATGGGGCTGGTAACCGCTAAGCGAGCTTTAAATGAAGCAGGAGTAGATGTTCCCGACAGCATTATTGTAGGAACCGGAGAAGGCTGCAAACAGGATACCGAAAAGTTTTTGGAGAATATCTTAGATGAAAATGAAAGTTTTTTAACGCCAACAGCTTTTATCCAGAGTACGCACAACACCGTGGGCGGGCAAATTGCACTCGATTTAAAATGTACCGGTTATAATATGACGTATACGCAGAATAGCGCATCTTTCGAATCGGCCTTAATCGACGCAAAACTTCAATTTACGGAAGAGATGGGTACACGTTGTGTTTTGGTAGGAGGTGTAGATGAAATTGCAAGAATAAGCACCCCTTTTTATAATTTAGACGGACAGTTAAAAGCTGGCGAAATAAATACAGCTAAAATTCTACAATCTTCGTCGGAAGGGACCATAACTTCTGAAGGCGCTGCATTCTTTTTACTTTCAGAAATAAGAACACAGGATTCTTTTGCTGAAATTTCTGATTGTATGATTTACAGAAATATTTCAGAAGAAAAGCTTCAGGAAGAAATTAGCTGGTTTTTAAAGAAAAATGATTTGAAAATCGATGAGCTTGATGTAGTGATTTTAGGCAATAATGGGGATACAAGGTACGATCATTATTATCAACAACTTCAGGAAGATCTATTTAAAAATACGCTTCAGTTAGGCTATAAAAATTGGGTAGGAGATTATAATACCGTTACCGCTTATGCCTGCTGGCTTGGTGCTGAAATCCTAAAAAGAAAAGAAATTCCGCAGCAATTAAAATTGAATAATCTACCCCTTAAACAACCAACCTCGATTTTAGTTTATAATCAGTATCTTGGGAAAAATCATAGTCTAACCTTGCTCCGAAGTCTTTGAAATTCTGTATTATAAATTTCTTTATCTGGATCTTATTGATCGCTGTGGCGATGTATACCGGTATTAACGGCTTGCCACTTTGGCCCATAGCGGTATTGGCAATCTTATATCCTGTGTTTTTAATCACTATTTCTACCAATATTCGATGGAATGTGTTTGTAAAAGGATATCATCATCAAAAAAAACATCCGAAAAAAGAAGTGTGCTTAACTTTTGATGATGGTCCAACCCAAGTTACTCCGCATATCCTGGAGCTATTGGATAAATATGATGCAAAAGCCTGCTTTTTTTGTATTGGTAAGCAAATGGAAAAGCATCCCGAAATTGTTCAGGAAATTATAAAAAGAGGGCATACCATAGGAAATCATACCTATTCACATACCCGAAAAATGGGGTTTCTTTCTTCCAAGAGTATAGCGAGAGAAATTGATGCCTGTAATATTGTGGCAAACGATATCACCGGTTTAAACCTTCATTTTTTCAGACCGCCTTTTGGGATCATCAATCCAAAAACCAAACGGG
>Ga0098065_1000642_pt1 | contig 15270 bp, 14 predicted proteins | sample 25_taG_FD_75062 | JGI IMG/M metagenome (GOLD analysis project Ga0098065, IMG submission 75062) | Marine viral communities from Cariaco Basin, Caribbean Sea - 25_WHOI_OMZ | ecosystem: Environmental > Aquatic > Marine > Oceanic | place: Caribbean Sea: Cariaco Basin | collected 2014-11-08 | reverse complement strand
TTTTATAAATGAGTAATGATTACTTTTTTTGCCTCTAACCCTATGTAGTTTACTTATGACATCTTTTATTGATAACTTGCGTGACGAGTGGTTTTCCAATGTTCGCGGTGACGTTTTATCGGGCTTGGTTGTCGCCTTGGCGCTTATTCCAGAAGCCATTGCCTTTTCTATTATCGCAGGTGTTGATCCAAAAGTCGGCCTATATGCCTCATTCTGTATCGCGGTCGTGATCAGTTTTGTTGGTGGTCGTCCAGGTATGATTTCGGCAGCGACAGGTGCTATGGCCTTAGTCATGGTCGATTTGGTTGCCGATCATGGTTTGCGGTATTTACTGGCTGCGACCTTATTGTGCGGCGTTATTCAGGTCGTCATGGGCATCCTAAAGCTTGGTAATTTGATGCGCTTTGTCTCGCGCTCAGTCGTCATTGGCTTTGTTAACGCACTGGCAATATTGATATTCGCCGCCCAGTTACCAGAACTGAATCCTATGACCGAGCGTGTCGGTATGACTGTTTATATCATGACCGCTGTAGGCTTGGGGATTATCTACCTGTTTCCACTTATCCCTAAAATCGGTCGCATCATTCCGTCACCATTGATCTGTATCGTTGGGTTGACGGCTGTTGCGATGTATATGAATCTTGATATTCGTAACGTCGGTAGCATGGGTGATTTGCCAGATTCGTTGCCTGTGTTTTTGTTGCCTGATATTCCATTAAACCTAAATACATTGCTGATTATTGCGCCTTATTCTATTGCGCTTGCCATTGTGGGTTTACTAGAGTCTATGATGACTGCGACGATTGTCGATGAGCTGACCGATACGCCAAGTGATAAGAACAAAGAGTGCCGTGGTCAAGGCATAGCTAACGTGGTGTCAGGTTTCTTCGGTGGTATGGCAGGTTGCGCCATGATTGGTCAGTCAATGATTAATGTAAAATCCGGTGGACGCACGCGCCTTTCTACCTTGATCGCAGGTGTGGTACTGCTCATCATGGTGGTATTCTTAAGTGAATGGGTCAGCCAAATCCCAATGGCAGCCCTCGTTGCCGTCATGATTATGGTATCGATTGGCACGTTTAACTGGCAATCTATTCGCGAATTCAAAACGCACCCTATGTCATTCAATATTGTGATGCTAGCGACGGTATTGACCACTGTTTTTACGCACAACTTAGCTTATGGCGTTGGTGTTGGCGTGTTGCTATCTGCCTTAGCATTTGCCAATAAGATTGGTCAGTTCTTAACCATATTCAGTGAGTACGATGATAGTAGCAATACTCGTTATTATTATGTTCAAGGACAGGTGTTCTTTGCCTCGACGACACAGTTTTTGAATAGCTTTGATACTAAAGAAGCGGTAGATAGCATTCAAATTGACGTCAGCCATGCGCATTTTTGGGACATCAGTGCTGTTGATACCTTGGACAAGCTGGTCATGCGCTTGCAACGTGAAGGTATTGATGTCAAAGTGGTAGGACTCAACAATGCGAGTCGAACACTGATTGACCGCTTCTCTGTTCACGATCGCCGAGATATTGGCTTATTAGATTAAGCAAATCTACGTCTGCCTTGTCATTGATGTATGGCAAGGTTTTGTGAATCGATGGATAAATAGACAGCTACGTTGGTAAAAGAGTTGGGTATGTACGTGATGCCTTAGCCCTACGCTGAGTGGCTGATTTTTATGATTAGAATGATGTGGCCGTTTTATGAGTAACTTAAAACCAGATAGTGTCATTGCCTGCTTGGACTGTCCTGATCATGTTCAAGCTGTATTAGAGGCCAGCATGTGGGCTTCTATTCGCTTGCGCGCGCCTGTAGGACTACTACACTCAGTCCCAAGCTTACAGCAAAAAGCTGCAGTCAATTATTCTGGTTGTCTCAATATCGATGATGAAAATGCCTTGCTTGAGCAGTTCACAACCAAAGAGCATTTGAGCAACTGTGAGCTAAAAGCACAGGGCAGATTGCTACTGTCTCAAGCAACCACGTATTGTGAGCAAAAGCCTCATAAGCTCAAAACTTATACCTTGCATCGTCATGAAAACCTGAACCAGAGTATCGATTACGTCGATGACAAGGCACAATTGATCGTTATCGGTCATCATGTCACGTGTAAATCGACATTAGGACAACTGATTAGGGTCAGCCACTGCCCCATTTTGGTGACACATGCACCATTTTTGCCCCCTACTACCGCTTTGTTTGCTTTTGACAACAGTCCAACATGCCATAAGTTACTTAATTGGTTGTGTAAGACCCCGCTCGTACGTGCCTTGACCATTCATATTGTCATGATCGGTAAAGAAACCTCTGATAACTGTGACGCCCTGCGTGAAGCATATGCGAAGCTCAAGCAAGCAGGTATCAAATCTAAAAAAACATTATTAGACTGCCGTGATGTTGCGGCGGCTTTAAATTACTACCAAAACCAGAACGATATCGGCCTACTCATAACAGGCGCGTTTGGCCAGTCGCGTTTACGTGGGTTGCTACAAGGCAGCGATACTAAGAAGTTACTGGGCAGCACTAAAACACCATATCTCCTTTTTCCTAAGGCTTAAGCGTCGGTTTATCTACACTAACATAGCCTATCTATTTAAACGCAGAGCACTAACGACTCTTTTGGTCTCTGCCGCTTACCGCGACCTCTCCTCTACTTAGCTTTAATCAGCTGTCATCAAACGTTCATTTTATTACTAAACTCAAGTTAGCAAATCGTCACATGAAATAGAGGGATAGCCTCCCCAAGCACCTAAAAAGTTGGTTATAATAAAGTTTTCATTAACCAAACGCTAAAGGTTGATTCACTTTCACTATGTTTATAATGATGGCTCTCATCATTACATCGTCACTCATATGCTCTGTTGCAACCGCGGTTATTTTTGAATAAATAAACCCAATTCTACCTCCCCCTTGAGTAGGTTGGCACAGTTCTTGAATAACTTACCGTAAGCAAAGCAGAGATACGACGATGCACCATAATGCCTCTATCAATCTGCGGCATCACACAAATAAGGAATTTTTTATGAAGCTAATCACTGCGATCTTAAAACCGTTTAAGCTCGACGATGTGCGTGAAGCGCTTTCTGACATCGGTGTTAAAGGTGTTACTGTCACTGAAGTCAAAGGTTTCGGTCGTCAAAAAGGTCACACAGAGCTCTATCGCGGCGCAGAATACGTGGTGGACTTTTTACCCAAGGTAAAAGTCGAAGTCGCTGTGATCGATGAGATGGTCGAACCTGCTATTGAAGCGATCACTCGTATCGCTAGCACTGGCAAGATTGGTGACGGCAAAATCTTCGTCACTGCGCTTGAGCAAGTCATTCGTATCCGTACGGGCGAAACCGGACCTGATGCTATCTAGATTTGAGGCCCTATCTATAAACATCGATTTATAGGAAAAGGCTCTTACTGCATTTTTATCTATCGGTCACACCGATATCTATATCGTAAATTCAAGGGGAATTTAAATGGAAAGTCAAATCTTTGAGCTCCAGTATGCGCTCGATACGTTTTACTTTTTGATCTGTGGGGCGTTGGTCATGTGGATGGCAGCCGGCTTCACTATGTTAGAGGCCGGACTGGTCCGATCAAAAAATACGGTCGAAATCTTAACTAAGAATGTCGCGCTATTTGCAACCGCCAGTATCATGTACATGATATGCGGCTACGCTATTATGTATGGTGGCGATCTGTTCTTGAGCGGAATTGCAGGCGGCGACACCTTGGTAGAAGACGCGTTAGCAGCCTCTGCCGAAAATGGCTTTGGTGGTGACTCTGTCTACTCTGCAGCCTCAGATTTTTTCTTCCAAGTAGTCTTTGTAGCGACTTGTATGTCAATCGTTTCAGGTGCTGTTGCTGAGCGTATGAAGCTATGGGCTTTCTTATTATTTGCTGTTGTCATGACTGGTGTTATCTATCCATTAGAAGGCAGTTGGACTTGGGGCGGCAACGATGTCTTTGGGTTATTTAACCTAGGTGACATGGGCTTCTCTGACTTTGCAGGCTCTGGTATCGTCCATATGGCGGGTGCTGCTGCTGCTCTAGCAGGTGTATTGCTCTTAGGGTCACGTAAAGGTAAATACGGTCCTAACGGTGAGATACGTGCGATTCCTGGTGCTAACCTACCACTGGCGGCGCTTGGTACGCTAATCCTATGGATGGGTTGGTTCGGCTTCAACGGTGGTTCAGTACTAAAACTTGGCGATATCGCCAGTGCCAACTCTGTCGCCATGGTATTTTTGAACACTAATGCTGCTGCCGCTGGTGGTGCTGTAGGCGCTCTGATAATCGCTCGTATCATTTTTGGTAAAGCGGATCTAACCATGCTCCTAAACGGTGCATTAGCAGGCCTAGTCGCCATTACTGCAGAGCCATCAACCCCTTCTGCGCTACAAGCCACTCTTTTCGGTGTTATCGCTGGTGTCATCGTCGTGTTATCAATCTTAGCGTTAGATAAAATCAAAATTGATGATCCAGTGGGTGCAATCTCAGTTCATGGCGTGGTTGGTCTGTTTGGCCTACTAATCGTACCAATTACCAACCCAGCCTCTACCTTTATCGGTCAGATTGTGGGTGCTGCGACCATCTTTGCTTGGGTATTCATCGCTAGCTTGATCGTTTGGGGAATCCTCAAAGCAGTCATCGGTATCCGTATCTCTGAAGAAGATGAGTACGAAGGTGCTGATATTGCAGAGTGTGGTATGGAAGCTTATCCAGAATTTATCAGATAAGATCTCTCAATAGTCTAAACCCTATCATTCGATACGCTGATACTACACCTACCGTAGTGTCAGCGTTTATTATTCTAGTTATCAAGCAATCCCCCTTTCTTAAAACGATAAAAGATAAAATAAGAAGTATAAAAAATCCCGCAAAACCTTTCGGTAATGCGGGATTTTTATCTATCAAGTTAAGACTTAATAGTTAGGTTCTTTATGGATTTATTTCTTTTTCCATGCTTGACTACGTGAGAATGGACCGATATAACCTTTTATGTTCAGCGTGTTACCGTTTAGGCTGGCAGTCATACGATAATCTTTACCTTTTGCTGGATCAGTAATCGTACCACCACTGTATTTACCGTTGCCATCAGATTTCAGGCCTTTAATGACTGTCGTACCAACATATTGTTTGCCTTTAGCCGTATTGGCAGCAATAAGTGTACCGGTTAACACACCATTTGACTCAGTGATTTTTACCGTGCCTTTTGGCGCACCATCGTCATATGTCTGCCAAGTAGTATTGGCTAATGGATCAGCGGCAAATGCCATACTAGCAACACTAATACCAGCAACTGCCAAAGTGGTTTTTGTAAATAATTTCATAGATTGACTCCCTTCATACAATGATTGCTCGAAACATTATGTTTCTGATGTCCTATGCTTATCCTTTGCTAGAATCTTTTATTACAAGTTTTACGAATCTCTACTTATAAAGCGTAGGTTATCGATATTGCTCATAACTCTTTGTCAAAGATTTTGAGCGACATAAGCGATGTCTTGACTCATTATAAGCAATTTTCTGACTTTGCCTAGTAATTTTTTTATACTTTATTATTTCTATAAAATAAAACCATATCAAAGACTTACAAGAAGGGATTGTCGATATCTTTGCCCGATTGGTCATCATTTTCTTTTGACTTATCATCATTATTACTATAAAGGTTTTTGCTTTCAAATGCGTTTATAACCCGACTCATTAGCTCATGCAATTGCTGGGCGTGTTCATATCCAGATGCATCCAAAGTCAGGTCAATATCACCATAGATGATGACTTTGTCCTTTTGGTTTTCGATAACAAGATCACCAACCTGCATGCTTTGGTGATCATTGGCGAATGGGTCAATCATGTGTTCATCCTTATGGTGTATTTAAAACCCAAAAAGTATTCTATATTTTGCTCTATGCCTTTAGCTGTGCAAGTAACCACTCCAAAATAGCCCAGACAAATAACATCCAATCCGGCTCCTGAGCTGGCGCATCAGTTGTGTCTGAACTCTCACCTGCCTTCAATGGTAAGTCAAACGCTTCTCGCTTGGTTTGAATGTCCAACATCGGCAAGACATCGATGCCGGTTTCAGCGGTCAGCTCATCGATACTAATAACATCGATGCGCTCCGACTCGTCATTTGGTGCGTAATATACCCCTGCTTGATTGGTCGCGGGTATATACACTGCTTTGAAAAAATGGCTGGGTACAAGCACACGATTGGCGAGCTGCTTGGTTTTTTTATTGGTAAATGCGACACCTGTGATGGTATAAACCTCACCGTATTGCTGCGTCAAATACCGAGTGGCAGACTCGATATTACGCCAAATATAACGATTGTTACGGGGTGACTGCGGCGCGATATTGGCCAGACTGAAGCTATCATACTGTTGGCTGCGCGTTGCCATATCGGCATTTGGTGCTAGGTGTCCGCGATCATAACCAGAGCCTGAATAGTCAGATAATGACGCGCGTGCTGATTCTGGAAGCTTGCTTTCTTCATGGAAGCTATCTTCACGGTCGATCTGTTTGGCTTGCTGCAGACGTGTGCGATCTAAATGCTCTGCTGACCACAGCGGTGTGCGTGATACACCAGAGTACATAACGGCAAAGCCATCCATGCATAATGCTTGTGTCTTATTACTTAGCTTGGTGTTGGTAAATTCAGGATAGATACCGCCATAGAAGGATTGGCTACACTGCGTGAAATCATCAGCATGCGCCTGAGTGATACCTATTGCAACTGTCATGACAGTCATTAGCATGCTGTGTTTAAGCCCATATGTGCGCTCACGGAAACTTATCATTCAACTTTCAACCATTTATACTCATCATTGCGTATCTGCTATCCTAGCAGGCAGTTAGCAATAAAGAAAGATAGCGCGCAAGTCGTGACATTTTAAATGGTATCCGCTATACTTAGGCGTTCAAAAAACGGTGAAGTGGGTGAGTGGCTGAAACCGCACGCCTGGAAAGTGTGTATACGTTAATCGCGTATCGAGGGTTCGAATCCCTCCTTCACCGCCAATCTTATAAAATCGTCTCAAATATCAGCTTTCCCACCTTGCCCCCAATATTCCTGAATACTCTATATATATAACGCGTCTAGCGTTTTTTTTATGCTTGTTATTTACCTATAGATAATATTTCAATTCTGAATGATTCAGCCGTGTCGATGATATTGGCTCATGATGAGAAATATTGCATAAAAAAGCCCCAAACTACTAAAAAGTCGCTTGGAGCAAAAAATTGATATCGTCTATCAATGATTAATCGTCATAAACCACATGACTACTCAAAACCTTACCCGTCATGCTATCGACCACAACATCGTAGATTTGATTGCCTTTACCAATTTCAACCTTATAAATAGGTTTACCATAATCCATATCAAATTCGGCTTCCAGCACCGTGCCATTTAGCGTTGTATTGGCACTTTTTATGGCTTGTGGCAGGCTAGTTTTTGCTTGCTTCATGGTGTTATATTCAGCCAAATCTTCTTTATCTAAACGCTCTCTCTCATCTTGTATCACTTTACCTGTATTGGCATTGACGATGACCTCTTGCTCGTTGTTATTGGCAATAATTTTAATCTCATAATGGTTATCTTCCATACGGTCTTCTTGATCAAAGCCTGCACTAATAATATTACCTGCTACCGTCTTATTCGCGAGAATCATCGCTTGCTCTAAGCTGATTTTACTCTGTGATGCCGCGACGGTTTCATTCATTGACGTAGCAGCTTGGCTCAATGGAATAGCAGCCGCGCTAAGGGTAGCGACACTCAATGCTACTGCTAATGATTTTTTTAATGTTGATATGTTTTTCATAATAAGGCCTTCAGGTTTTCCAGATATGTTATCGAGATCGTTATTTATTGAAATAATGTCGTGAAAGATAGTGACACAGTCCGCCGCGTCCTGTCTAAATAATTTATGCTGATAAAAAGTAACTTATGTTGTGTTTACAAGGTAAAATATTTTGTAACTATGTCAAAGCGTGGCCAAATTGTTTACTACTTTTCGAAATATAGAGTTTATCAAAAGAGAGGTCATGGTCAAACTACTCTGCATTGTATTAACGGTAATTGGCTTGGCATTCCTCATCGGCGGCGCTGCCTCGACGATCGCTGCCAAGATTAATTTTGGTATAGAGTTACTGTTGTTGATCAACACGGAAGTTATCACAGATAGTTGAAGACAGCTTCGTTAATGTTGTCTTGATTGATTTGGGTGAGCATTGAGGCGCTTTAGATACTTTTTAAAATGGTGAATAGTTGTAGCGAATAATGATACTTCGATTGCCTCATTTTTTATAAATATAGTGTGCATTGCCATTTCGAATAAGGCTCAAAACGCTGCAATCTTATGGTTAATGAAGATACTGGTTTTTTGAATATCACATGTGAGCAAAACGTAAATTCTATTGTAGCGACACTGTTAAAACCGAAAATTTGTTTTGCAATTAACCATAGCTTTATCTATGATTATTTTCTTACGGGAAACTAACGATAGGTAACAATATGAAAATCAATAAGCTATACGCAGGGATCGCCTTGGCAAGTACAATGATATTGACAGGGTGCGGTGATGATAACGAGGTCGGCCCTACCGTTAATAACGAATTGGACTATACAGTTTTTGATCCTTTCACCGATATGTCAAATGATGAATATCAAGATGGCTGGGGCAAGCTCGCGTACAAACTCAGTAATAATGGCTTGATACAAACAATCTCCACTGTGGTAGGAAGCTCACCTACTGCTTATCAAAATAGTAGAAGCGACGATGATGAGCTGGAATATTACGCTGGCAAAAACGCGTTCGCTGCTGTTCCTGAAAATTTTGACAGTAAGTTTTATAAAATCAACTTCGTTGATAGCGATACCTTTACACTAAAAGTTCAGTCAAATAATTCAACTTTTAACTCTACTTATGACATTGCTACTCTTGACCTTACGGGCGTAGGCAAGCAACCACGCAATGCTACTACTGGTATAGATACTGATTTAGATTATTTCCCTGATGGATTTAATGCCACTTTTCCTAGTGGCTCTCAATGCTATATATTTTTAGAAACACCCAATCAAACTTTCTATACTTTTTCTGAAGATGAGGATGAAGGTAGCATGACTATAGATGAGTGGATTACTAACCAGCAAGAATGGTATACAGTCACTAATGTTGTCAAAGAATATGTCGGACTCAATAATGAGCTACCAGCTGTTAGATATACTGACGAAGATGGCGATATTATTGCCGCTATTAGATACAACGGTTTGATATACAGCGCTTCATATAGTCAGGAAGGAATCCAAGAAAAAGAAAACACTGATCCTGGTGTTTCAGAAGTTTACTGTAATCAGTATAACGATGTAGCGACTAAATTCTTGGAAACACAAATCAAGGCTAATTATTAATATTAGCTGTGAATTGAGACCTAGCTACTTGTATACATTAAGACAAAAAATAGCGCCTACAATGGGCGCTATTTTTTTATATTACGACACTGCGTAAGTATTCGAGAATTAGCACAGATGACCAAACTCTATTGAGTAGATATTTTATCGTTCAAAAGATCGATCAAACGTTTATTACTTTTTGATTAAGGTATAGGCCACGTTGGTATCATCCAACTGCACTAAAGACGCCAGTCTGGCTGATAGCGGATCTTTATTTTCGATGGCCGTTAAGATTGCTTTGTGCCTTGGCAGTGAATGCGTTTGTAAGTTAGGTCTTAAGCTGGTCAGCTTAATAGATTGTTGTAGCGGTAATACCAACATTTTTGACATATAAGCCAGTAGGTCATTATGTGTGGCCTTGGCAATGGCAAGATGGAATTCTATGTCAGGTTGCATAAATTCTTCTGCATTAGTCGCCTTTTCCATGCCTTCATACGCTGTTTTGATCTGTAAAATATCGTCATCGGTTGCAGTGGTAGCAGCAATATACGCCATCTCAGGCTCTAACACACGTCGAACGGTCGATAAGGTTTTGAAAAAATCATTCTCTGGTGTAGATTCAATCAACCAAAATAGCACATCTGGATCAAGCATATGCCATTCGTCTTTGGGACGCACGACCGTACCGACTTTGGGACGCGAGTATGTCAGACCTTTAGAGTTCAGTACCCGTATGGCTTCACGAGAGACAGGACGGCTGACCTGAAACTCCTCACACAGCTCATCTGAAGAGGGTAGTTTTTCGTTTTCAGGAAAATGACCAGAAACGATTTTTAGACCCAATTGTTGAACAATTAATGCATGTTGGCTTTTGCTTGGAACGGGGTTTTTGTAGTCGGCAGTGCTCATATATTATCGTTACTCATATTTGACACTAGTATGTTATAGAAGACCTTATCAATAAACAAGGTCTTCTATTTTGCATAAACTAGTGCCAATTTTTGAGCAAATTAGTGCGAATGACGAGGTACCTCAGAACCGCGACAACCGACCAGAAAATCAAAATCACAGCCTTCATCCGCTTGTAGCACATGCTTAACATAGAGTTCGCGATAGCCGCCAATAAAGTTGGGTGTCGGTGGTGGTGGTAAATTCGCTAAGCGCTGCTGTAGTTCTTCATTGCTGACATCTAAATGCAACTTACCTGCGTAGGCATCAAGCTCAATAAAATCACCGTTTTGTACCGCAGCTAATGGTCCGCCTGCGCGAGCTTCTGGTGCTACATGTAGTACCACGCTACCATACGCAGTACCACTCATACGCGCATCAGAGATTCGTAGCATGTCTGTGATCCCTTTTTCCAGCAGCTTGGGCGGCAGTCCCATATTGCCGACTTCCGCCATACCTGGGTACCCTTTAGGGCCTGCGTTTTGGAGTACCAAAATACAGGTTTCATCGACATCTAAATCTGGATCTACAATACGGGCTTTATAGTCATCAAGGTCTTCAAATACCACGGCACGACCACGATGTTTCATCAGTTCCGCTGAGGCGGCAGATGGTTTGAGCACGGCCCCTTTTGGTGCTAGATTGCCATGTAAGATGCACATTCCACCATCTCTACTCAGTGGATTGTCCACTTGACGAATGACCTCATCATTATAGATAGGCGAGCTTTGACAGTTCTCCCAAATGCTTTGTCCGTTCGCAGTCAGTGCTTGCGGATGCGGCAGCAAATTGTGCTCACCCATACGGCGCAGTACTGCAGGCAAACCACCGCTATAATAAAACTCTTCCATCAAAAATCGTCCTGACGGCTGCAAATCCACAATGGTAGGCATACCGCGACCAATGCGATTCCAATCTTCTAGCTCTAAATCAACACCAATACGCCCAGCAATGGCTTTTAAATGAATTACCGCATTGGTTGATCCACCAATAGCGGCGTTGACTTTAATCGCATTCTCAAATGCTTCTTTGGTTAAAATTTTAGATAATGTCAAATCTTCTTTGACCATGTCAACGATACGCATACCTGATAAATGCGCCAAAACATAACGGCGCGAGTCCACGGCTGGAATAGCGGCATTGTGTGGTAAAGAGGTCCCTAAAGCTTCAGCCATACAGGCCATTGTCGAAGCTGTGCCCATCGTATTACAGGTACCCGCTGAGCGTGACATGCCTGATTCTGCAGATAAAAATTCATTGAGATCAATCTTGCCAGCCTTTAGCTCTTCATGCATTTGCCAGACAATGGTACCCGCGCCAATATCTTTTCCTTTATGTTTGCCATTTAGCATCGGCCCGCCAGTGACGACAATGGCAGGAACATCACAACTGGCCGCACCCATCAGTAACGCAGGTGTGGTTTTATCACAGCCTGTTAATAGCACAACCCCATCCATCGGGTTACCGCGAATCGCTTCTTCTACATCCATACTCGCTAAATTACGCGTCAGCATCGCCGTCGGGCGTAGGTTAGATTCTCCATTAGAGAAAACAGGAAATTCAACAGGATATCCACCCGCTTCTAAAATACCTTTTTTTACATGCTCAGCGATTTTGCGGAAATGGGCGTTACATGGGGTCAATTCTGACCACGTATTACAAATACCGATAATGGGTCTACCATCAAACTCATGATCTGGAATACCTTGATTTTTCATCCAGCTACGGTACATAAATCCATTTTTATCCGCCGTTCCAAACCAAGCTGCCGAGCGTAGTGGCTTCTTTTTTGACATCTCTATATCCTTATATAGTAATACTATTTAAATAATATTAATCAAAATACACTAAAAACAATCTTTTTAAAAGGGTTTACATTTAAATAGTATTACTATATTTTAGTTAAAGCTTTTATACATTATTTCAGTTATCGACTGATAACACCCTTAATTACAGATAATTTCTCTTTGGCATGATGCCTGAGAATTACCACATGGAACGTGGAGTCGGATATGGATTTCGAAAAGAACGTTATACGAACAGTGACCTACAGATTAATCCCTGCATTAATTTTGCTTTATGTGGTCGCTTATATTGATCGCGGTGCAGTCGGCTTTGCCCATCTACATATGGGCGCTGATGTTGGTATCGGCGACGCCGCTTATGGATTTGGCGCAGGCTTATTCTTTATTGGTTACTTCATGTTTGAGGTGCCCAGTAACTTGCTATTGGCCAAGTTTGGAGCACGTAAGTGGTTCACTCGCATTTTATTGACATGGGGTTTGATCACCATGGCGATGGCGCTTATACAAGGCCCTAAGAGCTTCTATGCGCTTAGGTTCTTACTCGGTGTTGCTGAGGCAGGTTTTTTCCCTGGCGTTCTATATTTGATTACCCAATGGTTTCCAGTGCGTCATCGCGGCAAAATTATGGGCATGTTTGTACTGTCACAACCTATTGCAATGGTAATTGCAGGGCCATTATCCGGTGCCTTACTCGGTATGGATGGCATGGCAAACATGCATGGCTGGCAATGGTTATTCATAGCTGTCGGCTTACCTGCTGTTCTTTTGGCGCTACCCACGTACTTATATTTGCCAGATGATATTAAAACAGCCAACTGGTTAACTGCAGAGCAAAAAAGTTGGTTGCAAAATGAATTGGTTAAAGATGAGTCTGAATATAAGCAAACAAGGCATGCCAACCCTTTACATGCGCTAAAAGACAAACGTGTGTTACTCCTTGCGCTGTATTACCTACCTGTCACCTTGAGTATTTATGGTTTAAATCTATGGCTACCCACGATTATCAAGCAGTTTGGTGGTGGCAGTGATTTACAAGTTGGTTTTTTATCAAGTATTCCGTATCTGTTTGGGGTCGTCGGTCTGTTAATTATTCCACGCAGTACAGATCGCTTGGATGATCGCTATGGGCATCTTGGTTTTCTTTATGCGGTAGGTGCTTTTGCCATGTTCTTAAGTGCTTGGCTCACCTCGCCTGTCTTGCAATTGGTTGCTCTATCTGCCGTCGCTTTTTGCTTATTTTCGACAACGGCTGTTTTTTGGACACTACCAGGCCGCTTCTTAACAGGCAGTAGTGCGGCAGCTGGTATTGCCTTGATCAACTCAGTAGGTAACTTGGGCGGTTATTTGGGACCTTATGGCATTGGCTTATTAAAGGAATACACAGGCCATATGGCAGCAGGCTTGTATTTTCTCTCTGTGGTAATGGTATTTGGCTTGATTTTGACTTATTTCGTCTATGCCAAGTTTGAAAAAAAGAAATCTGAAAAAACAACCGTTAGCGAACAAGCATACTAAGGACATTACTTATGAACATCATTCAATTTGAAACCCAAGATCAGCAGCGCGCGGTTGGCATTGTCGAAAACAATACTGTCAAGCCAATCAATCAGGTGACGACGGTTCGAGACTTAGCATTAATGGCAATCGAAAACACACTGAGCCTAGAGCAACAAATCGAACAATTAGGCTTTGCCGCTGAGAACTATGAATACGCACAATTATTAGACAACTTACAGGTACTTGCGCCTTTAGATCATCCAGATACCGCACATTGTTTTGTCTCAGGGACGGGTTTGACCCATCTAGGCTCAGCGTCTACTCGTGACAAAATGCACCAGCAGAATTCAGCTGATACCGCATCAGTAACCGACACCATGCGTATATTCCAGTTAGGGATTGAAAAAGGTAAACCTACTGACGGTGAGGTGGGCGCCCAACCTGAATGGTTCTATAAAGGCGATGGCTCTATTGTGGTTCGTCCTGGTGCCGACCTGCCGATGCCTAATTTTGCAGAGGATGGCGGCGAAGAACCTGAAATTGTAGGTCTGTATGTGATTGGTCCAGATTCAAAACCCTATCGAATTGGCTTTGCCATGGGTAATGAGTTTTCTGATCACATTATGGAACGTCGCAACTACTTATATCTTGCACATTCTAAATTACGTTTTTGCAGTTATGGGCCAGAGTTACGCACAGGTGAGCTGCCAAAGCATTTGGTCGGTGCCAGTCGCCTACGCCGTGATGGTGACGTGATTTGGGAAAAAGAATTTTTATCAGGTGAAGACAATATGTGTCACAGCCTAACCAATCTTGAATACCACCATTTTAAATATCAGCAATTCGTAAAACCAGGTGATGTACATGTTCATTATTTTGGTACGGCGACGCTGTCATTTGCAGACGGTATGCAAACCCAAGTCGGTGATGAGTTTGAGATTGAGATGAAAGAATTTGGTCATTCTTTAAAAAATAAAATTACACATACTCAACCTGAACTACCCATTGGTTCAGTTAAAACACTCTAAGGAGAATATTATGGTTATTGGACATAATTTTATTGCAGGTCAACGCAGTGCGCTTGGCAGCAAAGTCTTACAAAGCGTTGATGCCAGCACAGGCGAAGCCTTGGCTTATGAGTTTCATCAAGCCACTGAAGAAGAAGTCAATCAGGCCTGCGAAGCCGCCAGTGAGGCCTTCAAAAGCTATCGTAATACGTCACCTGAACAGCGCGCGTTATTTCTAGAAGCGATTGCCGATGAACTAGATGCGCTGGGACAAGACTTTCTCGACGATATTTCACAAGAGACAGCGCTACCACTTGCACGTTTACAAGGAGAGCGAGGGCGTACCAGTGGTCAAATGCGTTTATTCGCTAAAGTGCTACGCCGCGGTGATTATTTAGGGGTGCGTATCGATACGGCACTGCCTGAACGTGAGCCTATGCCGCGTGTAGATTTGCGCCAAGTAAAGATAGGGGTCGGTCCGATTGCTGTGTTTGGGGCAAGTAACTTTCCTTTAGCCTTTTCGACCGCAGGCGGTGATACCTCTTCTGCGTTAGCGGCAGGGTGTCCTGTCGTGGTCAAAGCTCATAGTGGTCATATGGTAACGGCGGATCAAGTA
>Ga0098065_1000641_pt1 | contig 15291 bp, 12 predicted proteins | sample 25_taG_FD_75062 | JGI IMG/M metagenome (GOLD analysis project Ga0098065, IMG submission 75062) | Marine viral communities from Cariaco Basin, Caribbean Sea - 25_WHOI_OMZ | ecosystem: Environmental > Aquatic > Marine > Oceanic | place: Caribbean Sea: Cariaco Basin | collected 2014-11-08 | reverse complement strand
CCTGGACCTGAAACGCCAGGGGCTGTCACCCTTTGTGGAATCGGTGCGAGTGTTCGCCCTGGCCAACGGCGTTGCAACCGCCAACACCCTGGAACGGATGGAGGAGCTGGTTCGCAAGGGCGTGTTCGATGCCAAGGATGCCAACGCCTGGCAGGAGGCCTACAGCCTGATCCAGGCGATCCGCATGCGTGCTCACCAGGAGCAGTTGCAGCAGGGAGAGGAACTGTCCAACTACATCAACCCTGACAACCTGAACCCGCTGGACCGCCGTATCCTCAGGGAGTCTTTCCGGCAGGCCCAGCGCCTCCAGCAGAAGCTGGAAGTCACCTACCAGCTCTAGGAAAACACAACCATGCTGGATCAGTTCAAGAACTGGATTAATGGCAAACTTACCGGCCCCGCGGAGCACCACGACGTCGCCCATTTGCCGCCACCAAAATCAGCAGGGGGCCAGCACCTGGACGACCTCCGGTTCATCGTACTGGATCTGGAGACCACTGGCCTCAATCCGGCGAAAGACAAGGTGATCGCCATAGGTGCCGTCGCCATCGATCGCATGGCCATCCCCCTGAGCGACCAGTTTGACCTGATCCTTCGCCGGCCCGAACTGGATATCCGCGAGACGGTACTGATCCACGGTATCGGCCCGGAAGCCCTGACCCGTGGTCATCAGACCCAGGACGCCCTGTTGCGATTGCTGGAATGGATGAACGGCGACCCGGTGCTGGCGTTTCACTCGGCGTTTGATCGCAAGTTCCTGGAAAAGGCCCTGCGCCAGCAACTGAACTACTCCCAGACGCACACCTGGCTCGATGTCGCCGAACTGATGCCCGCCTTCTTCCCCCACGCCCTGGAAGGCAACAAACGGCTGGACAACTGGGCGGACCACTTCGGCCTTGAGATTTCAGCCCGGCACCATGCCGCCGCCGACGCACTGGCCACCGCCGAACTCTCCCTGATCGCATTCAGGGAAGCTCGCGAACAGGGTGTTGTCACGCTCGACGACCTCCACCAGCGCCTGAAATATCACCAGCGCCTAAAGACCATGCGGCAATTGTGACGGATTTCTCATCCCGTTCGGAAAGTTCCCGAACACCCGCCCTGGCCCCCGATTAATCCCCGCCAAAACAACTTTTTACATTGTTGCAAAGCTCACTTAGACCTTTTGCCAATATCCATTAACGTCGCGAAAGGTAAAGTCAGAGATGGTAACCAGCAGGAGAAAAACCCGTGAATAACAATTTCCCATGGTTGCTCATCAAGGACAGCACTGGTCAATGCCCGCCGTATAACGGCAGGACAGTGACCTGGCTGGCTTTGGCTTTTCTCCCACTTACAAGCGTCTAAATCCTACAAAAACAAAACAGGAGACCTGTTATGTCTGACGCAAGCAGCAATGCTGTTCTGTACTGGAAGGCGAATCTGCGTCTGATACTGGGCTGCCTCATCGTGTGGGCACTCGTATCCTACGGCTTCGCAATCCTGCTACGACCCTTGCTTGCCGGTATTCCGGTGGGCGGTACCGACCTCGGATTCTGGTTTGCCCAACAGGGCTCCATACTGACCTTTATTGCCCTGATCTTCTTCTACGCCTGGCGTATGAACAAGCTGGATCAGCAATTCGGCCTGGCCGAGGAGGAGTGATCCGATGAGTCAGTTTGCGATTAACCTCATATTTGTCGGGGGCTCATTCCTCCTGTATATCCTTATCGCTGTGTGGGCCAAGGCTGGCAGCACCAGTGATTTCTACGTGGCTGGTGGCGGTGTTCACCCCATCACCAACGGCGCCGCTATCGGCGCAGACTGGATGTCAGCGGCATCCTTTATCTCCATGGCGGGCCTGATTGCCGCCGGTGGTTACGCCAACTCCACCTTCCTCATGGGCTGGACCGGCGGTTACGTATTGCTGGCCATGCTGCTGGCGCCTTACCTGCGGAAGTTCGGCAAGTTCACCGTACCCGAGTTCATCGGTGACCGGTTCTACAGCCGTAACGCCCGCCTGGTAGCGGTACTGTGCCTGATCGTGGCATCGGTAACCTACGTAATCGGTCAGATGGCCGGTGCTGGTGTAGCCTTCTCCCGCTTCCTGGAAGTGGACGCAACGACAGGGCTTATCATTGCTGCAGTTGTGGTCTTCATCTACGCCGTACTCGGTGGCATGAAGGGCATCACCTACACCCAGGTGGCCCAGTACTGCGTACTGATCATCGCCTACACCATTCCGGCGATCTTTATTGCCATCGAGCTGACTGGTAACCCGATCCCGCCGCTGGCCATGTTCTCCGAACACACCCAGTCCGGCCTGCCGGTTCTGGATAAGCTGAACCAGGTCATCACCGACCTCGGTTTCGGGTCCTACACGGCGGATGTGTCCAACAAGCTGAACATGGTGCTGTTCACGTTGTCGCTGATGATCGGTACCGCGGGCCTGCCCCACGTTATCATCCGCTTCTTCACTGTTCCCAAGGTGGCTGACGCACGCTGGTCTGCAGGCTGGGCACTGGTGTTCATCGCCCTGCTGTACCTGACAGCTCCGGCCGTTGCCTCCATGGCGCGTCTGAACCTGATGACAACCATCTATCCGGAAGGCACGGCGGCCGAGCCCATCGAATACGATCAGCGCCCGCAGTGGATCCAGGAGTGGGAGGTCACAGGTCTGATCACCTATGAGGACAAGAACGGCGACGGACGCATCCAGTACTACAATGACGCCAACGCCGACTTCGCTGACGAAGCCGAATCCCGCGGCTGGGCAGGCAACGAGTTCTCCTACAACCGGGATATCCTGGTGCTGGCGAACCCGGAAATTGCCAACCTGCCGGGCTGGGTCATCGGTCTGATTGCAGCGGGTGGTCTGGCAGCGGCACTGTCCACGGCGGCGGGTCTGTTGCTGGCCATCTCGTCGGCTATCAGTCACGACTTGATCAAGGGCGCGATCAACCCCGGTATCTCGGAAAAGGGCGAACTGCTGGCGGCCCGTATCTCCATGGCCGTGGCGATCGCGGTGGCAACGTACCTGGGGGCCAATCCACCCGGGTTCGCGGCACAGGTGGTGGCCTTGGCCTTCGGTATCGCAGCTGCCTCCCTGTTCCCGGCCCTGATGATGGGTATCTTCTCCAAGCGGGTGAACAATGTGGGTGCCATCAGCGGTATGCTGGCCGGCCTCAGCTTCACCCTGGTGTACATCTTCGTGTACAAGGGCTGGCTCTTCATTCCGGGAACCGCCAACCTGCCTGACAACGCTGCCAACTGGGTACTGGGTATCTCCCCGTTGTCCATTGGTGCCGTCGGTGCCCTGGTGAACTTTATCGTGGCCTTCGTGGTGTCCAACGCCACCGAGGAGCCGCCGGTAGAGATCCAGGAACTCGTGGAAAGCGTTCGCTATCCGCGGGGTGCTGGCAAGGCAGTGGATCACTAAGACATAATACGCCCCGCATTCAGATGCGAATCTGAACGGGTTGATCCAGGACGGGCCTCCTTTTCAGGAGGCCCGTTTTTTTACCGAGCCTCTCAAAAAGTCCCGGAAGCCAAGGCTCCCCCGATTTTTTCAGACGCTCCCAGAGGAAGTACTATGTTCTGGAACTTTGTCGCCACCATCATTTGTGGCCTAGCCGCTGCTGGCATTGCCATGAGCATTCGCGCAGCAACCGCCAAGAAGGCGCCCCGCTGGCTGATTCCGGTGTTTGCCGGGCTGGGCATGATGGGCTATCAGATCTACATGGAATACAACTGGTACGACCAGATGACCGCACGCATGCCGTCAGAATCGGTGGTGGTGGCTACCGAGTCACAGGCCGAATTCTGGCGTCCCTGGAGCTTCTTTTTTCCCCAGATCAACCGCATTACCGTGCTGGATACCAGCAGTATCGCCCGCAACCCCGCGAACGGGGATACAGCCCGCTTTCAGCTCTATCACTTCCGGCAGACCTACGGTGGCCGCGTTTCCAGGGGCACATGGCTGCTTAACTGCCCGAGCGGAGAGCTGGTTGCGCTGACTGACGAAGGCAAACCCGATACCCGGGAAGCCCGTCGCCTCAGCGGAGAAGACCCTCTGTTCAGGCAAGTCTGCGACTGAACCCGACCGTCAGGGAGTAACCGGAGATGATCAGTGTCTGGCTACTGGTAGTCATTTCCATCGCCTACATCTCCCTGCTGTTTGCCATCGCCTGGGCCGGTGACCGGCACCCGGGCCTTTACCGGAACAAGCTCGCACGCCCCCATATCTATGCCCTCTCCCTGGCAGTCTACTTTACCTCCTGGACGTTCTATGGTGCCGTCGGCCGCTCTACCCAGGAGGGTCTGGGCTTTCTGCCCATCTATCTTGGCCCCCTGCTGGTGTTCCTGTTCGGCACCCCGCTGCTGCGGCGCATCATCTACATCAGCAAACGCAGCAACAGTACGTCCATTGCCGACTTTATCGCCTCCCGCTATGGCAAATCCCAGTCCCTGGCTGCGCTGATAGCGGTATTCGCGCTGATCGGCAGCGTGCCCTATATCGCCCTGCAGCTTAAAGCCATCTCCCTGGGATTCAGTGTGCTGTCGGAAAGCGGCTCGGGCACGTCCCACCAGGCGGCCTGGAGTGATTCCGCCTGGTACATCACCCTGGTTCTGGCCGCATTCACCGTCCTGTTCGGCACCCGCCACCTTGAGTCCACCGAACACCACCGGGGCATGATCCAGGCGGTGGCCTTCGAGTCCATGATCAAGCTGATCGCCTTTGTCGCCGTCGGGCTGTTCGTGGGCTACGGCATGTACGAAGGCTTCGGGGACCTGCTTACCCGCGTCAGGGAAGCGGACCTGGTAGGCCAGCTCACCTGGGACGGCGTGCAGGCACCAGCGTTTATTACCCAGACCATCGTCTCCATGCTGGCGATCCTCTGCCTGCCCCGGCAATTCCACGTCATGGTCGTGGAGAACGCCGAGTACCGGGACTTCAATACGGCCCGGTGGGCCATGCCGGCCTACCTGATCATCGCCAGTGCGTTCGTACTGCCCATTGCAGCGGCCGGCCTGCTCAACGCCGGCGGCGAAGGCGTCAATCCGGACATGCTGACCCTCACCCTCCCCATTATGGAAGAGCAGAGGTGGCTGGCCATCCTGGCCTTCCTTGGCGGGGGCTCCGCTGCCGCCGCCATGGTCATCGTCTGTTCAGTAGCCATCGCCACCATGGTGAGCAACGAAATCGTCATGCCGGGCCTGCTCAAGTTCTTCCGGCCCCGGATGAACCGGCAGGCGGATCTCAGCCGGCTGCTGCTGAGCATACGCCGTGTCACCATATTCCTGGTACTGATGACCGCCTATGGTTTCTACCGCCTGGCCGGGGCCGATTACAGCCTGACTGCGTTCGGCCTGCTGTCGTTTGCGGCCGCCGCCCAGTTTGGCCCCTCGCTGATTGGCGGAATTCTCTGGCGCAAGGGCAACTACAACGGAGCAATCTGGGGCCTCGCCATCGGCTTTGCCATGTGGTGCTATACCCTGCTGATCCCCGCGCTGGCCTCCACCGGTTGGCTCAGCGACACCCTTATCGACCAGGGGCTGTGGGGCCTGAACTGGACCCGGCCAACGGCCCTGCTCGGGCTGGAACTGGATATGATCAGCCACGGCATCATCTGGTCCCTGGGCATCAACACCCTGGTCTATGTACTCCTCTCCATGACCACCCGCCAGCGGGTTCGCGAGAAGATCCAGATTGCTTCGTTCTTCCATGACCCCCATCCACGGGCGGAAACGTCCCAGCAACAGGTCTGGCAGGGCGAGGTGCTTACTGCCGACCTGCAGGCCCTGGCAGAGCGGTTCATGGGTGAGGAACGTGCGGAGGCCCTCTTCACCAACTACGAACGCCGTAACGCCATGAGGCTCTCCCCCCAGCGCCCAGCCAGTACGCACCTGATGCGTTACATCGAGCGCCAGCTGGCTTCGGTCATCGGTGCTTCCACCGCGCGTGTGGTGCTGGAGTCCACCCTGACCGGTCGTGACATGCAGATCGAGGATGTGGTCAGCATCGTCGACGAGGCCTCCCAGGCCATGACCTTCAGTCGGGAGTTGCTGCAATCTGCCATCGAGAACATCAGCCTCGGCGTATCGGTGGTCAACCACCAGCAGCAGCTGGTGGTCTGGAACCGCCGTTACCTTGAACTGTTTTCCTATCCCAAAGGCTATGTCCGGGCCGGCCGCCCCATGCAGGACCTGATGCGCTACAACCTGACCAGCGCCAACCTGCCTGCACGACGCATCGACGAGATTATCAGCGACCGCTGTGATGCGATGAAGCAGGGCCGCCCCCTGTCCTATGAGCGGCACCGGCCGGATGGCACGGTGCTGAAAATTGAAGGCAGCCCTATTCCCGGCGGTGGTTACGTCACCACCTTCCAGGACATTACTGCCATGCGCCGCACGGAGCAGGCCCTGAAGGAAACCAATATTTACCTGGAGCAGCGGGTCAAGGAGCGCACCCAGGAACTACAGGTCATCAACGAACAGATGCTCAAGGCCAAGTCCGTTGCCGAACAGGCCAATCAGAGCAAGACCCGTTTCCTGGCCTCCGCCAGCCATGACCTTCTGCAACCACTGAATGCGGCGCGCCTGTTTGCCTCGGCACTGCAGAACAAGGTCATCACCGAGGAAACCCGGGAACTGGCCAGCCACCTGGACAGCTCGCTGGGCGCGGCGGAAGAAATCATCAGCACACTACTGGATATCTCGAAACTGGATGCGGGGGCACTGGAGCCTGATATCAGCAGCTTCCCGGTTAACGACATGCTGCGACACCTGGCCACCGAATTCAGTGCCATTGCCGCAGACCAGGAACTGTCCCTGAAGGTAGTCCCAAGCTCCACCTGGGTGACGTCAGACGCCAAGCTGTTACGCAGGGTGGTCCAGAACTTCCTGTCCAACGCGATTCGTTACACCGGCAGTGGCGGACGCATACTGCTGGGGTGCAGGAGGCTGAAGGGCTACCTGCGCATTGAAGTGTGGGATACCGGCCCGGGCATTCCGGACGACCAGCTGAAGTACATCTTCGAGGAGTTCCGCCGCCTGCGGCAGGGCCGCGACAAGAACGGCCTGGGTCTGGGGCTGGCTATCGTTGACCGTATCAGTGGCATGCTGGGTCATCCCGTTAACGTGCACTCCCGTGTCGGCCGAGGCAGCACATTCACCATTACCGTACCGCTGGCAAAGGCCGAGGTCAGGGATGCACCGCCGGCCACCACGCGTAACGGCAGTCGCGGCCTGTCCACCCTGAGGGGTCTGAAAGTACTCTGTATCGACAATGACGCCCACATCCTCGAAGGCATGGAAGCCTTGCTGGGCAACTGGCATTGCCAAACCACCACGGCACTCAGCCTGGAGGATGCCCGTACTGCCCTTGGCGGTGAACGGCCAGACATTATCCTGGCAGACTATCAGCTCGACGACGACCAGAATGGCCTGGACGCCATGGACGCGCTTAGGGACGACCTTGGTTTTGCTGTGCCCGGAGTACTCATTACCGGTTACCTTGGGGAAGAGGTCCGTGAAGATGCCATCCGGCGGGGCTACCATGTACTCTATAAACCGGTTAAGCCCGCGGCCTTGCGGGCACTGGTCAACAAACTCATCAAGAAGCGCGCATGATCAATACGTCCGGTGAACACAGCTTTTCCACCAGCATCCGCAAACTCCGTTTTCTGGTGGTGGATGATTTCGAGAACTTCCGCAACTCCATGCGACAGATGCTGCGTTCCCTGGGGGCTGAAAAAATCGAACTGGTCCATAATGGCGCCGCCGCCGTGCAACGTTGTGCCTATGATCATTTCGACGTCCTGCTATGCAATTACAACCTCGGGGAAGGCAAGAGCGGTCAGCATGTGCTGGAAGAACTGCGCCACCGCAAGCTGTTGCATCACTCGTCCCTTTTCCTGATGGTGACGGCCGAAACCTCCCGGGAAATGGTCATGGGGGCGCGGGAATATCACCCGGACGCCTACCTCACCAAGCCGATTAACCGGGCGATGCTGGAAAAACGCCTGGGCGCACTGGCTGAGCGCCGGGAGGCCCTGCTTCCGGTCACCCGGGCAATGGACCTGGAGGACAACCCGGAAGCCATTCAGCAATGCCTTTCGCTGCTGTCCCAGTATCCCCGGCATCGTTCCTGGATCTACAAGACCCTCGCGGAACTTTATGTACAGGTAGGCGACTATGGCCAGGCCCGCAAGATCTACGATGACATACTCAGCCAGCGCTCCCTGTCCTGGGCACGGCTTGGCAAGGCAAGGGTTCTGCTGGCCGAAGGTCACCTGGACGAAGCGATTGTTGCCCTGCAACGCCTGGTCGAGGATCACCCGGACTACCTGGAAGCCTACGACCTGCTGTCAGAAAGCCTCAAACGCAATGGTAAGTCCGGCCAGGCCCAGAAAGTCCTGCAGAGGGCCGCAGAACTGTCGCCCAACGCCCTGTTGCGCCAACGGGACCTTGCGAAACTGGCGACCCAGAACCACGACATCGACACAGCCACCGACGCCTGGCGACGCACCGTTAACCTGGGCACCTGGTCCGTTCACGATAACCCGGACCATCACCTGGCCCTTGGCCGGTCTCTCACGGACCTGAGTGAGGGCGACCCTGGCGGCGAAGGCAAGGAATACGCCGATGAAGCCGTGCGGGTGCTGAAGCACCTGGAGCGCAGGTTTCCGGAAGCACCTGATATCGGCCCCCGCACCATGCTGGTGCGGGCCCGCATCGTTGCTGCCCGGGGCAATCGCACCAAGGCCATGAAATTCCTCGAGGAAGCCCGGGCAGCCCTGCCGGAAGACAAGCTTTCGGCCGACGCCGGACTCGACCTGGCCAAGACACTCTACCGGGTGGGCCAAAACCGGGAGGCCGAGCAGCTGCTGGCCTCGCTGGCCCAGAGATTCGAGGGAGAGGCCGATACCATTGAACAGATCGAGAACCTGATGGATGAACCCGTGGGCCTGCAACAGCGTCTGCAGGCCCGAACGCTCAACCGGGAAGGTATCCAGGCCTTTGAAAAAGGCGGCCTTCCCGAGGCGGCCCGGCTCTTCGAACAGGCCCTGGACATTGTGCCAAACCACGCCGCGCTCAACCTCAACCTGGTCCAGATCCGCATGAAGCAGCTGCAGGATGGCGACCGCTCAGTGGTACGCCAGCATGCACTCGCCCAGTGCCACCGCTGCTTCCAGGCCCTGGAAAACCTGCCGCCGCAACACCGTCAGTACCGCCGCTACCTGGCCATGAAAAGAAAAATGGAGTCTATGAATGAGTGACCACCGCCAGCCAGCCGCTGCAGACCGGAAGATCGACAATCCGGATTTTTCCATGGTCATCGCCTCGGCGGTGCACGATATGAAGAACTCCCTCGGTATGCTGCTCAGTACCCTGGATGACCTGCGGGAAGAACAGGAGGGCGTCCTGGGGGATAACCCGCGCTTCAATACCCTGCAGTATGAAGCGGAGCGGGTTCACAGTGACCTGGTGCAGCTACTGGGAATCTATCGCCTGGGCGAACAAAAGCTCTCTGCCCATAGCGACGAGCACTATGTGGCGGAATTCCTGCAGCAACAGCTGGCCCGCCATGAACGACTCCTGCAGGGTTATGGGGTCAACTATGACATTGACGCCGATAACGATGTCGTTGGTTTTTTCGACGACGAGCTCATCTCGGGCGTCATCGCCAGCACCCTGAACAACGCCATTCGCTATACCCGTAGTCGCCTGCAACTTGGCGCCCGGGAGCAGGATGGCTGGCTGGTTATTACCGTGGAAGACGATGGCAGCGGTTACCCGGCACATATGAGGGAAGCCGGTGCAGAACTCCTGAAGGCCCCGGACTTCAGCAGCGGCTCTACCAGCCTGGGGCTTTACTTCGCCTCCGCCATAGCCCACCTGCACCAGAATAACGGCAAGCAGGGTACGATACGCCTGCATAATGAAGGCAAACTGGGCGGTGGTGTGTTCGAAATCTGGCTGCCTTGAGTTGTGTGATAGGCAGACATCATTGTTAGCAAAGCTGGATTCGGCAACCTGTGCCACAATTTGCTAACGGTTGACTTGAATTACCCCCCACCCGGGACTAACGTGTTGCGAGCCCTCAGGGATCGGTCAGGGACTGGCAAGACCGAAGCGGAACGAGGGCCCTCGTAAAGACAGGGAGAACACCATGCCCCGTGGCAACGCACTCATTGTTGATGACTCCTCCACCGCGAGGATCATCCTCGCCAGGCTGCTGGAGAAAGCCGATCTCACCAGCAAGGGCGTCGGCTCGGCCGAGGAAGCCCTGAGCCTGGTTCAGCATGAGCAATTTGACCTGATCTTCCTGGATCACCTGTTGCCAGGCATGAACGGTTTCGAGGCGCTGGACAAGCTCAAGGGGCAACCGGAGAGCCGGGACATCCCGGTGTTCATGTACACCTCCCAGAACGCTGATCGCTACCTCCAGGACGCAAAGGCCCGGGGCGCCGCGGGCGTGATCGGCAAGCAGGTGGAACGTGAACAGCTCATCCAGATGATCGACACCATCCTGGCAGACGGCGACAGTGAACCGGATTTTGCGGCACCGGAACTGAGCCCCTACCAGACCGTGGCCGACCAGTCCTACCTGCGCAAGCTCACCGGCCGCCTTTCCACCCTGGAAATTGCCTATGAAGAGGCCAACGAGGACATCCGTGCGATGAAGCAGCACATGGCTCGGGTTGATGCCCGGTTCCAGGAGGAACTCGAGTCCCGGGTGGGCAAGGTGCGTCGATTGTGGATGCTTACAACGCTGGTCTTCGTTCTGGTGGCGCTGTTTCTGGGGCTACAGATCAACAGCCTTTCGGAAACGGTAGATGGCCTGAACACCCAGCTCGCGCTGATCAGTCAGATGATTGGCGGCCTGATGGAACTGGTTGGTGGAGGCGGGGACGGAGGTTAATGCACCGCCCCGGCCTGCTGACGAATCAGAGATTCAGCACGTCCAGCCGACCATAGTCCGGCTCTGCCTCAACGGTCTGCACCGGCGCCACGCCACCTGCGCGTGAGCGGCCCTCGGCAAAGTCATAAAGGCTGGTATCGGCGAGGTGGGATGGTTCCACATTACACATGGCCCGGAACATGGTTTCGATCCGCCCCGGGTGTTGCCTGTCCCACTGCTGCAGCATGTCCTTGACCACCTGCCGCTGAAGGTTTTCCTGGGAACCGCAGAGGTTGCAGGGAATGATCGGGTATTCCCTTAGCGTCGCATAGCGGGCAATGTCTTTCTCACGGCTGTAGGCCAGGGGACGGATGACGGTATTGCGACCATCATCACTGAACAGTTTGGGAGGCATAGACTTCATTTTGCCGCCGTAGAACATGTTCAGGAACAGGGTCTCCAGCAGGTCATCCCGGTGATGGCCCAGGGCGATCTTGGTGATGCCATGCTCTTCGGCAAAGTTATACAGGATGCCCCGCCGTAGCCTGGAACACAGGCCACAGGTGGTCTTGCCCTCGGGCACCTTTTCCTTGACGATGCTGTAGGTGTCCTTTTCGATGATGTGATATTCAATCCCCAGACCAGCGAGATACTCCGGCAGCACGTGCTCCGGAAATCCCGGCTGCTTCTGGTCCAGGTTCACCGCAATCAGCTCGAAAGGTACCGGGGCGCTTTTCTGTAGATTCATCAGGATATCCAGCATGGTATAGGAATCCTTGCCCCCGGAAAGGCACACCATGACCCGGTCACCGGACTCGATCATGCGGAAGTCCTGGATCGCCTGGCCGGCTTCCCGTCGCAGGCGCTTCTGGAGCTTGTTGGTCTCCAGCTTGCGCTCACGCTCCGCCTCGCTGTCGGGTGTGACAGATACCGCTTCCGGCGTCATTACGTCTGACATAATCAACCTGTGGCCATGATGGAATGGGGTGAATCAATCGGCCGCGATTATACCGGAGCTACGCCACCCAAGTCAGGCCCTGTGGCTGCGTACAAGCCACCATCCGCCGAACCGGGTACGATTCTTCACCCTTTCGGGCTTGGGATACCGCACCCGCTGACATAACATGGCAGCATGAGTGAGGATGCCATTTCAGATAAATCGTCCACCGAAGGCGAGCCTGCAGATCATCAGGGCCAGGCCCTTGAGCACCACGTTCAGTTACTGACCGCAGCCACAGAGTCCTGCCTGCGTGAAGCAGGCAACCTGTCGGAGCTGGAGTTGATCCGACAACTGCAACGGCCGCCCTGGGAACTGATCGGCCCGGTAGATTATGCGGACCCCGCTGCCCTGTACCCGGTGCACTTCCTGCTGTTCCATGTACTTTACCGTCTGCGGGATGACCTGGCTGCCACCGGTGAGACGCTGGTCATCTCACCCCTTACGATCAGCCTGCAACATGACGATGTCATTGCCGGCACCGGCCTCCCTGGCCAAATAGACCCGTTGCGGGATTTCTACCTGGACCTGGACCAGTACCGAATGCCCGAGGCCGACATCCACCGCATGGTGGATGATTTCTGGGCCGGACGTGCCGGCCAGGGCCCAGGGGCGGACTCGGCTGAAAGTGCCGCCGCGGTACTGGGCTTCGAAACGCTGCCGGCGGACTTTGCCTCGGTCAAGCACCGGTTCCGACGGGCGGTCATGCAGGCCCACCCTGATCGCGGCGGTGATACCGCCCAGGTCCAGCAACTGAACGACGCGTTTACGACACTGCGACACTACTTCCGCCACGGAGAGTCCCGATGCTGAACCGGACCGTGCTGGCTGCCCTGGTCACCCTTACGCCACTCACAGCCCAGTCCGACCTGGTGGTACTGCAATATCACCACGTCAGTGACCAGACACCGCCAAGTACCAGCACGACGGTTGAGCTCTTTCGGTCCCACCTGTCCCGTATCCGGGAACTGGGGCTGGACGTGGCGCCGCTGGAGTCTGCCACGCGGTCTGCCCTCAGTGGCGAACTGAGCGATCAGGAACAGGTCGCCATTACCTTCGACGACGCCTATGCCTCGGTGTGGACCACCGCAGCCCCCATTCTGGAAGAGTATGGTTATCCCTACACCATTTTCGTGAACACCGATGCCGTAGGCAGCCGCGGCTATATGACCTGGGAGCAACTGGAACAGGCAAGTGAACGGGAAGGCGTCACCATCGCCAACCACAGCCATGACCATGGCCACCTGGCCAGGCGCCCCGACGAACCGAAGGGGGCGTGGCTCCAGCGAATCACCGCCAGCCTGGACCAGGCCCAATCGATCCTTGACGAGAAACTGGGGGCAACGGCACCACTGTTTGCCTACCCCTATGGTGAATATGACTCAGCACTGGAAGAGATGATCGATCAGCGCGGCTGGCTCGCCTACGGACAACAGTCCGGCGCCATCGGCCAAAGCTCGGACACCAGCCGGTTGCCTCGCTACCCCCTGACCACGGCCCATGGCCAGCTTGATGGCCTCGATCACAAGCTGCGCAGCCGATCGCTACCGGTGATCGACGATGCCCCGGGTAACAGTATCGTCCAGGACAATCCACCGGAACTGAGCCTGACCCTTCCCGACGGTTTCCGCACCGGAGCACTGACCTGCTTTGCCTCCGGCCAGGGTCGCATCCCTTTAACCGCAGACCAACAGACGGTTTCTGTCCGTGCTCCGGAGCCTTTCAGCAGCCGTCGTTTTCGGTACAACTGCACCTATCCTGCCGGCGACGGGCGCTTTTACTGGTTCTCCCGCCAGTGGGTAGACCTCTCAAGACCGGAAGACTGAGACGGGAGCGGAGCCGGTTGTCGTGACCGGCTGCCGTCCCGGCCCTGCGATCACACCGTAAATGCCACGCCCATCAGCAGGTAACCCAGCAGGGTCACCAGCACGATACCGATCAGGTTGAGCACAAAGCCGGCACGGATCATATCGCTGATGGCCATATAGCCGCTGCCGAAGACAATCGCATTGGGTGGCGTGGCCACGGGCATCATGAAGGCGCAACTGGCAGCGATCGCAGCTGGCACCGTCAGCAGCACCGGCGAGATGCCCTGCCCCACAGCCAGCGCGCCGAGCAAGGGCAGAAAAGCCGCTGCCGTGGCGGTATTGCTGGTCACCTCGGTCAGGAAAATGATCACTGCCACCACCAGTCCCACCATCAGCAACATGGGCAGGGTTTCCAGTGACGACAGGCTTTCGGCAATGGCATCCGCCAGCCCGGAACTGCTGATCACACCCGCCAGCGCCAGGCCACCACCGAACAGCAACAGGACGCCCCAGGGAAGGTCACGGGCGCTGTCCCAGTCCATCAGGGCGTTACCATCCCGCTGGCCCGAACGGAGGATGAACAACAACACCGCCGCGAAGATGGCGATCACCGTGTCACTAAGCCACGGCAACGTACCCGATAGCAGGGGCCTGCAGATCCAGGCTGCTGCGGTCAGGCCGAACAGGGTCGCCACGCGGATTTCAGCCTTGCCCATAGGGCCAAGACTCCTGAGTTCGTCACGGATTGCCTCTCCCGCACCGGCTGAGGCGCCGATACCGAAATCCCGACGACTCAGCCACCACCAGATCACCAGCAGCATGAGTGCCGCCACCGGCACGCCGATAATCATCCACTGGGCGAAGCCCAGGGGAATGTCCTGCTGATCTGACAGGTAAGCTGCCAACAGCGCGTTCGGCGGCGTTCCGATCAGGGTGGCGATACCACCAACGCTGGCGGAATAGGCTATGGCAAGCAGCAGGGCAACGCCGAAGCGCCGGCGGCTTTCGTCATCCGGTGCGTGCACCATGCTCAATACCGACAGGCCGATCGGCAGCATCATGATGGCGGTCGCGGTATTGGAAACCCACATGCTGAGAAAGGCCGTCGCCACCATGAACCCGGCAATCTGGCGCCGCGGGCTTGTCCCTACCAGCAACAGTATGTGCAGGGCAATACGGCGGTGCAGGTTCCAGCGCTGCATCGCCAGCCCCAGGGTAAAGCCCCCCAGGAACAGGAATATGATGGGGTTGGCGTAGGGTACGGTAGCATCCGTGACGGTTCCCAGGCCCAGCGCCGGGATCAGCACAATGGGTAACAGCGACGTAGCCGGAATTGGAATCGCTTCAGTTGCCCACCAGGCGGCCATGAGCATCATCAGTCCCAGTGCCGCCCATGCGGACCCGTCCAGGTCACCCGGCGGCGGCACCACCAGGGTAAGGGCAAAAAGTGCGAGGCCGGTAAACAATCCGATAACCCGGCTCTTCGGCATTTTCCAGGACGTGTCATCAACCGTCTGCGTCATGGGGTCCGGTCCTTTTTCTATCGGCAACAGGCCGACCCAGCCTGAGACTGAAGTCGCCGGCACCCGGTGGTGAGT
>Ga0098065_1000639_pt1 | contig 15341 bp, 10 predicted proteins | sample 25_taG_FD_75062 | JGI IMG/M metagenome (GOLD analysis project Ga0098065, IMG submission 75062) | Marine viral communities from Cariaco Basin, Caribbean Sea - 25_WHOI_OMZ | ecosystem: Environmental > Aquatic > Marine > Oceanic | place: Caribbean Sea: Cariaco Basin | collected 2014-11-08 | reverse complement strand
ATAAGTCAAACCTATAATTCAAAGTCATCAAAGTCGCTGTTTGATAGGTCTGAATCAATTTGGCCGACCAAGTACGAGCTGATTTCGGTCTCTTGTGGCGCAACCTGAACGTTATCCGATGATAACCAAGTGTTGATCCATGGGATAGGATTGGATTTCGCATCGGGGAAGATGGCTGGCAGGCCGACCGCTTCCATGCGTAGATTGGTAATATATTCTACGTACTGGCACAGAATGTCTTTATTCAAGCCAATCATTGAGCCGTCTTTAAATAAGTAGCCTGCCCACTCTTTCTCTTGCTCAGCAGCCTTACGGAAGATTTCCACGCTATCCTCAAAGCACTCTTTGGCGATATCGACCATCTTTGGGTCATCTTTACCGTTGCGCATTAGGTTGAGAATGTGCTGGGTGCTGGTCAAATGTAGTGCTTCATCACGGGCAATCAGCTTAATAATTTTAGCATTACCTTCCATCAGCTTGCGCTCAGCAAAGGCGAATGAACAAGCAAACGAGACATAGAAACGGATAGCTTCTAGTACGTTCACCGCCATGATGCACAAGTAGAGTTTTTTCTTCAGAATTTTTAAATCTACTGTGACTTCTTTACCATTAATCGTGTGGGTGCCTTCACCAAATAAGCTATAAACTTGCGAATGCTGATACAAGTCATCGTAGTATTTTGCGATATCTGAGGCACGATCTAGGATGTTTCTATTCTCCATAATGTCGTCAAAGACTAAGCTTGGGTCATTGACGATGTTACGAATAATATGGGTATAACTGCGCGAGTGAATGGTCTCAGAGAAAGACCAAGTCTCAATCCAAGTCTCTAGCTCAGGGATAGAAACCAATGGCAATAACACAACGTTAGGGCTACGGCCTTGAATCGAGTCGAGTAGGGTCTGATACTTCAAGTTACTTAAGAAGATATGCTGCTCATGCGAAGATAAATTGCCAAAGTCGAGACGGTCGCGCGAGACGTCCACTTCTTCGGGACGCCAAAAGAACGACAGTTGCTTTTCAATCAGCTGCTCAAAGATGGGGTGCTTTTGTTGGTCGTAGCGGGCGACGTTGACCGGTTGACCAAAAAACATAGGTTCTTTGAGAGCATTATTTGGCGTTTGGCAAAAAATTGAGTAGGTCATTGAGCTTACCTTGCGAATTACGGTTATTGAATGGGTAGCGTGGGTGAGCGGAGTATATCCCACAATGCTCTATTAAGTTTGGAAACTGTTTTTGGTACTTGGGTTTTGTTCATTATTTAATTATAGAGAGAAAACTAAATCCAGTTTTCAACTCTTAGATTGGGTACACGGTCGAACTCTTTAACATTGTTAATAACCAATGTGGCATTTAAGGCTAGGGCATGCGCTGCTATTAACATATCGAGCGCGCCGATGACTGTACCCTTTGTTTGCAAGTCATGACGTAAATTGGCGTAGTGCCACATACTATTGTCATCAAAAGGGACAATATCAAATAGCGACAAAAAACGAGTCAAGTTGGCTTTATTGTTTAATCTGCCACTTTTCACCACACCAAAAGCTAGCTCTGATGCTACGATACTTGATATGGCGCACTGACCCTTGCCTATACTTATTAGCTTAGCTTTGACTTTTGTAGGATGATTATTGATCGCATAGATACAAATATTGCTGTCGAGCATATACCGATGTATCATTGATCCCAACCTTTAACCGCCCAATCATTGTGAAAGACCAGAGCTTCACGCTCCTCTGGTGATAGGTCTTCAATGTCTAGAAGTTGGTCAAGATCCGTCAAAGCATCAGAGTCATCATGAGTTGCCGCTAAATCATCGAATACGGCATTGACTCGGCTCTCCCAAGCGCTGCTTTGCGATGTTTTGGGCGTCAGCACCAGACTGTCACCCACCTTTTGAACCTCTAGAGTGTCTATGTCAGCAGCAAAGCGGTAGGCTTTGGGTAGGCGTACCGCTTGGCTGTTGCCGGACATAAAGACTTTGGCGATGTCTAGTTCCATCGGGCTGTCAGGTTTGCTTTTACTATCTATGTCACCTTGTGGCCATTGTACCGTTTCCATGAGTATCCCCTTAATAACCTATTTGGATAATGTATATACGATAGCATATATACGTTACTCTAATTTGGTGAATCTAGGGTAATCAAGTTTAGGTGCTGGCTTTAACATAGGGTGGGTTAGTTTTGCTGAGGTCTCGTAGAGAATCAAAGCTAAATGTAACCCACCTTTAGATTTAGCTATTTTCTATATATCGTTGGTGGGTTGCTAACCCACCCTACAAATCTCGTAAATTTTGGGCGTAGGCTGTGGCTTTAGGCCAGCATATTTATAAGGTTTATAGTGCTGGGCAGGATGCCTATCCTATGTTTATTAAGTTTTAAGACCAAAATTAGTTTTCAAACAATTTAAAAATTGTCTAAATTCTTTATGAGCATTAGGCATAAAGTGTATAAACTTCAAAATATTCGATGAGTTACAAAATTGTTGACTATATGACATTATTTCTTCGATACGGTCAAGAACACCATTAAAACCACCTATTTTTTTAGACCACATATCAAGTTGTTTACTAGTCAATGTATCAAGATTCAGGGTTAGCAAGTCATTAAAAGGAGTCTTAAATTCTTGAGCATAAATTCTCAAGTCGTTTTCTACATATATAAACGGTAAGCCATTAATAGAATCTACTGCTGTTTGTTTAAACCTTGATGGATTTTTCTGACCGCTACTTTCCAGAAGGTCGTATTCGGCTTGGTCTATACTTATCGTTTTATAAATATTTGGGTTCCTGTTCCTAACCATACGTTTAAGAGCTTCAAGAATTAGAGGATGACAACCTTTAGAAGTCTTACTAAAAAATTGCTGCATACGGTATGCAAAATCGATGCTTCCATAAGTATCTTCAATGATCTCTGATTTAGCTAGATATTCTGCATAGTGTATTCTAAAATCATTAATTCTCTCTCGTGCTTGATAATCTTTGTAAACTCTATCAAATTGCCTTGAAAGATTTTCAAATTCAACACCAAAATGTTTTCTACCGCAAAAATGCCCTAAGTTTGTTAGCTGCCCTGATGCAGTTCTCACGACATAGCCTTTATTATGACGTGTACCACAATTAGCAAGCCCGCATTTTTCCATAGTGGGAAAGTCATATTTCCCTATTATTTCTTTAAGTTTTTCCTTAGTAGAGTCTATAGCGTTCGTATATGCTTGCGCTTCGAAAATCTCTTCCCAACTTGAAGCTTTTAAATAATCTCTATCTTTTATGACTGTAGTCAAATCAGTATCCCTTTTAGCAGTTTCTACTAAATAGGGCTAGGGACAGGCTATACGACGTCTGGGACAAATTCAATCTCATTACTATAGGCTTTCCAGATATCTATAATATTCCTAAGTTAATTTTGTCCATTGTATCAATTCATAAAACGTGACCAACTAGCCCTAAACCATTAACGTTAGTTCAGAAGTTATGCTAATTTCCGAGCATAACTTTTTTTAGCGTTTAAGTTTATGTACCTATTGAGTCCGTTTCCCGTTCTTGCCAGTTTTATCATATTATTTACATGATAAGAGCCTGTTGAAGAATAGGTATACAGATACACGTGACCTTTAGTAAATTGTACAACTATGAAGTCGTCACCGACTTCAAACGCCTGTATACCGGAGTCACTATCGATATCACGATACTTTTCCATACTCTTTACTCCAGAGTTAAGAAATGATTGTGACTAACGCTTTACGATTCTGTTTGGACAAGAGATATGATTTGCACTAGAATAGCAGGCTGAAAATGAAGCTACTCTGTTGACATACCACTTGTGGGAGTCGATAGTCTTAACTTCCTGACATTGAATATTGGCGTATTTAATGTCTCCAATGGCATAGGTAATTTATTATCTATGCCATTTTTTTTGTAAAAAATTCAATAATATTAACGCTTATCGGTTCTTTGTCGAGGGACGAGGCGCGGCCATAGTCATTAAAGATAGACTGCCTATGCCTCGCATATTTCTCCCTGTCTAAAATGCTCCGATGTTAAGGCTAGAAAACCCTTCTCTTGCGAACAGTGCTGCTCACCCATTTAAAAAGGGAGACTTAAAAGTAAGCATCTACAGCGACTGCTTAAAGCTTACAAGCACCGCCAGCACAACCATCATCTTCCATATCCGCTTGTGCATCGTTAGCACCATCACGGGTGTTGTGATAGTACAAAGTCTTCACGCCCAGTTTATAAGCGGTCAATAAGTCTTTTAGCAAGACTTTCATTGGCACACGTGAGCCTTCAAAGCGGCTTGGGTCATAGTTGGTATTGGCTGAGATACTCTGATCGATGAACTTCTGCATGATAGCGACCAGTTTGAGGTAGCCGTCGTTATTCGGCATTTGCCACAACAGCTCATACTGGCCTTTTAAGTTTTCGATATCCGGTACGACTTGCTTAAGGATGCCGTCTTTGGACGCTTTGATAGACACTAGGCCGCGAGGTGGCTCGATACCGTTGGTCGCGTTGGCGATCTGGCTAGAGGTCTCAGAAGGCATCAAGGCTGACAGGGTAGAGTTGCGCAGACCGTGAGTGGTGATCTCAGTACGTAGCGTCTCCCAATCAAGATGCAATGGCTCAGCGCAAACTTTATCCAAGTCGGCTTTATACGTATCAATCGGTAAGATACCTTGCGAGTAGGTGGTATCGCCAAAGGCTGGGCAAGCGCCTTTCTCTTTCGCCAATTTGTTTGACGCTTTTAAGAGATAGAACTGCAACGCTTCAAAGGTTTTATGCGTTAGGCCAAGAGCAGCTTCTTCAGAGTACTTCGTGCCGTTTTTCGCTAGGTAGTAAGCATAGTTGATGACGCCAACGCCTAGGGTACGGCGTTTCATGCTGCCATTTTCAGCGGCTTTGACCGGATAGTCTTGGTAGTCGAGTAGGGCATCTAGCGCTCGGACGATCAGCTCGGCAGGCTCTTCGATGTCACTTACGTCTTCCACTTTACCCAAGTTGACGGCAGATAGCGTACATAGGGCGATTTCGCCTTTTTCGTCATTGATGTTATCAAGAGGACTGGTCGGTAGCGCGATTTCCATACATAGGTTGGACTGACGAATCGGTGCAACTTTAGAGTCGAATGGGCTGTGCGTGTTGCAATGGTCGACGTTTTGGATATAGATACGACCGGTACTAGCGCGCTCTTGCATCATCATGCTGAACAATTCGGTCGCTGGGATATGGCGCTTGCGAATGTTGCTGTCTTTCTCATACATCTCGTAGAGACGCTCAAACTCGTCTTGGTCTTCAAAGAACGCGTCGTATAAACCCGGTACGTCAGACGGTGAGAATAGGCAGATATCTTGGCCTTTAATCAGACGGGTATACAGCAATTTATTCAGCTGCACGCCGTAGTCCATCTGGCGCACACGGTTGTCTTCAACGCCGCGGTTGTTCTTAAGGACTAATAACGACTCAACTTCAAGGTGCCATAATGGGTAGAATAAAGTCGCTGCACCGCCACGGACGCCACCTTGTGAACAGCACTTAACGGCAGTTTGGAACAGCTTATAGAAAGGGATACAACCGGTATGCTGGGCTTCGCCGCCACGGATAGGGCTGCCTAGCGCACGGATACGACCAGCGTTGATACCAATACCGGCACGCTGAGACACATAACGCACGATGGCGCTAGTAGTCGCGTTGATAGAGTCTAAGTTATCGCCACATTCAATCAATACGCACGAGCTAAACTGACGCGATGGGGTACGCACGCCCGACATAATAGGCGTCGGCAATGAGATTTTGAACTCAGAGGTGGCATCGTAGAAGCGTTTGACATAGTTGAGACGTTCAGACTTATCGTAGCTGGCGAACAAGCACATACCGACCAACATATAAAGAAACTGCGGGCTCTCGTAAACCGTCTTGGTGACGCGGTCTTGTACTAAGTATTTACCAGCCATCTGCTCGACAGCAGCGTAGGCAAGGTTCATATCGCGCCAGTGATCGATATAGTCGTCTAATTCTTCAAACTCTTCACGGCTGTAATCGGCCAAGATATGTTCGTCATACTTGCCAGCAGCAGTTAGCTTACTGACTTGGTCAAATAGGTGCGGAGGGGTAAATTGGTTGTAAGCAATCTTGCGAAGATGGAAGATAGCTAAGCGCGCAGCTAAATACTGATAGTCTGGCGTGTCTTCAGAGATGAGGTCTGCAGCAGCTTTGATGATAGTCTCGTGGATGTCACGAGTACGGATGCCTTCATAAAACTGAATGTGTGACTTAAGCTCGACTTGCGATACTGAGACATTGTCTAACCCATCTGCCGCCCAAGCGATAACTTTGTGAATTTTATCTAAATCGATTGGCTCTAGGCGGCCGTCACGTTTGGTAACTTGGATTTTATCAATATGGGTCATGGTAGTCCTCAGTAGCTGTCAAAATATATTGAGTAAACTTGTGGCTAAGGCATGGACCGGCAGCAATTAAGGCAGGTCATGAGCACGCTGAGCCGCTAAACAAGCTTACCAATACACTCTCGGCAGATAGTAGCGTAGTGGTAGTGGTGGTTTTAACGTTAACTATAAAAAGCAAAACAAAGGTCAAAACGAAAAATTATTAATAATACAAATCACTTGTCCGATATCTAGCGCTCTGCGCTGGCATTATCTCTATTTAGCGAGTCGATAACGACGCTGCAAGGCCACCAATGGGTGCCGCAATGCGCTACTAAATCGCCAACCCTAAAGCACAAAATTTGCGCAATAGGAAGTCCAGAACCAATAGCATGATTTTTGCCTTGGACACAAGATATAGGGGATGTTTGATTTGGTAGACACAATATAGCGGTAAAATACTTGAAAAGCTAGATTGATTTTCAATTCTATTTATGTTTGCTAGGGTCACTTTTAGAGGGTAAAAGTGGGTAGCGCAGAGCTGATGGGGACTGGGTAAAAGTCAATAGGAGACAAAAAAAATATTAAATTAATATCTAGGCAGTATTCTATCAGCTTAGGCCTAAAAAGCATAAAAGAACTGCTCAAAATGACAGAGCAGTTCTCCTAATTGCCAAGCATCAAAAAAAGAGAGTAGGCGATTTTTTAAAGAAAGTTATACCACCATACGCACTGTTTTGGCAGCATCAAGTGCCGCATACAGCTCGTTGACTTGCTCAGCAGCCGTTAGATGGACGTTGACACGCGCAGAGTGAAAGCGGCCGGTCTTTGACGGGACCAATTGAATCGAAGCCAAATCAAACTCAGGGAACTGGCTGCCCAAAATCAGCTTTAATTCATTCAGCAGAGTCTCTTGCTGGCCTTCATGACCGATGATGCTCATCGGGTAGTCCATTGGGAACTCCCAAAGCTCAGGGTTCTGAATATCCGTCTTTTTGCCTTTGATGGGTTGGTCTTCGTTGGTCAAAGTACCAAAGTTTACTTCTTTGTCGGTATTGTTGTTATTACTCATAAAAATCCTTAGTAGGTTGAGATATGTTTGGTTGCTTAGCGTTGTCTGCACCAGTAGGTAGCCAATATATAAATAGTCATACAGCCACAAAAAAGCTGAGACTAGCTCAGCTTCTTAGGTTTAGCCTTTATAGTACTATAAGGTCGCGATTAGTCATTTTCAAGGAATGAGCGTAGGTGCTCAGAGCGTGATGGATGACGTAATTTACGCAGAGCTTTGGCTTCAATCTGACGAATACGCTCACGAGTCACGTCAAACTGCTTACCCACTTCTTCCAAAGTATGGTCAGTCGGCATGTCGATACCGAAACGCATTTTTAGAACACGGGCTTCACGTTCGGTTAGATTGCCCAAAACGTCTTTGGTCGCTTCACGCAAGCCAGCAGCCGTCGCATCTTCAACCGGACTAGAGATCGTCTGGTCTTCGATGAAATCGCCCAAGTGTGAATCTTCATCATCACCGATTGGCGTCTCCATAGAGATAGGCTCTTTAGCAATCTTCAGCACCTTACGGACTTTGACCTCGTCCATCTCTAAACGTTCGCCTAATTCCTCAGGTGTTGGCTCACGGCCCATCTCTTGTAATAACTGACGCGAGACGCGGTTTATTTTGTTAATAGTCTCAATCATATGCACAGGGATACGAATAGTACGCGCCTGATCCGCGATAGAGCGGGTGATGGCCTGACGAATCCACCAAGTCGCATAAGTCGAGAACTTATAACCACGACGGTATTCAAACTTATCTACCGCTTTCATCAAGCCGATGTTACCTTCTTGAATCAAATCGAGAAATTGGAGACCACGGTTGGTGTACTTTTTCGCAATAGAGATAACCAGTCGAAGGTTCGCTTCTACCATTTCTTTTTTCGCACGACGGGCTTTGGCTTCACCAATGGCCATACGACGGGCAACGTCTTTCATATCGCGAATTTCCATGTCGAGCTGCTGCTCGTAGTCACGGATTTTACGTTGTAATAGAATGACGTCATCGACGACTTTTTCAAGATGGTCCGCAAAGCCAGGCTTGCCTTTTAGTCGTTCGGTCAACCAATCGACGTTGGTCTCATTGCTTGGGAAAGTCTTACGGAATTCGGTACGCGGCATACGACCACGGCGAATCACTAGGCGCATAATTTGACGCTCTTGCTTACGCACATCATCGTAGACATCATGCATGATGGCCATAACTTGGTCAGACAGACGGTTATTTAGCTTCAGCATCATAAAGCGCTCAGCCAACTGGGCATAAGCCTCATCGGCTTGCGGGCTGCCACGACCAAAGTCTAATAAAGCTTGCTTGGCCGTATTAAATAAGCCCTCAATCTCTTCTAGACGTGCACGGACTTCTTCAGGATCGATACCCGTCGTTTCTTCCGCTTCGTCATCTTCGCCTTCGACGTCCACATCGTCGTCGTCTTCATCATCATCGTCTTTTTCTTTGCTGTTTTTAGCTTTGGCTTTGATGACTGGGGCTTCTTCTTTTTCTTCCACGACCGCAGGCGTGCTCATATCTTCTGGGTCTAAAAAACCAGTGATGACGTCAGACAATTTCTTATCGCCATCTAAGACTTTTTGATACTCATCTAAGACGAACTGTACCGTACCTGGCCAGTAAGACATGGCATGCTGCACATCACGAATACCTTCTTCGATACGCTTAGCGATAGCAATCTCGCCTTCACGCGTCAATAGATCAACGGTACCCATCTCACGCATATACATACGCACAGGATCGGTGGTGCGGCCCGGCTCAGTCTCAACCGCTGCCAATACAGCTGCCGCTTCGTCGGCTGCCATATCATCATCGCTTGAGTCATCATTCATCAAGATATCATCAGCATCGGGCGCTGACTCAAATATTTTGATGCCTACATCGGTGAGCATCTGGACGATATCTTCGATCTGATCACTTTCGGTGATAGAGTCCGGTAGCTGATCATTGACCTCAGCATAGGTCAGGTAGCCTTGTTCTTTACCCATCTGGATGAGGGTCGCTAGCTGAGAGGTAGACTTGGAAACTGACTTATCGCTCATAAATACTCGCTTTGGTGAAGTCGGACACTAGACAATAAGGCACCACGTTAAGAGCTATCAGCACAGCGATAAGACCCGCTGCGCGGCGTAACAAATAAGCTCAATAGGCTAGGGTGCGCCATTGCATAATGTGAGATTATGGGTTTATAAACTTGCTAATCATAGTCAAACGATAGTAGACAGCGGTCAAGCGTCAGAGAGTTGGGATTGCTTTATGCTGGCGTATCGCATGGACAGCCTAGCAGGAAGATAGCAATAAGGGGTCAGCTCTGACCGGCAGCTCAAATCGAAAAAATCAAACAATAACGCAAAAATTATCCAACTGATTATTTTAACATATTCTCTCAGCTCGAGCGCCTATAAAATCTAAATAGGGTGGCATTAGCGCTGAAAAAAATAACCTATGTTCTAAAAAATAACGTGTGTGCTACGGAAGCCACGGATTAACAAATTCTGATACATATAAATTCACATATATAAAGACTCTTAGGTCTTATATATACGGTTACTGACTGTATGGGGGCTACGGGTTAATTTTTAAAGGCGTCGCTTAGACAATCTTAAAGATATAAGCAGGTTAGCCCAATAAAAATAGACTATATGCGCGATTAACCTATAGCCGCTTGCCTAACTGGGTCGTTCTGGCGCTGCGGGAATAGGCGCGTTTAATAAGGCAGCCTGCTCAGCCTCGCGGCGTTTATTCCAGTCTGAAAGCGTGTTCCAACGTCTGATTAGAATCTCTTTAACGAAGAAGTTTTTAGCTTGGCGGTGCTGTTGCTTGAGGGTGCGATAGAGCAATTGAATCATCAGCTCTTCAAATAGAAACTCGAGATCAAGTACCCCGCGAGCGACCATATTGCGATAGAACTGCTGCCACTGTGCGGCAAGTAAGCTTTGCAAATCTGCCGGCAGGTTGGCCAAGATAAAATGGCTGGCAGCATTGGTATCATTGGGCAAATAAGGCAAGAGCTTTTCTATCGTCGCTACCAACGTGGCTAAGTGATCATCGTTAATGTCATTCCAGGAGGGCAGCGCAGGGACTTGTAGGCCGCTTTGCTCAATACGGTCAATCAACTTGTCAGGAATCTGTAACTCGGCGACCCCCGATTTTTGCCATAAGCGCTGTAAGGGGCGGTGGTCTAGGATAGTGGGCTGATACAGCAAGCACAGGTACAAGTTCATATTGAGCGTGAGCGTACTATCAAAGTTTAATAACGCATCGTGCGCCGCTTTATTTTGCTCGCGGCGACCGCCCAATTTTTGGTAGATATCGTTATTTAATAGCGAGCGGAAACTGCTGCCTTTGGGCAATTGATTGGTCAGAGCCCGCACCTGTGACATCAGCTTGGCTTTGCCTTCGGCTAGGCTTAGGTCATGGCGCTCGCTCAAATAGGCAAACACATATTGCGACAGCGGCATAGCGTCACGGATTTGCTGGCGCATGGCATCGGCACTATTGGCTTTGATATAAGTATCGGGGTCATGTCCGCCCGGCAGGGTCAAAAAGCGCAGTTCTTTATCATCACTCAGGATGGTCATGCTCAGCTCTAAGGTACGCCAAGCGGCTTTTTGCCCGGCACTATCTCCATCAAAGCATAAAGTTAATATAGGGTTCATCGTCAGCAGCCGTGAGATTTGTGCCTCGTTAATGGCCGTGCCCATCGACGCGACTGCGCCATAGATGCCCGCTTGATAGAGGGCGATAACATCCATATAACCTTCGACGACCAGCCAATCATTGGCCCGCTGCTGGCGAGCTTCGTAATAGCCATACAGGACATGCTGTTTATGAAAGACCGGTGAATCGGAAGAGTTGATGTATTTAGGTTTGACGGTGTCATCCAAGGCTCGACCACCAAAGCCAATAGTACGGCCTTGATTGTCTCGGATAGGGAAGATGACCCGATCGCGCAGTAGATTATAATCGCGCCCCGAATCAGACCGGCGCACCAAGCCTAAAGCCTTTAGGCCTTCGACATCGCGTGGGAATTGCTCTTCTAAATGCTGCCAGCCTGAGGGGGCGTAACCTAGCCCAAAAGTGTCTAAAGTTTGCTGGGTTAAACCGCGCGAAGAAAAGTAATTTTTAGCCGCATTATTATTGGCCAGGCAGCGTTGATAGTATTGCTGAATTTGCGTAAGCAGCTCGTATAAATCGCCTTCTTGCTTAGCCGCTGGCGGGCTATAGCCCTCTGTGGACTCGCCACCGAAGCTTGGCGGTGCAAAGCTCTGGTCATCGTAGCCTTGACCACTGAAGCCTTGCCCGTCAAAACTTGGCCCAGCAAAGCTCTGCCAATCGTCATAGGGAGGATTGTTGTCATCTGGAATATAGTAATCAGCAGGATAGTCGTCATAGCCATCGTTTATAGGCAAGTTGGCTGACCCAGCCTCATTATTGCCCACAAAGTTATTGTTATTTTGTGCAGGCGAATGGCTCTGTGGTGCGGTATTAACAGGTTGGTTATTGCCAGAGTTATTAGTCGCTGGCGGGTTAGATGACGAATTAGACGGGTTGTTGCTTTGAGGACGATTTTGTCCCCGTTGCTGCGAGGCAGGAGCAGGCGCAGGTACGGAAGAACGCTGATATTTCACCGCCCGTTGTTCTTCTTGCGGCACTTCAATACCGGTCTGTTGTGACAGCTCTTTGACGGCTTCTAGAAAGGTTAGGTTTTCATACTCGCGCAAAAACTTGATGGCATTACCACCCACACTGCAACCAAAGCAGTGGTAAATGTTCTTTTGGGGATTGACGTAAAAGGAGGGCGACTTCTCACCATGAAACGGACAGCAGCCTTTATATTCTCTACCGGCGCGCTTGAGCGTGGTATGGCGGCCAATAATAGCGACCAAGTCGGCTTGAGAATTGAGTTGGTCGAGAATATGACTGGGAATGCTCATAAATCAACCATTTTGAGAGGCCAAAGGAAAAGACTTTAAAAATAATAGCCCTTAACACTAACAGGCATAAAGTCAAAAGGTTTGAATATAACAATTATTTTTAGCTATAGCGCAACAAACCTACCCTGAGACAGAGTAGGTTTGCATAATATTTTATATTATATAGATTGCATTGTGAGAAATAAAATACGGTATAGGGTTTTTATTAGACTCACTGGCTATTATAAATCAACTGATTTATCTGTTTTTTACTAAGCAGGTTGCTTACTGAGCAGGCACCATACGCGTATCCGCACTGGCTTCTTTAGCCGCAGCGCTCGCGCTACCTTGACCAGAGACTTGATTGGTCGCGCTTGGCGGTAAGCCTAGGCCGACATTGACACCACGACCCGCATTATTCATAGGACCAGTAGCGGCAGCTGCGTCTGCAGAGGTTTGCGTGGTAGCAGGCAATTGCAGTTGAGCCGCATTACGGATGACCTGAGTCTTGGTTGCACCATTGTACTGAGTCGGAGTGTAGCTCTCAACGTTTTTACCATTACGGCCGAGTTTACCAAAAGTAATCTTGTTAATTAACGAGCGATCACGTTTGGCATCTAAACGAACGCTGCCATTAGCCGCTAGCTTATCAGGGTAGTTAAGCTGTAATAGGGTCTTGTATTCATTGGCTAAATCCGTCAGGCCTAGCTTTTCGTTGCTATAGGCTAAAATCGCTAACGCTTCTGGCGTAGACTCACTGAGAGGATAATATTGGAATACCCATTTAGCACGGTTCGCCGCTGCGACATAGGCTTCACGTTCGATATACCAGTTGGCCGCTTTGATTTCACTTTCAGCAAACTGGTTATAGATAAAAGTCATACGCTGCGCGGCATCAGGAGCGTAAGGGCTGTTAGGATACTTGGCTAGCAGCTCTTGGAAGTTTGCAAAGGCTAGACGATAATAAGAGGTATCACGCTCGGCTTGATTGAGCGGAATCAACTTTAAGCCTTCTGATGAGCCTTCCATATTGGCCACGCCGCGTACATAGTGAGCATAGCTAACTTGCGGGTTAGAAGGGTAGAGGCTAATAAATTGGTCGGCACTGGCAGCCGCATTTTCAAACTCACCAATATCATACTGGACATACATAAGTTCCAATAGCGCTTGCTCTGCATAGCGACCGGTAGGATAAAAGGTGCGCAGATTGGTTAGGTTTTCAATAGCCGAAAGACTGCGGCCTTTTTCGAGTTGGCTAATGGCCGTTTGGTAGTACTCTTGCTCAGATTTCTCTGCAGTTTCAACCGTGTCTTTACTTTTATTAGTCAGGTTTTTAAAGGTTTGGCAGCCCGTCAAGCTCAAGCTTGCGGCCATCAAAGTAACGGCTGATAGAGATACTAATTTATTGCCAACAGGACGCATACATCTACTCCAACGCAACACAACGAAATCGAATGAATAAGGAAAACAGCTTAGCGCTGCTGATAAAATAATAACGATAAAAATAATAGAGATAACTATAACGATAGTCTAAATTATAACCTGACTTATGGGCGGTCTGCTGATAAAACCACAAACTGTGCAGCTATATATGCTGCGCAATGCTCAATCGTAATGACAGTAAAATCAGACTAAGCAGGGCCAAGTGAGCGTATAATAACGCCTACAGCCAATCCGCCTAACTCTATAACTTGCCCCTACAATAAGTCTTAAGCGCGGAGTATAACCGCGACTATAAGGCTAAATTATTACGTCGCATAGTGTAGCATGACCGTAACAGAGCCGCGAAGGCATTATGATAAAAGACACAGTAATGATAATAAATTGACACCCACGTGTGAGTTTAGCATAGGGAGCAAGTAGGGGTCATGGTACACTAGCCCTATTTTATATCTCCATTTTACCGACAGGTATGACCAACTGAGCAACGATTTATGAGCCCACGTCCGACCAATGATGATGCGAACACTGCAATGTACCCCCTTGATGCCGCTAACACGCCTACTGCTAATCAGCAAGATAGCGAGCTTTTAGCCGACAGCCATATAGACAATGAGGCGTTAGCTGCCGATTTTGATGAAACTGAATTTGACGAAGCGGATTTAGACGATGACGGCGATCTTTTAGACGATGATGAGCTTGAAGATGATGCAGATGACGCTGCAGAGACGCCAACAGGTACCCGTGAAGTGCATGCTGAGCATGTGGTAACGGTAGAGCAGGCCGGCCTACGTATCGACAAACTAGCCGCGCAGATGTTTACGGAATTTTCGCGGGCGCAATTACAAAGTTGGATTAATGACGGCAAGCTGCTGGTCGATGGCGCCGCGCAAAAGTCTAAATATCGGGTTAAAATTGGTCAAACTTTGACGCTAGCCGCTACCCTAGAGCAGCATAGCGAAGACTTACCAGAAGATATCGACCTAGATATCGTTTATGAAGATGATGACGTCATTGTCGTGAATAAACCGGTAGGTATGGTCGTGCATCCTGGTGCGGGTAACTGGACCGGCACTTTGGTGAATGCGTTATTGTTCCATTTCCCAGAGCAGCAGCACTTGCCAAGAGCGGGTCTGGTGCATCGTATCGATAAAGATACCTCGGGTCTATTGCTCGTGGCCAAAACCAAATCGGCACAGTTAGATCTCACCGACCAACTTAAAGATAAAACAGTCTATCGTCACTATCAATGTGTGGTTGCGGGAGGGGAGGAAAACCTCAAGCGTTTCCGCCATATTAATGAGCCTATCGGCCGCCATCGTAGCATGCGTACTAAGATGATGGTGACGGATACCGGTCGTGAAGCGGTGACGCATCTGATCAAAATCACTGGGCTAAATGAGAGCTATAGTCTAGTCGATGTGCAGCTAGAGACCGGTCGTACTCACCAAATCCGGGTGCACTTAAGTCACATTGGTCATCCTTTAGTCGGCGATAGAGTCTATGGAGGTCGTCGCCAATTGCGGGCCGGTATCACT
>Ga0098065_1000638_pt1 | contig 15351 bp, 12 predicted proteins | sample 25_taG_FD_75062 | JGI IMG/M metagenome (GOLD analysis project Ga0098065, IMG submission 75062) | Marine viral communities from Cariaco Basin, Caribbean Sea - 25_WHOI_OMZ | ecosystem: Environmental > Aquatic > Marine > Oceanic | place: Caribbean Sea: Cariaco Basin | collected 2014-11-08 | reverse complement strand
TGCTGAGACAGGCTTTGCCGCGTTGGCGGGCTATGCCCATATCTTGATGGTATTGGTCGGCTGTATGCTATTTATTGCTTTGGTGGTCAACCCAATCATCGTAGCGGTAAAAACGGGCAAAAATCCATATCCTTTAGTCTTCACTTGCTTACGCGAGTCGGGTATCACCGCCTTCTTTACCCGCAGCTCTGCCGCCAACATTCCGGTTAATATGAACTTGGCGAGTAAATTGGGGCTACACGAAGACACGTACTCGGTGACGCTACCGCTAGGCGCGACTATTAATATGGCCGGTGCTGCGATTACCATTAACGTATTAACCTTAGCCGCTGCTCATACTTTAGGCATTGAAGTGACCTTCGCTTCTGCCCTATTACTCAGTGTTGTGGCGACGATTAGTGCTTGTGGGGCTTCAGGCGTGGCTGGTGGCTCATTACTATTGATTCCACTAGCGTGTAGCTTATTTAGTATTCCCAATGACCTAGCCATGCAAGTGGTCGCTATCGGCTTTATCATCGGGGTCGTACAAGACTCGGCTGAGACCGCGCTGAACTCGTCTACTGACGTATTGTTCACGGCGGCGGCAGATCCAAAATACGCCCGTTAGTATTGGTATAGCGAAACAATATCAGTGTGATTAAATCACGTCGGTATAGTTAAGTCATAAAAAAAAGGCCTTGCTCTATAACAGAGTAAGGCCTTTTTTATGGTCATCGACTTCGCCAATACTTCACTAAGTAAATGTAGCATTTAGCAATTAACACTCATTAATCGATATCAATTTCAATAATCCGCGTATTGCTTTGAGCTTCCCACTGACGCTTAAATTGGCGCAGTTGCTCAAGCTCATCAAGTAGCTCTAAAATTAATCCTATCGCGGGCACGCTAGCATCAAAGTCACGGCTTAAACGGGAGGCCCGGCGAGCGAGGGTGAGCTGATAGCCGCTAAATTGCTGCGGCGTGGTCGGCTCTACGGCGACCTGATGCGCCACATCCGGCACAATAATGTTCTCTTCAATGAGGGCGACGACCCAACTGTGCTCTTGACCACAAGCCGCTACCAGCTCATCCAAACTCATAATGACGTCATTTAATTCGGTGGAGTGTTCCATGGCTATTGTCCTTTATCTCAAAAATTTGCTATCCGTATCACAGGCTATCGATGGCGCAGTCCGCTACTAATTATTCATGCGTTAGCAGGGACTTACCACAGGCTGTTAGCGCGTAACCGTCGTATCTGCAAAGGCCGCTTTCAATGCGGCGTAGGCTTGCCGCTGCTCGTCGCTCTGCACCTCAGGATTGGTCAGATTAATCGTTAAATATAAATCACCAGGCTGCTGGGCAGGGATACCTTTGCCTTTCAAGCGTAGGTTGCTGCCGGACTTGATGCCTTTAGGAATCGTGACATCGTGACGGCCCGCTGGAGTCGTGACCATGATTTTATCGCCGAGTGCCGCTTCCCAAGGTAGGACATCGATGGTTTGATAAACGTCGGCTCCTTCTAAACGGATATTATTAGCATGACGAATCTTCACTTTTAAGAATAAATCGCCGTTATCCCCTTTGCCCATACTGGCCGCGCCTTGTTTGGGCAGGCGAATCTGTTTGCCTTCTACGATGCCTTTAGGGATTTTAATTTTTAAGGTCTTCTGCTCTTGGCTCACTTGCCCGTTGGCTTGGCGTGTAGGCACATTGAGTTTGATACTGTATTCATCACCGCTGTACACTGAGGCTAAATCGACGACCAGCTCGGCGTGCTGGTCTTGACCTTTAGTGTCTCTAAAGTTGCCAAAATCTCCGCCACCAAACTGCTCAAACCCTGATGGCCCTGCACCGCCAGCACCCGCGCTTTGTGACTGACCACGCGCGCCGCCACGACCGAAGGCAGAAAAGATATCGTCAAAGCGGAAACTGCCTTCGCCAAAAGCGGCCCCATCACCAAACTGATCCTTGATATCTTCCCACGCGAAACCACCGCCCTGACCTTGGCCACGCGCTGCCCTACCAAAGCCGCCAAAACCACCTGTGCCTGCGCCAGTAAAAGGATTGGCCTGCATGGCATCATACTCAGCCCGTTTGTCTTTATCTCTGAGGGTCTCATAAGCGTTATTGAGTTCAGCGATTTTTTCGTCGGCGTTGGGCGCATCGCTAACATCGGGATGGTACTTACGCACCAACTTGCGATAGCTTTTTTTGATATCCGCTTCGGTCGCGTCTTTTTTGACACCCAAAATATCGTAATAACTTTTCTCTGCCATGTTGGTTAGTCCTTTCGCTTTATTAGGCGGGGTTTATAAGTCTATTAATGTGGTCATTACCTATTAAATTAAAGTGTTTTACGCAATTAAAGTCCTTTATTGAGTTCCTATATCTGACTCATTTTGTATAATTTAATAGCTATTCTAGGATAGCTTAATGCTTGCTTTAGGGTAGCGGAGCTTTATAAGAATCTTAGGTTACTGCCCTATATTGTCTGGCATTTTGCCAAAATGAAAGCCCTCTTTGTGGATAGACGTAAAAAATTACCGCCCTAAAAAAGCCCCAATGTAGCAACACAGGGGCGTTTCGTAAAAATAAAGGGGCCTTTTTATTCAAATTAACAGAAGCTTTTCAATCAAATTAACAGAGACTTTTCAATTGAATGAATGGGGACCGTTTAATCGAATACACGGTATAAGAGATGGAAACTAAGCCTCTCTCTCCTCAAGCTCCGTCATCGCCGCGAGCATATCCTCTTCATGCTGGGCTTGTTGTTGCTGCAAGGCGGTCTGCTCATCCAGCAACACGAGCAAATCAGCTTTACGGCTGTCATCATAGAGACTGGTATCGGCCAAGCGCTCCTCTAAACCACTTAACGACACGGCTATTTTTTCTAGCGCAGCTTCAGCTTTCTCGATACGTTTACGCAGTGGTGCCGTCTGTTTGCGCAGCTCGGCAGCCTGTTTTCGCAACTCTTCCTTGCTCAGTGCCGGAGTATTATCAGCTTTCGCAGGTTTAGGGGCAGCCGGCGCTTTAGTAGCATTAGCCGACTTGTTGCTCTTCGTGGCTTTATTAGCCGCTTTTTTGCTGTTTTCATTGGCTTGGTTCTGCTTGCGCTTTTCGGTCAGCCATTTGCCGTAGTCACTGACATCGCCGTCAAACTCTTCGACGATACCATCATAGACCAGATACAGCTCATCACAGACATTAGCGATCAATTCACGGTCATGCGAGACCAATACCACTGCCCCAGCAAAACCTTGTAGCGCTAGGGTCAAAGCTTGACGCATCTGTAAATCTAAATGGTTGGTGGGCTCATCGAGTACCAACACATTTGGACGCTGCCAGACGATTAAAGCCAAGGTTAAACGCGCACGCTCCCCGCCTGAAAAAGACTCGCTCGGCGTATCGATACGCTCACCACGGAAGTCAAAACTGCCTAAGAAAGAGCGCAATTCCGCATCTGAAGTCTTGCCCGCTAGCCGCCTAAGCATCATGATAGGCGTGGCTTTAGGATCCAAGATATCCATTTGATGCTGGTTAAAATAGCCCAGCTTCAGGCTGTCTGAAACCTGATAAGTGCCTGACAGCAGCGGCAAATCGCCCACCAAGGCTTTGATTAGTGTCGATTTACCCGCACCATTCATACCGAGTAGACCAATGCGTGTATCAGGCGTCACTTGCGTCGAGACGTTATGCAGCAAGGCAGTATCGCCGTAACCAATCTCACCCTTATTGATTTCGATTAACGGTGAGCTCATCTGTGACGGCTCATAAAACTTAAACGAAAACGGGTTATCTGCCATCATCGGTGACAGCTCAGCCATACGCTCCAATTGACGGATACGACTCTGCGCCTGTTTGGCCTTACTGGCCTTGGCCCGGAAACGACGGATAAAGTCTTCCAGATGGGCTTTGGTGGTTTCTTGCTTTTCATACGCTTGTTGCTGCTGCGCTAGGCGCTCGCTGCGCGTACGTACAAACTGGCTATAGTTACCAGAATATAAGGTCATTTTATGCTGCTCAATATGCAGAATATTATCAATAGTGGCATCGAGGAACGTTTGGTCATGCGAAATCAGTAGCACTAAGCCTTCAAATTGATTAATCCAAGTTTCTAACCAAAGAATGGCATCTAAGTCTAAATGGTTGGTCGGCTCATCGAGGAGCAATAGCTCAGCACGACTCATCAACGTTTTCGCTAGGTTGAGACGCATGCGCCAACCGCCCGAAAAATGCTCAACTGAAGTGTCATGCTGTTCGGTCGTAAAGCCGAGACCGGCCAAAATTTGCGCCGCCTTGGTCGGAATCCGGTAGCCATCGATTTCATCAAAGCGCTGATATAACGGACCAATCTCATCATCGCTAAGATTTTCAGTATCCATAATAGCGGCGTTGAGGGTATACCACTCTTCGTCACCACTGAGCACATAGTCAATAGCCGTCTGTTCGGTAGCATCTACTTCTTGCGCCATATGGGCGGCGCGCCAACGCTCAGGGATGCTGATAGAGCCACTATCCACACTCAGCTCATCGGAGCCCCCTTGCATTTGATTCAATACCACAGCGAATAGCGTGGATTTACCGGTACCATTATTACCGGTTAAACCGATCTTTTGACCGGGGTGTAACTGAAAGCTGGCTTGCTGAAACAGCATACGACCATCACGGCGTACACTGACATCTTTGAACTCAATCATGGGTGTCCTTGACAAATTTTTGAAAAGCCCAATTATGATATACTGTTCCCCATCACCTATACACCCCTCATCTCTGATTAGCCGCGTTATTTTACGGTGGGCGTCGTCTATAATTGAGCCAAATTGCTCAGAAAGCCGAGGCAAGGTCACGGTAGATAGGCTAAGAGTATTGGGTGCCATGGGGCTCGAGTTACGACCAAAATAGGTTGGTCTGCTCGTATTAAAAAGTATAGTGAGGTAAATATGAACCCAACCATGACATTAACCGATAGTGCTGCCAACAAAGTCCGCCGTCTGCGCGCAGAAGAAGGCGATGATAATTTAATGCTGCGGGTGTATGTGACGGGCGGTGGCTGCTCTGGGTTTTCTTATGGCTTTAACTTTGCTAATGAATTGGGCGAAGACGATGCCAATTTTGATAATGAAGACGTGACCTTAGTCGTCGATTCCTTAAGTTATCAATATCTGCAAGGCTCTACCGTCGATTATACGGAAGGGTTAGAAGGCGCTCGCTTTGTGGTACAAAACCCTAATGCGACCACTACCTGTGGCTGTGGATCGTCTTTTTCTATCTAAAGTTAATAGGGGCTAGCTGACGGTTAAATCCCTGCTTATTACACCTTAGCTCGCCCTACTTACCGTCTAGATTAGTTCAGTGAGATTAATGATATGGCTACATTAATGGTACGATTGAATACCATTAATAGATAGATATTACCATTAGCTACCCTTAATCGCTTAGTTGCTCCCTTAGTCGCTCACTTATAGGCATTAATTCAAGCTTATGTTTTAATACGCACCATGAAAAGACAAACAATAACATTTTATTTTTTCGATATTTATCAGCCACTTAAGTAAATTGTAGCTATGAATTGGATGAAGATTAGCAGCGTTATACGATTTGTCTTATACCGTCTATAAAGCCTTTAGCTTTGGCTAACGCGAGCTTATATAGGCATTGGCAATAATTATTAATTAATTAGAAGAGTTTGATTATGGCGAAGTTAACATTAGATACACTAAACGAAATTGATGGTTTTATCGCAGCAGCCCTAGTAGATAGCGAATCTGGTTTGGCTCTAGCCACGCTAGGGACAGGTATTGATCTTGAGCTCGCCGCCGCAGGTAACACTCAGGTCATCCGTGCTAAACGTAAAGTCGCTGACAGCCTTGACTTAAATGACAACATTGAAGACATCTTGATCACTTTGAGCAAGCAGTATCACTTGATGCGTCCTTTAGTACGTAACGATAATTTATTCCTATACTTGGTCCTTGATCGTCAAAAGTCTAACCTAGCTATGGCCCGTCATAACCTAAAAAGCTTTGAGACTGAACTAGACTTTTCATAAGTTAAGACGGTTTTAAGCTGAATAGCAGCTCTAGCTAATTTGGTTAAATTCTTAGAACCTGTTAGCGTATAGTGCTTGATAACACCCATCAAATTCGTTTGGTGGGTGTTTTCGTTGTAGGGTGTTAAAATAAACCCCTATATCCGTCATAATTTATAGCCAACTCTAAAGTAGCCCCTCGTATTGTGCGGCTATTATCGTAAAATAGGGCTTAAAACACCTTGCGGATGAGTATACGTAATTTGTAAGCATACATAGTTTTTAGCCTATGATTGGGCTAAACTGAGCCGATATTTTTCGCGCAGCTTGAGTTCTATGGGGCACCCGTCAGTTAATGGGGGCAAGCTGCCCAGCTTACCTTTTTGCGATATTAAAAACGCCCCTCCATTTGCAGCGCTATCAGCCTGGTTGTTCGCATCATTCCCTGGGGACAATAGGCTGTGTGATGGCTTACCATTTAATAATAAGAGTACGAGCGTCTCATGAGTAATAATAGCGAATTCAGTCTCCCTAGTTGGTTAAGCCCTCAGTACCTAGCGGGCATGCAGCGCGGTATCGAAAAAGAAGGCCTGCGCATGCAGCCGAATGGCTTTTTGGCCACTACCCCACACCCCAAAAAACTAGGGTCAAAGCTCACCCATCCTTTTATCACGACCGACTATTCAGAAAGTTTACTCGAGCTCATTACTGACCCAAAAGCCACCCCAAAAGAGACTTTGACGATGCTAAGACAGCTGCATGTCTTAGTCTATCAAGCCCTCGAAAATGAAGAGCTCATGTGGCCGTTATCGATGCCTTGTATGCTAGCTTCTGATGATGAAAACATACCGTTGGCAGACTATGGGACCTCCAATGTCGGGAAGCTCAAGACCCTGTACCGCAGTGGTCTAGGTATACGCTATGGCAGACGCATGCAGACCATCGCAGGACTCCACTATAACCTGTCTTTTGGTGATGATTTATTTAGCGCTTGGCAAGCTCATGAGGCCAGCCAGACGAGTCTAAGCGACTTTAGAAATGATAAATATTTAGCCCTTATCCGTAACTTTAAGCGCATGACCGGTCTGGTCTTGTATTTATTAGGGGCGAGCCCTAGCGTGTGTCCGTGTTTCTTAAAAGACCGCGAGCACGATTTAGAGTTATTAAATGACAAGACTTACTATAAGCCTTGTGCGACCAGCTTGCGCATGGGTAAGTTGGGCTATACCAACAGTGTGCAAGAGCACTTAGATATCCGCTATAACGATTTGCCAGAGTATATTAAGGGCTTACGCCAAGCCATTCAGACGCCAGAGCCACAGTTTGCGGCGCTAGGTTTAGAGGATGCGCAAGGCAACCCTATTCAGATTAATAACCATATCCTGCAAATTGAAAACGAATACTACAGCCCGATACGCCCGAAGCAAATCGCTGAAAGCGGCGAGTCGCCTACCGAAGCCTTAGAGCGCCGCGGTATAGCTTACGTTGAATTCCGAGCTATCGATTTAGATCCGTATAGTGATGTTGGTATCCGCTTATCGAGTGCTTGTTTCTTAGAGATTTTAGCGCTGTATTGCCTATTGACCGACTCTCCAGATTTATTGCCAGCAGAAGAAGAGCTACTGGCTGCCAATGTCGAGCTCATCGTCAATGATGGTCGTGACCCTGAGCTAAAAATACACTGTCATGAGTCGGCTACTGAGGTGTTATTTAGCGATTGGATGCAAGGGCACCTCACGCAGATGCTGCCCCTAGCCGCCTTACTAGACGCGCATCATGGTGGTAATGACTACCGTACTGCCCTAGCTCTGATGCAAGGTAAAGCTCGCAACCCTAACCTGACCTTGTCCGCCCAAGTAATCGCCGATTCTGAGCGTCTTGGCAGTACTTGGCAGCTCGGCTATACCTTAGCTCAGCAGCACCGAGATTTGCTATTACAGCAATCTATGAGCCCCAATACGCAAGCGAAATATGAAGTACTCTTAGAGAAATCGGTCATGCAGCAGGCCGATATGGAAGCCTCTGATACCGAAGACTTTGCGACTTTCTTACAGCAATATCGCTAGTCTATCTGTGTAGCTAACTATTTGTCTCTTCGGCTGTTAAGCGGCTGATTCAAGGCTAGTATAAATAGCTGGCCTTGAATCAGCCATTAGCTATAGAACTCAGCTTAAAGTGGGTTCACTCAAAATTTGGTACAGAGCCACTGGTATAAGTTTGCGCCTGCATTGAGTCTATTATGACTTCTAGCCAGAAAATTTATATCAGTGACTCGCTATGTGTCAGTCTTAAACTTAATTGACTCTACATGAAGCCGTCAGATAGTATGTCGGCAGCTTTCTTATCAGCTTTAAGACAGCCTAAAGGTTGCGCAACATATTTTTAGTCAAATGCAATAAAAATGGTACAAAATTCGCTTAAAGAAAATCGTGGTAGGTTGTACATTAGTATTGGTGTATAGCAGTACCTATCAGCCTAAGACCAGCCAATTAAAATTATATTAATTCTAATAATATTATCGACTTAACCTTTATCTAATCGGTTTTATAAGTCGTGATTTTTAATTATTGTTTGCCATATAGGGTGTAAAAAGCATACATGAACCGTCCTTTACAGAAACTCATGAGTTATCGCGGTCTCAATATATTTTTGGTCATAATGACTGTAGTGGCTATGGCCTTTGCTTTAGTATTTTTACAGCGCATGATGGGCTTCTCCCCTTGCCCGCTATGTATTTTTCAGCGTATTGGTCTGATGGTCATGGGGGTGTTTGCGCTCTTAGCTGCCCTAATTAACCCCAATAAGACCGTGGGAAGACTCCTGCTTTGGCTAGGCAGCTTTTTGGGAATTCTATGGTCAGCAGGCGTCGCCGCTAGGCATGTGTGGATACAACATTTGCCAGCAGACCAAGTCCCTAGTTGTGGGCCTGGTCTCGACTATTGGCTTGATGCCCTGCCCATGCAAGAAGTGGTCAATCAAGTGCTAACAGGGTCTGGGGAATGTGCACTCGTCGAATGGCGTTTTTTAGGCCTAAGTATCCCTGAGCAATCGCTAATCTTGTTCGTCTTTTTGCTGTTAGTACACGCTTTGCTGTTATTCCGCATTTTCAAAAAATAAACCGACTAAACCGAGCACCTCGGTTGACGGGAGTTTTATGTCCAATTTTATTTTTACGCGCTTTAAGCCGTTGTCATCTGAACATTCATTACCGTCTACGACTGTGCCGCAATCGCTACGAAAAGGCTTGGGGCGCGGCTTGTTACTGGCGAGCTTAGCCATGCTAGTGAGTGCTTGCGATAGCGCGAATCAAGAAGGGTCAGAGACGGCTGCTGAAATGACTAGCCCACAAGCTAAGAGCGGGACAGCAGAGACGGCTACTGCTAACGCCGATATCGCTATGGCCAGTAACTTAGATACCTCAAGCGGTGCTGCAGAAGACTCTGTTTTAGATGACCCAGATTTATCAGATGATGAGGGCGCAGGGCTACTCGAATTCGCTGAACATCGTCAAAGTACGCCTATGATTGCTAGCCGTGCTGGTAGTAGCCTCGGTGCTACGCTGATTGGCGATTACTCAGGCATGCTACCTTGTCCCAGTGGCCAAGGGGATGATGATCAAGAGCAGGTTATCTTAAATCTTTATGCGGATGGCACAGCTCGTAAAACCAGCCATCACCAAGAGCCAAAACGTACCTCAGACACCTTAAGCCAAATGGGCTCTTACCAACAGCTGGACAATATCATCACTATTAGCTTTGCGAATGCTGAGTCAGAGCACTATTTGATTAATGACAATCAATTAATATTTATCGAAGGGGATTTGCCAGAGCCTGGCGAGGAAGCTTTGATTCAAGCCAATCCTAAATATGTACTTTCGCGTAAATAAGCGCATCCGACAATAAGTTTGGCGTTATCCGCTGCAGGGACGCAGCGCTCGTTAGCATGCCGCTGGCATTAATAAATTCTCCTCCACCTTTTGCTAGCATCCGCGCTTGCCATTCATCGGCTACAATCCTCTACTAGCTACACTTTCCTACTAGATACCATCCTCTAATAGTTGCCCCCTTATCTTGCACTTATCCCATTCTATTAGTACCCTCGCCTATAACTGGCTATTTCCACCTATACCATGGGCTTATAAATCCGCTAACTGAATTACAGCGTGTTTTTATTGGTCATCATTTGGGGGATGCATTACAATGTGTGCGCATCTCATCCGCTTTTTTAATTCAGAAGACTTTATCTATGCATATTCATATTCTTGGTATTTGTGGCACGTTTATGGGTTCATTAGCCCTTATTGCTCGCAGTCTTGGCCATACAGTGACGGGCTCTGACGCCGGTATTTACCCGCCCATGTCCACCCAACTACAAGCGGCTGGCGTGGAGATTCAAGAAGGCTATTTGGCGAGCCATCTAGACCCAGCACCCGACTTGGTCATCGTGGGCAATGCCATGAAGCGCGGTATTGAAGCCGTAGAATATATGCTAGATAAAGGCTTGCCTTATACCTCTGGTCCGCAGTTTTTGGCTGAGCATGTGCTGCAGTCGCGCCACGTTTTAGCGGTCGCCGGGACCCATGGTAAGACCACAACGACGACCATGCTGGCGTGGATACTGCAGTTTTCCGGTATCGATACGGGCTTCCTAATTGGTGGCGTGCCGTTAGTGGATACTGAAGATAGCCGCTTACAGAAGGCCTTTGCGCACAGCAGTCATTTAGGGGCTGCTGAGGTGGATGGCAAACGCGGTTACTTCGTGATTGAGGCCGACGAATACGATTCGGCGTTTTTTGATAAGCGCTCTAAATTTGTGCATTACCGCCCCAGCACCGCTATTTTAAATAACCTAGAATTTGATCATGCCGATATCTTTGCGGACTTAAATGCGATTCAAACCCAGTTTCATCATATGATTCGTATGATTCCTAGCACTGGTCAAATTATCATGCCGGCTCATACGCCAAGCTTGGAAGCCACTTTAGACAAAGGTCATTGGACCCCCGTTTGGCGTACCCAACTGACTGACGCTACAGGTACAGCCGTTATTGATAGTAGTGTGCAAGAAAGCATAGCCGACGTGGATAGCAGCCCTAAAATAGATTGGCAAGCGCAGTTGCTACAAGCTGATGGCAGTCACTTCCGCGTGGTTTATCAGGATGCTGACTCAGCAGGGGCAATCCAAGAGACCGCAATGGGCGAAGTGCAGTGGGGCATGAACGGCCTACATAATGTAAATAATGCGTTGGTAGCAGTAGCCGCAGCTTACGATGTGGGCGTGAGTATTGAGACCGCCTGTGCCGCGCTTTCAGCCTTTGCTGGCATTAAACGCCGTATGGAGCTGATTGGCACTGTTACGACCGCTACGAGTACTGTCCAGGTCTATGATGACTTTGCCCATCACCCTACTGCCATCATGACCACCTTAGATGGCGCTAAGAAGAAGCTAGCGGGCGCCAAGCTTTGGGCCATCATTGAGCCGCGCAGTAATACGATGAAATTAGGCATCCACAAAGACAGCTTGGCGGCTTCTGCTACCCTTGCCGACGAAGTACTTTGGTATGAGCCTGCAGGGCTTGAATGGGGCCTGAACGATACTATTACTCAGTCTTTAGCGACAGCTGAGACCAGCTCGAGTAATCGCCAACAAGTACTCAGCAGCACCGATGACATTATCGATTACGTCAGCAAAAATGTCGGTCAAAACGACGCCATTGTTATCATGTCTAATGGTGGCTTTGAAGGGATTCATCAGCGTCTATTACAAGCTTTACAAAATCGTTAACTATGATCTCTAATCTTAGTCACTAACTTTAGCCGCTTGCCGTAAGAGCTGAAAAGTATGGCGCACCCTTAGCGATACCATAATCTGCCAGCGGCTACCGTTTAGCCGTGGTAGGTTACGCTCGGTTAACGCCCGATTTACGCAATATTGCAAATGGCATATTTTCTCACAGACTTTCAACACAGGTAACATATCCGCCTTACTGTTGGTCAGAGCGCTCCGCTATAATTAAAATCAAGAAATCAACGTTCAGTTTTATTATAAATATAATGTCCATCTTCTTAATGGAATGAACCGACGTTGCTATTCCTACCTTTACTCAAATTATAATTGGAGACGCTCTATGTTTAGTTTTATTTGGATGATTATTATTGGTCTGGTGGCAGGTCTATTGGCACGTGCTATTAAACCTGGTAATGACCCAATGGGTTGGATTATGACCATTGTGTTGGGTATCGCTGGTGCTATGATTGGTGGTTTCTTAGCCAGCATGCTAGGCTTTGGTACTAATGGCGGCTTTATGGGCCTAGTCTTCTCAGTGATTGGTGCTATTATCCTACTGTTTATCTATGAGCTTATTACGGGCAAACGTCGCGTATAATAATTGGCTAATAGATAGGCCTATTTTATAAAATTGCTTTATAGAATACTAATAGCTAAAAATCTGATTGTTAAAAAAGAAAGCTTTACCACTGGTAAGGCTTTCTTGCCCTAAAATTTTTGTACTTATATGCCGTCAATTGGCCCTAATAGAATTCAATAGTGCGTCAGCGACTTTCTATGACCGATAGCTATTACGATTTAATTTATATTCATAAATAAAATTTGGTAAAATAGGGGTATGCCAGTTAGCTCATGGCGCCACTCTACCCAACACTTTTAGTCTTAACCTGCTTTTGTCCTTATGCCTTTAGAGCTACCCTAGCCACTATTTTTGCTATTGGTCTTACCGCTAATATGACTGCTAGCCTCAGTAGCAAACGGTTATATGAGTAATTCTAATTGGCTATCTGCTGTGTTTATTACTATGCTAGTGATAGGACAGCTATGCCCTATTAGCTGCTACTACCCAATATATTCCCTTTGTTGTGCTATTACGATTTTTCATTTTCCTATCCTTTTATTTCTTACTAAGTGAGGGCTTATGGCCTTATTACCGATTCTCAATTATCCCGATCCGCGTTTACGTACCATTGCCCAACCGGTCAAAGAGGTCAATGACGAGATCAAAACTTTGATTAAAGATATGTTTGAGACCATGTATGATGCCAAAGGTATCGGCCTAGCAGCGTCACAGGTGGACAGACATATCCAATTGATTGTCATGGATTTATCTGATGATAAGAGCGGTGGTCGCGTCTTTATTAACCCTACTGTCACGCCTCTAGTGGAAGAAAAGCAACCGTATGAAGAAGGCTGCCTGTCTGTCCCTGAAGTTTACGACGAAGTAGAACGCCCGAATAAAGTTAGAATTGAAGCTTTGGATGGTGAAGGCAAGCCCTTTGTCGAAGAAGTGGAAGGTCTACTGGCGGTCTGTATTCAACACGAAATGGACCATTTAAACGGGGTTATCTTTGTCGATTATCTGTCTCGCTTAAAGCAAAGCCGCGCGCGTGACAAAGTCCGTAAAGTCATTAAGCAGCGTGACAAACACCTTGAGCCTGCCAAAGCTTAAGGCAGTTTAAGTTGATTAACGCTCGCTTGATTTAGCTTGTTGCTACTAGCTTGTTATTACGAAAAAACCTCGCTGAAATTGAGCGAGGTTTTTTTATAGTGGCTGCGTATAAATGATAGTAACTGTAATCGTGTTTATCTATACTAGCGGGCTATTTATTCGCTTACAAACGCTTGATAACGTGGTAATAACGCTTCACATAACCGACCAATTTGTAGTAGATAGTTTGGTCAGAGCTAGTGGAGCGATAAATCACTTTATAATAGCGTCACTAGCAATAATGATCCTGTGAGCGTTAAGTCTTAAGTTAATAAAGTGTTATGTCTAGACCTTCTTGCTTAGCTGATTGAATTTAAGCGTTACAGTTTAATGAGCTAAGCGAGCTTTAAGGGAATAGTTAAACACTACTATTTCCAAAGTAATCATAAAATTTGTATCAAATCCATAAGGATACTCCTATGTTTAATATCGATAAGTATTTTGACCAAGCCGGTTGGCAAAAATTTACCCAAGCGGCGGAAGGTCGTGAAACGCCATTATTGGTCGTGGATTTGAACCGCATTAAAAGTAAATTTGAAGAAATGGTCGAGTTATTCCCGAACTTCAAAATTCATTACGCTATGAAGGCCAGCCCTGCCGTCGAAGTGATCAATTTACTTAGCACGTTAGGCTCTAATTTTGACTGTGCCTCTATCTATGAGCTCGACCGCGTCTTAGATTGCGGCGTGGCAGCGGATCGCATCTCTTATGGCAATACCATCAAGAAAGCTGAGCATGTTAAATATGCTTTTGAAAAGGGCGTGGACCTTTACGCTACGGACTCAGAAGCGGATTTAAAAAACATTGCTGAAAATGCACCGGGTGCTAAAGTATTCGTCCGTATTTTAGTCCAAGGTAGCGATACCGCAGAATGGCCGCTGTCGCGCAAGTTTGGTTGCCACCCTGATATGGCCATCGACCTCTTGATTCAAGCGAAAAATCTCGGCTTAGTGCCTTATGGCGTTTCTTTCCACGTAGGCAGCCAGCAAAAAGATGTGGGCGCTTGGGACGATGCTATCGCAAAAGTAAAATACATCTTTGACTGGATGCATAAAGAAGAAGATGTGAAGCTAAAGATGATTAACTTAGGCGGCGGTTTCCCTTCTAATTATATTAGTGAAGTCAACTCTATCAAGGTTTATGCGGATGAAATCAAACGTTATTTAGCCGATGATTTTGCTGAAGAGGAGATGCCTGAGATTATCCTTGAGCCGGGCCGCTCATTGGTTGGTGGCTCAGGAGTATTGGTGAGCGAAGTGGTGTTAATTTCGCGCAAATCGCATACCGACCTGACCCGTTGGGTCTATACCGACGTGGGGATGTTCCAAGGGCTGATTGAGACCTTGGGTGAAGCGATTAAATACCCCATCTATACGCCTACTATGGAAACTTCCAAAGCAGCAGGTACTGTCGTATTAGCCGGGCCAACTTGTGACTCAGCCGATATTATGTATGAAGAAGCCGGCTACCAATTGCCTGAAGAGTTGGCTATTGGCGATAAAATTTATTGGTTAACTACTGGGGCTTATACCAACTCGTACTCTTCCATCGAGTTTAATGGTTTCCCACCGTTAGAAGTGGTCTATGTGGATTAGACTTTGCTAGCGGCTACTGGGGCATGTCCTAGTATTTAGTAGCTGTGGTAAAAATAGTCCTCGTCATAAAAAAAGCTTACTTCGTTAGGAGGTAAGCTTTTTTATTGGCTGTAACTTAGCTAGTTAAATAATGACGAAAAAAGGATAAACAGGGGCTACTGTACTTGCATCTCAATCGGATACTCATATTGGCTATTTTGTGACCAACCGCTACCGATGCCTGAGCCAGTGCCTTGATTACTTTGACG
>Ga0098065_1000637_pt1 | contig 15371 bp, 5 predicted proteins | sample 25_taG_FD_75062 | JGI IMG/M metagenome (GOLD analysis project Ga0098065, IMG submission 75062) | Marine viral communities from Cariaco Basin, Caribbean Sea - 25_WHOI_OMZ | ecosystem: Environmental > Aquatic > Marine > Oceanic | place: Caribbean Sea: Cariaco Basin | collected 2014-11-08 | reverse complement strand
GAAGCTGTCCAATTTTATTATGCCACTACAAGAACACCTGCCCAGGTTCATGACTGTTATTCATATCCTGCTTAATGTAAAAAGCCAGATACTCAGGGTATCTGGCTCATTAAAAAATCATCAATCTATTTTAGGACGGGACATAAAATGACAATCATAAATCCTAAAACTGCAAACTTAAACCTGTATGTCTTTCGGTTGGTGTTTGGACTGCTTTCTCAAAAGCGTGTTTTGTACTATATATCGTCACTTGTTTTTTGGCACGAGTCACCGCTGTGTAAATAAGCTCCTTGCTTAATAACCTTGTATGGCTATCATCGAACGTAATCGCGACATGATCAAATTCAGACCCCTGCGACTTATGAATCGTCATGGCGTATGCAGTAGCAACTACCTCCTCGTTTAGTAGGTTGACCGCAATCCCTTGTGTCTTATTCTCAAAAAACACTTCCAATCGACTTCTGTCATCTGATGTCTGTAAGCAAAAACCAATATCACCATTAAATAATCCTAATTCATAGTTATTCTGCAAAATCATAATAGGGCGACCATGAAACCATGTGTTTTGACCCAATGGAAGCTTTAGTTTAGTGAGATGCCACTGGGTGAGATAATTATTAATGTAATGATCGCCCCACTCACCATTATGGCCAGCAGTTAATACTCTGAACTCACTAAATATTCCCATTAATGATGAAATAGTATTTTTTATTGATTCTGGCATAGATTTTTCTACTGGATGTCTTAGTAAATTTTCAATTTTTCTTATGTATGATTGGTAATTTTGAGAAATTCTTGAAACATCTTTTTTTCTACTTAGGCTATTTTTTATCTGATTGCCTGATACAGATTCTGCTTGCAACGTATTAACGTATTGGAAACTCAAGGCATCGTCTTGCCTTAATAACTGCCAAATAGCTTGAAGGTTTGTCTCTGCTCTATTGATTTGAATAGCCAGCTTGCCAATACCTGAGTCCGCGCCAAATCGACGACTTTCAGTCAGCTCTGCATGAATGAGTTGTAGAGATGATATACGGCATAAATCCGCCAATACCGCCCCTGCATCGACTGCTGCCAACTGATTAGCGTCTCCTAACAATATAAGTCTTGCCCCTGGTTTTACTGCACTCACCAAGTAATTAGCCAACTCAACCCCTAGCATTGATGCTTCATCAACAATGATAATATCTTCGCCAAGTGGATTATCGGCATTGTAACGAGGTCTGCCCGTCCGCCCAATACCTAGCAAACGGTGAATGGTTTTGGCTTCTTGCAGCTGCAAATTGATACCCGCTGTATCCAAAGCCGCTTGCAAAGACTCTTGCATACGCTGTGCAGCCTTACCCGTCGGCGCTGCTAGTGCTAGACTCGCACTATCCGTACTAAATCTAATATTTTCAGAATTATCACCCCCACTCTCTGTCGCTTGTTGCAGTGCAATAACCAATTGAGCAACGGTGTATGTTTTACCTGTCCCTGGGCCACCGGTAATGATACTAAACGCGTTATTATTAGCGACATTAATTGCCTTTATTTGATTGTCATGAAGATTTTCAGGTATCGCTATTGGTAAAGGGCTTACTTTCTGATTCAAGATATTGTTGATATTTTTTGCCAAATTAAATTCGGCCTGCCATGCACGATGTAGCCAAAAAGTAATGGATTCTGTTGCATTTCGATTGCTAGTTACTTTATAAACGATAGGTTGGTTATTATTGCTTAGGCTATTTTCTTCACTGCTACTATTGGTGTTAGCATTAACCTCAGCAAATAAAGCATGCTTATTAACTAGGTTCATGAAAAAAGTAAGATCGGTATTTTTCAGTAGCTGAAATACCGTAACAATCGTATCAAAACGCTTGTTTAGCATGTCCTTTTCATGATTACTCAGCGCCAACTGCATCCATAACTGATCCCGCTTATCAAATAATGTGCTTAGCAATACAAATATCGACGTTTCGGCAGTAGATTGATCTTCTGGTTGAGTATTTGATTTGGTATCTATAAGCGCAAAGATTGGCATTGCTAGCATCTCTAATAACTGTTGCTGCCAAGTGTATAGTGTGACCGACTCATTATTGATTTCACGTTGCAATAGCCCTTCATGTTCAGAGGCCTCAATGGTCAGTACGGTATGCCCCTCTTCCAAATGAGTCGCTAACATCATGAACAACGCATTAAACAAATGACTGTCTTCTATCTTGTCGGCCTGTTTGCTCTCATGATTTGCCGTTATATCCGTCGCGTCGTACGCTATACGCGTTTGCTCACGGCGTAGCAAAATATAATCACTGATATTACTGGCCCAGCTTTCTTGCAATCCGATTGCTGCACTGCTTTTATTATTATTGCTCATGATATATTTGTCTCTATTTTGACCTGTTTGATCTTTTTAGAATTTTTGATTAATGATAGTCGTTATGTAGGCTTGCTAATCAGGTACACCAAATAGCGCATCTAAGCCTTTGATAAAATCGATTGGAATATCCCAAGTCACGAGTCCATAGCGGCCGTCGTGTGGTGATTCGTTAGGTTTATTAGCCTCTTGTGATACGGTAGCAGCTGCTTGAGCGTTAGGCTTATATACCCCTCGTAAAAAGACATATTCTACTGCCCCTAAATACTTAGCTTCGTTACCTAGATAGTCAGTAATCCTCATCGAAAGAAATCGATGTAATGCTACTTGATAAATTGCTGCTTGTAGCCAATATCCTGCTTTGGACATGGCTTTTTTGAGTGTGCTTTCGTTATAGTCGCTTAGGCTATTTCCTAAAAAATTACTCTTATAATCGACTACATAATACTTGCCAGCATACTCATAAACCAAGTCGATTTCACCGCGTAAATAACGATACAAGTGCGTTCTATTTTGCGGCACAAGATTGACATGCTTGTCTGTCTCATCAGGCAGATATTGTTGAAATAGCTTGCTGATATCTTCTGCTTTAAAGCGCTCTGATAATCCCATATTGAATTCTAATTCGGCAAATCGCTGTCCTGCATCCAGAGCACATAAGGGTTGATTGGAGGCCAATAGCGGGGTACTCAGCACTTCTTCGACCCAAGTAATCAATGCCTCATGCTTTGCCGTATCTATTGACTCAGAGTCAAATGAGTCACGATCTCCTTCCCCCTTTACTTGTAGCCTACGGCTTTGATGTTCAGCACTGCTATACACCAGCGGCAACTGATAACTACTCACTGCTCGGTCGATCACCCCAGACCACTGTGGTTTATTAGTGAAGTCAATTTTTTCGAATATCTCATGCAAAAATGTACCTGCATTAGCACCTTTTACAAAAGTAAATCGAATATCCTCTTCGGATTTGAGACTTATCTCATCGACTTTTTCGAGAGATGCATTACTATTAAGGCTGCTATTAGGATGGGACTCAACCGATCCTGCGGTGTCTGCCATATCAATGTCTATCGCATCATCAATACGCTCATCAACAACCGCCATTGCTTGTGTTGATTCGTCTAGCTGACGAGCCAATGCCGTAAAGCTGGTCTTAGCCCAACCATAAAAATAGCTCGTTTTCATGACATCAGCAAAAGGAACATACTCAATCGCTTCTGTCGTAGGTTCGATGGTAAGCTTGGTATCTGTTGACGTTACTGTTTTAGAATAATGACTATTATAGAACTCATTGATATCATGCCCTCTGAGCATACCTATCGTGCCTTTTAGCCTATCAGGTAATTCAAATTTTGCGTCTGGAGAGTCGAACCAATAAAATACTGGCTTCAACTCAAATGCTGTCTTATTACTAGGATCTCGCAACACCACATAAAGTTGCTCGCTAGCCCGCGTAAATGCCACATAACCAAGTCGTCGCAGCTCATCAAAGCCTTCTTTTGTTTCGATATCAGTATAATAATCCTCTACAGTAGCAGAGCCTTGCAATGGTGAGAAACGACGCTGATTACCTATTGACTGACCCTCTGCTGATTGCTGCACTAACGCTGAAGGCGCTTGCTGAGCATTATATAGATACAATCCATAGTCTTCTTTGTTGCCTGACTTCCTACTGGCATCTCCCATACCCAGTACATAGACGATGGGAAACTCAAGTCCTTTTGACTTATGAATAGTCATAAGCTGCACGCCAGACTCTGTGGGTAGCGGATACTGCTTAGCCCAATCGCTGTTGGGTGCAGCCTCTATGTGCTGTCTAAACCAAGCTAACAGCTCATGCTCACCCATACCTAGGCCATACTGTGCCAATACGTCCATCACATGGCGCAAATCCATGATATGTCGATCACCTTCTGGATGAGCAGCTAGTGCTTGCCAAACGCCTTGTGATTGTATGGGGCTTTTATCTAATAAATAGTGCAGCGCTGACAAAATACCAAAATGCTGCCACCGCTGTGCGCCTTCTTTTAGGTAAGTAATAAAATCCTGATAGCTCTTTTTATATTCTATATTTTGAACATCGCTACTATTTGGATTGATACCATTAAGTCTATCGTCACTCTCAGCCACGCCTGACTCATGATCTGTCATCATGGCTTTGATATCTTTGATACTCAGCCCATATAAATGACTGGTTAATACCCGATTAATCATATCATGACGATACGGGTATAACATGGCACTGAGTAGCGCTGCCACATCCTCTGCCATAATCGTTTCAAAGATGCTGACGTCGCTGGTGGTCAAGGTGGGCACGCCCAGTTTGACCAGCTCGTCTTCAACCTGCCTTAAGTCTTTTTTGGTACGTGCCAGCACCCCAATATCACTGGGCTGAATCGGCTGATCGTTTAATGTCTGACCACTACTGAGCAAAATAGCAATGTGACGAGCGGTGATTTCATACTCATCATAGTCAAGCTCTGCCTCTTTGCCATTAGGCAGGTGCAATACACTCACTGGCTGAGCAGAGAGAACGTCAGTCACCAAGCTACTATCTTTTGCGCCTGAATCCTTGAACCAAGACAATTTACTCTTCTCTTTTGCGGCGTTGCTGTGCTGATAATAAATACCACTGCCCAGCTGCGCCAGCTTGTTTTCAGCAGTCGTTGCTGTAGGTATACCAAACCAGCAGTTGAGTGCATTAATCAAACTGAGGGTGGAGCGCCGGTTGGTATTGAGCGTCCAAATGGTACTTTTGTCAAACTGCGCTTTCATATAATTATAGTTGGTCACGTCACCACCACGAAACCCGTAGATCGCCTGCTTTGGGTCACCAACCAGTAGCAAAAACTCATGGTTGGATTTTTTGGTGGTGGATTGCTTGTCATTATCTGACTGTTTGCGTTTACTCTTTGGCAAATAGATGCTTTCAATCATAATGGCTTGCTCGCCATTAATGTCTTGTGACTCATCAATTAAGGCAATTGGGTAATGGTGACGAATATAACGCGCCAGCTTATCACCTTGCCGGCCCGTTAGTGTTTGGTTTAAGCGCACCATCTGCAGACTAAAGGTGGTCTCCCCTCGCTCCTCTAAGATAACGGGCAGTCTGTTACGCACGGCAAGCACGATATGACGGTTAAGGTTGGCTAGAACCAATAAAATATGCTGATTTAACCCTTCGATCATATCTAAGAGCGACATTAACTTACTAATGGTCTCTAACTCAAAAAGGGTCTGATGCTCTTTTTCTCTATCTTTATTAAAGTTCTTAATTTTGCCGTCTTCATTTGGATATCTGGCGTCCTGCAACGACGTTAAGATCTTATTTTCACGCTCATTCAAATGGCTGTTAAATGCTAGCTGATATTGCGCTATCTTTTGATGGACATCAACAATAGCATCGAACTGTTTAAATAGATTGGAACGCCCATTAAATCCTTGAGATTTTCTGTAATCAGGATTTAGATAGGGCTGAATATCTGCCAAATCTAACTGGGCAAACTCATGAATCAGCTTTTCATACGCATCAAAATCAAATCCTTGCTCTAGTTTTATCTCATCAATCGGCGCAGAAATAAAATTCAGCGAGCGAGAAACGAATTTTTTATGATCACCTACTGCTGTCAGCTTACCTTGCTGATCCATAAGCGCATACAGTTTGGGCTGCTCGTGATGTAAGCGGCTTTGAAACTGACGCAGCTCATCATGAATAATACTGTCCGTAACCTGCTCGATACTACTGTCTTCTATAATCGCCATGCCTTGCTGATGACCGGTTTCACTACTATATTCCTTCAGCCACTTTTGCGCCAAGCTATCTAGCGTTCCGACAAACAGCTTATCTAATGTCGTTAATACTAATGCGGTACGCCGGATCGCCTCCGCCATAGGATAGCTATACACATGATCTAATAGATAACCGACTAAATGTAGGTTAATGGGATCGTCCATGATGGCGTTTAAGCGTGCATGTTTGGCTTGCTCTTTTAACCAATCTTCACGCGCTTTTTTGACTTGTGCGCGCTTTTCTCTAGCCACCTGCTTATCATGCTCAAGGTCTTGATTAAACTCATCAACGTCTGTCTGAGCGCTTGATTCGGTACTGGAATCACTGTCTTTTGGTTTACTCTTATTGTTATCATCGCTGTCAGGCAGTACCTGCAATATGCTGGGATATAAGTTATCTTTATTATTGGTATTCGCACTCAGGTTATTGACCCATTGTAATAGCTGATAGAACTCTACCAGACGGTCATGGATGCGCTGACGCATCTCAGCTGCGGCGGCTCTAGTGAAGGTTGTGGCAATGATCTGCTCTGGCGCACGCCGCGCTTCAATTAATAGGCGCAGCACAATGCCAGTCAGTGTCCACGTTTTGCCTGTACCCGCTGAGGCTTCGATAAGATGACGACCCGTTAATGCAACAGCAACCGCTGGGGTCACCTCTTCCTTTGCCTTGGGCTCAGCTGTAGCATCTGAATGCTCATCAAATAAATTTGGTTGTGTAGAAATTTCAATATTATTGGCTGTATCGGTAAAATCTGTCATATAGGCGTGTACTTTTAATTATTATCTATAAGAGCAAGAGGGTGAAGAAACAAAGATCTATCTACTCCAACTAACTGTCTAGCCCGACTAATGCCGCAAACATCGGCTCATATAGTGGTTGCGCCAAGGTGGTTAACGCCGCTGATAAGGCTCTAAAGGCGTCTTGATCACGCAGTACATACTGCCAGATGGCATGCTGCGAGCAAGTATCGTATACCGTGTCTGAGTTATAATTAGGTCTTAGCCAGTCTGAGAAGTCTGCTCGTTTTGGCCAATAATTGCCACTTTCATTATCATCTGCTTGCGATTTTGAGCACTTGGCCAGATAACTTAACGCATACTCAGGCAGTAATGTGATGGGAGTTTGACCCGATAGGTTGCCAAAAATCGCCCACTTTATCAGTTCTATCGCTGCATCTTCATAGACGATTGGGCTTAGCTTAAATGCGATGAAATTTTTGTAGGCATCTACTTTTGAGCTGGATTTATTAAAGCGCCAAATACTCACGCCATCATCCAACGCTACTTGCTCAGCCGTAGTGCGTTTGGCTACTTGCCAGTATAGATGGGACAACCAAAACTTAAGTAGATGTTTTGGACTGGCAGAATTGGGCAGTATATTTAACCACTGCTTAGGTGATTGCTCGGCATAGCCACTTGTTTCTTGAGTATGAGTCTTTTCATTGTGATCCGATTGTGCTGATACTGGTGTTAATAGCGGTACTAGGCCTTTTATCTTAATGGATTTAGGCAGTAATGTAAGCCATGTGTCTATGTCTATCTGGCTGTTTGGGTTGTTATTCACATGATTGAGCACAGCCACCAAATCTGACAATTCAACGGGTTTTTCTATGGTCGGGGTAAGTAACTGCAAATCTGCCATACCCTCTGTTCTACCTATATTAGGTACAACACGCTCACCAAAACCATTAGCGATCAACTGCTCTTCAAACTCTAGACACTGCTGCTGTAGTTTTTGTTGTTGATTGGGCAACGTGGTTTGGCGTGCTACCCCTGCTGGTATGATTTTTTGATATATCAACGTTGAGCTATCTTGCTGAGCCATATTGTCAGTACGCTTATCGGTGGCCAGCGCTTTAATCAAATGATCTTTTATCTGATAAGTTGTCAGGTTATCCAAAAACAATGGCTCTTGATGTGCCATCGCTTCCTCACCTTGTACCACATGCACTTTTTGAGACCGTAAAAACGCTTTGGCAGGGTGGCGCACTTGATACATCAACATACCTTCGACATCTATCTCCCCAATATTAAATACGGCGTCACACACCATGCGGGTAAGCACCTGAGTCCTATCGCTCATGTCATTATCAGTAACAAAAGTATCCAGTCCTAGCATATTGGCTAATGTAGACACGATTTGATGATCTATGTTCCCCAGTCCACCTAAGTTATGACCCAGCATTTGAGCAATGGCTTCGTACTGTGTTTTTGTGGGCAAACCAATCAGTTGTGGATGCTCGCTAGATCTTCTTTTCTGTAGTGTCTTAAACACCGCTTGCCATAGCGGCGCCGGAGGGAATTGTTTTTTCTGAGCCAGCTTGGTTTTGCGCATGGCTTTATTTAGCAATCTATCTAGCTCATCGGCTGCAGTAGTATCAGGGTTGCTATCGCTAACATCATTAGACGTATTGCTTAGATCAGCATTGACATTGGACGTATCAGCCTTTTTCTCAGAAATCCCTTCAATATCTGCTTCAAACAAGCTCTTGTGAAAAGGTAGTGCTGGATGCTCAGTGACCAGCCACTGCTTAATCAGCTTTGGTAAATAACGCTTAAGACTCTCTGTCGTTGGATCAATACTTTCAGGCAAAGTATCAAGCGAGTTGACCTGCCACTGTACCTCGCCTTGCAAAAACTGTAGCAGCTCACTCACTGGGTTCGCTGGTAGATGTTCATGGGTGTCGGTCAAGCTTTGACCGTTATAGAATATCCAACACGCACTACGCGCACATAGTAGCGCATCCAAAAATGCCCCGTTATCATCATCCTCACTGACTCGATCGCCGCGCCGTGCATTGGTCGCTTTCATCAAATCATATCGGTTGTCACGGTCACGCCCTGGGAACTCAGAGAGATCCATGTTGAGCATCACTACCAACTCAAATGGTACGTTGCGTAGCGCACCAAATCGACCAAAAGTGATCACGCCTGTCGGTTCTGCACTGACTTGCTGGCTCTCAAGCTCAGCTTCGATACTATCTAGCATAAAGCTCAGCTTTAGCGGTAACTGCTCGACGCCTGCCAGCCTTTGCTCCACCTCTACTCTATTGCTATCACCACTGGAGTATTGTCTATAGTGACGATTGGCACGTAAGCTTGATTTAAAACCATTCATGGCATTATAGATGGCGCGCATTGTACGCGTTTGATCGACATCGCCAAAGTAGCGATGAATCACTTGGCTCTCAATCTGATCGAGCCAGTCTTCCGCTTTCATTTTTAGGGTGTGGTCATCACGCCTTGCCACCAAGCCAGTATAGATACGGCAAAGCGCTTCTACAATCATGGCATCATTTAGACTCACTTGCGCGAGCGGTATGCTCATCTCAGGCACAGCCGTACTTGGCCATTCATCCTGAGCCAAAGGATATAAACAATCGCTCAGACTCGCCTCTGGCATGATTAATCCCAAGGTCAATCTGTCTAATGCTTGTGCGAAGCTAAAGCGATAATCATAGTCATTGACGTCTAGGGTCTGCTTTAGATGCTGTTCATCAAACCCGCGGATAAATCCAGCTTCCACCAATAAATCACAACCACGGCTCATTTGCTCATGAGTCAAACCAAAACTCTCAAATAAGGGTGGCAGCATCAACCAGTCGAGCACCTCAGCCGCTTCAAAACGGGCGCTATGACTGCCAAGCAGCTTATAGAATCCAATAATCGCTTCCCATAACTGGCGAATATCAGCATCGACAACACCAGTCACCTTAGCAGGCAAAGTCAGGCCATCTTGTCCCCTGCCATTGACGAAAATAGAGCTAATTAACGCATGATGACGCTCAACATCAGGTAGCAACACCACAATGTCTGATATATGGCGTTTTTTCTCACCAGATTTGATGGGCTCATTGAGCCAGCGACCAATCATAATGCGCAGTACTTCAAGTTGGCGCTGTAAATTATGACAAGAATGAATGCTTAGGCTATTGTCTTGAGAAGAGATAGCCCAAAAGCGATCTTTTTCAAAACGCTTATTCTCTAGCACCTCATCGTCATACCATGACGTTTCTTGCTCAAAGTCCAATGCTATCTGGTTGCTGACGGCCTCTGAGACTTTTGCGGCTGTCGCTTGTTGGGTTGATTGCTCGTCAAGCATCAACACATCGTTTTGCAAACGGCGCAATAAACTTGGGCCATTTTCTGCTGCTTGTAACCTAGCATCGTCATCACTATTACTGGCACTACCGTCAATGACACTACCAGTTTCATCATCAAACCTATCACTAAAGTTATCTTGCCACTCCACCAGCGACTCTTGGTATTGCTCATTACCTGACAAATTGGCCAGCATAGCAAAAGTATCACGCGACTGTTTGCCTAAACGCGACAGCAAGCTGTGCCCGTAATCACGTGAAAACACACTTTGGGGATTAATGATCTGTTGGCGCTGTAGCCACGCCTTATCGACAATATCTGCCCAAAACAGCTTTGAGGGGTTGTAGTGTAGTAACGTGATATTCATATATTTTGACAAGCGCTGCAAAAAATCAAGCTCAGTCTGTGGCAATTGCTGAATGGTAAAAATGCGCAGCACTGTCGGCAACTGCTCACGTTCATTTGCTTTATTATCTTTTAAAGCTGACCAAAAGGTATTCTCAATGGCCACGCGGTGCTGATGTACATCCGCAAATAAATGCGACCACAAGAATCGTTGTGCAATCTCTAACTCTACATAGTGCGCCACTAACCACTCAGGCGTACCGCGTGCATACTGATCAAAACGTAGGGACAACGCATCTTTATCTGCGATTAGCTTATCCACATCAAGTGGCTTGTTATCCGACCACAGCGCCAGCCAATCCTCACGATGAGTCAAATAACGGTTAAAGACTCTCGCCAAGTCACTTGCCAGCTGCCAAATGCGCGCGTCTTGTTGCGCCTTATCTTGTTGTATACTATCTTGCCCCGCGCCTTCTTTTGGCTCATCGATCAAAGACGCCAATAAAGGGTTCACAGGATGCGTTTCATCATTGACAATAAATGCTTGATAGTAGGTGAGGTAACCAAACAGTCGCCACTGCATCACCGTGGGCGACAGCACGGCAACTTCAGGTACGTTCAAGATTGCTGCTTCAGGATTAACCTCTAATAAATAGGCATTATGGCGAGTTAGCACATCCTGCATGAGTGTCCACTGATACTGACCCCAAAATTTGGTACGTACCAACGTACTGATGCCCGCGCGACTGGCAATGGTTTTATCCAACCAATCGCCTAATACCATTGACGGTACGATGACAATAAAAGGCTCAAAAACATTCTGGCTCTTTGATTGATATTGCACCAGTAGCTGGTCAACGAGATTTTCGGTACGATGTGACTGAATAATAGTAAACATAGACAATAATCTGATTGGAATAAGCGTAAGCGCTGAGAGCTACTGTTGGTTATAGCTAACCTGTCAATCACTACGCTTGTAATAAAAGTGCCACAGAAAGTAGCAATGAAGCCCGAATTGATACTCATCAATACATCTTTGGCAGTCGTCACTGTAATGCATTTCTGCTAGCATTATATGATGTACAATACGCTTTCATAAGCCACGTATATGCTCTGTCAGTGTGCCACTGATGTTAGATGTTTACCAGTATAGATATCAGCATTATACTATCTTGCGACATCTAATGTCGCTTTGTAGCACTGCTCATCATTATGATAATAAAATATACATCGCCGCTCTTTTAAGTTATTTTCTATACCTTATTTCGACCTAACCTTCATTATCACGAGATGATTTAACATTATGCCTTTGCGTCCCATTGATGCCATCTTTGTTCATCCTAAACAACGTTTATACGTTGTTTACTATCGTGGTGAGCTATGGCAATTACCACGTATGAAAATCGATGATAAATCATGGCAAAACAGACGTCCTTATACTGACGACAGTGGTTCGCTTTATCTCAGCATTCACCAAGCCATTAGTGATCCTGTGTTGGCACAAAAACTACGTACATTAGATCTGCCTGTTGCAGTATGTGGTAGCACTTTATCGCGTTTTGAAGCATGGTGGGAGGCGCATGGGTTTAAATGGCTAAAAGACAAACTTATGGTTGGCCAGTCGCCATTGGCTGCACATCAAGCGACAGCCTATGCAAAAGCAATTGATAGCCAGCCTGCATCGCATCGTGATAACCGTACTGAGAATGAAACCCCTGCGTCGACGCCTTCTTTTGTGAACACAGATGTGTTTGCAGAGATGTTGACAGAGTTAACCAATGAAGTACTCGATCAAAAGCTTTGATTCAGGCCATATATCACCTATAGTGTCTTATTTAAATTTTGAACTGAATCCATTAATAAAAGAGCGGTAATATATGAAAGACTACAAGCTGCTACTGGCTGGGCTAATTTTATTGCTGCTAGCAATTTTTATCGCTCTGATTGCGTGGTTGTGGACCCACAATCGTAAAAATATAGATCCGCTACCTATCATGGCAAGTGAGAATGAATCTGCCGCTGCCAAAGGCGATGAGACTGCTAAAACTGTGCCTGATAGTGTCCTGTATGTCCGTGCAGCAAAAAGCCTGCAAGTGCCGTTAGACGATATTATTGTCAGTTTTGAGTCTCGTTATCCTCATATCCAAGTGTTAGCAAGCTACGTGTCGCCAAACACCCTTTTAACCTTATCAAACAATGATATCGCTGTGAACAACGACAGTGACGCTGCTTTCAATACAGACGTCATTATCGCAAATGATAGGCTATCGGCAGAACGTCTCGCACCGCTACAAGCAAAGCTAACAGCGTCTCAGCACCAAGATAACCAGAGTAAGGCAAACGCCAATACCGTTATTACAGCGGATGAAGCCGATAGCGAAAATACGGATAGTGAACAGGCAGCTACCGAGAACGATAATAAAGAGGCGCGTACACTAACCTCCTTTAATTATGCCTTGAAGGATAAGCAGGAGCTCGAAGGCGTTGTTTTGACAGACCGTACTGTTACCGTTAGTTTTCGCAACTTCTTACTCTCAAGTACGGGCCAAGGTATTTTAGAAAAATACGATTATTATAATATTAATGGTTATGAGAATAGCGTAAACGACTTGTTTCAACCAACATCACGGGCAAGAAAAGCATCAGGCGATAATCCGGTAGATGTTGCTGATGCTCTTAGCAACGGAGATAAATGATAAATCGTCGCTATTTGTCTTTTGTTGATTGCTTTTATGACTGCTTTTTCCTACAATGTCACTCCATAATGCGCCTATAGCTCAACAGGATAGAGCAGTTGCCTCCTAAGCGATCGATCCGAGTTCGAGTCTTGGTGGGCGCACCAACTATTGTATTTTTAGCTTATTTTAAAGCCCCACAGCCTTTTGGTTATGGGGCTTTTTTATTTCTTATCGCGTCATAATATTGCATAACTTACGATGTATTTTCATACAGCATATCGTCAAAACACAAAATATCCGGCATCGCTTATTAACCCAATCGGCTCATACTTTCAGGATGTCCAAACTTATTGAAAGCATGAGAATAATTCTCCACCTTCAAAACACGAAAAAGCCTTTCAAGCGTTATACTTAATAGCTTGAAAGGCTTTTTCGATCGCATATTTTTATCTAAGTAAGAGAATTAATATTGGGGTTTGCCTAAAGCCCCTCTTACTCTATGTTCAACATCGATTTTGCCACAGCTTCGGCCACTTTAATGCCATCAATCCCTGCTGATAATATACCACCGGCGTAGCCTGCGCCTTCGCCTGCAGGGAATAAGCCTTTGGTATTAATGCTTTGAAAGTCTTTATTGCGTTTAATACTTATCGGTGACGATGTTCTGGTTTCTACGCCAGTTAGTAAACCGTCGTCAGATGAAAATCCTTGGATTTTTTTATTAAACGCTGGAATGGCCTCACGTATGGCATCCACGGCAAAGTCTGGTAGTGCTTTGCTTAAGTCGGTTAAGGTAATACCCGGTGTGTAAGAGGGTTTTACATCGCCTAATTCTGAATTTGGTTTACCTTTTAAGAAATCGCCAATGGTTTGCGCTGGTGCACTGTAGTCTTTGCCGCCTAATTCAAACGCTAAAGTCTCTAGTTGTCTTTGCAAATCGATACCAGCGAGAGGGTGATCTGGGTAATCTCGCTCTGGGTCTATGCCTACAACAATAGCGCTGTTGGCGTTACGCTCGTTCCTTGAATATTGGCTCATGCCGTTAGTGACAACACGGCCTTCTTCTGATGCTGCGGCAACTACGGTTCCGCCAGGACACATACAGAAGCTATAAACAGAACGACCGTTTTTGCAGTGATGAACCAATTTGTAATCCGCAGCGCCAAGTATTTCGTTTCCAGCATTGTCACCAAAGCGTGCTTTATCTATGGTTGACTGCTTATGTTCAATCCTAAAGCCAATCGAGAAAGGTTTTGCTTCAATATACACGCCTTTATCATGGATCATTTGAAAAGTGTCTCGGGCGCTATGACCAATAGCAAGAACAACATGGTTGGTTTTTAAGGTTTCGCCACTATTAAGTGTCACGCCAGTTACTTTTGAGTCAGTTATATGCAAGTCGTCTACACGAGTAGCAAAACGGATTTCACCGCCAAGCTCTATGATCTGAGCACGCATTTTTTCTACCATGCTGACTAACTTATAAGTACCTATATGCGGTTTACTAACAAACAAAATCTCCTCTGGTGCGCCAGCTTTGACAAATTCTGTCATGACTTTACGGCCATAATGATTCGGATCTTTCACTTGGCTATATAGTTTGCCGTCGGAGAACGTACCCGCTCCGCCTTCACCAAACTGTACATTAGATTCTGTGTTTAATTTACGCTGACGCCAAAAACCAAAGGTATCTTTGGTACGCTGTCTTACTTCATTACCACGTTCGATGATAATAGGTTTAAAACCCATTTGAGCAAGAGTAAGTCCTGCTAATAAGCCACAGGGTCCAAAACCAATAACAACGGGCCGTTCAGTTAACTCTTTTGGCGCTGCGCCTACATATTTGTAGTTGGTATCTGGTGTTGGTTTAACATGGTTGTCTGACTCAAATTGCACCAGTAAATCATTGGCCAAATCCGAGTCGGTCAGTATGATGTCTAGTGTATAAATTAATTGGATATTTCTTTTATTACGAGCGTCATAACCACGTTTAAACATCACAAATGACGCCATTTGCTCAGCAGAGATTTTAAGTTTTGTCGTTATAGCAGTCGTTAGATCTTCAGGTGCATGATTTAATGGCAATTTAATTTCAG
>Ga0098065_1000635_pt1 | contig 15406 bp, 8 predicted proteins | sample 25_taG_FD_75062 | JGI IMG/M metagenome (GOLD analysis project Ga0098065, IMG submission 75062) | Marine viral communities from Cariaco Basin, Caribbean Sea - 25_WHOI_OMZ | ecosystem: Environmental > Aquatic > Marine > Oceanic | place: Caribbean Sea: Cariaco Basin | collected 2014-11-08 | reverse complement strand
AATTGGAAATTTTATCAAGAATGGAATAATGCACTATTTCTACATTATCAAGTTGACTTAAACGAATTGGAAAAGTTTGTTCCTAAAGAATTAGAGATCGACTTATTTGATGGTAAACCCTGGATTTCGGTTGTTGCGTTTACAATGGAAAAGATTAGACCTAAAAACCTTCCCTATTTTCCTCCAATATCAAACTTCGATGAGATCAATATCCGTACTTATGTGAAGTCAAATAATAAAACCGGAGTTTACTTTTTAAGTATCGAAGGTGGAAAAATGCTATCCTGTAAAATCGAAAGAGGTATTTCAGAGCTTCCATATAGATTTTCTAAAATTAAGAGGGCTAATCAAAAATATCAATCCGAAAATTCATATTTTAACGATAGGCTTGATATTCAATTCACCATTGGAAATAAAATAACAAAAAAGACTAAATTGATCAACTGGTTAACAGAAAGATATGCTCTTTTCCAAGATACTGACAAATCAATAAATGAATTTGAAATCCATCATTTAGAATGGCCTATTAACGAAATTAACTTAAGTAAATTGGAATTGAATTATCCAAGATTCAAAAAGTTAATTAGCGAACAACCAAGCAAGATTCATTACTCGAAAGGAGTAAAAGTATTGGCCTGGGGAAAAATAAAAAATGATCGCTAGAAAGCTTAATTGTGAATACAGCTCCCTTTTTGTTTCAGGCAGGTTAAATTTGTGAATATGAATAATGAAAACAATAACTTAATCCTTTAATAAACCTATTATAAGTCATTGCGTAAAAATGTTAAGAAAATTAATTTTAATTCTTGTAAATAATATCACATAAAAAGCAAGTACACTATAGCAATTCACTACAATTTATTCTTCATCATTAAAATTATAATTTTAGAAATCTACAAGAATTAGCTAATTTAATTTCCCAATATGTTCTGAATGGGACGGCGTATCTAATCCAACTGGCGAAATAAAATCTTCAAAAATTTTGAAATATGGAACTTAAACTTGCTGATAAAAAATCTGAATTGCTCGACATCCTCCGAATTCAAAAAGAAAATCAATCAAGCAATTTATCCATAGACTCTGCAACCACAAATGGGTTTGTAACCGTAACGCATAGTTATGAAATGATTGAAAAAATGAATTCCAGGGCAAAACAGGTCATTGCTAAAATGGACGATCAGGTCATTGGATATGCCCTGGTCATGTTAAAAGAATTCGAAGATTTAATCCCTGCGCTTATCCCAATGTTCGAAACATTAAAAAAAATCGAGTATAATGGCCAAAAACTTGATCAACTCAACTATTATGTAATGGGCCAAATCTGTGTTCAGGATCATTTTAAAAGAAAAGGTATTTTTAAAAAACTCTATGAAAAGCATAAGGAAGAATATTCCAAACTTTATGACTATTGTGTAACCGAGGTTTCCTCAAGTAACCTCCCTTCCATGCTTGCCCACGAAAAATTAGGATTTAAAACCATATATACATTTACCGACCAGACTGACACATGGAATATTTTGTTGTGGGATTGGAATTAAAATAACAATATTAACATTAACCTAAAAAATGCTTTCAAAGAAACAAGATCTAAATAAGTCTTTTAGGCACTTGTGAATTTAGTGTCTCTGCCCAATAATCTGGGATACTGAAAGCATTATGCTACTTAAAAATGAAAGATTCAAAAATTACTGGCATTCCCAAAATCTATCCTGAAATTGAAAGAAAAAGTAACGAAATAGGGTTTACAATGCCATCTGACCTCTATGTTGGAACACTCTTAAAAACCCTGGTTTCGTCAAAACCGAAAGGTCATTTTCTGGAATTAGGTACTGGTATTGGGCTATCGCTTTCCTGGATGGTCGATGGAATGGATGCTGAATCGAAAATTACAAGTATTGATAATGATTCAGAACTCGTTGCCATTGCTAAAAGCTATTTTGAACAGGATAAAAGAGTGAAAATAATAGGCATGGATGGGACTGAGTGGATAAAAAACTATTCTGGAAAAGCATTCGACTTAATCTTTGCTGATGCATGGCCTGGGAAATATAGTGAAATTGAGGAAACTCTTAATTTGATAAAGCCTGGTGGAATTTATATTATTGATGATATGTCGGTGCAACCGAACTGGCCAGATGGACATCAGGAGATTGTGGACCAATTAATTGGATATTTAGAAAACCGAAAAGATTTTAACCTCACTAAAATGAACTGGTCCACCGGAATTATAATCGCAACTAAAAAATGCTAACTAGTGGATGAATCATGGTTAAAACGAGAAGTCTATAAGCTTACTACCTGAGCTTAAAAATTTTTATCTGATATTTTAAGTAGAGCATCTATCTTATTTGGTGTTTCCCGAAGAAGAAAATTAAAGCGACATTTTACGGGAAACCGTATTCACCGCTCAAACTATTTATATAATTTTAAAATGTTGATATTCGATAAATAAATTGGGTATTTTCATAGGATATTAAAGCTTTCTGAGCATAGTATGAAAATCCACCTCAATAAAAGTAAATGACAATTATACGAATTCTTTATTTGCGAATTATAAGCAATTACAATGAATAAAAAACTGCTACCTCTTCTCATCTTATTTATCTTTACTCCACTATTGCTTTTAGCGCAATCTCAAGAAGAGTTAAATAATGCTCTTAATTCTAATGAGATATTAATTCAACAATTAGGTCAATTAGGCCCGATGGCTTTTAATCCATACATTACAATTTTTACAACCTCACTTTTTTCAATGTTGGATATTAAAAATCAATTTATAGCTACAAATCCTTTTTTTAACAATTGGTTTGTTTTAATAACATCAGGGATTTTACTTAGTTTCACTTCTATAGTAAAGCTTTTTGGGGATAAAATTAATGGTCCACTTAGAACAGTAATTAATTTTTTAGATAATAAAGCATCTGTTATTATTACATGTATGATTATTATAACTCCAACAGTTTTAGGTTTTCAAGAACAAGAAGATTTAGTTTTATACCAAGCTAGTTTTGTAGGTGTAACAATAAAAATGCTTTTAATTCTTATAGCTTCTATTTATTATTTGACAGTTGTAATGGCCATAAGATTATTTATAGAAATTTTAATTTTTCTTTCTCCTATTCCAATAATTGATACACTTTTTGAAATATTCAAGATTGTATTTACAGTAGGTTTTGTGGTATTAAGTATATTCTATCCAACCGTCTCTTTTATATTTTCAATCTTCATATTTTTGATATCATTAATTCTATATCGCAGAGCAAAAAGTTCAATTAATAAGATAAAATACCTAATTATCTATCCAATTCTTAAATTTTTAAGTTCAGATAAAAATAGCTTAGTTGAATTCCAGCCGCAATCAAAATTATTAGATAGGATTGATTTATCCATTCCAATATTGATTGTTAAAAATAAATTCGGCTACAAAAGACATTCTATATTATGGCTAATTAATAGTGAGAAAAAGAATTATATCGTGCAAAAGAAAATTTTTCGAAAGCTAAAAATTAACCAAATAGAATTAAAGAATTGCTACATTAAAAAGGGATTAATGTATTCAAGGATCGAAAGTAAAGATAAAGAGACTGTTTTATTTCTGAATAAAAACTATAGTGCTCATTTAAAAATAATTGCTGAAAAACTCAATATTATTTTTGAAGAAAGTGGAAATGACAAAAATGAAAAGAGCCTTTGGTTAAAACTTCAAAATTCAATTTCAAAAGAGGAAAAAAAGGAATTGAAAACCATATAAATTCGACAATCATCTTCAAGAGTATCAATTCATCTCAAATTCTTTTTATTTTAGATACAAAATAGTTTAAAAGATATCTTAACAGCTGTGGGGATTTTTATAACGAATACCACAACTTGCAATAACTAGAACAAGTTGCTCTTAATCTTGAATGAAATACAGCAACGAAAAAATAATTGAAAGACTTGAAGCAGGTGAGAACCTTAAATTTCTCTTGTTTTTGGGACACCAGAAATCTGAGCAGATATCGAAATGTTGTTTAAGTCAATTGTACGAGTCTAAATTTGAAGTTAATGGAATTAAATATCATACAGCTGAACATTATATGATGGCTGAAAAAGCTCTGCTATTCGAGGATAAACAAATTTATGAGCAAATAATAACTAGTGCTAAATCTGGTAAAGTAAAAGAACTTGGAAGAAAAGTCAGAAATTTTAATCAAGGAATTTGGGAGGAAAATCGCTTTGAAATTGTAGTAAGAGGTAATTTTTACAAGTTTAGGCAAAATAAAGAATTGTCAAGATTTTTAAAAAATACAAACGACCGGGTTTTGGTGGAAGCTAGTCCTGTTGATGGCATTTGGGGAATAGGGCTTGCTCAAAACGATGAGAATGCTAAAATCCCATATTTTTGGAATGGACTAAATCTACTGGGCTATGCATTAATGGAAACGAGAGACCTGCTAAATAACACTAAGCATTGAAATAGCTTCAGTTTGAACTAAACAAATCGTTTAGACCGCTAAAATCTATGCAAAAAATATTGTAACGAAGTTTCGATTTTAGCAGCATTACAATATAAATTCCTCTAGTTCCGTAGCAGGAAAATTACAAGTTCATCATGCTTCAGATTTATATTCAGAAGGGTTACTGCCGTATTTCTCTTTAAAGATTTTCCTGAAATATTTAATACTGTTAAAACCAACTGCAAAAGAAGCCTCAGTCACCGAATAGTTTTCCCGGTAAATTAGGTCGGCTGCTTTTTTTAACCGAATATCCCTAATTAGTTCATTAATATTAAACCCGGTAAGCGCTTTAACCTTTCGGTAAAGCGGAGTCCGGCTCATCCCCAGTTCTTTGGCAAGAAAAGTGGTATTCACTTTCTTTAAATGATCAGGATTTAATACGATAGCTTCGATACTTTGCAGAAATTGTTTTTCAGAATGGATTAAATTAGAATTGATTTCTTTATCATCTTCTATTTTCAGGTTATGAGAATAGGAAAAATAAGAACGTAATTTTTGCCGGTTAGTAAGTAAACTACTCACCTGTGCAAGTAACACTTTTGGTTTGAAAGGTTTTGTGATATAAAGATCGGCCCCACCTTTGTACCCAGAACTGATACTTTCTGTATTTTCCCTTGCTGTTAGCAATATGATTGGAATATGACTGGTTTCTATATTTTCTTTTAATTCTAAACAAAGATCTATACCATTTTTTATCGGCATCATGACATCAGATATAATAATGTCTGGAATATACTTTATCGCTTTACTAACCCCTTCACTCCCATCCTGGGCAAACAGTAAATCGTATTCCTCCTTAAAGATATTTTCTAAAAAAAGTCGGATTTCAGGGTTATCGTCTATGACCAAGATGATATTTTTATTGCTTGCCGTGCTAAGACTTTTTTGATGTTCCGTATTTACGGCTTGGTAAAGTTCCTCTTTAGGAACTTCCGGTAAAGGCTCTGTTAGATTTTCTATAACCTCTTTATCGGCTACCAGGAATTTCTTTGGAATACAAAGGGTGAAAATGGTATTTTTACCGGGAATACTTGTAACGCTAATCGTCCCCTCATGAAGCTCGGCAAAGCTTTTAGATAAGGCTAATCCAATACCCGTTCCCATTTTTTGGCGATGTTCCCTGGCACGGTAATACCATTCGAAAATATGGCTTATTTCCTGCGGACTAATTCCCTCTCCCTGATTGCTTACTCTTATTTTTAGATCATCATTTTCACAAAAAACCTTCAGTTTAACTTCAGTTTCTACCTCTGAATATTTTACCGCATTCGATAATATATTGTTGATAATTATTCCAAATTTCTCGATATCACAATACAAATGCTGTTGAGCAATGGTATATTCTAATGTTAAATGTACTTTTTTCTCTTTAGCCAGTGGCTGAAAATTGGTTAACCAGCGCTTTAATTCGTCTTTAATATTATAAGTCCCGCAATGAAGTTCACTAAGGCCTTCTTCAGACTTCCTGAATTCTAATAATTTATTAATAGCCTGCTGTAGGCTATTTGCATTACGTTTAATAAACTTTAGATCCTCCCTTGAATCTTTTTGTTTGATCTTCTCCAGTAAATTATCGATAGGCGCTAAAATTAGAGTCAGCGGTGTTTTAAGCTCGTGCGAAAATCCGGTAAAAAACCGCAACCGTTCTTCGTTTAGCTGATGCTCCAGTTGATATCGTTTTTTTTCAAAAGCAATAGAATTTCTTAATTTAATTCGTTCACTATAATATCGGGATATCAGGTATATAAGTAAGATCGAAAACAGTATATAGAGAATATAAGCAGGCCAGGTACTCCAAAAAGGCGGGGCGATAGTAATTCCCAATTGTGCCTGTTTAATTTCCTTTAATCCCGACTTACTTTTTACCAGAAGCTGATAATTACCGGGAGGAACTTTTGTAAAATTTGCCGTACCCGCACCATTTGCAGCTATCCAAATATCACTATAGCCTTTTAATTTATAAATCAATTCTGTGTTTTTTACGAAAGGAAAATTTAAACTATGAAAATCTATAGAAAAAGAGTTTTCCTTGTAAGCCAGATTGACATCTTTCTTAAAAACAAGGGATTTATCAAGGATTGCGTCCTTGCTATTTTGAACACTGACTTTTTGATTTAAAATTTTTAAGTTTTCAAAATAAATAGAGACCTGGGTATCCTCTTTTAATATTTCAGAAGATTGGAAAAAATTCAGCCCATTATTTCCCCCAATATAAATTACACCGTTCTTACTTCTTGTAATAGCTCCTATATTGAATTCCCCATTTTGTAAATTGGTGAGTGAAGATATATTTACGACCTCTTTATTTTCTATATTAAACCGGTTTATACCATTAAAAGTGCTTAACCAAATATATTTACTATTGTCTTTAACCATTCCTACTATAGAATTGTTGCTTAATCCATCTATTTCAGAGATCCGGTCAAACCTGTTTGTCACAGTATTTAAATGTACCAGCCCTTCATACCTTGTTCCGGCATAAACGTCATTTTCTGCTGTACACAATACACTAAATATAATACTACTGGGAAAGTCCAGTCCTTCATCGGTAGCATAGGTGGTGAGCTGCTGAGTTTTAGGGGTATATTTCTTAAGTCCGGATCCGTATGTGGCCATCCATAAATTGCCTTCCTGATCTTCGTCTATATCACGAATATCCAGCTTTTCCAGAGCTGGAAGATGTTCAAAAATTCCGGCATCTTCATTATATTTAAATAATCCACCTCGATTGGTCCCCACCCATATTTGTTGATGATGATCTTCAAAAATAACACGTACATCACTTCCTTCAGAAGTTGTTCCCTGAAGATAGTGCTTAAAACTCCCATTGTACAGGCAATTTAAACCCTCACGATAAGTACCTACCCATAATCTCCCTTTCGAATCTTCCAGTAACGAAAGAATATAATTACTACTTAAACTGTTTTCATCAGTATTTTGGGCGTAATGTTTAAAAACCTCTGTTTCAGGATCGTAATAATCGAGTCCGCCGCCATCAGTACCAACCCAGATATTTCCATTTTTAGAACTTGCAACCGCTCCTATTCTATTATGACTAAGGCTTTGATCAGTATCGTTCTTATGCTTACGAATCCCTACTATTTCTCCAATTGTCTTCGTAAAACTTATACCTGTAGGAGTACCTACCCACATATTCTCTTCCTTATCCAGGTAAAGAACAGATACGGTGCGGTTATTTATACTTTCTGAACCTTCTGAAGGCAAATACCATTGTATATCCAAAGATTGCTCCTTCTGTAGATTATCCATTTTTATAAGATTAATCCCTCCATTGCGAGTACCAACCCACATGTATCCATTGTGGTCTTCCTGAAAACATAATACATCATTGTCGCTTAATCCGCCTGCTGAATTAATTCCTTGCTCTATTCTAAGAATAGTATTGTCTTTTGTAATGATCACAATACCGTTTCTGGTGCCAATCCAAATATTATCCTTACGATCAAGATACGTGGTATTTATTGCTCCTAGTTTTAAATAATCTGCTTTTAAGGTATTAGTCTTTAAGTCGATTTGATTTAAGCCATCATCAAAAGTTCCTACATATAAATAACCGTCCCGCTGAATTATCGAGGATACTTCTTTGGAAGATAAATACTTATTTATTGCAGGGGCTTTATGAAAAGAATTTTGGTTCAGATCTAAATGTTGTAAGCCCGCCCTATATATTCCAATATCTAAAATATTAGCATCAGGCCTTTTATGAAGTGCACTTATACTATTTCCCAGAATATCAGAGTACTTCGTATCAAAGAGTTCTATAGACTCATATTTTATATCGTAAATATTTAACCCACCGTCAGTACCGATATACAGCTTGTTTCCAACAATAGTGATATTCTGAACGTAGTTATTGGAAATATGATAATACGGATTTCCACTTTTAAAAACTTTGAAGTTATTTCCGTCATACCTGTTTAATCCATCATTGGTAGCTATCCATATATATCCCAAAGAATCCTGGGTAATATCATTAATCAGATTACTGGACAATCCATCCTCGGTAGTAATATTATAGAAATGAAAAGAGGGTGATTTTTGTGCAAAACAATCGTTGGAATAGAAAAATTGCAACACTAAACATATAAACCCATATAAACACTTACGAATTCTCATTTAGACGAAAGTAATTTTGTTGATTTTTCAAAAACACACATTAAAGATCAGTAAAACAATAAATTGAGTCATTTATCACCTTGCTTTAAGTCAATTACCACCCCATAAATTCCTGCTAATTTTAGGAAAATTGTAACAACAAAAAGAAGCGAAATCGTTTTCAAACAATTTATTCGCACAAAGCTAACTTTTATTTAACAATTAACTAAAATTACAGTATATGTTTAAATTTTTACTAAACCTGGGCAAGTCCAAACCCATATTGTTGGTTTTATTAATGGCAAGCTCAACGCTTTTAGCCCAGCAAATTGAAATTACCGGGCAGGTGTTTGATGAAACCGGCCTTCCTTTACCAGGAGCCACCATAGTTGTAAAAAACACCTCTAATGGAACGGTAACCGATATGGATGGAAAATTTTCTTTAGAAGTAAGTGATCCTGAAAATGCCATATTAGTCATTTCTTTTGTAAGTTTTCAAACCAAAGAAATTGAGGTTGGTGATCAAAAATCCTTCGCTATTACATTAGAGAATGACACCGAATCCCTTAATGAAGTGGTCGTAGTTGGGTATGGTGGGCAAAAAAGAGCCACGCTTACGGGTTCTGTATCTGAAGTAGAAGGTGGCGATCTGGTAAAAAGTCCGCAACCTAACCTTTCCAATTCCTTTTCTGGAAGGATTTCTGGAGTCATCGCCAATAACCGTGGTGGGGAACCAGGATATGATGATTCAAGTATCAGTATTCGTGGATTGGCAACAACTGGTAATAACGATGTCTTAGTGGTTGTTGACGGTGTACCGGGACAGGTTGGAGGTCTTTCCAGACTTTCGCCGGAAGATATTGAAAGTATCACAGTACTTAAGGATGCATCAGCTGCAATATACGGAAGCCGTGCCGCAAATGGTGTGATACTGGTAACTACTAAAAGAGGAAAAACGAACTCAGCCCCATCGGTATCTTATAAATTTGATGTAGGGTTTTCCTCTCCTACGCGATTACCCGATATGGCTGATGCATCGACCTATGCCAAGATAAGAAATGAAATCGCTTATTATAACAGTCCGAATGATGGTCTGAATCAGGTTTATTTTCCTGAAGAAATAAATCTTTTTGCTAATGGTAATGATCCTTTAAATTATCCAAATACCGATTGGGCAAACGCAGCTCTTAGAGATTATGCTACCCAAACGCAACATAACCTTAATGTATCCGGGGGATCAGAGAAAGTTAATTATTTCTTCTCTTTAGGCAAAACATCCCAGGAAGGTTTATATAAAAATGGGGCTACACAATATGACCAGTATAATGTTCGATCAAATTTAGATGTTGATATTTCTGACAGGTTAAGCGTTGGTCTTTCGCTATCAGGAAGAAAAGAAGACCGGCAATTTGCAACCGAAGGGGCTGATTATATTTTCAGATCGATATATAGAGCCTACCCTACAGTAGCCGCCATATATCCAAATGGTTACCCTTCTACTGGTATAGAAAATGCAAACCCGGTAATTATGGCTACTTCTGTGGGAGGAGTAAATAATCAGCCAAAATATGTGTTCAACGGAATCCTTAAAGCAAAATATGAATTACCATTTCTTGATGGATTGTCTATAGATGGTTTCTTTTCTGTAGATGAACTATCCAGTAGAATTAGGAATTTTAAAACGCCATATACCCTCTATAATTACAATAGGAATACCGACGATTACAGCCCAGTGGTTATTGGCGGTGGCCCAGATGAACAGGCTTCTTTAGAGGAGGAACACTTCAGTCAATCCAAAACAGTTGGTAATATTAAACTGAACTTTAAAAGAAGATTCGACAATCACAATATCGATGCATTTATAGGCTACGAAAGAAGTGAAAACAAGGATCATACTTTAGGAGCGTCAAGGATTCATTTCCCAACCACGCAAACTCCTGAACTTTCTCAGGGAGGAGGAGCAGCGACCGATAAAGATAATTATGGTAGTAGTTATAACTTTACCAGAGAGAGTTTCCTTTCGAGAATAGCTTATAATTACAGCGAAAAATATCTTGCCGAATTTCAAATGCGGGTAGACGGATCTTCTATCTTCCCTAAAGGGAATAGATATGGTGTTTTTCCTTCTATTTCTGCAGGTTATCGAATTACCCAGGAAGACTGGTTTAATGTAGACTTCTTTGATGATTTGAAAATTAGAGCTTCTTACGGTGTCTTGGGGAATGATAATGTGGGGCAGTTTCAATATTTCGACAATTACGCCATTAATAATAATTATGTAATTGGAGGGAAAGTCGTTACGGGTATCGACCTTATAAGACTTGCTAACCCTAATATCACATGGGAAGTAGCGCAAAAAACTGATATTGGAGTAAATTTTAAATGGCTGGATCATTTTAATACCGAAGTCATCTACTTTAGTCAGGATCGAAAAGATATTCTGATTAACCGTAATGCATCAATTCCAGGAACTACCGGAATTGTAAATCCATATCCAACAAATGATAACGACCCATTGGTTCCATCTGAAAACATTGGAGAAGTAAAAAGCCATGGATTTGAGGCAAGCCTGGGTTACGACTTCAAAGGGGAAGGTGATTTTAACTTTGGAGTACAGGGAAATTTCACTTATGCAAAGAACGAGATTGGTTTTATTGATGAGGCCCCTGGTGTTCTGGATTACCAAAAACAAACAGGACGTCCACTTAACACCTATCTGTTATACAATGCTATAGGAATTTTTAGAACACAGGAAGATCTGGATAATTATCCACATGTTGAAGGCGCAAGATTAGGTGACTTAATCTATGAAGATCTTGATAATGATGGGGAAATCACTCCAGATGACATGTACAGAAGTGAATACGGAAACATCCCTCAGATAACATTTGGGCTTGTTTTGGATGCTAATTATAAAAATTTCGATTTCTCAGCTGTATTTGCCGGTCAGGGTCAGGTAAGACAATATGTGCTTCCGGAATCTGGAACTGTTGGTAACTTTTATAGCAGCTGGGCCGATAACAGATGGTCACCGGATACCCCTCAGGGAAGTTACCCCAGAGTAAGTGAACGTGCTTCTTCTGCAGTAAGCGGAGGAAGGTTCAGAAATGATTTCTGGCTAAGAAATACAGCCTTTGTTCGTCTTAAAAATATTCAATTAGGATATACCCTTCCCGCAACATGGACAGATAAACTAGCCATAGGTAATGCAAGAATATATGCCAGTGCATTTAATCTATTCACTTTTACAGATGTAGAGGATTTTGATCCTGAAGGTAGTAGCGAAAGCGGACAGTTCTACCCACAACAAAAGATTATCAATCTTGGAATTAATGTTCAGTTTTAAAAAAAGGATTTATGAAATTTAATATACTAAATACAAAAATATTCTTATTCTCCCTATTAGGAAGTTTTATTTTGATAGGATGTCACGATTATTTAGAGGTAACCCCAACAGATCGTGTTTCTGATTCGGCAATACTTAACGATTCCACCTTATTTGAAGGTTATGTTATTAACAGATACCTGGGCGTTCGTCTTACTGATAAAGAAGGCGAGGGAAGCCGTCCCGGCTTTGGAAGAGGCTTTGAATATGCAATGTGGAGTTCTTTGACTGATGAGTCTATTTATAACAATGATGATAATACCTGGCTCATTCAGCAGGGACAGTTAGCCCCTGAAAATACGGGTATTGCAGGAACAATTTGGGGACGTAGCTATCGTAGTATCAGAGAGGTTAATTATGCCCTCACCAATATCGAAAATTTAGCGATGAGCGACTCAAAAAAAGAGGTTCTTACGGCTGAATTAAAATTTATAAGAGCCTATAGATACCATGATCTTATTAGAAATTATGGCAAAGTAGTCCTTATGGGAGACCGGGTGGTAGAACTTGGTGACGATTTAACCGATCCTAGTTTATTCGAGAAAAGTACGATATCAGAAGGATTAACCTATACCATAAACGAATTAGACGCTGCTATTGATGGTCTACCTGAAAATCATTCTAATACCTGGCAGGAAGGTAGAGCGACAAAAGGTGCCGCCATGGCGCTTAAAGCCAGATTATTATTATATGCAGCCAGTCCGTTATATAACAACAATGCCAGTGATCCTCAAAAATGGGCTGAAGCGGCTAATGCTGCTAAGGAAGTTATGGATCTTGGAATGTACAGCCTATATCCTGATTACCAAAAGCTTTTTCTGGAATCTTTAGGGAATAACGAAATAATATTTGCGCGCTACTACAATCTTAACGCCTTACATACCGCTCTTGAAATCGCCAATGGTCCCAACGGATATGGCGGCTGGGCAGGTAATGTGCCACTACAAAATTTAGTAGATGACTATGAAATGGCTGATGGATCTGAATTTGATTGGAATAACGAATCACATGCGCAGGAGCCTTATGAAAATAGAGATCCAAGATTTTACCAAACCATTTTATATAATGGCGCTGAATACCGTGGAAGAGAAGTAGAGACATTTGTGCCCGGCGGTTTAGATAGTCCGGATGGACCTTCAAACTGGAATACCAGTAAATCAGGTTACTACCTGAGAAAGTTTATCGATGAAGATCTTCCAATTATTAATCCATGGGGAGTAGCAGGTACACAAGATTGGATATATATACGATATGGTGAAATTTTACTGAATTACGCTGAGGCTCAAAATGAAGCTGCCGGTCCAGATGAATCGGTTTATAATGCCATAAATCTAATCCGTTCCAGAGCTGGTATGCCAAATATAGAGAGCGGACTAAGCCAAAGTGATATGCGTGAAAAAATTCGCCATGAAAGAAGAATTGAGCTTGCGTTTGAGGAGCACAGGTATTATGATGTAAGACGATGGATGATCGCAGATGAGGTAGAAAACCAACCTGCTTTGGGAATGAGAATTACCAGAACAGATGGAGATTTAAATTACAGTACTTTTACGGCGCTTGATGGAAAAAATTTTAAAGAAAGAAATTACTGGTTACCTATTCCAAGAAGCGAAATATTAGCTTCTGATAACCAAATAGAACAAAATCCGGGATATTAAAATCATTAAACCATATTGCCAGTTGGCAATATGGTTTTTTATTTCCGGTCTTTTCTAAATATAAATTTTCGTTATCCGCAATAATTCAGGTTTGCGTACCACATTCCAAAATATGTGCAAAAACTATAACCGTTAGGACCATTTACAGGTAACACTATTACACTCATTCGATGATAAAAAACTTTCAATCTTATTTTTTACTAATCACATTCCATTTGTTTTTTATTTCCTGCCAACATGAAAATAATGATGGAGAAAAAAAAACTATAGAGGAAAACAGCGATAAGGTAATAACGATAACAATTGAAGATAACGTCAGTTTTCAGACGATAGACAATTTTGGTGCATCTGATGCCTGGAGCATACAGCATATCGGCAATTGGCCGGATCCTAAAAAGCAGGAGATAGCACAACTCCTTTTTAGTCAGGAGTTGGATGAAAATAAGCATCCGTTAGGAATAGGTCTTTCCCTGTGGCGATTTAACCTGGGGGCAGGCAGTGCTCAACAGGGAAGTGATAGTGGTATCGCTGATGAATGGAGAAGAGCAGATTCATTTTTAGAACTTAATGGTACCTATTCTTGGCAACGGCAATCGGGACAGGTTTGGTTTGCAAAAGCAGCCAAAGATTATGGTGTAGATCAATTGCTTGTATTTCTAAATAGCCCACATGTAAACTTCACCAGAAATAAGAAAGCATTTAGTACAAGTGGCCAGCAATCCAATTTAGCAGAAGCTAACTATCAAAAATTCGCAGACTATTTAAGTAATAGTATAAAAGGGATGAAAAAACTAGGTCTTACAGTAGACATTGTAAGTCCGTTTAACGAACCGCAATGGGATTGGGCAGATGGTGGACAGGAAGGCAGTCCTTTCTGGAATGATGAGATAGCAGCGATTACCAGAATAATAAATAACAGTTTTACCGAAAACAATATAGCAACAAAAATTGATCTTCCTGAAGCTGCACAGCTCAACTATTTATTCGAAGACGATAATAAACCCGGAAGAGGTTCTCAGCTTAACTATTTTTTTGATGAAAATTCACCAGGCTATATTGGCAATCTTGAGCATTTAGGTCAGGTAATTTCAGGACATAGTTATTTTACCACTTCTCCTAAATCTAAATTAGTTGGAGAACGAAAGAAACTTAAACAAAACTTACAGAAATTTCAGAATTTAAAATACTGGATGTCTGAGTATTGTATTCTTGGTGATAATGATGGAGAAATAGAAGGAAACGGCAAAGATCTGGGGATTGCTCCCGCGCTTTATATGGCTAAAGTGATACATCATGATTTAAGTATCGCTAATGCTTCAGCCTGGCACTGGTGGACTGCAGTATCGGTTTATGACTATAAAGACGGATTAATTTACGCCGATAAAAATAAAGAAGACGGAAATTTTGAAGCCAGTAAAATGCTTTGGGCGCTTGGAAATTATAGCCGTTTTATTAGGCCTGGAGCTAAACGCATTCAAATTAGTACAGAAAATGAATTGCCTGAAGGAGTTCTGGTTTCAGGCTTTAATTCTCCAGATAATCAGGAGCATATTCTAGTACTTATCAACCCTCTGGACAAAGCAATTCAGGTTCAGTTTAAAAATGACGAAAAGTCCTTAACCCCCAAATCATCCTATGTAACTTCCAGTGATAAAAACTTAGCTCCTGTAGAATATGGTGCTAAAATTTTGCTAGCCGGAAAATCAATCACCACTTTAATTTTTTAAAAATGATATGAATATAAATTTTTT